>Ga0105094_10000448_pt1 | contig 20461 bp, 14 predicted proteins | sample PPLLak1March2015_2_FD_87023 | JGI IMG/M metagenome (GOLD analysis project Ga0105094, IMG submission 87023) | Freshwater sediment microbial communities from Prairie Pothole Lake near Jamestown, North Dakota, USA - PPLs Lake P8 Core (3) Depth... | ecosystem: Environmental > Aquatic > Freshwater >...
AATTTTTCTTTTTGGCAAAATTTTTACCAAAAGATTTGTTTTATTTGGATTAATTTTAACTTTACATTAAATAAGTGTTGAATGTACACTTCTTAATAATGAATCTAAATTGCAGGGATATTCATCAACTATCGTCATAAACACTGATATTTCAGAACTATTAAAAATAATCCTAACTAATTCAGAAAAATTATGGCAACACTTGACTGGATCGTTCTTGGCTTTTTTTTCCTGGGCCTTGTGGGTATTATTGTTTGGGTATTAAGACAAAAAGATGAGAATACAACCGACTACTTTCTTGCCGGTAAAAATGCGGGGTGGCTTTCTATTGGTTCATCCATTTTCTCTTCCAATATCGGGTCTGAACATCTGGTTGGACTGGCCGGGGCCGGATTTATCAGTGGCATGGCCATGGCCCATTGGGAAATGCATGCCTGGCTTATATTGGTTTTGGGCTGGGTTTTTGTTCCTTTCTATGACCGGATTAAAGTATACACCATGCCTGAATTTCTGGAGAGAAGGTTTTCTGCCGGTTCCAGGTCGGTATTGTCAGTAATTTCTCTGGTAAGTTATGTTTTGACCAAGGTGGCAGTGACCGTTTATGCAGGGGGTGTTGTATTCGATACGGTCTTTAACGTTGAATCGATCACCATACTGGGTAAGGAAGTTGATTTCTTCTGGGTCAGCGCTGTGGGTTTGGTGTTAATCACCGGTATATATACAATTTTAGGCGGTATGAAGGCGGTTATGTACACTTCTGTTTTACAGACTCCTGTTCTCCTTTTCGGTTCAATCGTTATTTTGGTTGTTGGGCTGGCAAAGGTAGGAGGCTGGGTTGAAGTTGAACGTATTGTTGGTGACAACCTGAAACTTGTCAGGCCTGCAGCCGATCCCGATTTTCCGTGGACAGGCGTATTACTGGGTTCTGCGATCATTGGTTTCTGGTATTGGTGTACCGACCAGTATATAGTTCAACGGGTTCTTTCCGGCCGAAATCAGCAACAATCAAGACGCGGAGCCATTCTCGCCGGATATTTCAAACTGTTACCCGTTTTTATTTTTCTGGTCCCCGGTATGATAGCATTTGCACTCAATCAGAAAGGTCTTCTTCAGGTTGGCAGCAGCGATTCTGCTTTTGCATCCATGGTATCAACCCTTCTACCTGCAGGAATAACAGGAATTGTTGTTTGCGGATTACTGGCTGCGCTTATGAGTTCTCTGGCATCTCTTTTTAATTCCTCGGCCATGCTTTTTGTTGAGGATTTTTACAAAAAAATGAAACCCAATAAGGAACCTAAACATTATGTAAAGGTTGGAAGGGCTGCTACGGCCACTGTGGTGGTTCTCGGCGTGGTATGGATACCGGTTATGCTGGGTCTGGGAAAGGTATTGTATGAATATTTGCAGGGGGTTCAGGGATTGCTGGCACCGGCTATCGCCTCCGTGTTCTTACTGGGTGTATTCTGGAAAAGGACCACTGCCAAGGGAGCTTTCTGGGGCATGATCGCCGGTTTTGGCGTGGGGATGTTCAGACTGGCGTTAAATATAAAGTATGGCCTGGTGGGTAAAGTGGGAGGAATGATTAAATCAGTACTGTATATCAATGCCGATAAGGCCAAAAATGATATGCTTAGCGATCTGGAATCTGTTAACAGGACCATCACCAATTCAATGCCTGCTGATGTGGCCACATCACTGACAGAAAAGGTAAATGCAGCCATGACTTCACTGGCAGGATTGACCGCTGATGGAAAAGCTTATGCTTCGGAACTCCTCAGCCAGGTTAAAACCGGTGTTCATCAGTATTATCTTGACACCGGCGGCATAGTATATAAAATAGCTGCTGTTAACTGGCTGCATTATACCGTGCTGCTATTCTTTTTCTGTATAGCTGTTATGGTTATTATCAGCCTGCTGACCAAAGCACCAACAGCTGAACAGCTGAAATATACCTATGGGGCTTCAACGCTCGAAGAAAGGGCAGCAACAAAGGCCAGCTGGAATGGATGGGATATCGTGCATACCATTATTATACTGAGCATCATTATTGCATTCTACTTTTATTTCTGGTAGCATTTTGTAGCATTGACACCTTATTATTTTGATAATACAAGGTTCCTGGTCGCAGTCGACTGCATCATCTTCGGATTTGATAATAAGCAGTTAAAACTGCTGCTGATCAAGCGAAACTTTCGGCCTCAGAAAGGAAAATGGTCCCTGGTGGGCGGTTTCCTGGAAGGCGGAGAATCGCTTGATCAGGCAGCCCTGCGGATCCTGTATAATCTGTCCGGGCTGAATGACATATACCTGGAGCAGTTGTATACCTATGGTGAAACTGAACGTGACCCAGGTGAAAGGGTTTTGTCAACAGCCTATTATGCGCTGATCAGGGCTGAAGATTATCATTTGCCCATTAACCGGGAGTCGACGGCTAAATGGTTTCCGATCGAAAAGATACCGAACCTGATTTTCGATCACAATATTATGGTTGATAAAGCCATGCGGCGGCTGAGACGAAAAAGCCTCTCTCAGCCTATTGGATTTGAGCTGCTGCCTGACAAATTCACGATACCACAACTGCAAAGGCTTTATGAAGCCATTCATCAGCGTGAATTGGACAAAAGGAACTTCCGGAAGAAAATCCTATCCATGGGCTTGTTGAAAAAGCTCGATGAGAAACAAAAAACCGGTTCACGAAAAGGAGCTTTTTATTACCGGTTTGACATAGAAAAATATAACGACCTGGTTAGCACAGGATTCCATTTTGAAATATAAAAACTAAAATACAGATAATTATGGACACATTGAAAAAACTCGAAGTTTGGTTTGTGACCGGCAGCCAGGATTTATATGGGCCGGAAGTGCTTAAGACCGTAGGGAAACACTCACAGGAAATGACTACGTTCTTTAATAATTCAGCCAGGATACCGGTGAAGGTTGTCTATAAATCAGTGATGAGAAGCCTCGATGAAGTGACCAATGTTTGTATCGAAGCCAATGCAGCAAAACAGTGTATTGGCATTATTACCTGGTGTCATACCTTTTCTCCATCCAAAATGTGGATTAACGGGTTAAAGTTATTGAATAAACCCTTGCTTCAGTTGCATACGCAATACAACCGCGACCTCCCGTGGGGTGAAATCGATATGGATTTCATGAATCTTAACCAGGCTGCCCATGGTGACCGCGAACATGGCTTTATCCTGTCACGCCTTCGCATAAATCGTAAAGTGGTTGTCGGATACTGGAAAGAAGAGGATGTCCAGGAACGCATTGGCGTATGGACACGTGCTGCTGCTGCATGGTATGATATGCAGGGTGCCAAACTGGCGCGTTTTGGCGACAACATGCGCGAAGTTGCCGTTACAGAAGGCGACAAAGTGGAAGCACAGATCAGGCTCGGCCTTTCGGTTAATACCTGGCCTGTGGGTGACATTGTAAAAATCATCAACAATGTCAGCAAAGCTGCCGTTGATAAACTGATCAGGGAGTATAACGAAACTTACGACATTGACAAGGAAGGCAGGCCCGGTGGAAAATATTACGATAACGTTCGCTATCAGGCACAGATCGAAGCCGGTATTAAGTCATTTCTGCAGGAAGGCGGATTCAAGGCCTTTACCACTACTTTTGAAGACCTGCACGGATTAAAACAGTTGCCGGGACTTGCTTCACAACGCCTGATGTCGGCCGGTTACGGGTTTGGTGCTGAAGGCGATTGGAAACACGCTGCCCTGGTGCGCGCGGTTAAAGTTATGGGTACCGGGCTTAAAGGCGGATGTTCCTTTATGGAAGATTATACCTACCATCTGAATCCAACAAGCGGCTATAAAGCATTGGGATCGCATATGCTGGAAATTTGCCCGAGCATTGCAAGCGGCAAGGCGAAGATTGAAGTTCACCCCCTGGGAATCGGCGGCAAGGAAGATCCTGCACGGCTTGTATTCAATACGCTCACGGGACCCGCAACCCTTACCAGCATGGTGGATATGGGCAACCGCTTCCGTATCATTGTTCATGATGTCGAATGTGTTAAACCAGAAGCAAAACTTAAGAAATTACCCGTTGCCAATGCATTATGGATACCTCAGCCCAACTTAAAGGTTGGTGCTGCTGCCTGGATATATGCCGGTGGCGCTCATCATAACGCTTTCAGCCAGGCTATTACAGCCGAGTATATTGAAGATTTCTGCGATATAGCCGGTATCGAATGTGTTGCCATCAACAAGGATACATGCATCACGGAATTCAAGAAAGAACTGAAATGGAATGAGATGTACTACATGCTCGCAAAAGGATTATAAAACGGCCATAGGCATAAGGGATAAGGCATAAGGCATAAGGGATAAGGCATAAGGCATAAGGCATAAGGCATAAGGGATAAGGGATAAGGGATAAGGCATAAGGCGTAAGGGAGAAGGCATAAGAGGGTACCCAGTGAAAAGTATAATGATCCGGATTACCTAAACAGCTAAAAACCTAAACCGCTATATTCCCGACCTGCCTGCCATAGCGCAGGCCTAAGCAAGGCAGGCAGGCTGCAGGACTGCATTATTAGGTATTTATTATTAAACAATCAATCAATATGTTACCTGACCTGCGATACGATGTATGTAAAGCAAACCTCGACCTGGTAAAACACGGGCTGGTGATATTTACATGGGGTAATGTCAGCGGGATTGACCGTGCAAAAGGTTTCGTGGTGATCAAACCCAGCGGTGTCTCCTATGATGACATGAAACCCGAAGATATGGTCATCCTGGATATGGAAGGTAAGATCGTGGAGGGAAACCTCAAACCTTCCTCCGACACGCCAACGCATCTTGTACTTTATAAGGCTTTCCCGTCCATCGGAGGCATCGTCCATACCCATTCAGAGTGGGCCACAAGCTGGGCTCAGGCAGGAACCGGGATACCCTGCTATGGCACCACCCATGCTGATTATTTCTATGGTGAAATACCCTGCACACGCATCATGACCCGTGCGGAAATTGAATCGGATTATGAAAAAGAAACCGGAAATGTGATCGTGGAGCGCTTCAGCAATATCAATCCCGACCAGGTGCCTGCCGTACTGGTTAACAACCATGGTCCTTTTGCCTGGGGGAAAGACGCCGGTAATGCCGTTCATAATGCCGTGGTGATGGAAGAAGTGGCCAAAATGGCTTTCCGTTCACGGGTACTGAATAAGATGAATCCGATCGACCGGACTTTGCTCGATAAGCACTACCTGAGGAAACACGGAAGCAATGCCTATTATGGTCAGGGATAGACCCCCTCACCCCTGCCCCTCTCCCAGGGGAGAGGGGAAATATGTCTGATATTATTATTTTCTTTATCTTTTAACATAACTTTCAAATCTTCAAACTATATCTTATGAAATATACTATCGGCCTTGATTACGGAACCGATTCCCTGAGAACCATGCTGGTGAATACAGCTACCGGGAAGGAAGAAGCCAGTGCAGTCATGTATTACCCGCGCTGGAAAGACGGAAAATATTGCGACCCCCTGAAGAACCAGTTTCGGCAACACCCGATGGATTACATCGAGGTGCTGGAACAAACCATCATGGAAGTGATATCAAAAGTACCCCCTGATGTGGTTAATAATGTGGTTGCCATTTCCGTGGATACCACAGGTTCCACCCCTGTTGCCGTGGATGCTTCAGGCACGCCACTTTCGTTATTGCCGGAATTTCAGGATAATCCCAACGCCATGTTTGTGCTTTGGAAGGATCATACCGGTGTAAAAGAAGCCGATGAGGTTAATACGCTTGCCCGCTCCTGGGGTGGGGTAGACTACACCAAATATGAAGGAGGCATCTACTCTTCAGAATGGTTCTGGGCAAAGATCCTGAAAGTCCTCAGAGCGGATGAGAAGGTGAGAAAAGCTGCCTTTTCCTGGGTGGAGCATTGTGATTGGATACCGGCCATGCTGACCGGAATCACGGATCCCCTGACACTGAAAAGAAGCCGTTGTGCGGCAGGACATAAGGCCATGTGGCATACCGACTGGGACGGACTGCCTTCAGAGGAGTTCCTGACGAAGCTTGATCCCCTGCTAAAAGGTTTACGGGGCAGATTGTTTAAGGAAACATATACCAGTGATGTGGTTGCAGGTTATCTGACACCTCAATGGACGTCAAAATTCGGCCTTTCCGGGAGAATTGCCGTGGGCGTTGGTGCTTTTGATGCGCATCTGGGAGCTGTGGGCGGGGAAATCAAACCCTACTACCTGGTCAAGGTCATGGGAACGTCAACCTGTGATATGCTGGTGGCCCCTAAAAATGAGATCGGCAAAAATCTGGTGCAGGGTATATGCGGACAGGTAGATGGCTCTATCACCCCTGACCTGATTGGACTGGAAGCCGGCCAGTCAGCTTTCGGCGATATTTACGCCTGGTTTAAAGATGTGCTGATGTGGCCTGTGGAAAACATACTCGGAAAATCGGATTTGATTGCCCCGGAAGTCCGGGCAAAAATTATAAGCGCCATCGAAGACCAGATCATACCACAGCTATCCGCTGCTGCTGACAAAATTCCTATCGAGGAATCGGGCGTTTTGGCTATCGACTGGATGAACGGGCGGCGCACACCCGATGCCAACCAGAACCTGAAAGGCGCTATTGCAGGATTAACCCTGGGCTCTGATGCCCCCCGTATTTTCAAAGCACTTGTCGAAGCCACGGCCTTCGGATCAAAGAAGATTGCCGACCGTTTTATTGCTGAAGGTGTGAGGATCGACGGCGTGATTGCCTTGGGAGGCGTGGCTAAAAAGTCTCCATTCGTGATGCAGATCGTTGCCGACGTCATGAACATGCCCATTAAGGTGGCCAGATCAGAACAGGCCTGTGCATTGGGCACTGCCATGGCTGCCGCTGTAGTGGGCGGTGTATATAAGACATTCGAGGAAGCCCAGGACAAGATGGGAAGCGGATTTGAGAAAGAATACAAACCCATCAAAGCCAACGCTGACAAATACGAGGCTTTGTACAGGAAATACTCCAGGCTGGGAGAATTTATTGAGAAAGAACTTTAGGGAGCGGTAATCAGTAATCGGTAATCAGTAATCAGTAATAGGTAATCGGTAATCAGTAATCGGTAATCAGTAATCGGTAATCAGTAATCAGTAATCAGAAACCGTTAACCGACTTACCGAATACCGAATACCGATTACTGATTACCGTTCTCCTCCTGCTTAAATACAGCCCCAAAAACACCAACAGTCCGTTCAGTATGACTATCTCAAATCCCACCTTGTAACCGTTAAAAAGCTCTCCGGAATACAGGCTGGCAAGATAACTCAGCCCTATCGCCGCCACGGTTATGACAGGGACCCATTTTTCGTTTGTTTTGTACCGGGTCAGTATTCCAAAGGAAAAGAGTCCCAGCAAAGGCCCATAAGTATATCCGGCAACGGTGAAGACCGAATTGATAACGCTTTGATTGTTGACGGCTGCATAAAAAAGGATAAACAGGATCAGCAATACCGCGAATCCTACATGCACCAGGTTACGGGTACCTATTCGCCGGTTATCTTCCTTAAAACCCAGGAAATCAACACAAAATGATGTTGTCAGTGCGGTGAGCGCTGAATCGGAGCTGGCATATGCCGCCGCTATAAGCCCGATAAAAAATACAATGCTCACAACAGGCGGCAGGTAATGAAATACCAGAAAAGGGAAAAGCTCATCTGTCTTCGCACATGAAAACGTACCAACGGAAGGATCAAGAAGTTCAATCGGGCAGGATTTGACAAGATCGGCATTGGCAAAGTTTTCGATGATGATGCCTTTTGTATTCGAATAAATATACAACAAAGCCCCCAGGGATAAGAACAGGATGTTGACAAAGATCAACAGGGAACTCATCCAGTACATGTTCTTTTTGGCTTCTTTTATATTACGGCAGCTGAGGTTCTTCTGCATCATGTCCTGGTCAAGCCCTGTCATGGTGATACAAATAAATACCCCGCTGAGAAAGTGCTTAAAGAAATTATTCCCGGGCTTCCAGTCCCATATAAACATCTTGGAATACCTGCTTTCACTGATGTTCGTTACCAGATCAGATGCTGAGAAACCGAGTTCTTTTGAGATCAGTACAATGGATAAAATGACGCCCAGCAATAAAAAAGTGGTCTGAAATGTATCGGTATATACTATCGTCCTGATGCCTCCTTTGAATGAATAAACATAAATAAGGGAAATGGTGATGACAACCGTCAGCCAAAAAGGAACCCCGAAATGGGAAAGGACAAAGGTGTCAATGACCATGGCCACGATATACAAACGAAAAGACGCTCCTATCACACGGGATAACAAAAAATAGAATGCCCCGGTTTTGTAGCTATGCCATCCGAAACGGTTTTCCAGATAGACATAGATGGATGAAAGATTCATCCGGTAGTACAACGGAAGCAGAACATTGGCAATGATCAGATAACCGAAAAAATATCCGAATACAACCTGCATATAGGAAAACATGCTACTCCCGACTTCCCCCGGTATGGAGATAAAAGTTACCCCTGATATGGATGCGCCAATCATCCCATAAGCCACCAGGAACCAGGGAGATCTGCGGTTGCCGACAAAGAACGAGGCATTATCTGCACCGCGGCTGGTGATATAGGAAATTATGATGAGAAACGAAAAATAAACAACAACAATCAACAATAAGATCCAGGGTGACATGAACAAATCCTTTTAAAGTTTGATCCCTTCTCAGGGATTGCTTAATTCAGATCACAAGAATACTAAAAACATTTCAATCTGAAAAACCGGGTACCAACAAAGAAATCCCGTCAGGATTTTCAGATATATAGGCCTTCCGGGGTCCGGAGGACCTGGAAGTGCCTCCCGAAAACTTTCGGATCCAGGCTTTAAGCCATAAAATTTGTTTTTTTGTGATCCGATATGTAAGTTTATACTGTAATATCAGCATAGAAGAATCCGTTATTGTTTTATCAGCAAAAGATCAATTGCAGCATTCATGAAACGTTTCTTTACGGCATTCCTGAATCCTTACTTCCTGTCCTTGTGGATGACCATCCTGGTGTTGCTGATCGTTCCCCTGCATTTTAGGAAATATACGGCAGAGAGGATTGAGAATGGTGGTCCCGGTCCGCAACAGGTTCGTGACCCTGGTGGGAAAGCGGAATAACAAGGCGGACCCGTATATCCTTACTGCCAGCGAGGCTGAGTAAGATTATTGTATGTTTATAGCAGATTGTTGAGATTATCACGGGTCATGGATGGATTTCCATCCCTGACCTTGCTGATGAGGATCCGCCAACCACATACAATTTGAAATACTCCCCCGTTTCCTGCCGGATGTTTTTCAACCTTTCAGCTAAAGGCTGAAAGGTTTTTTTTACCATGGACAATTACCATATTCTGCCTTCTGCCTTTTGCCTTCTGCCTCTTCTTTTGTTAATATTATCTCACCTTTCCTGAAATAAAAAAATTTATCTTTAGAAAAACTAAATGTTGTTTATCATTTGAAGCAATAAATTGCTAAATTGACCTGAAGTTTTTGACCTCTCAACAATCCTAAATGCTATGATCCGCCTGTACAAAAAAGGTCAGAACGTAGTGACGGAAGTTACCACACTGGACGATGCCGGCGGCTTGTCCGATCTGGTTTGGATCGACCTGCAGTCTCCTTCCCTTACGGAAATTGAGGAAGTGGAACAGCACTTTGGGATCAATATACCAACCCGGATACAGCAGGAAGAGATTGAATCCAGTTCGCGCTTTATTGAAGAAGATGATTATTTCATTGCCAACTCGGTATTCCTTCAAAAAGCAGAGGAAAATCAATACTTCAATGCTCATGTATCCTTTGTATTCAAGGGTGAATTGCTGGTGACCTATCACGAAGGAAATGTCCGTGCGTTTATTGAGTGCATGAAAAAAATACACAGTAACAACAAACCTTTTACGGCCGGCAATAAAATATTTCTCAGCCTTTTCGAAATACGGGTTGATTTTGATGCGGATTTCATCGAATGCATTTCGAAACAGATCACCATTATCGGCAAATCACTGACGGGAGAAAACGGCACCCGTGAGGAATTGCTCAAAGAGATCATGGCGTACCAGGAATCAACCATGATGATCAGGCAGAATATCGTGGACAAACAGCGGGTGGTATCCCTGATGATCAAGAATATGGAATTTACCGAAGAGGAAAAGGAAAGGCTGGGGATCCTCAACAAGGATATCGACTCCCTGGTTGATCACACCAATTTTCTTTTTGAAAGGCTGGAATACCTGCAAAATACTTTTCTCGGGCTTGTCAATATCGACCAGAACAAGATCATTAAGATCTTTACCCTGGTTTCCGTGATCATCATGCCTCCAACCCTTATCGCCAGCCTGTATGGCATGAATTTCCGATTTATGCCCGAACTCAACTGGAAGATAGGTTATCCGATCGCCTTAATGATGATGTTTGCTTCTTCCTTTTTAACATGTATTTACTTCAAAAGGCATAAATGGCTGTGAATTATATGTAATAACAAGTAAAAATGTTGGGCTGAATTCTAAATTCCAATTGGTTGCAGGAGCAATGAAAAATATTTGTCGTATTGTTATGTATATCTTATTCATTCTTTCATGTAAAGATGACAGAGAATTGAATTATCCGTTAATTCAGACAGGTGAGGTTACCGGTATCGACAGTGCCGGCGTGACATTCCATGCTAACGTCGTTGACCTGAGTATGGATGCCAAAGATATGAAACTGAATACTTTTTAACCGGCATGATAAGTATATCCGGCATATTATAATTTAATTTAAATTATGTGCTATGTGGAAATATCCTAATCTTCTTTTATTCATAATTTTTTTGAATCAGGCAACACTCCTTGGGCAAAATGAGTTCTATTCCACTGCATCATCCTCCTATGTCGGTGTAAAACTAATCGACGGAGGCGACAGGGATAATAGCAGGTTCTGCAAGGTTAAAAAAGGAGAACAGATATTGATATACACACCCTATGAAGTTACAGAATACGGATTTAGGGACGGGCGGAGATATGTCTCAAAAGAAATCCGATTACCTGATTCCACACAGCGTGTATTTCTGGAACGGCTGGCAAAGGGCAAAATCAACCTGTATTATTACCAGGGAAAGGGGATTAAGACCTTCTTCTGGGAAAAGGACACTACCTTGTTTATCGAATTGACAAAACATGGTGATGATCCTGAAAACAGCAGGTTTAACGATTATTTGTACAACCTTACCTCAGATTGTAAACCTGTATCTGATGCAGTCAGTCTGATCAAATACTCAAAACTATCCCTGAAAGAATATGCAGACAGATATAACAGGTGTGACAGGAGGCCTTTCCCACGTTTTAAATACGGATTAATAGCCGGATACGGGGTATCCAGGCTGTCTTCCCCAGACGGCACTTTAAAGGCCTTTAATTATCCATACGATGGAAGCATTATCGCCGGTTTATTTATTGACCAGCCGTTTCTGTTAAGCAATTATTCCCTTCATACCGAAATATATTACAGCAGCAACGGTTATGCGTGCAATTTCCGTGATGAAAACAAGGATATGGATTTGCTGATCAATACCGCGGCTGTCAGTATGCCCATCCTCATACGATATACATACCCTTCCGTAAGGTATTCTCCTTTTATTAACCTGGGGGGCATTTATTCATTTCAATTCAAAAATGAAAATGCACTGTACGAGGCAACCATCATTCAGGATGTTATTGAAATTAATGCAATATCTGAGAATACACTGCTTTCTCAAAACCTGCTCGGCTTTTCGGTTGGCGGCGGACTGGAGTACCACCTGAATTACAGGCATTCACTTTTTCTGGAATTGCGGTACCATAAATTATACTCCATCATAAATTCAGGATCACTGAATAAAACTGTTGTTCAATGCAATATTGGAATTGGCTTTTGAATTATGAAAAACTACACCTTTATTATCCCGGCACTTTGCGGCCTCCTGTTGGCTGGCTGTGACAAAGAAGTTGATATTCAAACCAAGGATTATCCTTATGTGCTGTTAAAAGAAGTAAATGTGGTAAATGGGGAAGGGATTACAGCCACTGCAGAAATTCTCCGCATCGGAAACGACAGCATAAAGGAATATGGCTTTGTCTGGAACAGTTCCGGAAAACCTGTTATCGGTGATTACCGGTTTTCCATTACCGGTGAACCTGAGCCGGGGATCTTTTCGGGTGATATCAAAAACTGCATTGACAGCGGTGTTGTATACGAAATCAGACCCTATGTTATCAGCCATAAATATACTGTTTATGGTAATGTGCTGAAATTTACAGGAGGTGGCAATTTACCTCCGGTTTTAAATGATTTCAACCCCAAATCAGGTAAAGTAGGTTCGCTGGTTGTTATTGAGGGTGACAATTTCAACTCAAACCCTGAGAAAAATATAGTTCGGTTTGGCAAGGTAAGAGCCAGGGCTATTCAGGCTACTACCACACAGTTAACGGTTGAAGTTCCCTATATGCTTGAAGATGCCATTATTTCAGTTGAAACAACTTTCAGGAAATATATGATCGGTAAAATTTTTAAGATAATAAATCCCTGGCAGAAAATTACAGCTCCTTTTTCTGACGGGGTCTTTAGCCAGGCGCCCTATTTTTTTTCCGTTGGCGGGAAAGGCTATTTTTTTAATGATGAGCTTTGCTGGGAATATGATCAGGAGAGTTCGAAATGGACAAAAAAAAGCGCTTTCCCCGGAGCTAAGCGCTGGAATGCACTGGCATTTTCGATTAATAATAAGGGGTATTTTGGCCTTGGGAATGACATGGGCCAAGGTTACCATGATTTCTGGGAATATGATCCTGCGACGAATAATTGGTTACGGCTTTCTGACTATCCGGGGAACGGGGTTAATTATGCCAAAGGTTTTTCAATTAATAATGATGGCTTTGTGGGTTTTGGCAATAACATCCCGGAATTTTGGAAATATAAACAGGATACTAAAGAGTGGACTGAATTGAGTTGTGTCACTGGCAGTGGCTTGACTTTTTATTTTGGTATAGCGGCCGGTAACAAAGCTTATATAGGCTGTGGTTTAGATCAAATTGATATTTATGAATACGATCCTCCTTCTGAAACATGGACAATAAAAGGAATATATCCAGGGAACGGTAAAAATAATTTATGTGGATTTTCAATCAATAATAAAGTATATATCGGCTTGGGCTGGAGCCAGGAGACCTGGTACCAGGATTTCTGGGAATACACTCCTGAGGATAATTCCTGGATTCAATTAACTGATTGCCCAATAACAACAGCCTATGGCTATTCGACAGATCATTTTGGATATATCATAATTTGTTGTCCGGTAATTTATCAGTTTGATCCCTCCAAGAACTGATGCCCTGATACCATACAGGGATCTAACTCTCGTGAGGTATTTCCGGCATCGGATCAGAAAAGCCAATTCAATCCGATATACACGCCCAGCTTATTGGAGTCATCTTCTTTGACAGCCTTGGCAACGTCGGCGGCAACTATAAAATTCTCATTAAGGGCTATATGAAGTCCGCCGCCATAACCCATGTGCAGGCTTTCATCGGTATCCGGGAAATAAATTGCTGCCTCCGAAGGAACATCGGCAGCCAGTTTATATTTGTCGGTAACCATGCCTCCGTCTAAAAATGCGCTTAATGCAAGGTACACATTCTGGTTCAAAATGATACCCCGGTAAAACTTCCACCGGAATTCTGCATTTCCAAAGGCCACTCCATCTCCAACCACACGGTTGCGCATTACACCACGGATGGTTTTATTGCCACCAAAGGCATCACGCGTAACATCCGGAGCTGTGTTATACGCGAAAGGCAGCATGCAGAATGGCATTTCCCCGGTTAGTTTTCCCTGGTAGCTCAGACGGTAAACAAATGACAGTACTTTTGGGACCAGCGAAAAATACTGACGGTGTGTCAGAACCACGCGTGTGTAGGCCAGATCACCATTGCCGAGAAAAGATGGTGCCCATAGGAACTGGAATTCAGACCACATCCCTTTCATCGGATTTGCTTCATTATCCCTTGTATCATATACGGCCCCCAGTTTCAGCAGGGTGGTCGTCCCTCCGTCCCACTGATCTTCAGGAATAAGGCCCCATACCTTGTAATTTTCAAACAGCAGGTCCGCATCCGGAAGCCTGTCTTCAGCATCCTTTCCTTTATTCAGTTTGCTGGTGTCAACGTCATCAATTTTAATATGGCTCATCTCTAAACCCGCCAGCCACCGGAGTTTATTACCTATGAGGGGACCCTGAAAATCAGCTTTCCCACGTAACATCTTTCGGTCCAAAGCATAGAACATCCTCGATTTATAAGACGCGGTATCTTCATCATCGATCCATGCCTTGTTAAATAATGATTCATATCCGTTGAATCCGTAAAAGTCAAGTGCCAGGTCAGTGAGATAAGCAAGCTCTGCAGTAACGCGAATGCCCGGAATAAGGTATTCAGAATCATACTGCAGTATGTTCTTCCCGCTTCCTTTTGTATACCTCGACCATTCCAGGTAAATGTTATGGTGATACTTGGGATAGGTCTTACCGTCACCATAATTGAAGAAATTCAGCACAAGTCCGTATTGAAAGCCCATATCGGTGTTGTAGCTGACAGCAGGTACGCCGCCAAAAGTCCATCCCTTCTTTATTTTTTCCTGCTTTTTATCTGTCTTGAGGGTATCCTCACCATTGTTTCCCGTGAGGGTAATCATATAAAGCACCGTAACTGCAGTCAGTAGTAATCTTTTCAGGTTCATATGTCGTTGTTTTAATGGTTCAGTCCAGACCTAAGTTAATAATTTTATTGAACACCAGGTATTCAATGCAAAAAAGTTTTATTTTAGTTAAACCAAACAGAAAATTAACCGGTTCCAAACCTGTCATTTTAACCAATAATGTAATAAGATGAAAACCCTGAAACACATTTTAGCCGGGCTCCTGATCTTTGTTGTTGTAGTGCTTATCGGGGCCTTTGTTGCCTACCGCGTTATAACACGCCGGGCACTGCCCGATTACAACAAGGATATTGCCATGAAAGACCTTCAATCGGAAGTGACCATAATGCGCGACCAATATGCCGTGCCCCATATCTATGCCGAAAATGAACATGACCTATACATGGCAGTGGGTTATACCATGGCCCAGGAAAGACTCTGGCAGATGGATTTCCTGCGAAGGGTAACCCAGGGCCGCCTGAGTGAGATCTTTGGGAACAGCTTTGTTGATACTGACTATTTGCTGAGGCTTTTGCGTTACCAGGCCAAATCTGAAAAAATAATAGAAGAGGGTAATCCTGAAATTATTGCTGCGCTGCAGGCATTTTCTGATGGCGTCAATCAATATATTATAAATCAAGCCAAAAAGCTTCCCATCGAATTCACCCTGCTGGGATATAAACCAGAGCCATGGGCTCCCGTGCATTCCCTTAACCTGATCGGCTATATGGGATGGGACCTGAAGTCAGGATGGAGTGAGATTATTATCAATGAGATCCGGCAAAAAGTTGATTCTGCCTTATTCCAAGAACTGCTCCCTGATGTTAAAGGACAGCAACCGGTGGTTTTTTCCAACGATAATGGGAAAGGGAGTCAGGGAAGTATTTCCTCACTGCTGATGAATTCCCGGGCACTGGATGGGATGGGGGCTGATGTATTCGATGGCAGTAATAACTGGGCGGTCTCCGGAGAACGAAGTGTCACCGGCAAACCATTGCTTGCCAATGATATGCATCTTGGACTCAGTGTGCCGGGCATCTGGATACAGATGCATGAAGTCATTCCCGGAAAGCTGAATGTTACCGGCCTTGTCCTGCCGGGCCAACCCCTCATCATATGCGGGCATAACGACAGCATTGCCTGGGGAATGACCAATACCTATGTCGACAACCTGGATTTCTACGAAGAGAAGATCAATCCTGCCGATTCAAACCAGTATGAATATGAAGGTGAATGGAAGGACTTCAGCGTGGTTATGGAAAAGATCAAAACCAAGGAGGGTGATATCGTTGAAAAAGTACTGAAGTTCTCCCACCGCGGTGCTGTGATCTCAGGATACAAGGATTTTCCAGGGAAAACGGTGAGCATGCATTGGGTAGGAGATGAACCCAGCAATGAGATGCAAACTGTTTATTGGCTTGACAGGGCTGCAAACTGGACTGATTTTAAGGATGCTTTCAGGACTTTCCAGTCTCTGTCACAGAATGTCGCGTATGCCGATATCAAAGGCAATATCGGTCTTTTTTGTGCTGCAGGAGTGCCCATCCGGCAACGTGATGCGGTGAATGCGATCCTGCCCGGATGGACCAGCCAATACGACTGGCGGGGCTTTGTGCCTTTTGAGGAGCTCCCTTATTTGTATAATCCTGCTATCGGCTTTGTCGTCTCGGCTAACAATAAAACTACCGGCAATGACTACCCCTATCACATCGGGACCTGGTATTCACTCCCCAGCCGTTATGAGAGAATAACGGAACGGCTCAGTGAAAAGGAAAAATTCTCGGTAGATGATTTTAAATCCGTTCAGCTTGATCAGCATTCAAAGCTGGCTGAAAAATATATGCCGGCCTTGCTGCAGGTCATCAGCAATGAACAGGGCTTCACCGAAGTACAAAAGCAGGCTGCTCATGCATTGAAGTTATGGGATTTTAATATGAAGGCTGATGCAGCTGCACCATTGCTGTTTGAATGCACATATCTGCAGGTCATGCGGAATCTCTTCGAGGATGAGATGGGGGAACGTCTTGGTAAACAATTCATCAATAGTTCACAGGTATCATGGAACTCTACGGAGAAAATATGGTTGAAGGGAACTTCGTTATGGTCCGACGATATCAACACTCCCGGAGTCGCTGAATCGTTTTCTGACATCCTGATGAAAAGTTTCAAAGAAATGGTTGACAGCCTTGATCATGAATTCGGTCCTGATCTTTCACAATGGCAATGGGGCAGGTTACATCAGATAACCCTCTCGCATCCGCTTGCAAAGGTCGCCATACTGGAGAAACTTCTTGACCTGAACAGGGGGCCTTACCCGGTCGGGGGAAGTTTTCATACTGTTTCTCCTTACAGCTATCCGAATAGCGCCCCTTTCCATGTTGACCATGGTGCCTCACACCGTCATATTTTCGACCTGAGCAACTGGGACAATTCTATAACCGTGATTCCTACCGGTAACTCAGGCATACCTGCCAGTCCCAATTATTGTGATCAGACGCAACTATACCTTGAGGGAAAATATCATCCCGATCCTTTTTCACAGGAGGCTGTTGAAAAGAATGCGGTGTACAGGATGAGGTTTGTGGGGAAATGACGGGGAGAGGGAGAGAGGGAGGGACGGAGAGACGGAGAGAAGGGGAGACGGAGAGACGGAGAGAAGCGGCAGGAGGCAGTGGCAGTCAGAAGACAAGGGAACAGTAGGGGCGATCCTTGTGGTCGCCCTTAACGAATGACAATAAAACGGTTTCATTGGTCGCCCTTACCGGATGACAATGACATAACTGCATTGTATTTATTCCTAAAATATGTAATTTCGCCGGCATCTGATCTTCAATATTATCTCGTTATTCAATCAACCTAAAATAAAAAAGCACGACATGAAATCATTCAGGACTCTTTTAACCTTATTTCTCGTAGCTGCAAGCCAGTTATTGACAGCACAGTCCGAACTCGATAAGCTCCTGCCGCTTGACCCCGGCGTACGGATCGGGAAGCTTGATAACGGACTTACCTATTATATCCGCAAAAACAGCAAACCTGAAAAAAGAGTTGAATTCAGGCTGGCCGTCAATGCCGGTTCCGTCCTTGAAGATGATGACCAGCAGGGACTGGCGCATTTTGTTGAGCACATGGCATTCAACGGCACCAAAAACTTTGAGAAAAACGAACTGGTCCATTATATGCAGTCCGTTGGCATGAAATTCGGCCCTGAACTGAACGCTTATACTTCTTTTGATGAAACCGTATACATGCTCACGGTTCCCACCGATTCCGCCGGGGTTTTGCAAAAGGGATTCCAGATCATGGAGGACTGGGCGCACAATTTCCTGTTCGATACGGCCGAGATCAACAAGGAAAGAGGTGTGCTGGTGGAGGAATGGCGTCTGGGCAGAGGGCCTTTCCAGCGTATGCAGGATCAGTTCATCCCGGTATTGTTCAACGGGTCAAGGTATGGCATAAGGATGCCCATTGGCAAGAGGGAGATCATTGAGGGAGCTGATCCCAACACCATCCGGAAATTCTATTATGACTGGTACAGACCCGATTTGATGGCCTTTATCGTGGTAGGCGATATTGATCCGGATGCCACAGAGAAAACCATCCGGGAAATGTTTGGCCGGATAGCGGCACCAAAAACGCCAAGACCAAGGACAAAATTTGATGTCCCTGACCACAAGGAGACCTTGCTTGCCCTGACTTCGGATAAGGAAACACCTTATACCATCGTTATGGTGATCAACAAAAGCGATGTGCTGCCTGAAAAAGCTTATAACGATTACCGGCGCATGATGATCACACAATTAATCAACAGAATGTTCACCCAGCGTCTGGAAGAACTGAAGGAACAGGCAGAGCCGCCCTTGTTATACGCCGGTTCCGAATTCGGGGAATTGCTGACACGCGAAAAAATGGCCTTCCAGGCCCTGGGAGTTGTCCCCGAGACCGGCATTGAAAGAGGCATACAAACCCTGATAACCGAATGTGAAAGGGTGATCCGCCATGGATTTACCCAGGGAGAACTCGACCGGCAAAAGAAATCACTCCTGACCGTATATGAAAACCTTTATAACGAAAAGGATAAAACCGAATCGGTGCGATTTGCCGATGAGTATATACGTCATTACCTTACCGGTGAGCCTATTCCGGGCATTGAATTTGAATACGATTTTGCAAAAAAGTACATGGACGGAATACCGCTGGATGAAATAAACAATATAGCCAGGCAAATCATACGCCGGGATAACCGGGTTGTTATCCTTGAGGCACCCGAAAAGGAAAATTTTACGCTTCCGGCAAAAGATCAGATAACAGGGCTTATAGCTAAAACAGAAGCATCAGCTATTGATCCATACGTTGATAAACTGAAGGGTACCTCTTTAATGGGTGAGAAACCGGCCCGTGGAAAGACTCTCTTTACCAAAAAGAAGGAAGATCTTGGCATCACCGAGCTGAGCCTTGCCAATGGAGCAAAGGTCATCCTGAAACCAACCGATTTTAAGAATGATGAAGTCCTCTTCAGGGCCATCAGTCCCGGTGGTTATTCTGTTTATAACGAAGATGATTTCATGTCGGCTTCCAATTCCTCATCGGTTATATCAGAAAGCGGCGTAGCGGAATATTCACCGACAGATATTGAAAAACTACTTTCCGGGAAGAAATTGTATGTCAATCCTTATATTAATGCTTATGCTGAAGGGTTCAACGGATCCTCGGTCCCAAAGGATCTGGAATCCATGCTGCAATTGTTTTATCTGTATTTTACCCAGCCCAGGAAAGATGCGGATGCATTTAAGTCATTTATAAACAAGCAGAAAGGAATTGTTACCAACCTGCTTTCTGACCCCGAAAATTATTTCTATGACCAGTATGCGCGTATAATGACACAGCATAATCCCAGGGTTGAGGCCATACCGACATTGGAGGATATTGAAAAAATCAACTTCGATCGTGTTTATGAGGTCTATAAAGACAGGTTCAGTGATGCATCAGGTTTTACTTTCTTTTTTGTCGGTACTTTTAAGATTGACAGCCTGAAGCCCCTGATCGAGACCTATCTGGCCAGCCTTCCTTCAACTCGCAGCGGGGATACTTGGAAGGATATGGGGATCAGGGCACCGGCATCAACGGTTGATACGGCTGTTTATATGGGCAATGATCCCAAAAGTATTGTTGCCCTTTATATTGAGTCGCCCGAAACCTGGACTCCGGAAGAAGCTCATATGTTCAGTTCGCTGACTTACCTGCTCGAGATTCGTTATGTGGATATCCTCAGGGAGGAGATGAGCGGCGTATACGGATCAGGTTCTGATGTCAGACTGGTTAAAGTGCCTTTCGAACATTACGAGCTCGAACTGTATATCCCTTGTTCCCCTGATAATACCGATAAACTTACCCAGGCTGCCCTGGATGAAATACGCAGGATTCAGAAAGAAGGTGTGAAGGAGGAGGATGTGTTAAAGATCAAAGAGGCCCAGCGGCGTGAGATGGAAAAAGGACTGAAGGAAAATAATTCCTGGATGGGGAACCTTGTTGAGGCATATCGTTACAACGACCCGGGAAGGATAACGCAGATGACGGAACGGATCAACAGCATTACATCCGATGAGCTGAAACGGATAGCCAACAAGATCAGCCTGGATAACTATGTGAGGGTGGTGCTGTATCCGGAGGGGATGAAGAAGTAGGCAGGAAGCAGGAGGCAGGAGGCAGTGGCAGGA
>Ga0105094_10000455_pt1 | contig 20308 bp, 21 predicted proteins | sample PPLLak1March2015_2_FD_87023 | JGI IMG/M metagenome (GOLD analysis project Ga0105094, IMG submission 87023) | Freshwater sediment microbial communities from Prairie Pothole Lake near Jamestown, North Dakota, USA - PPLs Lake P8 Core (3) Depth... | ecosystem: Environmental > Aquatic > Freshwater >...
ATGGCAGGCCGTTCCCAGGCACACCGAAATGAGATGTTTCCCTCTGGGTGTCAAACTGAATGCCCGATAGAAGGTGGCGACACCATAGAGGTCAACCAAAGAGTGTCCCGTCTTTTGCGAAACGATCCTCAGAGCTTCCTCGGGGAGATAACTGTACTTGGCCTGAATTTCTTCGAGAAGCGAAATAAGCCCTGCCTGGTTTCCGTTACGGTGATCGTCTATCATTTTTTCTATCTGCTTGGGATTCACGAAACACCTTCCTCAAAAAATTTGGCCCTATCGATATTCATCACAACGCCAAACTCCTCCCTCGGGTTTCGGATAGACGCAGGTAGCCCTCTCGTCGCAGTTACTGCACAGGCCTTGATAGGAATGAAGGGGATCCTCCCGGGGTAAGGGATTTTTGGATGGGTTTACAGGGGAAATATTTTTTTGATTCCGACCCCGAGTAGAAACATAATTGATCTCTTCAAACTCCTCACATTCGTGAACGGGACGGTTGGGATCCCTGATAAACGTGCATTTCAGTTCTGATTCGCAATATGAACAAAGCCCTAAGTACTTCCTTTTATCGAAAAAAAGGTTCTCTTCCCTCTTGGTCTTTAGAGAATAGGATGTCTTCTTCATTTCGGACCTCCTTGGTTTATTTGGCCTCGAACCAAACAATCATTAAGCAATCTTCCTGCCATGTTCTGTAGGACCGCCCCCAATATTTCTCATGGATGTCAACGAGCGGGAAAATGTTTAAAAAAATCACTTAACTACGGAGGATGGAGAGAAAAGAGAAAATCAAGGCAGGGAGAAGCAGAAAAGGTAAGGTCCTCGGTTTTGTTGGAGAGATCTGAACCGCCGGGGTAAATCTCTCCAATTCTCTCAATCAGGACGGGGGTCTTTCGATTTCCTGCTCAGTTTTTCTCGCAGTGTTTTTCGATCGATCCCAAGGATCTCAGCGGCCTTCGTCTTATTGCCCCCCACACTTGCGAGAACGTTTCCAATATAATCTGCCTCCACCTCAGCGAGAGTACGATGTAACCCCGTTTTTTGAAGAGCTGAAAAACGCATCAGGGAGGGGAGATCCGGAACTTCGATGAGATTCCCTTCTGTCATGACGACAAGACGCTGAACGACGTTTTCCAGTTCCCTGACATTCCCCGGCCAGTGGTAATTCTTTAAAACAGAGAGCGCATTCTCCGAAAAACGAAGTTTCGGTTTGCCCAATTCCTCTGCAAACTTGGCTGCAAAATGTTGAGTTAATAAAAAAATGTCATCGCCTCTCTCCCTCAGAGGAGGGATTTCGATCGTAATCACATTCAAACGGAAAAAGAGGTCTTCACGGAAGAATCCCTTCTTCACTAAATGGAGCAGGTCTTTATTCGTCGAGACCAGAATCCTGATGTCTACCTTTCGTGGCCGGGTGGATCCGACCATGTAGACCTCCTTATCCTGCAATACACGGAGGAGCTTCACTTGCATAGAAAGGCTGGTTTCACTGATTTCATCGAGAAAGATCGTTCCCCCATCTGCCGTTTGAAAGAAGCCTGCTCGGGTTTCCGTAGCCCCGGTGAAAGCTCCTTTGATGTGTCCGAAGAGTTCACTCTCGAGCAATGCTTCTGGAATGGCCGCGCAGTTGACAGGGACAAAAGAGGCTGAGTTACGTGAGCTATTGTAGTGAATGGCTCTTGCGACCAATTCTTTGCCTGTCCCACTCTCGCCTGTGATCAGCGTGGTTGCAGAGGTTGACGCCGCTTTGGCAATGGCGCTAAAAACATTCTGCATGGCTTCTGACTCTCCAATAAACCCATAGGGAGACTTTTGGGATGGATGCCGGGCGGAACGAGTCATTCTGCGCCCGTGCACTTTCTCAAAAGCTTTCTCCACGGCGGAGAAGAGTTCGATGTCCGTAAAGGGCTTGCTCAGATATTCCTCAGCTCCGAACTTTACGGCCTTGACAGCGGTTTCGATCGTAGGATAGCCCGTGATCATCATGACCTCAATGTCTCTGAAGTTTTCTCGGACATGTCTGATCAGGTCCATGCCGCTCGCCCCGGGCATCTTGAGATCGGTCACCACCAAATCGATCCCCGTTGTTTCGAGGATCTCGACGGCGTCCGTGACATTGGGAGCAGTAAAAACCTGATATCCCTGGGATTCGAGATTTCTCTGTAGAAGTTCCAGGGTATCCGGAGCATCGTCCACCACTAAGATGGAGTCTTTTTTAGCTGAGGGGACCATCTCGATTAACCTCCGTTTTCATTTGGTCTTGTCAATGGGAGATGAATTGCAAACCTTGTTCCCCGGCCGACCTTACTTTCAACTCTGATGGAGCCTCCATGGGAGGTAATGATTCCGTGGACGACAGGCAGACCCAATCCCGTTCCTTTGCCCACCTCTTTGGTCGTAAAAAAGGGAGTAAATATTTTTTCAAGGACCTCCTCGCTCATCCCTGTGCCCGTATCCTCGATGATGAGTGAGACTCGGTTGTCTTCATGGAGAGTCTGCACCTTCAGCTCTCCTCCATCAGGCATTGCTTGCAGGGCATTCACCGTAAGATTGATGACGACTTGATTGAGTTGTGAAGGATCTGCCTCAAGCTCTGGAAGATCAGCAGAGAATGAGCAAACCAGTTTAATTCCTGCATTGCTAAATCGAGATTTGAAAAAGTTGAGTCCTTCTTCAACCAAACGATTCAGATTGACCTTTATCTTTTGAGGTGGCATCTGTCGAGCGAAGATTAGAAGTTTTTTAACAATATCTCTGGCATGGAGGGAGGCATTCAATATCTTCTCAATATCCAGCTCTGCACGGCGAGGAAGTCCTGAACATTTTTTAACAAGTTGAGAAAAGCCAAGGATGCTCCCTAACGGTTCATTCAATTCATGGGCGACGCCTGCAGCAAGTTGTCCGATGGTCGCCAATCGGTCAGCGTGTCTTAATTGTTGCTCAAGATTTAATCTATCCTGTTCAGCCTGTCTCCTGATAATAATATTGGCAGTCTCTTTTGCTACGGTATCAAGAAGGGCCCGCTCCTCCCGGAGAAAGGGACCTTCATCCAATCCTGGCCTCTCCTCCGCATAAACAACTTCAATACACCCTCGACGATCCCCACCAACAAGGATATCCGCCACCTGCTGATAGCTTCCTTCCCGAAAGCCCGGAGTTGTAAAGAAATTCCCATCCAAGATGATCCTGGCATGAGCTATCTCGGGATATAACCAAGCTGGAGGGAGGAACTCAACAATGCCCTGTAAAATCTCCTCCATTGACAAATTGGATTGTGTAGCGAGTCGGGCGATGCCATAAAGGCAAGTAAGTTCTTTGATCCGCTCCCGTAAATCCACCTGGACGTGGCGGTGGGCCAAGGCAATTCCAAGAGTTCGAGAGAAGACCTCATAAAGGTCAACGTCTCCCTTTTTGAAATAATTTGGGTGGACACTCTTTAAGTGAAGAAGACCGATGTTTCGTTGCTCCACCATAAGAGGGATAATGATCAGGGATTTATATTCGCCATTGATGCAAGGTCCTTTGCTCCCATTTCTGATAACGAAACTTTGAGGTGAAGTCGTGGAGCGACGGATGATCTGGTTGTATATTGGAAATAAATCTGGTTCATCATCGACATCCGGAGTAATCCCTCCTTTCTCATTTTGTAGGTATGGTTTAATTCCAAAAAAGATTTTTTTCCCAGCGTGGCGCCTCAACTGGCCACGAAAGTATTTTCCATGCTCCTTCACCCACAATTCAACGACTTCGCATCCCGAAAAATTCATGATTTTCTTTGAAACCTCTTGTTGGAAGATGGTTCTGGAAATCCCTTGGTTTGAATATTGTAATATTTGGTAGGTGAGCGCTTGGAAATCGTCGGCCAATTTAGAGCCGGAAATAGATCTATGGTTTCGCTTTGAATGTTTTGTCTCCATTGGACAAAACAATTTTATCAGAAATTTCAGATAAAAAAAAGTGGCCCTAATCGGTTGAATAAGGTTTGGCGATCGATAGGAAAATACCCTCAGGGTTTTGAATCGAAATTGCTCTTAAGTTGGATCCCCTGGGTATAAATTTCGAGCATGGTAAGAAAAAGGGTGGCGACCAGAGGTCCTGCTATCAGACCGATTAATCCAAAGGCCTGGATCCCTCCCAGCACAGCGAAGAAGAGGAGCAGCGGATGAATATTGGTTTTGGCACTGATAAAAAATGGTCTTAGAATGTTATCCACCATGCTTATCACCAATACTCCCACCCCCAACAAGATGAGGCCTTTCAAAATAGCCCCCCATAGCAATAAAATGATGGCCGTTGGCGCCCAGACCAGAGCTGTTCCCCCAACGGGGATAAAGGAAAGCAGCGCCATCGCCGTTCCCCAGAGGACGGGCGAAGGAAGTCCAAGGATCCAGAAAGCCAAACCCCCTAAGATACCTTGAATGATGGCAATCAGAATCCCTCCATAGATGGTTGCATAGATCATGTCCTTGAACCGTTGGATGAGAAGGTCCCTCTCCTTGGATGGGAGGGGAACAATTTCCTTCAATCCATTGGAAAAACGACTTCCATCTTTAAAAAAATAGTAGAGTGAGAGAAGGGTAAAGAAGAACCCAACGATAAAAGTAGAGAATCCTTTTAAGAGGGTTGCAGTCTGGTTAAAGATGAAAGTGCTGATTTTTTGGAGGTTCTTTAATAATAGAGGCAGAGGGTCTGTTTGGGAAAGATCGATATGTTGCCCTAACCTCTCTAAAATCCACTTCAGAATAGAAATCTCTTTTGCCTTCTCGAAATAAGCCTGAACTTGACCGGTGTTGATCATTTCTTCCACCCGATGATAGCCGTTAACCACTTCCTTTGCCAAAGAAGCCATTAGAAGCATGAAGGGCAATACGATGATGAGGAGCACCAACAAGGTCATGATGAGGGCGGAGAGAAATTCCTTTTTCTTCAAAAGACGCTGAAGTTTTTGGAAGAGGGGATAAAAGATCATGGCGAGGAGGATGGCCCATATGATTGAGGAAAGAAAAGGGAGGAGGATTTGGTAGAGGAGATAGATGGAAAGGAAAGTGAGGAAAAGGATGAAAATAAGAAAGATGTGCTCTCTTTTCATTTCTTGTCCTGATGCTGAGGCATTTATCCGGGTATTGATGTAACTCAGGGCTTCAGCCCTGATTCATCAGCCCTGAAGGGCTGAGTTACAATGCAACAACAGCGTTTATCCTTTTGAACGAATGAGAAGAATAGGCGTTTCTGCTCGGGTCAAGACCTTGAGGGCGACACTTCCCAGAACCCACCTCGAAATTCCGGACCGGCCGTGCGTACACATCACAATCAGATTCGCGCCGCTCTCCTTTGCAAAGTCGATGATCTCCACGGCCACCTGCTGCCCGGTCCTGACCACCGCCGTCGCCTTGAAGCCTTTCTTTTTCAATTCCTCACTAAGATTAACCAGATACTTCTCGGCAGCCTCTTTCTGTTTTTCATCGACGATGAGAGGCGTGACCAACTCCGGTGAACCATAGATGGGCATGAAGGGGACCACTTCGAACAGAACGATTTCTGCCCCGAAGCAATTGGCCAACTTTTCAGTCTCATGCAGAGCCTTCTTGGCCAGCTCCGAACCATCCAGTGGAACCAAAATCTTCTTGTACATACCCCACCTCCCTTTGACTCTTATAAGATCATTAATAACTTATATCAATTTTGCCTTAGCAGGGCAACAGAAAAAGAAATTCTTGGGAAGCATCAATAGAACAAAACCGACAATCAATTTTTTCGATAATATCCCGTTCCATTATTGAAATAATCAATTTGACAGAAGGTAAATTTCCATTTAAATGTTTTCCTGTCGGTTTCAGATATCTTTGGTTGGTTCTTACTTCTACGGAAATTGGAGATTGTAGCATGGGAAAAATCCAGACACCCTTTTCTCGCAGATGAGGGCTTTGCTTTAGCCCGAAGAGGCCTAGGTTAGGTCTCCAGTTCAATAGAAGGAGAGAGAGAGAAAAGGGACCTTCTTTTTTCCGTCCGATTGAATCTTCTGTCCATCTTTTCACTCCCTCCTGACCGTTCTTTATTCTAAGTTGCCAATGGTCTAAAGGACCTCTTAGGAAAGGAGGGCAATCAATGAGCGTTATTAAAAACTTTTTTGCAACTCGTTGGGGGATCGTTTCTGCCGGAATCTTTGTTGGAGTCTTTGCTCCACTTTTACAGAAGTGGGGCAATCCGGGCAACATGGGTATTTGCGTCGCCTGTATGGAAAGAGACATCGCAGGAGCGCTCGGTCTTCATCGCGCTGGGGTAGTTCAATATATTCGGCCAGAGATCATTGGATTTGTTCTGGGAGCGTTGATTGCTGCTCTTCTCTTTAGAGAGTTTAAATCACGAGGAGGATCTTCTCCCATCGTCCGTTTCTTTTTGGGGTTCTTTGCGATGGTTGGCGCCCTGGTTTTCTTAGGATGCCCATGGAGGGCTTTGCTCCGACTGGCTGGAGGGGATGGGAATGCGATCCTCGGACTTGCTGGCCTGACAGCAGGTATCTGGGTTGGTGTTCTCTTTCTCAAATCAGGGTATACCTTAGGTCGGGCCACCAAGGTGAGGTCGTTTTCAGGCTGGGTCTTTCCGATTGCCATGGCCAGTCTTCTCATCCTGCTTCTGGTCGCTCCCCAATTTGGAAGGACGGCCGAAGGAACGCCCACCGGTCCGATCTTCTTCAGTTCAAAAGGACCTGGCTCACAACACGCACCCATCCTTATTTCGCTCCTGGTAGGACTCGGCGTCGGATTCCTGGCCCAGCGAACAAGGCTCTGCACGATGGGGGCCATCCGGGATGTCATACTGATCAAGAACACCCACCTCCTGAGTGGCATTCTGGGAATCGTTGGAGCAGCTTTCATCATGAATCTCTTCTTGGGACAATTTAAGGCAGGATTTGCGGGTCAGCCTCTAGCCCATACGGATTACTTGTGGAATTTTATAGGAATGGGCCTTTCTGGGCTGGCATTCGCCTTGGCCGGAGGTTGTCCCGGCAGGCAACTCTTTCTCTCGGGCGAGGGAGATGGCGACGCAGCCATCTTTGCCACAGGAATGATCGTGGGGGCGGGTTTCTCTCACAATTTCTCCATGGCCTCCTCTGCTGCAGGCCCGGGCGCCTATGGTCCGATTGCTGTGATCATCGGCCTCATTTTCTGTATCGTCGTGGGATTTACAATGAGAGAGAAAATGGCATAGGAAAGGAGAAGGACGATGGCAGACAAGATCGATGCGAGGGGACTATCGTGCCCCCAGCCTGTGATTCTGACGAATAAGAAGATCAAGGAGATGGGAAAAGGAGTATTGGAGGTACTGGTCGATACAGATACATCGAGAGAAAATGTTTCTCGACTGGCGTCGGAGAAGGGATGGCAGGTCGATGTAAAGAGAGTGGACGAAGATTACCGTCTTGTATTAAGAAAAGAATAAAAAAGATGATCTACTTTGATAACCCGGCCACTTCGTGGCCAAAGCCTCCTCAAGTGAAAGAGGCGATGAATCGATTTATGGATGAGGTCGGAGCCAACCCGGGCCGGTCCGGACACTTCCGTTCGATTGAAGCAGCACGGATTGTCTACGAAACACGAGAGGCTCTTTCCGTCCTATTCCATGTCAAAGACTCATCAAGAATCGTGTTTACGCTCAATGCTACCGAGTCCATCAATTTGGCTTTGAAAGGTCTCTTGAAATACAAAGATCATGTCATTTCGAGCAGCATGGAACACAATTCGGTGATGAGGCCGCTCAGGGATCTGGAGAAAAGGGGGATTGCATTGACCGTTGTTCCTTGTTTTGAAGACGGGACCTTAGACCCGAGAGAATTGGAAAAGGGAATTCGATCCACTACCAAAATGATCGTCCTGAATCATGCTTCGAATGTCACAGGAACGCTTCTTCCGATCAGAGAAGCTGGGAAGATTGCAAGAGAATATGATCTCCTCTTTTTGGTTGACGCCGCCCAGAGTGCCGGCTCTTATCCCATCGATGTTGAAAAGGATGGGATCGACCTGTTGGCCTTCACCGGACACAAAAGTCTCTATGGGCCTCAAGGAACAGGGGGACTGGTCATTGGTGAAGCCATCGATGAAAAGGAGATGACCCCGCTGAAACAGGGCGGAACAGGAAGTCGGTCTGAATTTGAGGAGCAGCCAGACTTTTTACCGGACCGCTATGAGAGCGGAACCCCCAATGGCGTTGGGATTGCCGGGCTTCATGCTGGTGTTCAATTTGTTCTAGAAAAAGGAGCGGAAATAATCCGTCAAAACGAGATGATCCTCACCCAAAAACTCATCGAGGGGTTAAGAGAAATTCCGAAGGTGAAACTATATGGTCCTGAAAACCAGAATGATCGAATTGCCACTCTTTCTTTTAATTTTTCTGGTCTTTCCCCCTCGAACGGGGCTTCGCGATTAGAAAAGGAGTTCGGCATCCTCTGTCGTCCAGGACTTCACTGCGCACCCGCAGCCCACCACACGATCGGGACCTTTCCAGAGGGAACGATCCGATTTGGATTGAGCGCTTTTAACACCGGCGAAGAGATCAAAGCCGCCGTCCAAGCCGTTTCCTCGATTGCCCAAGAAAGATGATCGTTCTCTTCCTTAAAAGAAGAGGCAATATATGGTAGAATAGTAGTAAAATGGATTGGAGGGATAAAAATGTCGGTGATTGATTGTCGTGGTTTGGCTTGCCCGCAACCTGTCATTACGACAAAACAGGCGTTAGAGCAGGTGAAAGAAGGAGAGATCATTGTCATTGTGGATAACTCCGTCTCCTGTAACAATGTGGAGCGATTTGTTCGGAGCCAAGGATGTTCGGTGGAAATTAAGGAGAAGGGGGAAGATTTCTATCTCCATATCCAAAAGCTCAGTGAGAAGGATAGGGGGGAGGCAGTCAGGTCTGAAGAGAAAATTAGGGATGTGGTCATCTACATCAACTCACAATTCCTGGGCATCGGAGACGAGGCGTTGGGAGCAATTCTGATGAGGTCTTTCTTAAAAACTCTATTGGATATTGAAATAATACCGTCTCGATTAATTTTGGTCAATTCCGGGGTTCGCTTGTCGTCCGAAGGTTCTGAGGTTTTGGAGACCCTCAGAACATTATCAGAAAAAGGAATCGAAATCCTCTCCTGTGGAACCTGCCTTGACTTTTATGGATTAAAGGAGAAGCTGAAGGTCGGGAGAATTTCGAATATGTATGATATCGCCCAATCCTTATTGGAAGCGGACCGCTTGATCAAGCCATGAAGTACGTCTTCCTTTTCGAATCAGTCCATCGCGTCATGAAAGCTGAGAAACTTCTCAAAGGGAAAGGAATCAAGATTGATGTCATACCCGTACCAAGGGAAATCAGTTCGGATTGTGGTGTCGCCATTGAATTATCTGGAAATTCAGAAGTAGAAGCTTTATCTATTCTCACAGAGAATAGGATATCGGTTGTCGAATGTTATACAAGGGATTTAATAGGAAGATTTCAGAAAAAGAAGGAAATTTAGATCTAGGGTCAAAGGACAGAGATAAAAATGGAAAAAGTACGACTGACGGCAAAAGTAAAAAAAGCGGGTTGAGCCTCTAAAGTAGGTCCAGAGGATCTGGATCAGATTCTAAAAGAGTTGCCCATTCCAAAAGATCCGAAGGTATTGGTGGGACTGGATACATCGGACGACGCAGGCGTGTACCAGCTCAGCGAGGAAATGGCTCTCGTTCAAACCGTAGACTTTTTCACCCCGATTGTGGACGATCCCTTCACCTTTGGCCAGGTGGCCGTGGCCAATGCCCTGAGCGATGTCTATGCCATGGGAGGGACTCCTCTCACGGGCATGAATCTGGTGGCTTTTCCCATCAAGACCCTGCCTTCTTCTATTTTAAAAGAAATCCTTCTCGGAGGTCTCTCAAAGATGAAGGAGGCTGGGGTTGCTCTGGTGGGAGGGCATTCGATCGAAGATCCAGAGATTAAATATGGTTTGGCTGTAACAGGATTGATCCATCCGAAAAAAATCCTGACCAATGCTAAGGCAAAGGTTGGGGATAAATTGGTTCTGACGAAAGCGCTCGGCACAGGGATAGTTGCCACAGCCCTCAAAGGTGGGATGGCCTCTGAGGAGGCTGTCCGGCAAATCGTTGAGAGCATGGTGACCCTGAATCGAACGGCATCGGAATGGATGAAAGAATTTGGAGCTCATGCCTGTACCGATATCACAGGGTTCAGTTTCCTTGGGCATGCCTTAGAAATGGCGACAGCAAGTCAGGTGGGAATGGTGATTAGATCAGAGGCTATTCCCATCTTCCCCGAGGCGATGGAATATGCGAGATTAGGACTGATCCCCGGAGGGGCTTATTCGAATCGCCAATTTTTTTCCTGCAAGGTGGAAGTTCATTCCAAAGTGCCCGAGCTTTTATTGGATATTCTTTATGATCCCCAGACCTCTGGCGGCCTTCTGATCTCTTTGCCTTCCAGCCAAGCAGAAAAACTGGTCGCAACGTTAAAGAAGGAAGGGCACGGTCATTCCGGCATCGTTGGCGAAGTAATAGAAGACTCGCCTGGAAAGATTCGACTCCTCTGATCCTTTTTCATCATCTCCTTTTCCCTGTTTCCTCTTGCGAGCGCAACCGTTTTCCAATATAATGAGTAAGGTTTTGAGAATCGCTGAGAACTAGCCTTGTCTGTGTTTCTCGGGCAGGTAAGGAGAGTCAAAGCAAAAGATAGGATGTTTGATCTCAATGGAGGAGCAACTCCAGGCAAACCTGAAGGTCCAGAATCTGGTGGTAGCCCGGTATCGGGACGGGAAAATCATCAGAGGAATGACCCACGATTTTGGACCCCAGAAAAAAGTATTTCATGTGAGCACGGTTGAGAAGCATGGAAGAACGGTCGCCGGGAAGGTTTATGAAATTTCCCTTTCTGAGCTGAAGGCGGTCTTTTTTGTAAAATCTCTTGAAGGAAGGCAGGGGCCCCCCTCCCTGAAAAGACTTCTTGAAGAAAAACAGGAACCCCCGGGTTTAATGAAGATGAGGATTACCTTCTTGGATGGAGAGATATTGGTCGGGACGACGCACGGTTATAATCCTGAAAGAGAGGCTTTTTTTGTCACCCCCTTGGAGAACGATAGCAACAACTTGAGGATTTTTGTCATATCAAGCGCGGTGAAAAAGGTTGAAACCTGGAAGTAATCGTCCTGCGGTATGCAGAGAGAAAAACTCGAACATGGACATTGAGGTGAAATTATTTGCAACGCTTCGAGATTATCTCCCGAAGGGAAGTGGTCGTTTCTCCTGCAAGATGAAGGTTGACGGTTCTACTCGGGTTCAGGATATCCTATCTCGGCTCAAAATACCCGAAGAGATCCCCAAAATCATTTTGATCAATGGGGTTCATGGAAAGAAAGAGCAGGTGCTCAAGGAGGGCGATGTCCTGAGCATCTTCCCTCCTGTCGCAGGAGGCTAATAGTAAAATAGTAACTCCGTCATTAGGTCAATAAGTCATTAGTTATTGAATGACTTAATTACCAAGTGACTTAATGACCGAGAAGGAATTTGGTGCTTGGGATTTAATCTATTTGCGTTTTTCTTTCAGTTCCTTAATCTTCTTTTCCAATCTTTCCTTTTGATCCGGTTTGGGTTCCAACTTTAAAGCTTTTTCGTAAAACTCGGTGGCCTTTTCGATCCGGTTCAATTTGAGATAACCATCCGCTAGGTGTTCGCTAATCGTGGAATCATCCGGTGTCAACTGGTTTGCCTTTTCAAGTTCTGTCACGGCCCTCTCGTAATCCCCGAGTTTATAATAGACCCAACCCAAGCTATCGGTGATGTACCCCATGTTGGGTTTCAAGGTCATCGCCTTCTCGATGAGTTTGAGAGCTTCGTCCAAATGAATTCCCCGCTCGGAATAGGAGTAGCCCAAATAGTTCAGGGCGTCGGCATGGTTGGGATTGAGCCGGAGAACCTCCTTCATCTGGGTGGTCATCCTGTCGAAATCTGATATCTTATCGTAGAGGGCACCTAACTGGAAATGAATTTCTACGTCGTTCTGATTTTTTTCAAGCCCCCTCTTCAGGGTGGCCAGGGCCTTTTCCGTTTGGTTCTCTTTTTCAAAGACGGCAGAGAGGATGAGGTAGAGGTCCCCTTCGTTCGGTTTGACCTGAATCGATTCCTCTAAGATTCGAATGGCCTCAGCAGTCTTGTTCTGTTTTCTTAGAATCAGGGTGATGTTTCTGATCGAGTCCGCAAAGAGAGCCGATTCAGGTAGAATCTTCTTGAATTCTGAGAGGGCCTGATCCAGGGCCTCTTTTTCTGTGTAGGCCGCTCCTAAATAATAGCGAACCCGATCATCTTTCGGGTTGGCGGCGAGGACAAAATTGAATTCCAAAATCGCTTGGTCCAATTTCCCCTGTTCCAGATAGATCAAGCCCATTTTCGTCCGGATATTTAGATCTTCTGAATCGGACTTTTTCATCTCCAGGAGTTGATTCAATGCCTCGTCGAACTTCTTCTCCTTGACGAAAATTTGGCCAAGCCGCTTTCTCGCCTTCTTATTGTCCGGGTCGAGGTGAAGGATCTTCTGATAGACCTCACCTGCCTTCCGGGGTTCATTCCGGAGCTCGTAAGTGATTCCCAGATCCATCAGGACGGAGATCAGGTTGGGTTCGATGGCCAATGCTTTCAAAAAATATTGCTCGGCCAGATCATAAGATTTTGTCCGGAAATAAATTCTTCCCAGGGCATAGAGGCCCATGACGGAGGAGGGCTCGGTCTTGAGAAACTGCTTCAGGACTTGGGTGGCCTGGTCATACTGCTGGAGGTCTTCGTAGAGGGAGCTGAGAAAGAGGTAACTTTCCCGATGTTGAGGATTGATCTCCAATACTTTCTTGTAAGAGGTGATCGCCAACTGGTATTTCTTCTGGATGGAATATATCCCACCGAGGAGCAGATGGGCCGAGAGATAATCGGGGTTATCAACCAGTGCGGTCCTGCACTCTTCGGCTGCCTCGTCTAAAAGTCCTTTTTGGATGTAAAGGGTGGCCAATTCGACGTGCAGGGAGGGTTCTTTAGCATCACGAGCGATGGCCGATTTTAGATCCTCGATCGCCTCATCGACTTTCCCTTCTCCTATTTTGAGTTGGGATAAAACGAAGTCGTAATAGGCAACGGGATGTGAAACCAGGGTCTTCTGAATTCTTTGGCTTTTCGTCGGGGTGAGTTGAACGGAAAGGGCCTCCTCTTTCTGATATGGAGGCCTTCCTGCGCAGCCTGCGAAGAAGGAGAAGGACAAAGAAATAATGAGAATGTTCTTCAAGAGGTCCATTTTCATTGAATAACAGACTTTGATCACAAAGTCAAAGATCAGGGACTCGACTTCAAAAGATTCTCCAGAGCGTCCGGGAGAAGGTAGCCTTCAATCACTTTTCCGTTTTGAAAAAGAAGGGTCGGGGCGGAAGTGATGAGCAAATGCTTTCCGAGTTCCAGGTTCCGATCGATAGCGGTCGCGTTACAGGAAGAGGGCCCCGGTTCTTTCCCGTGATAACTTTCTTCTAAAGCCTTCAGTCTGTTCTGGGAACACCATATGGATTTGGCCTTCTCATAGGAAGCTGCGTTTAAGGGAAATAAAAAGAAAAAAGCCTGAAGGTCTTTGACCAGTTTAAGCTCTTCGTGTAATTGGGAGCAGAAATGACATTGAGGGTCAGTAAACACATAAAGTTTTCGCTTCCCATCTCCCATCGAAATAGCGTTTTCAAGAGGAAGGCGATTGGGGTCCACCTTCCTGAATTCTTTTAATCGATCCATGGTCAGATTTCTTTTGGTCTGGCGATCCAATATCTGGCCGGTGATAATGAATTTCAAATTTTTATCGATATAAATAATCGTCTTGTCTTGTCCAACTTCGCTCACCACCTCCCAGAGCCCTTCCGAAGGAGCTTCCCTGATTTCCAGGATTTTGAATTCCGTCTTAATCAGTTCCTTTAATATGCTGCCTGCCTCTTCGTTGGTAAGGGCAAAGCAGTTCCCATAAACGAGAGGCATCGCAAGGGAAACGAGAGCTACGATCATCCTTATTCTTTTCACATCAACCCTCCTTTATAGCCACCATTATAACCCCTTTCAATAGAAAAAAGAAAAGATTCAACTGTTTTTCTACAAAAATGCTCCCTTTTGTTTCATTCTTTAATTCCACAAGTTGTCTTAGAAGTAAAATGGGATGAATTCAGTAGCCTCTGGCGGAAAATGGTGTATTGTCAGACCCTGTTAGTGGAAAGATGGTAGAAGAGTTCCTGCCGAATTAGTCGCTTATCAAGCGGGTCTAAATCCGAAGCACGAAATCCGAAATTCGAAACAATGTTAAATGCTCAAATTTCAAATGTCCCAAACAAAAAGGTTTAGAGAATTTGAATTTTGGGAATTCGAATTTGCCCGCCCTGTTAAATAAGCGAGAAGGCACCTTAGTTTGATTCACCGCCATGCCTCAAAAGGTGGGGCCAGTCTGACGCAAATTATTTAACAGGGTGAAGATTTCGATATTCGGATTTTGGATTTTTTAACCACCTGGCTATGCCGGGGTTAGGGTTGACCCTTTTTCTCGAAACGATAAAGGGTTCTCGGATTGACCCTGAGGATTTCAGCGGCGATTCTTTTGTTTCCCCCGACCTCTTTAAGGATTTCCTTTATATATTCGGACTTGATATCATCCAGTGATTTTCGATCCTTCACTCCCCTTCTAATCATTTCTGAAATTCCTTCCATCAAATCCTTGGGGAAGTCATTGGGCAACAAGTAATCCTGATCAGTCATGATCACTGCCCTTTCGATGGTGTTTTCCAATTCTCTGACATTCCCCGGCCAATGATACTCTAAAAGGAGTTTAATTGCTTCTTTTGAGATTCCCCTGATCTCTTTTTTCGCTTCTTTGGAATAGAGTTCAAGAAAATGGTAAGCGAGTAACGGAATGTCTTCTTTTCTATCTTTCAGGTCGGGAAGAAAAATCGGGAAGACATGAAGACGATAGAAAAGGTCTTCTCGAAATTTTCCCTTTTTCACATTCTCCTCCAAATTTTCGTTGGTTGCCGCAATCATTCGGACGTCGATCTTTGTCCTCTCGGTACTCCCCACCCTCATCACTTCCTTCTCCTGAAGGACCCTGAGGAGTTTGACCTGAACAGAGGGGAGGATGGTGGAGATCTCGTCCAGGAAGAGCGTTCCTCCACTCGCCTCTTCGAACAGACCCTTCTTCGCCTGAACCGCTCCAGTGAAGGCGCCCTTGGTATGGCCGAAAAGTTCGCTTTCAACTAAGGTCTCGGGGATCGCTCCACAGTTGAAAGGGATGAAGGGGCGATCCGACCTTGGGCTGTTATAATGGACCGCCTTGGCCACCAACTCTTTACCGGTTCCGCTCCCTCCGTAGATCGTCACGGTGCTGGTTCCAAGGGCAACCTTTTCGATCAATGAGAAAATCTCCTGCATCTTCTTGCTTTTTCCAATAATGTTGTGATACTCAAATTTTTTCCTCACCTCCATCCTCAGAAGTCGATTTTCCTTGAGGAGAAGACTTTCTTTTTGGACCTTGGAAATGTGTATGAGTAATTCGTTCAAGTCAATGGGTTTGGTGATATAGTCATTGGCTCCGATCTTCATCGCCTCCACTGCTGTCTCGATCGATCCATAGGCCGTCATCAAAATCACCATCACCTCCGGCCTTATTCCTTTGATGGTTTTGAGAAGCTCGAGGCCGTTCATTTCAGGCATCTTGAGGTCGGTGAGGACTAAATCGAAGACATCCTTTTCGATTTTCTCAATGGCCTCGAGACCATTTTGGGCGACCTCTACGTTATATCCGCCCATCTGCAAAAGACCTTTTCTGATTACGTCCCGAATAGGGGCCTCATCATCAACAACCAATATTTTCATGGACTCCACTTTGAACTCCTTTGGCGTATTATTAACAAAAATTTTTCCTTAAATCAATGAAAATGAATTGATGGATCCGGAGAACCGATGCCCTTCGTTAGTGGTTCGACGAAGCTCGCCGAGATCTCGTGTCAAAGGCAGGACCAGGCATTGATGCTGATGAATCGAAAGGTTGACTGTTTATCAATTTCCTATAAAATACAGAATAGAATTAGGATTTCGGATTTCAGATTGAACATTTACGATTTGCAATTCCTGCCTGCCGGTAGGCAGGGGCATCGTTACCGTAACCGCCACACTGTTAAAGAGCGCTTTTAGCATGCCAGCCAATCTCACTCCACAATACTTAGAGGCAGAGCTTAAGTTTAAGCAGGCCAAGACCACGCCAGAGAAAATAAAAGCCCTCGAGGTGATGATGGCCGTCATCCCGAAACATAAAGGGACTGAGAAACTTCGGGGGCAGCTCAAGAGCCGGATGGCTAAATTGAAGGAGGAACTCCAGAAAAGACCGACTGTCGGGAGGGCAGAGCAGGTCTATAACATCAAAAGGGAGGGGGCGGCCCAGGTCGTTCTTCTGGGCCTTCCCAATTCTGGTAAGTCAAGCCTTCTTTCCCGAATCACCAATGCTTCTTCTGAGGTAGCGGATTACCCTTTCACAACCCAAAAACCCGTTCCAGGAATGATGAAGTTTGAAAATCTGCAAATTCAATTGGTCGACTCCCCGCCCATTCAATTGGATCATATCGAGCCTGGATTCCCAAACCTCATTCGAAATGCGGATGCCCTTCTTCTCCTGGTGGACCTAACAGACGACCCCGTTTTCCAAGTGGAGGTTCTACTGGAACAACTGAGCGACATGAGAATACAGGCGGTCGGGAAAGGCACCATTCCCTCACTCGAAACGGGATGGGCTTGCTTGCGGGCACTCGTTATTGGAAATAAATGTGATGTTAAGGGTGCGATGGGGGCCTATCAGAAGCTCGAGGAACGTTTCAAAGACACCTTTCCCATCCTGCCCATCTCGGCCAAAGAGGGAATGAATTTTGATGAATTGAAAAAGGAGGTTTATCAGCTTTTGGATATCGTCCGGGTCTACACGAAGGTTCCGGGAAAGGAGCCAGATTTGTCAGAACCTGTTATTCTCAAGAAGGGAAGCACGATTGATGATGTTGCCCTCTCGGTTCACAAGGATTTTGCTGCCAAGCTCCGATATGCAAAGGTCTGGGGGTCTGGGAAATTTGACGGACAAATGGTCAAGAGAGATTATCGGGTCAGCGAAGGCGATGTTATTGAATTGCATATCTGATGCTTCGCGGAATATTGGAATAATGGAACATTGGAATAATGGTCTGAAAGAAGTTAAGATTTGATACCCATTATTCCAGTATTCCAACATTCCATCATTCTAGGGTTAGTAAACAGATGGCATTGCTTTCAAGAAGACTTTTTTTGAGATTTCTTTTGGGACTTCCCCTTCTTTCTTTTCTCTCCCAGCCTGTTCGGGAGGCCCGGGCAGAATTAACCGCGCATCCGAGAGTCGGGGAAGATTCCATCGGCGAATTTTTCAAAGGGGAGGAACTTTCCTGCGAGATTGGGTTCTGGTTACTCAAGAGAGTGGCCCAGGGGAAAATAAGTTTCAGGGAAATGGGAAGAAAAGGCCGTTATCTGGCCCTCCTTCAGGGGGAGACTTTAGGCGTTCTTGGATGGGTGGCTCGTTATCGGGTGGATACTTACACTTCGATTATGGAGGAAGTGGATGGGGGGAGAGGCCTCCGATCCATCTCATTCGAAGAAGATGTGAAGATCGGAGGCAAGTCGAGAAAGCGAACCCATTTCTTCGATTATAAGAACCGAAAATGGATTAAGGTGAGACAGAGAAAGGATGGGTCCCGGACGAGAGAAGAGGCGGAGATCCCTCCGGGAATGCTTTATGATGATTTCATCACTGCGTCTTACAACTTTCGGTATGGTGTTTATGGAGAGATTGAGAGGGGGAAAAAATATACGGTTGCCACTTTTCCCAAAAAAGGCCCTCCCAGCTACGAAGTGAGGGTTGCGTCGAAAGAGGAGGAGGAGAAGAAAAGAAAATCCGAGAAGATTAAGGATGGCAAAGAATACTTTGTAAAACTTTTTCTGGATCCGGAGATCACACATTCGAAAGAAGGGATGATAGAAGGATGGTTATCGAAAGAGCTTTACCCCGTAGAGGGAACGATCAGAGACGTCGTGCTCTTCGGAGACGTGAAAGGAACGCTCATTAAGAAAGTTCGGAGTACTTAGTTCGTAGTTCGGAGGACGAATTTAAAATACTCCGAACTCCCGACTCCGAACTCATAACTAAAAAAGATGGACACTCAATCCAGATATTTCAGGGTACGCCGGCAGGATATCGCGTATTTCAAATTTATTATCGAATCTTATGAAGGGATGGCTGTCGTGAGGACGAAAGACCCTCATGAAGCGATTGTTGAGCTGATGGTCGCTCCGGGATGGGAAAGAGACCTGGAGAAGGTTTTGGAAGGACTCCGAATGGAGATGGCTATCGAATCAATATCGTAAACCCAAAGCAATCAATCGCAGTGAATCAGGGGAGCAGGCAATCAGGACCTGCCTTAAGCAGGGGATGCCAGAGACCAGGATATCAGGGAAAACGAAAAGAGTTTCTTATCCTGATGTTCGGATAGCCTGATGCCCCTGCCTACCGGCAAGCAGGCACTACCTGATAATCTGATATCCTGATTGCTGCAAAAAATTTCGAAACATGGTACAGGCGATGATAGAACATATTCCGTTTGAAAAGATTTTAAGAGAGGCCCTGAGGGAGGGAGGAGAGTTTGCAGATCTCTTTTTTGAACAGACGCATGCCGTTGCGATCGTCTGCGAAGAAGATCGGATCGAAAAAGCGATATCCGGTATTGACGTGGGTGTGGGACTTCGAATCCTCTTCGGAAAAAAGACATTTTATGGTTTTACCACGGAGATTTCAAAGGAGTCTCTCTTCGAATTAGCGGGAAAGATCAGCCGGTCTGCCAAAGAAGGTGGGGATGAGAAGATAACGGGTCTTCTCAGGCCGGATCGGAAAGCACTTTTATCTCCACCGATTTCCAGATCTCTCTATCCGATTCAAAAGCATCCCGAGACGCTCTCCATCGACGAGAGGATTTCGATGGTGAAGCGAGCGAACGAAGCAGCCAGGAAGCTTGACCCACATGTGCGGCAGGTGAAGGTCCTCTTTCGCGATGTGAGTCAGAAACTTTCCATCTCAAATTCAGAGGGGCTCTCCATAGAAGGGGAGAGGGTAGGGACGGTCTTCTCTGTCCAGGTCGTTTCTGCGAAAGGGGATATGGTCCAAACTGGCTATGAGCCGGTGGGAGGAACGGTTGGATTTGAACTCTTCGATCTTCATTCTCCTGAGGAAGTGGCAGAGGTAGCTGTCAAGAGGTCTCTCCTTATGCTTTCGGCAAGAAAAGCGCCAACGGGAAAGATGGGAGTGGTTTTATCGAGCGAGGCAGGAGGAACGATGATCCATGAAGCTATTGGCCATGGATTGGAGGCAGACCTCGCCCAGCAAGGGCTCTCTGTCTATTCTAAAAAGATCGGAGAAAAAGTTGCTTCTTCTCTGATTAACGTCGTCGATGATCCAACCCTTCCTCAAAAAAGAGGGTCGTATGCCTTTGATGACGAAGGGGTTGCCTCGCAAAGGACAATCCTCGTAGAGGAGGGAATCCTGAAAGGGTATCTTTACGATCGGCTGACAGCTCTGGAAGACGGGGTGGAATCGAGTGGAAATGGGAGGAGGGAATCTTACCAGCATAAACCCATTCCAAGGATGAGCAATACGATGATCCTTCCAGGGAAGATGAGGCCTGAAGAAATCGTCCGTTCTGTGGAGAAGGGATTGTTTGTGAAGAAGATGGGGGGCGGACAGGTCAATACCGTGAACGGAGATTTTATCTTTGAGGTCAATGAGGGATATTTGATTGAAAAGGGTAGTGTCGGAGAAGCGGTCCGGGGAGCGACCCTCATCGGCAATGGACCGCAGGTTCTGAAGGAGATAGATATGGTCGGCAACGATCTCGGGTTTGGGATCGGGACTTGTGGAAAAGATGGCCAGGGAGTTCCCGTTGCCGACGCCCAGCCGACTTTGAGAATTCCCGAACTGGTAGTAGGAGGACAGCAGGAAGTCGAGTGATGAGGAGATGAGGGGGATAGATTTCTCTTGACATTAAGCAGAGAATAGCATATAAAGAACTTAAATCTAGTTGCCAAGAGTCCTTTTTAGGACGTGAGAGAAACCCGCAAAGAACTCCAAACAGCTTCTTTGCGGGTTTTTTTGTCAAACCTCGGAGAGTCTCTTACCAGGATCTACCAAAAGCGAATCTCTTACTTGTATCCACCGAAAG
>Ga0105094_10000461_pt1 | contig 20235 bp, 17 predicted proteins | sample PPLLak1March2015_2_FD_87023 | JGI IMG/M metagenome (GOLD analysis project Ga0105094, IMG submission 87023) | Freshwater sediment microbial communities from Prairie Pothole Lake near Jamestown, North Dakota, USA - PPLs Lake P8 Core (3) Depth... | ecosystem: Environmental > Aquatic > Freshwater >...
AGCGGCCCGCCCTGCGGAGTTCCCTCCTCCGTGTCCAACACCACCCCATTGACCATCACCCCACTGTTTAGGTATGCTCGGATCAGCTTCAGCACGCGTTTGTCCTTCACCACCCGCACCACTCTCGCCATCAGCATATCGTGGTTGACCCGGTCAAAGAACTTCTCCAAGTCAATATCCACCACCCATTCGTACCCTGCTTGTACGTACTCCTGGGCTTGTCTTACGGCGTCGTGGGCGCTGCGTCTGGGCCGAAACCCGTAACTGTGACTCGAGAACAACGGCTCAAATAGAGGCGTGAGTGCCTGTGCCATCGCTGGTTGGAGAAAGCGATCAACTACACTCGGTATCCCTAACTCCCGCTCCCCGCCATCCGGCTTGGGTATTTCTACCCGCCTCACGGGGCTTGGTTTGTAGCTCTGCTGGTCAAGCGCTTCCCTGAGCTCCAACCAGTGCTCTCTCAGGTACGGTCGCAGTTCTTCCACCCTCATCCCGTCGATGCCCGGTGCGCCACCGTTCCGCTCAACCCGCTCTAGTGCGGTCCGCAGGTTCTCTCGTTCCCAAACCTGCTCCCACATTCCTGCGCTGGCCTTTCCTTCGTCTCGCATCGGGGACGGCTCGGCTCTCTGGTCAGTCACAGCAAGCTTCACCTCCTGCTTCTGTCCAGTAGTACCCTTATCCAGGGAAGTCTGCTTTCCTCGTTCGTCCCACGCACTGCTCAAAGTACTCGTCCTTTCCTTGATGTTCAGCCCTTCCCACCGGATCGGCAGTGGTACTATGGCCTCTGCTGACTTCTGCTGTCTCAACCTGTCTTCTCAGCCAGGGTTACTGTTCCCAGCTCGACAGCAGACCTCCCCAGGTAAGGGCGCTGACTTTCCCTGCATCCTTGCCCCATTTACTGCTTTGGCCTTTGGTCGCATTGGGCTTCGTTGTCAGTTGCCAACTCGCCCGGCCTCACAGCCTCTGATAGGGTTCGTGTTCCTCATGTCGCAGGTTTGCTCCCGGCTCCCTCTAGACCCCGCTTCGCAGCGATGCCCTTGCCTTCCGCTAACGGTTGGTACGACCAACCTCCGTAAGGGTCTTTCACCCTCTAGTCAACGCCCATGCTGGGCGCACAACTACAGGAGCGACCCGACGGGTCGCTCCTGCCTCGATCATGCTCATCCACCCAGGGTTTCCTTGAGCCAGTCCAGAAAGCTGCGCTCCTGCGGCTTCACCTCGCTGCCCAGACTCTTGGCGAGCTGCTCGAACAGTCGCCGCTGGTCGTTGCTCAGGCGGGTGGGGATCTCCACATTGACTATCACCAGCTGGTCGCCGCGCCCGCTGCCGCGCAGGTGCGGCACGCCCTTGCCGCGCAGCCGCAGCACCTTCCCCGGCTGGGTGCCGGTCGGGATCTTCAGCTTGGCAGGCCCGTCCACGGTCGGAATCTCGACCTCCGCTCCCAGGGCTGCCTGGGCAATATTGATCTCCAGGTCGAGCAGGACATCGTTTTCCCTGCGGCGGAAATATTTATGCTGCTTCACCTGAATGGCGAGATACAGATTGCCGTTCGGCCCACCGTTCATACCGGGCTGTCCCTCTCCCGGCAGGCGGATCTGTGTGCCGTTATCCACTCCACCCGGTATGGAGACGATCTTCTTGCGGGTGCGCCGCTCCAGGCCGCGTCCCTGGCAAGTATGGCAGGGGGTGGCAATCGTCTCACCGGATCCATTGCAGGTTGGGCAGGTGGATACCTGCACCATCGAGCCCAGGATCGTCTGCCGCACCTGGCGCACTTCGCCGTTCCCATTGCAGGTGGTGCAGCGCACCGGTGAAGTGCCCGGCTCTGCCCCCGAGCCGCTGCAGGTCGAGCAGACCTCATCCCGGGTGATTTCGATCTCTTTCTCAACCCCGAAGACCGCTTCCTCGAAGCTGAGCTCCATGCGGTACTGCAGATCTGCCCCGCGGTGCGGCGCGTTGCGGGCGCGCCGCGAGGTGCGCCCAAACCCGCCAAAACCGAACAGGTCGCCGAAAATATCGGCGAAATCGTTGAAATCGACGTTGAAGTCCGGCGCGCCGCCGGGCCCGCGCACGCCGGCATGCCCGAAGCGGTCGTAAGCCGAGCGGCGGTCGGGGTCCGAGAGCACGGCGTAAGCTTCGTTGATCTCCTTGAAGCGCTCTTCGGCGTCCGCTTCCTTATTCACATCCGGGTGATATTGGCGGGCCAGGCGCCGGAACGAGGCTTTCAGGTCATCGCTGGAAGCGTCTTTCGGCACGCCGAGGACTTCATAGTAATCGCGCTGCGTCATTCAAGCCAACCGTTAATCCTTAAAAGGTGATGCGTGCGCAGGCGCCTGCGCACGCATTCAGCCGGATCAATCTAGATGTTGCGGTATTCCCCGTCGACCACATCCTCGCCCTCGGGTCCGGGCTGCGGTCCAGGTTGTGAGCCACCGTCCGCCGGGCCAGCTTCCGGTCCGGCAGCAGGACCAGCCTGCTGGTAAGCGGCGGCACCCACCTGGGATATTACCTGGTTGAGGGCGTCTGTCTCGCGGCGCATGGCCTCGGCGTCCTCGGCGCTCATCGCCTGGCGCACCTTTTCCGCCTGCTCCTCTACCTTTGTGCGCAGGTCGGCGGGCACCTTGTCGCCCAGGTCGCGCAGCACCTTCTCCGCTGTGTAGACGGCACTGTCGGCCTGGTTGCGGTTCTCAATCAATTCCTTGCGGCGCCGGTCTTCATCGGCGTGCGCCTCGGCTTCCTTGCGCATGCGCTCCACTTCGCTGTCGTTCAAGCCCGAAGAAGCAGTGATGGTGATGTGCTGGCTGCGGCTGGTGGCTTTATCCATCGCAGTCACGTTGAGGATGCCATTGGCGTCGATATCGAAGGTCACCTCGATCTGCGGGATGCCACGCGGCGCGGGCGGGATGCCGTCCAGGATAAAGCGTCCCAGCGACTTGTTATCCGACGCCATCGGGCGCTCACCTTGCAGCACGTGAATCTCTACCTGAGACTGGCTGTCGGCGGCGGTGGAGAAAACCTGGCTCTTGCGGGTGGGGATGGTGGTGTTGCGCTCGATCATAGCGCTCGCTACACCACCCAACGTCTCGACCGACAGGGTCAGCGGGGTCACGTCCAGCAGCAAGATATCCTTGACCTCGCCGCCCAACACGCCTGCCTGAATAGCAGCGCCCACTGATACCACCTCGTCGGGGTTGACGCCTTTGTGCGGCTCTTTACCGAACAGCTTGCGCACCGCCTCTTGCACCGCCGGCATGCGCGTCATACCACCCACCAGCACCACCTCGCCAATCTTGGAGGGGTCAATGTCGGCGTCTTTCAGCGCCTGGCGCACCGGCCCAAGCGAGCGCTCCACCAGGTCGGCGGTGAGCTGCTCCAGCTTGGAGCGGGTGAGGGTCATCACCAGGTGCTTAGGCCCGCTGGCATCGGCGGTGATGTAGGGCAGGTTGATCTCCGTTTGCATCATGCTGGACAGCTCGATCTTGGCCTTTTCGGCGGCCTCTTTGAGGCGCTGTAGGGACTGCCGGTCCTGGCGCAGGTCGATGCCGTTCTCGCGTTTGAACTCGTCGGCGATATGGTCAATCACGCGCTGGTCGAAGTCGTCGCCGCCCAGGAAGGTGTCGCCGCTGGTGGAGCGCACCTGGAAGACGCCGTCGCCCACGTCCAGGATCGAGATATCGAACGTGCCGCCGCCCAGGTCGTACACGGCGATCACTTCGTCTTTCTTCTTATCCAATCCATAGGACAGCGAAGAGGCGGTCGGCTCATTGATAATGCGCAGCACTTCCAGCCCGGCGATCTTACCGGCGTCTTTGGTGGCATTGCGCTGGGCGTCGTTGAAATACGCCGGCACGGTGATCACCGCTTGCGTGACTGTTTCACCCAGGTAGGCTTCGGCATCCCGCTTCAGCTTGCCCAGGATCATGGCGGATATTTCCGGCGGAGAGTATTCCTTGCCGCCCAATACCACACGCACATCGCCATTGGAGGCCTGCGCCACTTTGTACGGCACGCGCGAAAGGGCGCGCTGCACCTCAGCATCGTTGAACTTGCGCCCCATGAAGCGCTTGATCGAAAAGACTGTGTTTTCCGGGTTGACCACCGCCTGGTTGCGGGCCACGCGCCCGATCAGGCGCTCGCCATTCTTGTTGATGGCTACCACCGACGGCACCAATCGCTCGCCCTCAGCCGATGGGATGACTACCGGCTCGCCGCCCTCCATCACCGCCACCACCGAGTTGGTCGTACCCAGATCGATTCCTATGATTCTTCCCATAATGATCTCCTTTAGATAATTCCTTCGAGTTTCTTTAGATTATCTTGCCACGCGCACCAGGGCCGGTCGCAAGACCTTATCCCCAATTGTGTAGCCATTTTTTACCACCTGGATGATTTGACCGCTTTCAAACTCATCCGAGTCTTCCTGTGTGATCGCCTCGTGCAGGTTTGGATCGAAATATTCACCCTGCGCATCCATCACTTTCACACCTTCAGCCTCCAGGATGGCGTAGAATTTGCGGTACACCAGATCGATGCCCTCCGCCCAGGCGCCGCCTTCTCCCCCCTGCGGGCGGTTCTTCAGCGCCCGGTCCAGATCATCCAGTACTTCCAGAAAGCGCTTGAAAATACTGGATGCCGCGGACTGGTAGGCCAAAGCCTGGTCGCGCTCGGTGCGTTTTTTATAGTTGGCGAATTCCGCTCGCGAGCGCTGCCAGCCATCCAGGTATTCGTCGGCTTTGCTGCGCAAATCCTCGATCTCCTGCTGCAAGGCTTCCACATCGATTTCAGGGACGCCCTCCAATACTTCTACCTGCTCATTTTCTCTATCATCAGTGTGCATATCTTGTGCCTTTTTCTTTTTCGTCATTTTTTCATTGCTCCCAAGTTTTTTACTCGCTGTGCAGATCCACCACCATGTCGCTGAGCAGCCCCGCCACGAAGCGCACGGTCGAGATCGTACGCCCGTACGCCATGCGGATCGGGCCGAGCACCCCCAGCGCGCCGGTCGCAATGCCGGGGACGCCGTAGCGCGCCAGCACCATCGAGCAGTCGCTCAGCTCCTCCCAGGTCCCTTCCCCACCGATCAGCACCTGTACGCCGCCTACATTGGCAGTCAGGACCGTGCGGGTGAGCAGGTCTTCCAGCAAAGAACGCTCTTCCAGAATGCGCATCGCCTTGCGCGCCACTTCCATCTCGGCAAACTCGGGTTCCGCCAGCACATGGGTCAGCCCATCGCGGTAGACCTCGCCGCCTAGTACGTCGCCCGAGCGGCGCATCTCATCCCCGATCAGCTTGAGCACCTCCTGTTCGAGGACATCCAGCTGGACGGAGAGCTCCGCCAGCTTATACGCATCCAACCCCTGACACAAGCTGTTGATCGTGTTGGCTGCCATCGACAGGCGCTCTTGAGCAACCGGCTCAGCCAGCGCCAGCATCTGCTGGCGCACATCTCCGCCCGACAGCACCAGGACCATCAGCACCTGCCGCCCGTAGGTGGCAATTAGCTCCAGGTGCTTGAAGAGCGCCTGCTCCGGGTGCGGGGCAGTCACCAGCGAGGCCCCCTGGGATTGGTGCGCCAGCACTGAAGCCGCCAGGCGCATCCAGCGATCCACATCCTGTCCGGCCTGGTAGAACTGGTGAGCGATGGTCTGCTTGGTGGTGGGGGGCAGGTCGGTATGACCCATCAATTGGCGCACAAAATAGCGGTAGCCCTCTTCGGTGGGCACCCGTCCGGCGGAGGTGTGCGGCTGGCGCAAATAGCCCAATTCGGTCAGGGCGACCAGCTCATTGCGCACCGTAGCCGAGCTCACGTCCAGGTCGTACTTCTGCACCAGGTGCGCCGAGCCAACCGGCTGAGTGGCCTCGATGTAATCACGGATGACCAGGGCCAGGATCAGTCTTTGCCGTTCTGTCAATCTAGTCATACTATTCCTGTCTGAATTAGCACTCTCGATGCGAGAGTGCTAAAAACACGAGTACCATCATACCATGCCGGGGGTAGATCGTCAAGAAACCACCCCTCCCGTGTCTGTGATTCTGATACAGGATTAACAGAGCTTACGCAGCTGCTGCAGCGCCCCGGTGAAATCTTCCGGGTAGGGCGCTTCAAAGCACAGCGATTCCCCACTGATGGGATGGCCCAGCTCCAGGCGCCAGGAGTGCAAACCGACGCGCCCGATCAAGGCAGGGTCATCGGTTGACTGGTCGTGAAAGCCGGGCTGCAGATCGGACAGAAACAGTCCCTTGCTCGCCCCGTACAACCTGTCGCCTAGCAGGGGAAATCCCAGCGCCGACAGGTGAGCGCGGATCTGGTGGGTGCGCCCGCTGAGCGGCGTGGCTTGCACGAGGCTGTACATCCCAAAGCGCTCCAGAACACGCAGCTCCGTGCGCGCAGGCTTGCCGTGTTCGTTATCCACCCGCGTGCGGTGGTCGGCGTCTGGACGCAGCGCCAGGTCGACGGTGGTACTTTCCCAGGGCGGCTCGCCCACCACCAGGGCATGGTAGACCTTGTTCACCCGGTGAGCGTCAAACTGCATGTTCAGGTCCCGGTGCGCCCGGGAGCTGCGCCCCAGCACCAGGGCCCCGCTAGTCTCGCGGTCCAGGCGGTGCACGATCCACAGCCGCCCGTAGAGCGGCTCGAGCAGGCTCCTGACGTGCGCGGCTTCCCGGTCGTAGCCGTCCGGCAGGGTTGGAAGCCCGGCGGGCTTGTTGATTGCCAGCACAGCCGCATCAACCCACAACACCAGCTGTTCTGCTTCGGGTTTCATGGCGATTTAACAGGGATATACAGGATGCCAGGATGGAGATTAAATATAACAAGGATAAAAAGGATAGAAAGGATATCTGGAGTCTTTTCCAATCCTTTGCATCCTTTCTATCCTTGTTAAGAATTTCGCACTTCAGGAGTAATCGGGTGTGTTTGGGCGGGCTACGCCCGCCCAAACACACCCATCTACCCCACAACTGCGTAAGCCCTACTCGTTTTAGATATCCTGTACATCCATGTTCTCGTCTTCGGCATCCAGCTGGCTCAAGAACTGCCGGTCTTTCTCGCTCAGGTCAGCTTTCTCCAGCAGGTCGGGGCGGCGCTGGCGGGTGCGCAGCAGCGACTGCTGGCGGCGCCAGCGCGCCACACGTCCATGATCGCCGGATACCAACACCTCCGGCACCTCCCAACCGCGGAATTCCGGCGGGCGCGTATAGTGTGGGTACTCCAACAGACCAGCGGCATGCGAATCGTCCCAGGCGCCGTCTGGATCGCCCAGCGCGCCAGGCGCCAGACGCGCTATGGCATCGATCAGCACCAGCGCCGGCAGCTCGCCGCCAGTCAGCACGTAATCGCCGATCGATATCTCATCCGAAACCAGGTGGGCGCGCACGCGCTCGTCCACACCTTCGTAGCGCCCACAGATCAGGGCCAGGCGCGGCTGCTGAGCCAGCTCTTGGGCAATCTGTTGGTTGAATAACCTGCCTTGCGGCGTAAGCAGGATCACCGGGCAGGCGGGCGGCGCACCCAGCTCCCCTTCCACGGCGGCGAAGATCGGCTCGACCTTCATCACCATCCCGCCGCCCCCCCCATATGGCTCGTCGTCGGTCACGTGGTGGCGATCGCTGGTCCAATCACGGATATTGTGCAGGTGCACCTCCAGCAGGCCGTTCTCCTGGGCGTGCAGCAGGATGCTAGTATGCAGGTAGGGGCCGAAGACTTCGGGAAACAGGGTGAACACATCGAATCGCATGCTGTCATTCTAGCCGCGAGGGTGCGGATTGGCAAGAGAGCAGATGTAGCGGCTCAGTCGGGTGTCTCCAATATGTCGACCTTGCAGCCGACCGTCGCCCCCAACCTCTCGGCGGCGCTGCCGTTGACCAGAGCGATAGACAGCCAACCGCCGCTGTCGATCAAGGCCGCCAGCTCGCCCGGCTGGCGGTCGCCGTAGGCCACGGATAGGCCCTGAATCTCCGCCCCCAAAATGCGTATGCGGAGCACCTGCTGTGCGGCAATATGCTCCCGGCGCAGGTCGGTCGCCAGATTGCCAAAGCGGTCGATGTGGATCACACTCGCCTCCCAGCCCCACGGCATGCGCCGCGGCAGGGGTATCTCCAGGCGCACTGGATTATGAATGGAAGTACCCAGCGCTAGCAGTGGCACGCCGTTCGCCAGGTGGGCCGCCACCGGGGCGAAGATATCCCGCCCGTGGAAGCTGCGGCTGACCTGCGCCAACCAGTACTCAGGCCTGTCCAGATGAACGTAATACACCGCCCCTGCCTGCGCTTCGGACTGCGCCAGCAAGGGGGTCAGCAGGCCATTATCCGGGCCAACGAAAAAGTACGCCCCCAGGCGCGCGGCCAGCGGGCGGCGCGGTGTGCCAACGCCGGGGTCCACCACTGCCAGGTGCACTGTCCCGGGCGGGAAGTACGAGGCGGCGCGCTGCAGAGCCAGGGCACCCTGCAGAATATCCTGAGCGGGAATAGCGTGGGTCAGATCGACGATCTGCGCCTGCGGGGCGATGCCCAAGATCACGCCTTTCATCACGCCCACGTATTCATCCTGGAGGCCGAAATCGGTCAGCAAGGTGATGAAGGTCATAAATTCACCTGCCCCGATTATAAAGCTTGAACGAACATTGGCAGGAGTGTCTCACCGGCAGAATTTCACTTTCCTCACTCGGTAATCATCTCTATAACATCGGTTTGGTATGCCCTTCCAAGGCCTGCAAGGGCGAGGAATCCCTGCTGAGGCTATATAAAAATGGGCTATGCAGGGATATCTCGTCGCTTCGCTCCTCGAAAAGACATCTACTATATGGGCAGTTACTTATCCCGTACTGACGGTTATTATTTTTTTGATAACTTGGTGTCTTGGTGACCTGGTGGTCCAATCTATTATGATTTGATGGAACACTCCCCTTCAGGTGGAAGGCAATCACTTCAATGCGATTGACCTCGATCCCCCATCTCTTGATCGGTTATAATTGCGGACATGCTGTATCATATTTGGACTGAAGGCTGCCAGATGAACGTGGCAGACTCGCAGCGCGTGGCCTCCGCCCTTGAGCGGCTGGGCTACCAGGCTGCCGCGTACCCCGACCAGGCCGACGTGATCGTGCTCAACACCTGCGTCGTGCGCCAGAGCGCTGAGGATAAGGCCGTCGGGCACCTGACCTCGCTGCGACCGCTCAAGGTGCGCAATCCCAGGCTGGTGATCAACCTGATGGGCTGCCTGGTAGGCGTCAAAGGCTACGAGCGCCTCAAACAGCGCTTCCCCTTTGTGGACGTCTTCTCCCCGCCCTCTGACCCCGGCCCACTGCTTGCATACCTGACCCAGGATGACAGCCGGCTCCTCGAACAAGCCGAAACACAAAGGCGTTTCGAGCTGATGGACGGCGAGCTGGTCCTGCCCGCCGGAGAGCGCGGCCGGCTGGTGGCGGCGCACGTCCCGGTGGTGCTGGGCTGCTCACACGCCTGCACATTCTGCATTATCCCCTACCGGCGCGGGGTGGAGCGCAGCCGACACGTGGGCGATATCGTCGCCGAGGTGCGCTCCCTGGCGGCGCAGGGGGTCAAGGAAATCACCCTGCTGGGGCAGATCGTCGATCGCTACGGCAAAGATGTCCCGGATGGCCCCAATCTGGCTGCACTGCTGCGCATCATCCATGAAATAGAGGGTCTGGAGCGCATCCGCTTCCTTACTTCGCACCCGAACTGGATGACCGACGATCTGCTGGAGGCCGTGGCAGAGCTGCCTAAGGTCATGCCGCATATCGAGGTGCCGGTGCAAGCGGGCGATGACCAGGTGCTGGAGAACATGAAGCGCGGCTACGGTGCCGAAGATTACTGCCGGCTGGTGGAGAAGATTCGCAGGCAGGTCCCGGGTGTCTCCATCGCCACCGATGTGATCGTTGGCTTTCCCGGCGAGAGCCAGGAGCAGTTCCAGCGCACGTATGATCTGCTGGCGGACCTGAAGCTGGACGTGGCGCACCTGGCGCGCTACTCGCCGCGGCCGGGCACCGTTGCCGAGCGGCGCCTGCCGGACGATGTGCCAGATGAAGAGAAGTGGCGCCGCTTCCGGCTGCTGGAGGAAATGCAGGAGGGCATCGCCGCCGAGATCAGCGCTGTCTACCTGGGAAAAATGGTCGATGTGCTGTTCGAGGAGAAGGTGCGCGGGCGCTGGAAAGGGCGCACGACGACCAATAAACTGGTCTTTGTGGAGACAGAAGAGGAGCTGCGCGGGCAGATGCGCAGTGTGCAGATTACCTGGACGGGTCCCTGGTCGATGCAGGCGGCTTTGCCGCCTCGCGCAGGCAACAATCTACCACTCAACCTGGCTTCCCTTCCGCTCACGCCCGCAGATTGACTGGACCGCATAAGGGGGGAGAGCCGGGCAGCGATGAGTTGGCTTGATCTGGGGGGACATGACTTGCCGATGGAACTTAACCCTGGTATAAACCGTCTTAACTATAGAGGTTGCGCACTTCAGGAGTAATCAGGGGTGTTTGGGCGGGCTACACCCACCCGAACACCCCCTTGAGGAGGAGAGACATGGACCACAAGCAGAAAAAGTCCTTCCTGCTGTTAGGTCTGGCTTTGCTGGTGATGCTGTCCTGCAATATGCCCGGGGTTGCCCGGCCGACAGAGACCGGTGCCAACGCCATCTACACTGCGGCAGCGCAAACGGTCGCCGCACAGCTCACCCAGGTCAGCCAGCCGCCGGCTACCCAGCTGGTACCGACCTTTGCGCCGCCAACCCAGGGAGGCATCTCTACTCAGGCGCCTCCGACCGCCACACCCAGCCTCACCTCCCCGCCAGCCACCTCGCAGCCTACGGCGACCACTGCCCCCACGCAGATCCCGCGGGCCTGCGATGCCATCCGGTTTGTCAAAGATGTGACCTACCCGGATAATACCCTAGTCGAAGCGGGAGCCAAGTTTGTCAAGACCTGGCGCCTGCGCAATGACGGCACCTGCACCTGGTCCACCGGGTATGCCCTGGTTTACTCCGGAGGCGATAACCTGGGAGCACCTTCATCCATCGGACTTCCCCAGAGCGTCGCTCCGGGTGATACGGTGGATATCTCGGTATCCCTGACCGCTCCGGACCGATCTGGCACCTACCGGGCAGAGTTCAAGCTGCGCAACAGCAGCGGGGGCACCTTCGGCCTGGGAGATGACAGGACCAAACCCTTCTGGGCGCAGATCAAGGTGGCGGTACAGACCGGTCTGACCTACGACTTCCTGATCAAGGCCCGGGATGCGGAATGGATAAGCAGCGTGGGCAGTGGAGCAGGGACGGCGCTGAGCTTCGGCGGCGCGGATGACGACCCGAACGGGGTTGCCAAGATTAAGGACGCCGTAACTCTGGAAACCGGGGCTACTTCTGGCAAGATCTTGCTCACCTACCCGAAGCGCGAGAACAACGGCGCCATTTCCGGTTTGTTCCCGGCTTATAGCGTACAGAACGGCGATATCCTCAAGGGCAAGCTGGGCTTTATGATGAACCCGGGCGGCGGCTGCGGCTCAGGCAAGGTCAAATTCCAGATCGTCTATAAGGATGGCGGCGCGCCCAAACTGCTTCAGGAATGGACGAAGACCTGCACCGGCAACTTCACCGATGTCAGCATCGATCTGAGCTGGCTGAAAGGCAAAAACGTGCAGTTCGGCCTGGTGGTATGGGCTGAGGGCGCGGCGACAGATGATTGGGCGATCTGGAACTCGCTGCGCATCGTCAACGAATGACCAATTGATAAATCGAAGCCGCCGCTGGCTCTGATCCCTATGCCAGCGGCGGCGCATTATTTAGCATAGGGTATACTTGCGAATATCGACCTGTGCACCAGCAGCTCGCATTGAGGCTGGTAGCATGCAAGCGACAGGAGGCATGATGGAAAACAAAGCCAGGCTGCTGTGGGTGTGTTTATGCCTGGGATCGCTGTTACTGGCAGGCTGCCTGCCCGAGGCGGCAGCGCCCAGCCCAACAGTGCCCCCACAGGCTGTCTACACGGCAGCAGCACAGACCGCTCAAGCGCGCATGACGGAAAACGCTGCTGTCACAGCCACTCAGCCGCCGGCAACGGCTAGCCCCACAATAGAGCCCACCCAGGCGCTGACTGTAACCAGCACGGCGCCATTGACCACCACACTAACCACCACTCCCACCGTCCAGACGGGCGGCGAAGATAAGCTCGACTTCGTCATGGATGTCACTGTGCCGGACGGCACGTCGTTCCAGCCCGGTGCCACCTTCGTCAAGACCTGGCGGCTGAAAAACACCGGCACTTCGACCTGGACGACCGCATACGAGTTGGTCTTCTCCAGCGGCGAGCAGATGGGCGCACCCGCTTCTGTGCCGCTGACGACGACCACCCCTCCGGGGCAGACGGCGGATGTCTCGGTAAGCCTGACCGCTCCGCAAAGTGCAGGCAGCTATTTCGGATTCTGGATGCTGCGCAGCCCGAGCGGCAAGCTGTTCGGCCTCCCGCCGGCAGGCGACCAGCCGTTCTACGTGCAGATCACTGTGGGCGGTTCAGGCAGCGTCGCAACGCCCGGTGCATCGGGAAGTACAGTTTCGGATGTCGCTCTGGCCGCGGATAACGCCAACGTAGAAGGCAGCTGCCCGCACATATTCTATTTTGTCGGGCGCTTTGTCCTGAACAAAGCCAGCACGGTCACTTATCAGCTGGAGGGCGAGACCGGCTATGACCTGACACTGCCTGCCCCAACCACCGTAGCCCTGGACGCCGGCGCCCACACAGTCACCTACACCCTGGAATTCCCCGTTTCGGTGGAAGGCTGGGCGCGCTTCCATGTGACCGGCCCTGACGATGTGCAGTCCGGGCAAGTTAACTTCACCTTACAGTGCGATTGACAAGCAGCCTGACCGAATCGATCAAGGCCGAAGCGCGGCGGCTGGGTTTCGAGCTGGTGGGGGTCACTACGCCCGACCCGCCGCCGCACCTGGACGTCTTCGAGGGTTGGGTGAGCAAGGGCAGGCACGGCAAGATGGATTACCTGGCTGCCGAACGAGCCCGGCAGCGGCGCGCCGACCCACTCCTGATCCTGCCTGAGTGCCAGTCGATCGTGGTGTTAGGGATACGCTACGGGGCGCTGGAGGAGCACGACGCCCCGGCTAAAAGGGATACAGGGCTGCTCGGGCGGGTGGCGGCGTACGCCTGGGGGGCAGATTATCATGACCTGCTTCCCAATCGTATGAAGGCGCTGGTGGCATTCATTGAGGCGCAGGTAGGGTACAGCGTTCCGAACCGCTGGTACACCGATACCGGCCCTCTGCTGGAGCGCGAGCTGGCGCAGCGCGCCGGGCTGGGCTGGATTGGTAAAAATACCTGTCTGATCCACCCACGGCATGGATCGTACTTCTTGCTGGCAGAGATCTTGTTGGGTATCGAGCTGGACATCGACCCCCCTTTCAAGACCGACCAGTGCGGCACGTGCAGGCGCTGCATCGATGCCTGCCCCACGAGCTGCATCTTGCCCGACCGCACCCTGGACGCCAGCTGCTGCATCTCCTACCTGACCATCGAGCTCAAGGACGCCATCCCAGCCGGTCTGCGCTCGCAGATAGGAGATTGGGTCTTCGGCTGTGATATCTGCCAGCAGGTTTGTCCCTGGAACCAGCGTTTCGCCAGGCCGGCGGGAGAGACTGCCTTCGCTCCCCGGGAGAGCCTGCACGCACCAGCCCTTGTCGAAGAGAGCAGCATGACGCCTCAAGCATTCCGGGAGAAATTCAAAGGCAGCCCGATCAAGCGCGCCAAACGCCGCGGCTACCTGCGCAACGTGGCTGTAGCCCTGGGCAACAGCCGCAGCCCGCAGGCTGTACCAGCCCTGGCAGCAGCCCTGAAGACCGATGCGGAGCCGCTGGTACGCAGTCATACCGCCTGGGCATTGGGGCAGATCAGGACCCGAGATGCACAGCAGGCGCTGGCCTCAGCCCTGGAAGCAGAGGCGCAGCCAGATGTGCGGGAGGAGATCCGCCTGGCACTGCGGGGGGCAGCGGAAGACCCAGCGCCGGATAGAGACGCTTCATCGCAGCGCTCCACGGTATAATATTCACCGGATAAACAAGCATCTTACTCCTATGCATCGCCTGCCAATCCTGCTCGCATTGATCGCCCTGCTTGCCTGCGCCTGCCAGCCTGCGCCACTCCCGACCGATCAGGCCTATCCATCCGCTCCTACTGTGGCACAGAGTTTCTCCCCGTTGCTGGCTGACCCGGAACCTCTTTTCACTCCTACGGCTACAGCCTCTCCCGCTCCCGCCTCGCCTACCCCTTCGCCGCTCCCCCCTGACCCTTCGCCCGTGCCGCCGTCGCCGTCGCCGTCGCCCTCGCCGACCAGCGCCGGGAGCAGGCTGACCAACCTGCTATTCACCGGGGTGATCGTGCCCGCTCGCTGCGTGCAGGCAGCCATCGACGAGCGCCAGGATGCAAACTACCCTTACGACGAGGTGCGTGAGATCATCCAGGAGGCCGACCTGGCGGTAGGCACATTAAACGCCACAATCAGCGATTACCCGCCTCACACCGGCTGCAAAATCACCTACGTGCTGGTGGGCAGCCCGGGGAACGCCGACGCCGCCCGGCAGGCGGGTTTCGATGTGATGAGCGTGGCAACCAATCATATAAAAAACTGCGGGCTGACAAACTGCGGCAACCGGGCCTTCTTCGATACCCTCGACAACCTGCGCAGGGTAGGCATCCTTCCGGTGGGGGCAGGGGCAAACCATGCCGAGGCCATGCAGCCTGTCGTGGTCACGCTGAATGGGGTGCGCTTCGGCATCGTCTCGCTGGGGCAGATTGAGTCAATGGCCTTTGCCGGGGAGGATACGCCGGGCATCGCGGTGCTCAATCCTGAGAACCTCAAGGCTGCTATCGACGTGGCGCGGCAGGTCTCCGACGTGGTCATCGCCATGCCGCACTGGGGGCCGGAGGATGTGCCCACACCCAACTGGATCCAGCGCGACCTGGCGCGCCAGCTGGTCGAGGCTGGCGCTGACCTGGTGGTGGGCAACCACACCCACGTGGTGCAGGCCTGGCAGGAGATCGATGGTGTGCCGGTGTTTTATGGCCTGGGCAATTTCGTATTCGACCAGGGGCTGCGTGACCACAAGCAGGCGGGGATCTTGCAGGTATATTTCGAAGGCGAGCGCTATGCAGGCTACGACTTCATCCCCACCCACGTGGACCGCGATGGCACAGTGCACATCGCTGAGGCCGGCGAAGCGGCAGAGGTGCTGGAGCGCATCGACCGCTCCAGCGAGGCGCTAGGCTGGGATTCCCGCCCGGTATATCTGCCCTCCCTGCCCCTGGCTGAGGCGCAGGGCTTAGCTGCCGAAGAGCTGACCCGCAGCCTGTTCGAGGACTGGCTCAGCCACTACCAGAATGAGGCCTGGTCCTGGCGCGACCGCATCACTGCCTTTGAGATCGAGTCGATCACAATGCAAGAGAACTCGCCGGTGGACAGTGGAAGATTCGACCTGGCTTCGAGCGCCGAGATAACTTTCTCGGTCAGGCCGCTCGTGGCGCAGTCCTCCAACTGGGATGACGGGAACGGGACGCTCGGCCCGGATGGCTGGGTGCGGGGGAAGAGCGCCGCTATCGGCATACGGCAGTTCGGTGGGCGAGTCTGGCTGGTTGTATTCTAGAAGAGAAAACGTTAACCGCAAAAACTCCAGGAACGCAAAGGAAAACAGTCCTAAGGATTACGCTGGCGAGGGGCTGGTCTGTCTCTGGAATATTTTTCGGGTCAGCTGGCGACAGCTTTGGAGGGCTGGCACCTGGAGCACAATCCGAACAGCTGCAGCCAGTGTTCGCCGATCTGGTAGCCGCTGTCACGACCGACCGAGGAGATGAGTGCTTCCATCTGCTCGCCGTCGCCGGTGAAGAACTCAACGCGCCCGCAGCCCTGGCAGATGAGCAGGTGCTGGTGCCCGGAGAAAGCGGCGATGAATGCCTGGCAGCCGGAAGGCCGGTGGACGCGCTGTACCAACCCCAGCTCTTCCAGCTTCTCCAGGGTGCGGTAGACGGTCACCAGGCCCAGGCGCGGGTGCTGGCGGCGCGCCCGATCAAACACATCGAAGGGGGTCAGGACGTGCTGGCTCTGGGCAATCGTCTCGACCACCGCCCGGCGCGGCTCGGTGAGCCGGTATCCGTTCTCTTGCAGGCACGCCAGCCAGTTTTCGATCATCGATGGAATGGTCTCTTCGCTCATATCAGCCTGCCATCGCCTTTCTCTCCCTGCGAGCGAGAGAGGCGCTCCGCCACACCCATGCCAAGGCAAAGAAGAGCGTACCGGTGAGGACAATGGCTGCGCCGGAGGCGATACTGAGGTAGTAAGAGAGATACAGACCGATCACCCCCGAGAGACAGGCCAGCAGTGCTGCCAGGCCCATCATGTAGGGCAGCCGGCGGGTGAGCAGGTAGGCCGAGGCGGCGGGGGTGACCAGCATTGCAACCATAAGCGCTACCCCGACGGTTTGCAGCGAGACCACGATCGCCAGGGCGATGAGCACAATGAGCAAGTTTTCCAGCAGGCGGGTCGGCAAGCGCAGCGTGGCAGCCAGCAACGGGTCGAAGGATAAGATCAGGAACTCTTTGTAGAACAGCAGCACCAGCAGCACGATAGCGCCTCCGAAGGCAGCCATCAGGACCAGGTCACCCTGCGTCACGCCCAGCACATCGCCGAACAGGAAATGCGTCAGGTCAACGCTATAGTTGCGCACGGTGGAGATCAGGGCAATACCCAGGGCGAACATGCTGGCGAAGACGATGCCGATGGCGGTATCCTCGCGCAGCCTGGCGCCACGGCTGACCGCCCCAATCACGATCGAAGCCAGCACCGCGGTCACAGCGGCCCACCAGAACAGCGGCCCACGCGCCCCGCCTCCCACCAGATAGCCGACTGCCAGGCCGGGAAGTATGGCGTGGGCCAGGGCATCGCCGAAGAAAGCCATGCCGCGCAGCACCACGAAAGCACCGACTGTGGCGCATACCACGCCCACCATCAGCACCGCCAGGGTGCCGCGCAACATAAAAGCATACTGCAGGGGTTCCAGCAATAGATCAAGCATGTTCGGCGCCTCCCTCGTCATCGCAGCAGGTATCGCCCAATACCAGCGTCTCATCTCCGGCCTCGATCAGGTGCAGGTGCCCGCCGTAGGCCTGCATGAGCCGCTCTGTAGTAAAGACTGCTTGCGGCGGTCCGAAGCCCAGCACACGACGATTGAGCAGCACCACCCGGTCGAAATGCTCCGCCGCCAGGTTCATATCGTGGGTGGAGGCAAGCACCGTCACACCGCGCTGGCGCAGCTCATCGAGGATGCGCAAGATACCCGCCTGAGAGGGTCCATCCAGCCCGGTGAACGGCTCGTCCATCAGCATCAGCTCCGCCTCTTGAGCCAGAGCGCGGGCGATGAACATGCGCTGCTGCTGCCCACCGGAAAGCTCATTGATCTGGCGCTTCGCCAGGGGTTCCAGGTCGACCACCTGCAAGCACTGCCGGACGTAGCTCCAATCAGCCGGCTTGGGGTAGCGGAAGAAACCCAACCGGCCGATACGTCCCATCATGACCACATCAGCAACGTTGACCGGGAAGGTCCAGTCCACCTGGCTGCGCTGCGGCAAATATGCAATACAGATATGCCCGCCCGGCATATAGCCGGCGATCTTCACCTCGCCGCTGCTGGGGGAAAGTACGCCAGCAATTACCTTAAACAGCGTGCTCTTGCCCGCCCCGTTGGGACCGATCACCGCCACGCGCTCGCCGGTATGCACCCGCAAGCTGACATCTTCGAGAGCTGTCACGCCGTCGTAACGCAGCGATAGGGCGCTGATCTCAAGGATAGGCGTGCCCGGTTGGTGATCGACATGCAGGTGCAACAGGGCGGGTTTCTTCAATTCCGACGATGATTTCATCAAGAAATACCTCAAAATAACAAGGATGAAAAGGATGGAAAGGATGTTTTGAAGGTTTTCGAGGTAAGGGGGGAGTTTGGGCGGGCTACACCTGCCCAAACTCCCCCCATCAGTCATTTCAGGGCATTGACGATGGCGCTCGTGTTGTAGCGCATAAAATCCAGGTACGTGCCGGCTTCGCCGCCCGCTTCGCTGAGCGAGGCGGAGTAGACCGGCACCAGGCGGACACCGGTATCCTGCGCCACGCGCTGGGCTGAGCCCGGGTTCACGGAGTGATCAACGAATATGGCAGCCACCCCCAGGCTGCGGATAGCATCCTCGAGGGCAGCCATCTCCTGCGCAGAAGGCTCAGCCAGGGTGCTGTAGCTGGGGATAACCGCTCCGACTGTCTCGAAGCCGTAACGCCGGGCGAAATAGGCAAAAGTCTTGTGGTCGGTGACCAGCTTGCGGTCCTGCGGCGGGACGAGCGCCACCTGCTCCTGGATCCAGGTGTCAAGTTCCCGCAGTTGTCCCTGGTAAGCAGCCGCATTTTCCCGGTAGGTCTCAGCATTGGACGGGTCACGTTCTCCCAGCGCCTGGGCGATGCGCTCAACCCAGGCAGCTACCAGGGACGGGTCGGTCCAGACGTGTGGGTCGCCGCCGGCGTGCTCATCGGCGTCCTGCGCACCCTGGTCCTCTATTTGGGTATCGAGCAACTCAAACCCGTCGGATAAGGATACCAGCTTATCCTGCCCGCCGGCGCTGTCGATGAGACGCTCGAGGAACTCCTCCAGTCCGGCGCCATTGGCAAAGATAAGGTCTGCACCCTCGAGGCGGGCCAGGTCCTGCGGGGCCGGCTCGAAGCTGTGCGGGTCGCTGCCGGTGGGCAGTAAAACACTCAGCTGGATCTGCTCACCGCCAACCGCACTTACGACATCGCCAACGATGGTGGTGGTGGCAAGGACTTCCAGCTTATCAGAGGGGAGGGAGTCACCCTGCTGGGTGCCCGAACAAGCCTCCAGCAGCAGGATGATGATGAAAAATATGAAGGATCTCGTAAAACACTTATGCAGCATAAAAAACCCTGAATATGAAAATGATATTCATTTTCATTATAATGGCGAAACCATTTTTGTCAATGAGGTTACAGGCAATAACAGGCAGGGGCAAGTCCCAATGACTCGCCCCTGCTAGAAGACGCTTAGAAACCGATTATGGCGTTGCGGTTGCGGTAGCAGTCGGCAGCGTAGTGACAGCCGGCGTGCCGCCGGTTGGGGTCGGCGGTGCAGGCGTGCTGGTGGGCACGGGGGTAACCAGATTGACGACGATCACGAGCTTCTGACCCGCCTGAATATCATTGGCATTCTCCAGAGCGTTCTCTTCGACGATCGATTCAACCGTGCTGTTGAACTTGGCAGCAATGATCGCCAGGGTCTCACCGGATTTGACGAAGTATTCGATCTTTGTCCCTGGGCGGACGCTCTCCGGCAGCGGGGTTTCAGTGGGCAGCTCGGTATCCGGTCCAGGGATGGTAAGCTGGTCGCCGATATCGATGATCGGGTTATTGGGATCGATATTGTTGATGGCAATCAAGACAAAAAGATCGACGTTGAATTTTTCAGCGATGGCCGATAGGGTATCGCCTTCCACCACCTCATAGGTAAACGGCCCTACCGGAGTGGGCGTCGTGGTCTCAGTGGGGGTGAGGGTGGGTGTGGATGTCTCGGTGAGAGTGGGGGTTTGGGTGGATGTGGCTGTCGGTGTGGATGTCTCGGTGGGAGTGGGGGTGTCGGTGGCAAATAGGGAGATCGCCGGACGATTGTCGCTGAGCAGCCAGAAGATGATGACAGCCGCGCCGATCACCAGCAAGAGAGCCGCGATCCCCATCATCAGGGGGGCGCGCTGGGCCGTCTGCTGGCGCTTGCGGTATGATTCGATCACATTTTGTGGGTTCTCTTTGTCACTCATAGGTTATCCATTATCCATTCACTAAGGACCTATCCGAAAGTTATTTTTGTTGTGTGTGCGGCGGCTGCGCCGCCGCACACACAACAAATAAAATTCCATTTTCGGATAGACACTAACCTTGGGTTGATTTTACCCGATTTCTGGGCAGTTTGTGAGCTATAGGTCAAACCGCTTTCAGTTTCTAATCTCCTGCATCATGGATTTTTAAGGAGGTAGGGTATGCGTATTGCAATCTTCGGCAGCGGGGGGGTAGGCGGTTATTTCGGGCGGCGGTTAGCCCAGGCAGGCGAAGATGTGGTGTTCATTGCCCGCGGCGAGCACCTGCACGCCATCGAGACGAATGGCCTGCGGGTGGACAGCCTCAGGG
>Ga0105094_10000464_pt1 | contig 20188 bp, 19 predicted proteins | sample PPLLak1March2015_2_FD_87023 | JGI IMG/M metagenome (GOLD analysis project Ga0105094, IMG submission 87023) | Freshwater sediment microbial communities from Prairie Pothole Lake near Jamestown, North Dakota, USA - PPLs Lake P8 Core (3) Depth... | ecosystem: Environmental > Aquatic > Freshwater >...
GGCTGGCCGCGCGCCTCGGCGTTGCGCCATCCGGTCATCTGTTCGGCGGCGGGATTCAGGTAATTGACGTTGCCCTGTTCATCGGCGGCGATGACGGCGTCGCCCACCGAATGCAGCGTGATCTCCGCATGCTCCTTCTCCCGCGCCAGGGCCTGTTCCACCAGCCGCGTGCGGTGAATGACATAGGAAGCGATGAAAAACCCCGACACCATGATAACCGCGGTCAGGATGAGCATGACCAGGTAGGCCGAGTTGTATTCCCGCGCCGCCTGCGCCGTCGCTTTTTCGATCTCGGCGCGCTCCAGTTCCACCATCTCGTCCAGCAGGCCCAGCATGGTGCGCTGCCGCAACAGGTCGTGACGCAGGATTTCCTCCCGGATGCCGGAAAGATTCTCGCTCGTGATCCGGTCCACCAGCGCCAGATGCAGCGGCTGGTACAGGCGCACCTGCTCCAGCACCTTGTCGAGGGCCAGGCGTTCACTTTCTTCCAGGCCGATCGCCAGCAGCCGGTCGCGAAGACTCATGAATTCGGCGGCCATGTCGGTGAACCGGCGCAGTTCCTCCTCGCGGTCGAAGGGATCGTCCATGATGAACATGGCGTAGGTGCTGAGCGCCCGTTCACGGGCGATATGACGCATCGAAAAGATGATGTCGGCCTTGGTGTTGTGCCGCTCGGTGACGAGCTTGAGGTGATTGTGAATCGCGGTCATGCGCGTGAGGCCGACGCCCGCCAGCGCGACCGTGAGCGCCAGCACCAGAACGAAGCCCGAGGCGATGAGAGTCTTTGACTTGTGTCGAAACATGAAAAAAACACAGGCACCCGGTCGCGGACGACAGGTGTCTTCATTGTTTCATCGCTGACAACCTTGCGCGCCGCTTCTCCGCCCCTGCCAGCCGCAGGCGCATCCCTTATCTGAAGTGACCCGCAATTAACGGTTATCCCCGTCCCTTGGGGTCTATTCTGTGCAAGGGACGTGCCTTGAGTGGCGGTCCGGCAGCGATCGACGGGAAACGGTGTAGAAACGGGGAGTTAGGGTACGGCGATCAGAAACAGGTTTAGCCGGCACTTGCCGTTTTTGAGCCGGAAAATGGCGCCAGGCTTACATAAAACGGCAACCGGACCTGATTCGGCCCTGCTGAAACCAAACAGGGCCGGGGGTGCAAACAGGAAATTGGCGAAAAACGCCGCGGCTCAGGCGTTATAGACCAGATTGACCAGGCTGAAATACGCGTCCATGCCGACATCGCCGAAGGTCAGGCCGACACCGTTGTCGGTAATGCGGCGGATTTTGGCGGGAATGCGGTGTTGCTTGGTTTCTCCGGCGGAAGTCAGGGTCAGGCCCAGTTCCACCGGGGCGTTGAAATACGGCAGGCCTTCCGGCGTGCCTTCGATGAAAGCGCCATTCAGGCTGATGTCGCGGATGGTGCAGATCATGACCTGTGCCTGATAATTCAGCACAGCATCGAGCGTGACCGGCACGCGCTGACTGTCACGCCTTTCGTTCATGGCGTTGCTGTTCTCCTCATGCATAGCCGGTAAGCCTTTGACCACCGGAACCTCCAAGCCGGAAACACCGGCAGATACCGCTTTATTATTGAAAAACCTAGACTTATTGGCGGATAAAATACCCGGTTATACGCGCGCTGTCGATGCCTTTTTGTAACAGATGGATGCCGTTGCGCTTTTACCGCTGGTCAGTTGCGGCGCCGGTAACACCAGTGCTTTATTCCGGCACCAGCCAGCTTGTCGTTGCACGGCCGGCCGGATGCTGCCGCAACACCTCCAACAAGGCCGGCAACAACGTATGCAACGTTTCATCCAGTTTCCAGGGCGGATTGATCACGACCATGCCGCAGCCGTTGAGGCGGAAGGCCGTGTCCTCGGGCCAGGGACTGAATTCCGCCAGCAGGATTTTGCGAATGCCGGTGGCAACCAGTCGCCGGTGCAAACGCTCCACGGGCGGGCGGCTCTTGACGGGATACCACAGGGCCAACATGCCGGAATCCCAGCGCGCGTGGGCCAGACGCAATGCTTCAATCACATGGTCGAACTCCTGGTCCGATTCGTAGGGCGGATCGATCAGGACCAGGCCACGTCGCGCCGAAGGCGGCAAAAACGCCTTGAGGCCGGCATAGCCATCCTGACCCTGAACAATCACCTGCCGGTCGCCGGCGAATTCGGCTTTCAGCTGCGTACACTCCTCCGGCTGAAGCTCGAGCAGTATCGCGCGGTCCTGCGGCCTCAGGAAAAAACGCGCGATGCGCGGCGAGCCGGGGTAATACCGCAACGTATCTCCGTCATTCAGCGCGCGCACCGCCGCCAGATAGTCCGCCAGTTCGGGAATAGGTTGAGCATGCAGGAGACGCTTGATGCCTTCACGGTACTCACCGGTTTTTTGCGCCGCGGCGCTGCTGAGATCGTAGCGGCCCGCGCCGGCGTGGGTGTCGAGATAACAAAACGGCGTATCTTTCCGGTGCAGCGATTTGAGCAGCAGCGCCAGCACGACATGCTTGAAGACATCGGCGAAATTGCCGGCGTGGAAGATATGGCGGTAATTCATAAGGACGGCGTGCCGCGCGTCGCGGGCGGCCGGATCAGCGTGAGCCTGCTTTCAGCCACCCGGCGGCGCGTTCGGCGAAATAGGTGAGAATGGCATCGGCCCCGGCGCGCTTGATGCAAAGCAGCGATTCCATGATTCCGGCGCGCTCGTCGAGCCAGCTGTTTTTCGCCGCCGCCATGAGCATGGCGTACTCGCCGCTGACCTGGTAGACGAAAGTCGGCACACCGAATTTGTCCTTCACCCGGCGCACGATATCGAGGTAGGGCAGGCCCGGCTTGACCATCACCATATCCGCACCCTCTTCGAGGTCGAGCGCCACTTCGCGCAGCGCCTCGTCCGAGTTGGCCGGGTCCATCTGGTAGCTGTCCTTGCTGCCCTTGCCGAGACTGGCCGCCGAACCCACGGCGTCGCGGAAGGGACCGTAAAAATTCGAGGCGTACTTGGCGGAATAGGCCAGGATGCGGGTATGAACATGCCCCGCCTTCTCCAGCGCGTCGCGGATGGCACCGATGCGTCCGTCCATCATGTCCGAGGGCGCCACGACATCGGCCCCGGAGGCGGCGTGCGCCAGCGCCTGCTTCACCAGCACCGCCACGGTTTCGTCGTTCAGCACATAACCGCTGTTGTCGATCAGCCCGTCCTGGCCGTGCGAAGTATAAGGATCGAGCGCGATGTCGGTAATCACGCCCAGCTCCGGAAAATTTTTCTTGAGCGCGCGCACCGTCTGCGGCACCAGGCCGTTGGGATTGAACGCCTCCTTGGCCTTGTTGTCCTTTTTCGACGAGGCCACCACCGGGAACAGGGCGATGGCCGGAATGCCGAGCTTCAGGAGTTTTTCCGCCTGCCGCAGCAGCAGGTCGGTCGTCACGCGCTCGATGCCCGGCATGCTTGCCACCGCTTCCGCGCGGTTCCTGCCTTCCATGACGAACACCGGCTGGATGAGATCATCGGCCGTGAGCCGGGTCTCGCGCATCAAGCGGCGCGAAAAATCATCGCGCCGCATGCGCCGCATGCGTACCCGCGGGAATTTTCCGGTGCCGATTTTCATGATGGTCCGAGGAAGGTGATGATGGTCCTTATGCTAGCTTAGCCGTCCGTTGCGCGAAATTCCGGAACGTCTCGCCGCAAGACAAACGGGCGGGCCCGATGTGCCGCGCCCGCGGGGATGCCCAAAGCCTTACTTGACCTTCTTGGCTTTGGTCTTGGCCTTCGGCGCGGATTTGGCTGTTTTGACGGCTTTCTTCGGCTTGGCCTTGTGCGCGGGGGCGGCTTTCTTCGCCAACACCTTTTTCGCGACCGGCTTGGCCTTGGCCACCGGAACCGGCTTGGCCTTGGGCTTGGCGGCGGGTGCCGGTTTCGCCGCCTTGGCGGCCTTGGCCGCTTTGGCCGCCTTTGCCGCCGCCTTGACCCTGGCCTCCTCGGCCTTGGCCTTGGCCGCCTGGCGCGCCGCCGCCGACTCGATCTTGCTCATCACGTCCGCCAGCGGCCGGATCTGCGACTCGATGATGTCGGTCGCGTTCTTGAAGATGGCGCTCACCGTGCCCACGCCGCGCACGGTGCGCAGCTTGCCCTGTGCCTTGTAATAGTTCGCGAGCGGGGCGGTCTGCTGCTGGTACACGGCGAGGCGCTTACCCACTGTCTGTTCGTTGTCGTCGGAGCGGTGCGTGAGACTGCCGCCGCACTTGTCGCACTTGTTGCCGGTCTTCGGGGCCGAGAAATGAATGTTGTAGATCGCGCCGCAGGAACCGCAGGTGCGCCGGCCGGTAAGCCGTTTCATCAATACGTCGGTGTCGACGTCGACCAGCAGCGCCAGCTGCAGCGGCTGACCGAGCCGCGCCAGCATGGCGTCGAGCGCCTGGGCCTGCGGGATGTTGCGCGGAAAACCGTCGAGAATGAAACCGTTCTTGGCGTCGGGCTTGGCGAGCCGCGCCTGGATCATGCCGAGCACAATGTCATCGGTAACCAGCTGCCCGGAATCCATGGCGGCCTTGGCCTTTTTTCCCAGATCGGTGCCGGCCGCCACTTCCGCGCGCAGCAGGTCGCCCGTGGACATCTGCGGAATTTTATACTTCTCAACCAATAACTTAGCTTGAGTTCCCTTGCCGGACCCCGGCGCTCCCAAAAGCACGATTCTCATGGCATTCTCGCTTTTAAGTTCTTGGTGGTGCGTATTCCTGAAGAATTTCCCCTGGTTCAATGTCAGGGGCGCGTAAACTACAATTTGCCCACCCCGGCGTCAATGGTCCGACCCCTATAAATGGACCCTATTGCCGGATTCATCTTTCCGCGTGTTCCAAGGAGGGAAACTTGGTTAAGCTCGTTTTTCCAGGCGCGGTAACGCCCTGAATTCCACCCGATGAGTCATAGCAAAATTCCGGATTTTACCGAGACCGAGCTCTGGACCGTGCGCAGCACCCTCAAGGAGCGCTACGGCCGGGACATCGAGCTGCAAATGGCGGACTCCGAGGTCATGCTCGGCGGCGCCGACGGCATGGCCTGGTGCCCGAGCCTGTTCTGGAACGCCAAGGGCGCGAACTTCGCCGTCGTGAAACTCGGCCCCAAGCGCTTCCGGGCCTACTTCTATTATCATCCGGAGCATCAGCTCGGCACCGGCATCGACAGCTACGACGAGCTCGGCGAGTGCATGATCAGCGTGCTGCAGGTCGAGTCCGATCACATACGCAAGCAGAAAATCAGCACCGATCAAACCCCGGCGCAGACCGACAAGGACGCGCCGGACAAACCCGATAGATCACCACTCTTCTGGGGAGATTGAAGCAATGGCAAAAGGCAGACCCAAAAACGCGTTCTACGCACAGTCCGGCGGCGTCACCGCCGTCATCAACGCCTCGGCCTGCGGCGTGCTCGAGACCGCGCGCAAGTATCCGAAGAAAATCGGCAAGGTCTACGCCGGGCGCAACGGCATCATCGGCGCGCTCACCGAGGACCTGATCGACACGTCGAAGGAATCGGTGGCGGCGATCAAGGCGCTGCGGCACACGCCCTCGGGCGCCTTCGGCTCCTGCCGCTACAAGCTGAAAAGCCTGGAGCAGAACAAGCGCGAATACGACCGCCTGATCGAGGTATTCAAGGCGCACGACATCGGCTACTTCTTCTACAACGGCGGCGGCGACTCGGCCGACACCTGCCTCAAGATCTCGCAGCTGTCCGAAACCATGGGTTATCCGATCCAGGCGATCCACGTGCCCAAGACCGTGGACAACGACCTGCCCATCACCGACAACTGCCCGGGCTTCGGCTCGGTGGCCAAGTACATCGCGGTCTCGACGCGCGAGGCGTCATTCGACGTCGCCTCGATGGCCAAGACCTCGACCAAGGTTTTCATTCTCGAGGTCATGGGCCGGCACGCCGGCTGGATCGCCGCCGCGGGCGGTCTCGCCTCCACCAAGGATACCGAGATCCCGATCGTGATCCTGTTTCCCGAGGTCAGTTTCGACAAGGCAAAATTCCTCGCCACCGTGGACGCCAACGTCAAGAAATACGGCTACTGCACGGTGGTGGTGTCGGAGGGCGTGAAGAGCCCGGATGGCAAGTTCCTCGCCGACCAGGGCCTCAAGGACGCCTTCGGTCATGCGCAACTCGGCGGCGTGGCGCCGGTGGTCGCCTCCATCATCAAGGAAGGTCTCGGCCTCAAGTATCACTGGGGCGTGGCCGATTATCTCCAGCGCGCGGCGCGCCACATCGCCTCCAAGAGCGACGTCGACCAGGCGTATGCGATGGGCAAGGCGGCGGTCGAGCTGGCGGTCAAGGGCAGGAATTCCGTGATGCCGACGGTCGAGCGTGTCTCGAGCAAACCCTATAAATGGAAGGTCGGCGTCGCGCCGCTCAACAAGGTGGCGAACGTGGAAAAAATGATGCCCAAGGATTTCATCACCGACGACGGCTTCGGCATCACCGCCAAGTGCCGCACCTACCTGGAACCGCTGATCCAGGGCGAGGACTATCCGCCGTACAAGAACGGCATGCCGCAGTACGTGCGCCTGAAAAATGTCGCCGCGAAGAAGAAACTCGGCGAGTTCAAACTGTAATCGCCGGAACCGCCGGGAACGCCGCAATGCGATATAAGATTTATCTTCCCGGGCGGCAATAGTTCTTATGACACTGGACAAAGCAAGGGAAATGCTTAAAGTGCAGGCGGGTTTCGGCGGGTTCTACAACGCCAATTCGGCCAAGCTGATCCTCGCGGAGGTCAATCGCGAGCACGGCCAGGCGGCGGTGGACCGGCTGATCCGTGAACTGGATCTGGACAAGGTGTTCAATTTCGAGCCGGGCATGCATTTCGATGGCGGCCTGGCCACCAGGAAATGAATATCTTGCCAAGGTTGATTTTAATCAATGTTGCGATTCGTCTGTTTCAGTTAGTTTCAGCAGTGTGTCGTAAGCAACGCGCCCGGTGGCGCAGCGATGTTCATCTCACGGGAGGAAACACATGTCTGACAGCCTGATCTTCGCACTGGCCTGCGCCTTTGCGGCCATCGTTTATAGCGTGGTGTCCATTTTCTGGGTGCTCGGCAAGCCCACCGGCAGCGACCGCATGCGCGAGATCGCGGCCGCGATCCAGGAAGGCGCCTCGGCCTACCTGAACCGCCAGTACACCACGATCGGCGTGGTGGGCGTGATCCTGTTCCTGGTGATTTATTTCATGCTCGATCCGCGGACCGCCATCGGTTTCGCCATCGGCGCCGTTCTCTCCGCGGCCACCGGCTATATCGGCATGAACATCTCGGTACGCGCCAACGTGCGCACCACGGAAGCGGCCAAAGACGGGCTCAACCCGGCGCTGCAGGTGGCGTTTCGCTCCGGCGCCATCACCGGCCTGTTCGTGGTCGGCCTCGGGTTACTGGGAGTGGCCGGGTACTACGCCCTCCTCGCCTATCTCTATCCCGATTTCACCCAGTCGGACCTGATCTCCCCGCTCGTCGGCCTCGCCTTCGGCGGCTCGCTGATTTCGATCTTCGCACGGCTCGGCGGCGGCATCTTCACCAAGGGCGCCGACGTCGGCGCCGACCTGGTGGGCAAGGTCGAGGCCGGCATTCCCGAGGATGACCCGCGCAATCCCGCGGTGATCGCCGACAACGTGGGCGACAACGTCGGCGACTGCGCCGGCATGGCCGCCGACCTGTTCGAGACCTACGCCGTGACCATCATCGCGACCATGCTGCTCGGCAGCCTGGTGCTGCCGTCCTTCGGCAACGCCGTGATGTATCCGCTGGTCCTCGGCGGCGTGTCCATCCTCGCCTCCATCCTCGGCACCTTCACCGTCAAGGTCAGCAAGAAGGAAAAAATCATGAACGGCCTGTACCGCGCCGTCATCACCTCGGGCGTATTGGCCGCCATCGCCTTCTATTTCGTGACGGACAAGATGATGGCCGGCAACGGCTCCTACAGCACCATGCAGATATACGGCGCGGCGCTCATCGGGCTGGCGCTCACCACCGCCATGGTGGTCATCACCGAGTACTACACCGCGACCCAGTACAGCCCGGTGCGCGGGATCGCCCAGGCCTCGACCACGGGCCACGGCACCAACGTCATCGCCGGGCTCGGCCTGTCCATGAAGGCCACGGCGCTGCCGGTGCTCGCGGTGTGCGCCAGCATCTGGGGCGCCTATGAACTCGCCGAGCTCTACGGCATCGCCATCGCGGCCACCTCGATGCTGTCCATGACCGGCGTCATCGTGGCGCTCGATGCCTACGGCCCGGTCACCGACAACGCCGGCGGCATCGCCGAAATGGCGGAACTGCCGAAAAAGGTGCGCGACGTCACCGACCCGCTCGATGCCGTGGGCAACACCACCAAGGCCGTCACCAAGGGCTACGCCATCGGCTCCGCCGGTCTCGCGGCGCTGGTGCTGTTCGCGGACTACACCCACGAGCTCGAGGCGCATGTGGGCCAGGCGGTCGAATTCAGTCTGTCCAATCCCAACGTGATCATCGGCCTGTTCATCGGCGGCCTCATCCCCTACCTCTTCGGGGCGCTGGCCATGGAGGCGGTCGGCCGCGCCGCCGGCAGCGTGGTGGTGGAAGTACGCCGCCAGTTCAAGACCATCAAGGGCATCATGGAAGGCAAGGCCAAGCCGGATTATTCCAAGGCCGTGGACATGCTGACCAAGGCGGCGATCAAGGAAATGATCATTCCCTCGATACTGCCGGTGCTGGTGCCGATCGTCGTCGGCTTCACCCTCGGCAAAGAGGCGCTGGGCGGCGTGCTGCTCGGCTCCATCGTCACTGGCATTTTCGTCGCCATCTCCATGACCACCGGCGGCGGCGCCTGGGACAACGCCAAGAAGTACATCGAGGACGGGAAACATGGCGGCAAGGGCTCGGACGCGCACAAGGCCGCCGTCACCGGCGACACCGTGGGCGACCCTTACAAGGACACCGCCGGCCCGGCCATCAACCCCATGATCAAGATCATTAACATCGTGGCGCTGCTGATCGTTCCCCTCTTATAGAAGATTCCCACCGAATCCCCTCTCCCGCGTTAGCGGGAGAGGTCTGGGAGAGGGTTCCATCATTAAGAAGGGCCGGCTTTGCCGGCCCTTTGTTTTTCATCCGGGGTTTTAGTTTTTTCTCTGTGTCCTCTGTGCTCTCTGTGGCAAAATCAATTTATGAAAATCTGCATCGTCTCCGACAGCCACGACCATCGCGACCATCTCGCCGCCGCAGTGACGGAAGCCAAATCGCTCGGCGCGCAGGCCGTCATTCATTGCGGCGATCTGGTGGCGCCCAGCACGCTGCACGCCATTATCCCGCTGGGGCTGCCGGTGCACCTGGTGCACGGCAACAACCAGGGTGATCTGTTTCATCTGTCCAAACTGGCGCACAAGCCGGAAAACCGGGTGCATTACTACGGCCAGGACGGGTCATTCGTGCTGGCAGGCAAGCGGATTTTCATCGTGCATTACCCGCATTACGCCAGGGCCATGGCCGTCACCGGCGATTACGAGCTGGTGTGCAACGGCCATGAGCATCACGCCGTCATCGAGCGGATTAAAAATATCAAAGGCGGTGAAACGCTTCGGGTCGATCCCGGCACCGTCGGCGGCGTGAGCGCGCCGGCGACTTACGTGCTGGGTAATCTGGAGAAAATGGAATTTGAAATCCGCGCCGTGCGCCTGCCGGAACCGGCCTCGGGCAAGCAGACCGACCCGAAAATCATGCGCGCCTGAACTCCGGAAACCCGGGCAGCAAACGCTCAGGCTTCGGCGGTTTTGCGCTGTGGCGCCGGTATCTCGGCTGACAGAGGATGAATCCCCAGTTTCTCGAACAGCCTGAGATCGGCGTCGGATTCCGGGTTGGGCGTGGTCAGCAGCCGGTCGCCGTAGAAAATCGAATTGGCGCCGGCCAGGAAACACAGGGCCTGGAGATGATCCGGCATGGCGCTGCGACCGGCGGACAGCCGTACGAATGAGGTCGGCATACTGATGCGCGCGACTGCGATGGTGCGCACGAACTCGATCGGGTCCAGCGCAGGTTTATCGGATAACGGCGTGCCGGGGATATGCACCAGCAGGTTGATCGGCACCGATTCCGGCGGCGGGTCGAGCGCGGCCAACTCGGCGATAAACTGAATCCGGTCCTGGCGCGATTCCCCCATGCCCATGATGCCGCCGCAACAGACCTTGAGCCCGGCGGAGCGCACCTTTTTGAGCGTCTCCAGCCGGCTGTCGAAGCTGTGGGTGTGAACGATGTTGTCGTAATGGGCGCGCGAGGTGTCGAGATTGTGGTTGTAGTAATCCAGGCCCGCCTGCGCCAGTTGTTCGGCCTGGCCTTCGCGCAACAGGCCGAGCGTGGCGCAGGTTTCCATACCGAGGTCCTTGACCGCGCGGATCATGTCCGTAACCTGCGCCAGATCCTTTTCCTTCGGTCCGCGCCATGCCGCGCCCATGCAGAAACGGGTGGCGCCACGCGCCTTGGCCGCGCGCGCGGCGGCGATGACCTCGTCCCGCGACATCAGGGGCTGGCTGGGCACGTCGGTGTGGAAGCGCGCCGACTGCGAGCAGTAACCGCAATCCTCGGAACAGCCGCCGGTCTTGATGGACAACAGCGTGGAGAGCTGCACCGCGTTCGGATCGAAATGACTCCGATGCACGCCCTGGGCGCGGTACAGGAGATCGTTGAACGGCAGATCGAAGAGCGCGGCTATCGTGGCGGTATCTGGCATGAGGGTCGGTCAGGAAAAGAAAGCCAAGCTAGGGCAAGCCGGCCGGCTTGTCAACCCTGCGGCAAAAAGCAGGTTGACGAATTATTGGGCCGAGGCGTTGGGTTCGCGGCCGTTGCCGGCGGCCATGCTGCGCAGGCGGTTGATGTCGCGCAAGGTGATCTGCCGGCCGTGCACCTCGATCAGGCCTTCGTCGTGGAAACGTGACAGCAGGCGGCTCACCGTTTCGAGCGCGAGTCCCAGATAATCGCCCAGGTCCTGGCGCGACATGCTGAGCTTGAATTCGGCCGGCACGCCGCCGAGCCGGGACAGGCGGCGCGAGAAACTCATCAGGCACGAGGCCAGGCGCTCCTCGGCGCTCATGCGGCCCAACATCATGAGCATTTCCTCGTCGCGCACGATCTCGCGGCTCATGATGCGCAGCAATTGATGCTGCAGGCCGGGGATTTTGGTGGCCAGATCTTCCAGCGCGCCATAGGGAATTTCGCAGACCTCCGAGGTTTCAAGGGCCTCGGCGCTGCACGGGTGCTTGTCGGTGTTGATGGCATCGATCCCGAGCAATTCGCCGGGAAGGTAAAAACCGGTGACCTGGGCGCGGCCGTCTTCGATCAGGCCGGTGGTCTTGAGCGCGCCGCTGCGGATGGCGTAAAGCGCGCGCAGGGGATCGCCGAAACGATACAGCATTTCACCCTTTTTCAGGGTGCGCCGGCGCTTGATAACCTTGTCGAGGGCGGCGACGTCGACCTCATTGAGGCCCAACGGCAGGCACAATTCCTGGAGCGTGCAATCCTTGCAGGCCGCCTTGATGCTGGTAATATTAATTACCATTGCCGCTTCGCGTTTTTGCACCGGGCCTTTCCTTATGCTGGAGAAGCCCTTTGTAACAAAATTGCCCGGGAAGGTCTATTACATCCGGACAAGCCCATAAATCCATTTCATGAGCCTGCGCATTCATTTCAACAAACGAAAAATTTCCCGCACATTCAATAAGTAATTGATGCGTGCACTAGCGATACCATAAAGAGTGCCTATGGCGCTCCAAGCAAGGGTAAATGCTTGTTAACACATGATGCAACCGGAGGTTCGGGCGCTGCGAGAGGAACGCGTCCGATAAACGGCAGTTTCCACTACACCGGGCCCGAAATGCTTGCGCCGGATCCGGTTTCGAGGGTAGCGATATCCCGCGATTACTTGAGCGCGGCGCTGCAGAACTTGCAACGCTTGGCGGCGAGCGGGATCTCCGAGAGGCATTCCGGACAGGCCTTCACTTCGGGCGCCTTGGCCGGGGCCTCTTCCTTCTTCAGCCGGTTCATCGCCTTGATCACCATGAACAATGCAAACGCAATGATGATGAAGTCGATCAGCGCATTGATGAAAAGACCGTAGTTCAGCGTCGGCGCCCCGGCTTCTTTGGCCGCGGCGAGCGTGGCATAGCTGCCGCTGCCCAGCGTGACGAACAGTTCGCTGAAATCCATGCCGCCCAGCGCGAGGCCGATGGGCGGCATCAACACGTCGCTCACGAACGAGCTGACGATCTTGCCGAACGCCGCGCCGATGACGATGCCCACCGCCATGTCCACCACGTTGCCGCGCATGGCGAATTTTTTGAATTCTTCCAACATGTGCAAGCCTCCTTTTTGTTGTTGCGGGAAGGCGCCGTCCGGCGCCGGGCCGGGATGCTCCCGGATGTGCGCAGAACCCAAAGAAAAATTAGCCACAGAGTACACAGAGATCACAGAGTAAAAACAGTCTCTTCTCAAACTCTGTGTGCTCTGTGATCTCTGTGGCTAACCTATTAAATTTCATTTTTGAGATGGACTCTAGATAACTTTCGAATAGCGTTGCTCCTGTTTCTCGCGCAGGTAGCGGTCGAACACCATGCAGATATTGCGGATGAGCAGCTTGCCCGCGGGTTGCACGCGTATCGACTTTTCGTCCATTTCGATCAAGCCGTCCTGTTGCATGACATTGAGATCGGAAAGTTCCGCGGCAAAGTAGTCCGCGAAACGTATGCCGTGCGCTCGCGCGATGGCATCCAGATCGAGCGTGAAATGACATATCAGCTGCGTGATGATGGCGCGGCGCAGCTTGTCGTCCGCGTTGAGGACGATCCCGCGCATCACCGGCAGCTGCCCGGCGTCGATCGCAGCGTAGTAATCCTCCAGCATTTTCCGGTTCTGGCTGTAGCAGTCGCCCACCATGCCGATCGCGGTGATGCCCATGCCGACCAGGTCGCATTCGGCATGCGTGGAGTAGCCCTGGAAATTCCGGTACAGCGTGCCGTTGCGTTGCGCCTGCGCCAGCTCGTCATCCGGGCGCGCGAAATGATCCATGCCGATATACACATAACCGGCCTGCGTCAGGCGCTCGATGGTGAGTTGCAGGATGTTGAGCTTCTCCTGCGGGCTCGGCAGATCGGCGGCGGCGATGCGGCGCTGTGGCTTGAACATCTCGGGCAGGTGCGCGTAATTGAACACCGACAGCCGGTCCGGTCCGGCGCCGATGATTTTTTCCAGCGTGCGGGCAAAGCTCGCGACCGTCTGGTGCGGCAACCCGTAAATCAGGTCCATGTTGATGGAACGGAAACCGAGGGCGCGCGCCTCCTTGAGCACGGCGAAGGTCTCGGCTTCGCTTTGAATGCGGTTGACCGCCTTCTGCACCGCGGGCTCGAAATCCTGCACCCCCATGCTCAGGCGGTTGAAGCCGAGGCCGCGCAACACCGCCAGCGTCTCCGGCCGTATCTCGCGCGGGTCCACCTCGATGCCGTATTCGCCCTGGTCGTCGTCGCGCAGGCGGAAATGCTCGCGCGTGACCGCCATCAGCTGGCGCATTTCCTCGTGGCTGATGAAGGTCGGCGTGCCGCCGCCCCAATGCAGCTGCTCCACCGTGCGTGCGCGGTCGAACAACCCCGCCTGCAACGCAATCTCGCGATGCAGGCGCTCGAGGTAGGGTGAGGCGCGCTGGCGGTCCTTGGTGACGACCTTGTTGCAGGCGCAGTAGAAGCACACGGTGTCGCAGAAGGGAAGATGAAAATACAGCGACAGCGGGCGCGGCGGCGCCGTGTCATTGCTGTGTTGCGCCTGCGCCCGGTAATCGGCTTCGGTGAAACCGGCGTTGAACTGCACCGCCGTCGGATACGACGTATAACGCGGCCCACTCTTGTCGTAGCGGCGCAGCAGTTCGACGTCGAAAATAATCTGGTGGTTCAAGCGCGGCTCCCGCCAAGTCGATGAAAATACCCGCCCAACATAGCGCCAGCCGGGCGGGAAACCATGACTTGTATCAATAATGAATGCCGAAAGGAAGCCGGAAATGCCGTAACCCGCTTGGGCCGGCCTCAGGAATGCGGGGGCACGGTTTCCTCTATCCCGAGTCGGCGCCACAGATCGTCCACCCGTCGCACCACCTCCGCGCTCATGGAAATCGGCCGGCCCCACGCGCGCGCGGCTTCGCCCGGCCACTTGTTGGTGGCATCCAGGCCCATCTTGCCGCCGAGGCCAGAGACCGGGCTGGCGAAATCCAGATAATCAATAGGGGTGTTCTCGACCAGCAGCGTGTCGCGCACCGGGTCCATGCGCGTGGTCATGGCCCACACGACCTCCTTCCAGTCGCGCACGTTGATGTCGTCATCGGTGACGATCACGAACTTGGTGTAGCTGAACTGGCGCAGGTACGACCACACGCCGAACATGATGCGGCGCGCGTGGCCGGCGTAGCGTTTCCGGATGCTCACGCAGGCCACGCGGTAGGAACAACCTTCCGGTGGCAGGTAGAAATCGACGATCTCGGGGAACTGTTTTTGCAGCAACGGAATGAACACCTCGTTCAGCGCCATCGCCAGAATCGACGGCTCGTCGTGCGGCGAGCGGCCCATGTAGGCGCTGTGATAAATCGGCCGGTCGCGATGCGTGATGCGCTCGATGGTGAACACCGGAAATTTTTCCTGCGAGTTGTAATAACCGGTGTGATCGCCGAACGGTCCTTCCAGCGCCTCCTCGGCCGGGTCGATGTAGCCTTCGAGCACGATCTCCGCCGCGGCCGGTACATGCAGCGTGGCGCAGCCGCAGGGGACTACCTCGCTGCGCGACCCGCGCAGCAATCCTGCGAACTGGAATTCCGACAGCGTATCCGGGATCGGCGCCACCGCCGCCAGCAGTGTCGCCGGATCGGCCCCGATGGCGACCACCACGGGAAAGCGCTGTCCGGGATGGGCCTCCTTCCATTCGCGGAAATCCACCGCGCCGCCGCGATGCGGCAGCCAGCGCATGATCACTTTGTTGCGCGCGATCACCTGCTGCCGATAGATGCCGATGTTCTGTCTTTCCTTGTAGGGGCCCCTGGTGATCACCAGGCCGAAAGTAATGAGCGGGCCGGCGTCCTCCGGCCAGCAGGTCTGGACGGGAAGCTGCGACAAATCCACGTCCCCGCTTTCGATGACATGCTGCCGGCACGGGGCATCGCTCACCACCCGCGGCACCACGTGCAGCAGCTGTTTGAACTCCGGCAGTTTTTCCATGGCATCGCCGATGCCGCGCGGCAGTTGCGGTTCTTTCAAAAAGGAAAGCAGCTTGCCGACCTCGCGCAGCTCCTCGACGGATTCGCGCCCCATGGCCAGCGCCACGCGGCGCGTGGTACCGAAGAGATTGCCCAGCAGCGGGATGTCCGATCCCTTCGGTTTTTCGAACAGCAGTGCCGGCCCCTGCGCGCGCAGGGTGCGCTGGCAGATTTCGGTGATCTCCAGCCGCGGGTCGACCGGGACCGGGATGCGCCGCAGCTCGCCAAGTTTTTCCAGGTGCGCGATGAACTCGCGCAGGCTCTTGAATTTCATGCAGCGCTCACCATAGGGCGCACGAGGGGCGCGTGACTTGATCCAGATCAATATCGCGCGGCATCGACACCTGTTATAAAGCCTTCGTTCACCATTTACCGATCGACATGCTGCCTCATCCACTGCTTTTGCCGCTGCGTCTCATCCCCGACGCCGTGCACACGGAACTGTTCGCGCGGGTATTCAACCACCTGCTGCGCGGCCAGCCGCTGGCGGCGCGGCTGCCGGAAATCGACGGCAAATCCGTGTGTATCCACATCCGCGATGCCGCCACCGAACTCCATTTCCGCATTGAGCAGGGACGCCTGCGGCCGGCCGCGCCGGGGAACGCCGACGTGCGCATCAGCGGCAAAGTCGAGGATTTCTGGCAACTCGCCACCCGGCGCGAAGACCCGGACACGCTGTTCTTCAGCCGCCGCCTGTGCATCGAGGGCGACACCGCAACCGGTCTACACGTGAAGAACCTGCTCGATGCGCTGGACTACGACTGGGAGGCCCACTTCCGCGACGTTCTCGGGACGAGCCTCGGCGCCATAGCGTTCGCTGTCATCCAGCGTGCTCTAGGTCAGCGCCTGGCCGCGCACTAACCCGCTTTTTCCATCACCAGTAGCGCTCCCTCAGGCATGCACCTGCTGCATGCCCGGCGCGCCATGCCAGTAGCCGTCGCAGAACCCGGCGGTCTGGTGCGGCGCGAGCATGGCGGCGGCCGCGGACGGTTCCAGCTGCCCGTCCATGACGCGCCGGAAGGCCTCGATGATCTCGAACATCCCCTGCGGCTGGGGCGAAAGCCGCAATACCTCCACGCCGAGCGCCCGCAGTTCCCCGACTTCGCTGACCAGGTTGTAGGTTTCGCCGGATTGCACCTGGATGCCGTTGAGATGGAGAAAGGACTGGCCCTCGCGCGTTTGCAATGGCATACCCTCGGGATAATCGGCGCAGCGGAAACCGCATTCGTCCTTCGGCAGGTTGTGCGCGCGGGCGGTGAAACAGCGGGCGGAGAACGACAGCGGCAGGCGCCCGAACACGAACACCTCGGTTTCCAGGCCCGACGGACGGCCGGACTGGAGCGCGGCCAGTGTTTCGCGGTCGAGTTCCAGCGGCATCACCCAGCGCCGGGCGCCGGCGCGCGCCATGAGATCGAGCGCGCTGGCATTGTAGACATTGACATGCGGGCCGACGATGAACGGGGCGACACCTTCCAGCATGTTGACTGCCGCCATGTCGTTGGCCTCGACCGGGTAACGGCCGTTTTCGGTGATGGTGCGCAGATAGGAGACTTCCGACTCGGCCTCGATCAGCGTGAGCGTGGACAACACCGCCTCCTTGCCCGCCGCCGTCAGGCGCGCGGCGATGTCGAGCCAGTCCGGCAGGCGCAGGGCGCGGCGCTTGGAACAGACCGTCTCGCCCAGGTAAACGATGTCCACCGGCGCGCCCGCGACGCGCTCGTAGAAGTCGAACACCTGATCGCGGGTCCAGAAATATTGGATGGGTCCGAGGGATAGTTTCATGTCAGTTCAAAGTACAAAGTTTAGAGTACAAAGTTCAGGGTTCAGGATCCGGTTTGATTTGAACTTTGTACTCTGTACTCTGTACTCGTAACCGTACTATTGCCACGGCCGGGAATACGCCCCGAGCGTGTGGCAGCGGCCCTCGGCGACCTTGTCGAGCTGCTCGATCCAGCGCGGTTCGGGTGCAAACGCCTCCGGCGCGCCGGCACAGGCATCGATGGCCTCGCGCAGGGTGCGCGTGACCTGTGCCACGTAGGCCGGGCTGCGCTGCCGGCCCTCGACCTTGATCGCTGCCACCCCGGCGCGGTACAGCTCCGGCAGGATGTCGAGCACGTTGAGGCTGGTCGGCTCCTCCATGGCGTAATAAACGTTGCCGCCGACTTCGAAGCGGCCCTTGCACAGCGTGGGATAGCCGGCGGGTTCCTCCGGCGCGTAAACATCGATCAGCACGCCGTTCAGGCGCGAGCGCCGGCCGCTGGCCGATTCCTCCCATTTCACGTGCTTGGCGGGCGAACACACGCCGCTCGAATTCGGCGACTCGCCGGTCACGTAGGATGACAGCGTGCAACGCCCCTCGACCATGACGCACAGGCTGCCGAAGCCGAAAACCTCCACCTCCGCGTTCACGCGTTTCATGACGTTCTGCACCTGCGTGAGCGACAGCACCCGCGGCAGCACCACGCGCCGCACGCCGAAATGGCGCACGTAGAAATCGATCGCTTCGTGGCTGGTGGCCGAACCCTGCACCGAGAGATGCAGCCGCAGCTCGGGATAGGTCCGGGCGGTGTAATCCATGAGCCCGGGGTCGGCGAGGATCAGCGCGTCGATGCCGAGGGTGGCCGCCTGGTCCACGGCGCGGCACCACTTCTGCCACTGCGACGGGCGCGGGAAGGTGTTGATCGCCAGGAACACGCGCGCGCCGCGCTTGTGCGCATAGCTCACGGCCCGGTGCGCCTCTTCCACGTCGAAATTGAGGCCGGGGAAATTGCGCGCGTTGGTGCCGTCACGAAAACCGAGGTAAACGGCGTCGGCGCCATTGTCCACCGCGGCCTTCAGCGCCGGCATGCTTCCCGCGGGGCAGACGAGTTCCATGATGTATTAAAAAAACGAAACTGCAGATGAATCGCGGACAATTTCGCCGGGAGCGAAATTGGACAGCGGAGCGCAGCGACGCTGGCCCGAGCGCAAGCGAGGGCTCGCGCCAGGGATGGCGCGAGCATAAACGCAGATAAAAAATGAACCTAAACTGGTTTGTTCTTTCCTTTGATCTGCGTTCATCTGCGGTTGCTTTGTTTTTTCAGCCGACGATGTCGAGCACGCGGCGGCGGAAGCCCACGCCGAGCCGCTGCGCGATTTTCTCGCAGGCGGCGATGTCCACCCCGGACAGGCCATCGATGGCGGTCAGGGTGATTTCCGGAACGAAATCGCGCGCGCGTTTCACGAAATCCAGCATGGCCTCCCAGGACCCGGGCAGCTTCGGACGGCAATGCCGGTTGTAGATCTCCGCGTTCTGGGCATTCAGTGAAACCGAGAGCGCATCGATCAGGCCTTCCATGTCGGGCGTCACGTCGCGCCCGTATACCAGATTGGCCAACCCGTCGGTGTTGATGCGGATGCGTCTGGCGCGGTGGCGCAGGCGTGTCGCCACCTCCAGCAACGCGTACAGCCGCAAGGTCGGCTCGCCCAGGCCGCAAAACACGATCTCGCGGTATTCCTCCGGCTTGCCGGCGGCGGCGATGATCTCCTCGATCGTCGGTTCATGCGCGAGGCGCAGCGGATAATCCTGTACCGTCCACTGGTCGTTGAATTTGGGGCAGAACGCGCAGCGCAGGCTGCAGCGGTTGGTGATGTTGAGATAGCGGCTGTCGCGCAGGGTATAACCGACCACCTGTTCCGTGCTGATCTGTCGCGCCACTACCCTGGTTTCAGGCATTTGACTGGTCCTCCGAGAATGCCGGATTTTAGGCATATCGCGCGGATGCGCGCTTGATGCAGATCAAAGGAACGGCCGCCACGCATCACTTCGTCCCGGCGCCGAACGGAAAAGACTGAGAAAACCGGTGGGGCTGGAAAAACTAGCGCTGAGCTCCGGACGCGGGCGCGATCTGATAGGCGGCGTGACACGCCACGCACTTTTTCATGGTCTCGCCCAGCTGGCGCAACGACAGCCGCACGTCGTCCATGGCCTCGGCGTCCAGGGCGATGCGGTCGAAATCCTGATGCACGCTGTGCCCCAGCGTCTTGAATTCCAGCGGGAGTTTTGCGGCCAGTCCGGCAGGGACGGCCTGCGCCGCCGCCATCCCGAGCGGACGCGCGAGCTTCGCGATCGCGGCCGCGTCGTTGCGTTCCGCCGCCTCCAGCATCTGCTGGATGCCGCTCAGGAACTGGCGCATCTCGGCCAGCACCACGGCGCGTTCGGACGGTTCGAGCAGGATCGTGGTTCTTCCGTCCACCTCGGCGCCGGTCCGGCCCAGCACCACGAACTTGAGCACCAGTCCGACAATGGTGAGCAGCAGCAGCCCGATGATGACCCGATAAACCAGGACATTCTTATTCACCGTCACAAAATAGCCGGTACCGACCGGAATATATTTGACCTGAATCAAACACCGGTCCGTTGTCGCGAATCTTTGGGGATATCCGGGCTGCCGGGAATCACGCGCGAATACGAGGGAAATCAGTCTGCCGCGGCAGCTATCCTGCTACTTGCTCTTCAGCATGTCCTTCAGGTTGGCGAAGGGATTGTGCGTCGCTGCTGCCTTTTTCTCCACGCCGGCGTTCACGTCATAACCGCGTATCAGGTGCGCGAAACGCTGGTGCTCGTTGTCGTGACAATAGAGGCAGAGGTTCTCCCAGTTGCTGCCGTCGGACGGGTTGTTGTCGTGGTTGTGGTCCTTGTGGTGCACCGTCAGCTCGTGCAGGTTCTCGCGCGTGAACGTGCGTCCGCAGCGGGCGCAGACCCAGGGGTGGATCCGCAGCGACTGCTCGCGATAACCGGCCAGGCGCGTGTCGCGTTCCTTGCGCGCCTTGGCGACGATGCTGTCGAGCTTGCCGCTGTCCAGCTCACCGGCCGGCTTGCGCGGACCGTAATTTTTACCCGCCATAAA
>Ga0105094_10000466_pt1 | contig 20153 bp, 16 predicted proteins | sample PPLLak1March2015_2_FD_87023 | JGI IMG/M metagenome (GOLD analysis project Ga0105094, IMG submission 87023) | Freshwater sediment microbial communities from Prairie Pothole Lake near Jamestown, North Dakota, USA - PPLs Lake P8 Core (3) Depth... | ecosystem: Environmental > Aquatic > Freshwater >...
ATGGCGATGATGCTCTTGGTCGAAAGGCTGGAGCGCTCCCCGGTCTGGCGGGAGATGCCGCCGTGATAGGTGCAGACGAGCTTGCCCAGCGACCACGCCACCATATCGCGCGCGTGATACGTGATCGCCTGCTCCACGAACAGCCAGCGATTGGGCATACCCGCCATGTCCAACCCCAGAATGAACGGCACCTCTAGCTCCTTGGCCTCTCCGACCAGTCCAACGACACGATTTTAGGCAATTTTTCGGCCAAGGTGAATCCCACCCCGCTGGCCTCCCCTTAGGCTTCGACTTTCACGCCGCGCCAGAAGGCGATGTAGCCCTGGATGTTGCCCGCCGCCGGCTTCGCCTCGGGGTAATACCAGGCGGCGTCCTTGTTCACCTGCCCATCCACCACGATGTCGTAGTAACTCGCGGTGCCTTTCCAGCCGCACACCGTGTGGGTCGCGCTGTCGCGTAGGAGCTCCCGCCGTACCGCATCCGGCGGAAAGTAATGATTACCTTCGACGATCTCGCAGCGATCGCTCTCGGCGACCACCGCCCCGTTCCACACCGCTCGCGGCATGCATCCTCCTCAGCTCACGTGATCCGGCTCGAAGAACATCCAGCGCACCTCGGGGAAGGCGGTGCGCAGGTCGGCCTCCACCCGGTTGATGGCATCCACCAGCGCCGTCGCGTCAGGGGCATCCATCCGTGCCTTCACCGCCACCATGACGCCTTCTCCCATCTGCAGGGTCAACAAAGACAGGACCTCCGCCACTTCGGAGCGCCCGGCGAGGAATGCACGGATCCCGGCCTCCACGGCCGGCTCGGCGCTCTGGCCGGTGATCAGGGCCTTGATCTCTATGGCGAGCAGCACCGCCACGACGATCAGAAGCACCCCGACGGCGATACTGCCGTAGGCGTCGAAGACCGGATTGGCGGTGGCAATCGCGAGCAGCACGGCAGCCAGGGCGAACGCGAGCCCCAGCAGCGCGGCGATATCCTCTCCCAGCACCACGATCAACTCGGTGTTGCGGGACTCCCGGAAAAACCGCCACAGCGACCGGCCACGCGCGACCTTGCGGATCTCGCGGATGCAGCCCGTCAGGGAGAAGGCCTCCAGGATGACCGCCACGGCCAGCACGGCTATGGCGATGCCGGGCCAGGCCATCGGCTCGGGGTGCGAGAGCTTGTGTGCACCCTCGTAGATGGAGAACACCCCCCCTACGGTGAACAGCAGCACCGAAACCAGGAAGGCCCAGAAATAGACCACGGTGCCATAGCCCATAGGATGTTCCTGGCTGGGCGGCCGACGCGCCTCGCGCATGCCGAGCAGGAGCAGGCCCTGGTTGCCGCAGTCGGCCAGCGAATGGATGGCCTCCGCGAGCATGGAGCTGGACCCGGTGAGGGCGGCCGCAACACCCTTGGCGACGAAGATCCCGAAGTTCGCGGCGAGTGCGTAGAGTACCGCGCGCAGCGAGGAGGCCTGTCCGGACATGGCTGGTGATTCGCTTGATGGCTGGCGCGCAACGTTAGCGGCACGCCGGCGGCGAGTCAATCGCGCAGGCGGCGCTCGCGAGGCGGCTTCTCCGAAGGCGGGTTGGGCTTCCTTTGCCGTCCGGAATCCGGGACCGCCCCGGTGACCTGGTAGTACAGGCTCGACTCGCGCTTGTAGAAGCCCTCGGTGTGGAACGTCTCCGGGAGCTTGTACAGCTCGTAGTCCAGGTGGTGACACAGCTCGTGCAGGATGGTGCGCAGGAAAGTCTTGAACGCCACGACCTGCTTGCGCGCGACGGTGCGCATCCACACTGTGATGAGCGCCGGCGTGCCGTCCTCGAACGGCTCGTACAGCCCGTGCAGCTCGCCCCAGTTCCCGCTGGGGCGCACCGCCAGCACGCGCAGACGCACGCGCGGAACCTTCAACCGCCCGGTGAGGTCGCTGAGCAGCGCCTGGCCCAGCCGCTCGGCCTCGCCCCGGTTCTCGTGCGCGAGTGCCCGCTCGAGATCCCCGACCAGCGGCTGCAACGATGAGCCGGCCGGCAGGTCCACGCGCTCGATGGCATCGCTGCGCAGGTAGACGCGCTGGCGCGCCGGCGACAAGCGGTCGAAGTAGGCGAAGGGCATGAAGCCGAATGGTACATGCACTCACCGTGGCGGTTATGCGCATGCCCGGGTCGCAGACGCGCTATGCTTGGTTGGCCGCCTCCCCGGACTTGTCACCGGTGGGCGACGTGAGCGGAGGAAGCGCGCTACGCAGCTCTTGATCGAGGACAGACAATGCAAAAAGCTCACCGATGAGACCGGTCACAGCCGCGGCGCTGGCCTTGAGCGGCATTAGCACGGTCGCCGCCGCGACGGACAACACCGAGGGGCTGGACGCCTGCCTGGCTGCCGCGCTCGGGGCGCAGCCCGGGATCGTCGTTGCGTGGGAGGTGGAGGACGGCACCGGTCGCGGGTTTCTCATCGACCTGGTGGCCCGCGACGGCAGTTCCTGGCGCTTGACCTGCGAGCCTTCCTCGAGCGCGCTGAGCAAACAGGAACAGGCGCTGGGACGGCAGGACTTCGAAGCATTGAGTGGGCGCGCCAAGGTGCCGGAAGCGCGCGCCCGGGAAACGGTGCGCCAGTATTTCCCGGGCCGGTTCATCGACATGCAGTACTCGCTCACGTGGCGCGGCGGGGCGGTCTACGAATACACCGTCATCACGCCCGACGACCGCGAGGCCATCGTCGAAGTGGATGCCGCGGGCGGGCGCATCCTTCGCAGCAGGTCGACCGCCCGCTACTGAAGCCGTTGCCGCCGATGTGTGCGTACGATGCTCTCGACCACCCGAGCCGCTTCGTCGTCCGGCAGCGGTGGGCGGCAGCGCTGCGCATTCCAGGCCAGCAGCAGGTCCACGACCACCGTCGAATCCACCCCGTGCCACAGCAGATGGCCAGCGAGCGACGCGATGGCGCTGTTGCGGCTGCCCTCTGCCACACCCTCGCGCACGAGCTTGCGCCAGTGGTCCAGGGGATGCCCGGAGCCGGCTGGCGATCCGCCCGCCTCCTCCAGCAGCCAATCGGGCATGGGCGCCGGCTCGATCTCCTCCGGCGAACGTCCCGCCGCCCAACGATACGGCGCGCCGCTGGGATGCAGCGACGGCGGCGCCACGATGTAACCGCCATCGCCGCGCACATCGATGCCCGGCTCGATGCCCGCGCGGTTGTGCAGCGGTCTTCCCGGGTGCTCGAAGTAGAGGTGGCGCCCTCCCCCGCCCGTAATCGCCTCTACCGTGACAGGCACCGGTCCGTGCACCCGCGTCAGTTGCGCCAGGCTCGCCTCCCCTTCGTGTTGGGGGTCCACGTCTATCACGATGAGCCGCGACACCCAGCCGGTGACTACGCCCAGATTGGCATCGGGCCAGCGCCGGAACCAGGCTTCGATCTCGTCGGCCTGCGCGCGCCGCTGCTGGTGCTCGAGCCAGGGAATGAGCGGGCGCTTCGCACGCGGCCGCAGGGGGACCACCGACCACCCGCGTGCGAGGCAGGCCAGCGCTGCGCGCGTCACCGCACCCGGCTCAGCCCGATCGCCTTTCGCGCCCATCCCGGGTTGCATCAGCGGTCAGCAGCGCCTGGGCCCAGGCGAGAATGGTCTGCAGCCGGGGCGGCAGCAGACGCTGGGCGTCGGCGTGGGAAACCCAGCGGAACTCGTGGTGCTCGGCACGTCCCAGCTCCGGGTTGATCGGCAGATGCACCGCCTGCCCAGGGCTCGCAGCGAGGAAGTATCGTGCGACCTTGCCTGCGCTGTAGGGCGCGGTGTCGCAGTACACCTCCCCCCAGCGGAACTCGAGGTCGTTCAGCCCGGTCTCCTCCTCGACCTCGCGCACTGCGGCCTGCCAGGGCGTTTCGCCGGGCTCCACGCCGCCCTTCGGGAAATCCCAGGTGCGGTAGACCCGCAACAGCAGATAGCGCCAGCCGGATGGAACGGACCGCACGAGCACCGCACCCGCCGAGAAGCGCCGCGCCGACTGCTTCAACTCGTGCCCCCTGGCCCGCTGTCCTCCTCCATCTCGGAGAAGCGCACCGCCAGGATCTCGCGTGTAGTGGTGCGCCCGCTGGCGTCTCGCTCCACCAGCACGAGCTGCTGCCGATCCGGGATCCCGGTCGGGATCATCATCTTCCCGCCCGGCTTGAGCTGCTGCAGCAGCGCGGGCGGAATCAGGTCCGGCGCAGTGGTGACGATGATGCGGTCGAAGGGTGCGTGCTCCGGCCAGCCCAGCCGCCCGTTGCCGACGCGCAGATGGATGTTGCGATAGCCCAGGCGCGCCAGGCGTTTCGAGGCCGCGGTCGACAGCTCGGGGATCAGCTCCACGCTGTAGACCTCGCGCACCAGCTCGGCGAGGATGGCGGCCTGGTAGCCCAGCCCGGTGCCGATCTCCAGGACGCGGTGCCCGGGGTCCAGCGCCAGCAGCTCGGTCATGAGCGCGACGATGAACGGCTGGGAAATGGTCTTGCCGCAGCCGATCGGCAACGGCGTGTTCATGTAGGCGAGCGGCTTGACCTCCGCCGGCACGAACTCGTGGCGCGGCACCCGCTGCATCGCGCGCATGACGCGCTCGCTCAGCATCCGGCAGTTGTGCTGTGCGCCCAGCACGGCGAGCTGCGCCGCGACCTCGCTGATCAGCTGGCGGCGCAGCGGCTCGAACAGGTCTTCACTGCTCATGTTTCCCGCCACTTCGATTTCGGGCTTTTGCTAGGATGCGCTGGATGAACTATCCGGCCTTCCCGACAACGCTAACTCTACCCGACTACGCGGGCGGCAGCATCGTCAATCTGATGGCCTCCATCGCCTCCGCGCTCGGGGTGGCACACTGGCCCTACGCGCCGCTGCGCCTGCTGGACGTCGTGCGGCTGGGCCGGCGCCGCAACATCCTGCTGCTCGTGGTGGACGGACTGGGCTACCGGTACCTGTGCGACGCCCATCCTCGCAGCACGCTGCGGCAGTATCTCCAGGGAAGCATGACCTCGGTGTTCCCGTCCACTACGGCCACGGCCATCACGGCCCTGATGACGGGGCTGGCGCCGCGCCAGCACGGCCTGACCGGTTGGCACATCTACTTCGAGGAAATCGGCGCCGTCGGCGCCGTCCTGCCCTTTCGCCTGCGGGCCACGGACGAGCGGCTCGCGCAGTTTGGCCTGCAACCCGCAACGGTGTTCCCCTACCCCAGCTTCTTCGACCGGGTGCCGGTGCAGACCTTCGTCGTATCGCCCGCGTCCATCGTTCACTCGGAGTTCAACACCGCGCACAGCGGGCGGGCGCAACGCCACGGCTACGGATCGCTGGAGCAGTTCTTCCAAACCATCGAGCTCACCCTGCGCGCGCCGGGCGAGCGCAAGCTGGTCTACGCCTACTATCCCGAGCTCGACTCCACTGCCCACGAACATGGCATCGGTGCGCGCCACTGCGCGGAGGTGTTGCGGCGCTTCGATGACGGTCTGAGCCGTTTGCTGCCGGCGCTCGCCGGCGCCGATGTCACCGTGCTGGTGACTGCGGACCATGGATTCATCGATGCGCCTGCCGCTCAGCGCATCGCTCTGGACGACCACCCGCTCCTCGCCGCCACTCTGGCCCAGCCGTTGAGCGGCGAGCGCCGCGCGGCCTATTGCCACGTCCGCCCGGGCCAGGCTCGCAACTTCGAGGACTACGTGCGCAACGAGCTGGGTGAGCAGGCGCTCGTGCTCGCCAGCGATTCGCTGATCGAGGCCGGCTGGTTCGGGCCCGGGGAGGCTCACCCGAGCCTGCGTTCCCGCGTCGGCGACTACGTGCTGCTGATGCAGGCGGCCACCACCATCAAGGACTGGATGCCGGGGGAACGCCGCCACAATATGATCGGCGTGCACGGCGGCGCAAGTGCCGACGAGATGCTCGTGCCGCTGGTGGTGATCGAGCCGTGACCCTGCACGCCGGCGACCCGGTACCCTGGGGTGAGTCTGGTTTGGCGGCCCGGCGATCTCTCCAGTTCTTCTTGCTTCTCTCTGCCCTCTCTGCGCCTCGGCGGCTATCTTTGGTTTGAGGGGATCACGGCCTCGGCGGGCCGACGGCGCATGCGGTATCACGACATGAGCCAGTCACCCGGGGCACAATGCACCCCATGAACGTACTCGACACCTTTCACCCCGCGGTCGCCAACTGGTTCCGGCGCACCTACACCACGCCCACGCCGCCACAGGTCGAGGCCTGGCCACTTATCCAGTCCGCGCGGCATGTGCTGATCGCCGCGCCTACCGGCTCCGGCAAGACGCTGGCGGCGTTCCTGGGCGCCATCGACGCGCTGGTGCGGCTGGGTGTGCGCAACCAGCTTCGCGACGAGACCCGCATCGTCTACGTCTCGCCGCTCAAGGCGCTGTCCAACGACATCCACAAGAACCTGGAGGAGCCGCTGGCCGGCATCCGCCAGGAGCTGACCGCGCTGGGCTACCCGGACGTGCAGATCCGCACGCTGGTGCGCACCGGCGACACGCCTCAGGCCGACCGGGAGAGGATGCGGCGCAAGCCGCCGCACATCCTGGTGACCACGCCCGAGTCGCTCTATATCCTCATCACCAGCGAGTCGGGCAGGAAAACACTCGCCTCGACGCGGACCGTGATCGTGGACGAGATCCACGCGCTCGCTCCCAATAAGCGCGGCGCACATCTGGCCATCTCACTGGAGCGGCTCGAGGAGTTGACCGGCAATCGGCTCACCCGCGTGGGCCTGTCCGCAACCCAGAAGCCGATCGAAGAGGTGGCGCGTTTCCTGGTGGGCAGCGCGGAGCGGCCTGCCCGTGGGCTGCTGGACGATTTGGGCGCGCCCGTGGATCTGTTCGATCGCGATGCGGCAGTGCCGGTCGAAGCGGCTCGGCTCGAACGCATGCAATCTTCCTCACCCTCACCCCTGCCCTCTGCCGTCAAGGCAGAGGGGGTGGTGGTCTCCGAGGAGGGGACGCTGGCCAAGGAGAAAGCTCCGGCGCGCGCGCAGGGAGCTGGCCCCGCGCAGCATGGGCCGTCGCCGAAGCTCGTCGCAGGCTGCGCCATACTCGACACCGGCCACACGCGCAGGCGCGACCTGGCGATCGAAGTCCCAGAATCGCCCCTCGAGGCAGTGATGTCGGCAGAAGTGTGGGGCCAGGTCTACGAGCGCCTGGTGGAACTGATCAACGAGCACCGCTCCACGCTGGTGTTCGTGAACACGCGGCGCCTGGCCGAGCGCCTGGCGCGCGCGCTCTCGGATCGGCTCGGAGAAGGCCAGGTCACCTCCCATCACGGCAGCCTCGCACGCGAGCAGCGGCTCAACGCCGAGCAGAAGCTCAAGCGCGGCGAGCTGAAGGCCCTGGTCGCCACATCTTCGCTGGAGCTGGGCATCGACGTGGGCCATGTAGACCTCGTCTGCCAGATCGCGACGCCGCGTGCGATCTCGGCGCTGCTGCAGCGGGTCGGGCGCTCCGGCCACGCCGTGGGCGGGCTGCCCAAAGGCCGCTTGTTCCCCCTCTCGCGCGACGACCTGGTCGAGTGCGCTGCGCTGCTCGACGCCGTGCGCCGCGGTGAGTTGGATCACCTGCGCATGCCGGACAAGCCGCTGGACGTGCTGGCACAACAGATCGCCGCAGAGGTCGCCTGCCGCGAGTACGACGAAGACCAGCTGTTCGCGCTGGTGCGGCGTGCCTACCCATACCGCGATCTCACGCGCAAGGAGTTCGATGCCGTCGTCCAGATGCTGGCCGAGGGCTTCTCCACGCGCCGCGGGCGCAGCCGCGCCTATCTGCACCGCGACGCGGTCAATCACAAGCTGCGCGACCGCAAGGGCCTGCGCCTTACCGCCATCACCTGCGGCGGCACCATTCCCGACACCGCCGATTACAACGTGGTGCTGGAGCCGGAGCAGCAGATCATCGGCACGGTGAACGAGGACTTCGCGGTGGAGAGCATGGCCGGAGACGTGTTCCAGCTCGGCAACACGTCGTACCGCATCCTGCGCGTCGAAGCCGGGCGGGTGCGGGTGGAGGACGCGCGCGGCCTGCCACCCTCCATCCCGTTCTGGCTCGGCGAGGCGCCTGCGCGCACAGACGAGGTGTCGTGGTCGGTGTCGCGCCTGCGCGAGGAGATCGAGGCGCGGCTCGACGCCGGCTCTCGCCCTCTTCGGGGCGTTGAGGAACTTGACCCCCGCCCCGGCCCTCCCCCTTTGCCGGGGGCGGGAGGCAACCGCCAGACCGACGCAGACGCTGCAGGGGGGAGCAAGCCGGTTGACCCCTATCCCGACCCTCGTCCTGCCGGGGGGACGGAGCAAGGCGCGCTCGAGTGGCTCATCGACGAGGTCGGGGTCGCGCCCGAGGCCGCTGCCCAGATCGTGGACTACTATGCGGCTGCGCGCGCTGCCCTTGGACTGCTGCCCACGCAAAAGAAGCTCGTGTTCGAGCGCTTCTTCGACGAGACCGGGGGCACGCAGCTCCTCATCCACTCGCCGTACGGCAGCCGCATCAATCGCGCGTGGGGACTGAGCCTGCGCAAGCGTTTCTGCCGCAAGTTCAACTTCGAGCTGCAGGCGGCAGCCACCGAGGATGCCATCATCCTGTCGCTGACCGCCACGCACAGCTTCCAGCTCGAAGAAGTGCCGCGCTATCTGCACTCGAACAGCGTGCGCAGTCTGCTCATCCAGGCGATGCTGGATGCGCCGATGTTCATGACCCGCTGGCGCTGGAACGCATCGATCGCGCTGGCCCTGCTACGCTTCAGAGGGGGGAACAAGGTGCCGCCGCAGCTGCAGCGCATGGAGGCCGAGGACTTGATCGCCGCCGTGTTTCCCGACCAGCTCGCCTGCCTCGAGAACATCGTCGGCGACCGCGAGATCCCCGACCATCCGCTGGTGAACCAGACCATCGCCGACTGCCTGCACGAAGCGATGGACATCGACGGCCTGGAGCGCCTGCTGCGCGGGCTGGAGTCCGGCGAGATCGGCGTCACTGGCTGCAATCTCACGGTGCCCTCGCCGCTTGCGCTGGAAGTGCTGGCCGCACGGCCCTACGCCTTCCTCGACGACGCGCCGCTGGAAGAGCGGCGCACCCAGGCCGTCATCGCCCGGCGCTGGCTGGATGCCGACAGCGCCGCCGACATCGGACGCCTCGACCCGGAGGCCATCGCGCGCGTGCGCGAGGAGGCGTGGCCCGCCGCTGAAGATGCCGACGAGCTGCACGACGCGCTGCTGTGGCTCGGGTACATCACCCAGGAAGAGCTCGCGGCCAACCAGGGCTGGGAGCGGCTGGCGTTCGAGCTTGCAGCGCTGGGCCGCGCGACGTCGCTGGGGCTCGCGTCTTCCGACGCCTCACGCCTCACGCCTCGCGCCTCTGTCTTGTGGACGACCACCGAGCGGCTTCCCGAACTACTGGCGGTGTTCCCAGGCGCTGCACCACGGCCACCTGTCGAAGTGCCCGCGCAGTACGCGAAAAGAGCGTGGACCCGTGAAGAAGCACTGATCGAGCTGGTGCGCGGTCGCCTGGAAGGGCTGGGGCCAACCACGGCGACCGCGCTCGCAGCGTCGCTGGGCGTGGGAAAGGCCGACGCCGACATCGCGCTCCTCGCGCTGGAGGGAGAAGGCTTCGCCATGCGCGGCAGCTTCACGCCGGCTGCTGCCGACACTGAATGGTGCGAGCGCCGCCTGCTCGCGCGCATCAATCGCTACACGGTCAAGCGCCTGCGCCAGGAGATCGAGCCGGTCGGCAGCGCCGACTTCCTGCGCTTCCTGTTCGACTGGCAGCACGTCACCCCGGATGAGCGGATGGAAGGACCCGACGCGGTGGCCGCTGTGATCTCCCAGTTGGAGGGATTCGAGGCGGCGGCTGCGGCCTGGGAAGCAGAGATCCTGCCGGCGCGGGTCTCGAGCTACGAGCCGGCCTGGCTGGACGATCTATGTCTTGCCGGACGCGTGCTGTGGACCCGGCTGGAGGCACCCAAGCCCACACCGGACCGGGAGCGCGGCCCCAGCCCCGTGCGCGGCACACCGGTCACGCTGCTCACCCGCAAGAACCTGCCGATCTGGTCGGCGCTGGTCAAGGCCGGTGGCGCGGAGGACCTGCATCTGAGCTCGCGGGCGCGAACCGTCGCCGACTTCCTTGCCGCGCAGGGTGCCTCCTTCTTCGACGACATCGTGCAGGGCCTCGACCTGCCGCGCACCTTCGTCGAGGAGTCGCTGGGGGAGCTGGTCGCCGTGGGTCTGGTGAACTCGGACGGCTTCAGCGGCCTGCGCGCGCTGCTGCTGCCCTCCAGCCAGCGCAAGCCCTTCTCGGGCGGCCGGCGCCGACGCACCGCACTGCTCGGCGTGGAAGATGCCGGCCGCTGGACACTGATCCGCCGCAAGCCGATTGCCGTCGAAGCGGAGCAGCGCAGCCTGCCGCGCGAGATCGTCGAACAGATCGCGCGCGCCCTGCTCAAGCGCTATGGCGTGGTGTTCTGGCGGCTGCTCGCGCGGGAAGCGGAGTGGCTGCCCCCCTGGCGCGACCTGCTCATGGCCTATCGGCGCATGGAAGCGCGCGGCGAGATCCGCGGCGGACGGTTCGTCGCAGGCTTTTCCGGGGAGCAGTTCGCGCTGCCAGAGGGGGTGAGCGTGCTGCGCACCGTGCGCGCCGAAGACAAGACGGGTGCGCTGGTGTGCGTGAGCGGCGCGGATCCGCTGAACCTTGCGGGCATCCTGGTGCCCGGCGCCAAGGTGCCGGCGCTTTATAGCAACCGCGTGCTGTTCCGCGACGGCGTGGCCGTCGCCGCGCTCGTTGCAGGCGAGGCGCAGTACTTCGTCAAGCTCGCACCGGAGGAGGCATGGGAGGCGAAGAACATCCTGCTGCGCGGCGCCGCAGCGCTGCCGGCGCCCGCGGAGCGCGAGTCGTGATCTACCCCCTGTGAACCGCACTCACGCCTACCCCTGAACCGCAGAGGCGCAGAGGAGGGCAGAGAAGATCGGATCGGCATCCGAGGAGCGCGGCAACAGACGGGCTTATGCCGCCTAACCAACCAGACGGCCTCTTCCGCCTGCGGGTCCTTCGGCGCTCCTCTGCGCCTCCACGCCTGTGCGGTTCAGCAGTAGGGTTGAGTCAGTACTGGGCCTCGTGCGTGTCCGCCGCGGTCTTGTAGCTCACCCAGCCCAGGCGCCAGCGGTTGCTGCCGCAGTTCTGGGCGGCGCCTTCCTCGGCTACTCGGCGAACCTTCTCCTCGTAGCCTTTGGCCAGCACCAGGGAAGCGAGCGCGGCACGATTGGGGTCGGACAGATGTGCGCCGAGGAAGCGCATCGCGAAGAGCTTGAACTTGATCACGTCCTCCGCGCTGGTCCAGCCGCACAGGTTGGCCGTTTCCGCCAGCCAGTACAGCTGGGTGATTTCCTGGGCCGCCGCGGGAAAGTTGTACCCCGGCACTTCGTCGGCTCGGCCGGTGGAAGTGACAGCGAGCAGCCCCAGGCCGAGCAGCGGACCGAATCGCTTCGAGTGCATCGAGAGCATGGCACAACCTCCTTAACGATCAAGGACCCACCCAAGCCAGGGCTCGGAGCAGTTCTTCGTTAGTTACACCACGCTCGCGGCAGAGGAGCAGCATCGGGATGCCGCCCCGGAGTCGGATACGCGATTGTGCGTCGCTCCTGAGCATGCCTACGGCAAGTTGCGGGCCAGCTTGAGCGGGTCGGACGATGAACGGTCGTTTCCAGGCCCCAAGCGGCGCGCATACCCACCGGCACGGCGCGGACCGGCTTCTTTGCGGTCCTGCGCCTGCTCCTCCACCGGCTATCAGGTGGCGCAAGGGTCGCGACCCTTGCACTGCCCGGCCAGTTCCAATCCTCCTAGAATGGTCGCGCGAGGTGTACTGCGCCCACGCCATATGCCCATCGACATATGACCCGCCGCCTTTCCCACGTCGTCGGTTTCGATGACGCGCCCTTCGACCGCACCCAGCGCGGCGATGTGCTGGTGGTGGGTGCTGTCTTTTCCGGACAGCGCCTGGACGGCGTGCTCTCGTGCAAGGTGCGGCGCGACGGGGCGAATGCGACGCGCGCCATCGCCGAGTGCGTGCGCCGATCGCGTTTCTATCCGCAGCTGCACGTTGTGCTGTTGCAGGGAATCGCCCTGGCAGGCTTCAACGTGGTGGACATCCACGGCCTGCACACGCAGCTCCGAAGGCCCGTGCTGGTGGTGGCGAGAAAGAAGCCGGACCTTGTCTCGATCCGCAGCGCTCTGCTCGCCCACGTGCGCGGCGGCGCGCGCAAGTGGCGGCTGATCGAACGGGCCGGGCCGATGGAGGCGGTGGGCGGGTTGTACGTCCAGCGAGCGGGCATCTCACCGGCTGACGCGCGGGCGATGCTCGAACGACTGGCGATTCACAGCGATGTTCCGGAGCCGCTTCGCACGGCTCACCTCATCGGGGCGGGCGTCACCCTCGGCGAGAGTCGCAGCCGAGTGTGAGCGCCGGACTGGAAGTCAGACTGGTATCATCCCAGTACCATGAAGCTCCACCAAATCAAGATCGAGTTCAACGCCGAGGAGGACCGGCTGATGTTGCGCGTGTCCACCGTGAGCGGAGAGGAAGCGCTCCTGTGGCTCACGCGTCGATGCGTCCTGCGGCTCTGGCCGCTGCTGGTGGGCGGGCTGGAAGCGAGCCCGGACGTGGCCCAGCGCGTAGTCGACCCCGAGACCAAGAAGGCGCTGCTGGAGTTCCAGCACGAAAAGGCGCTGAGTCAGGCGCAGTTCGGCAAGCAATATGCGGAAACGCCGCGCACGCGCCCACTCGGCGACAACCCGGTGCTCGTCACCAAGCTCCAGCGCCGCGCGGGTCAGGACGGCCGTCTGGTCATCGGCCTGCTGCCGACCCAGGGTGAGGGCATCTTCCTGACCCTGGACGAGACGCTGCTGCATGGGTTCGTCAAGCTGCTGCAGAAAGCTGTGGAGCGTGCCGAGTGGGGGTTCAAGCTGGACCTGCCTTGGGGCAAGGCCGGTGCGCCGGGCGAGCGCACTTTGCAGTGACGAACTACACCCTACGTCTCAACGCAAAGGCGCAAGGGACGCAAAGGGCGCCAAGGAAAAAACCGAGAGAGCGCTGTGGCGCATTATCGGCAACCGACCCCGCATGAGAGGCGCCGGCCTGCTGGGCGCTCGACGCGCCGGCGGCCACCCGACCACGCCAGCTCACTGGACTCTCATTTCTTCTTTGCGACCTTTGCGTCTTTTGCGCCTTTGCGTTGAGGCTTTTCGCAGTTTCTCCCCTGCGGTTGGTCACAGGGGAGCCCGCACCGGCCGGCCCGGCGTCGCGCCCTGCACAACCTGCCCTTCCCGCACGACGAACTGCCCATTCACCAGCACGTACCGCATGCCCTCGGAGAACTGTGCGGGCTGCTCGTAGGTCGCATGATCGACGATGCGCTCTGGATCGAATACGACCAGATCGGCATCCGCGCCAACCCGCACGCGGCCTTTGTCGCGCATCGACGCGACCCGCGCCTCCAGCCGCTGCGCCGGCATCAGGGTCATCTTGCGCAGCGCCTGCATCAGGCCGAGCGCCCCTTGCTCCCTGACGTAGCGGCCGAGCACGCGGGAGTAGGTGCCGGCGGCGCGCGGGTGGCTCGGCGGATGCACATCGAACCCGTCGCTCGCGATCATCGTCAGGGGATGCGCAACAGCCGCACGCACACGCTCCTCGGTGTTCGCGTGGATCAAGACGTAACCGCCCTGCCCGCGGTACTGCAGAAACGTCTCACGCGTCAGCCGCTCTCCGGTCGCAACCCATTGCAGCTTGCGGTATTCCTCGTCCGGCTTGTCGGTCCAGCTGTCGAACAGGAACGACTCGATGCGGGTCATGCCGGCGGTGTAGGGATAGGCCTCGGTGGTGACGTCCACGCCGCGCCGCTGCGCCTCCTCGATGATGCCGAGCATGCGTCCGACCGCCTCCTGCGCGCTGCTGTTGATATGCGCGACGTGCACCGGCGCGCCGCTCACCGCACTGTGCGCGATGACCTCCAGCAACCCCTGCTCCCGATCGGCGCTACCCGCACTCGACGCGCCGCGGATGTGCACGAAGCCTGTTGCCTGGTAGCGCGCCGCCAGCCGGAACATCTCCAAGATCTCCCAGCGAGAGGCGGCCGGCGTATAGGCCAGACCAAAGCCGACCCCGACGGCGCCGCGCTTCAGACCGTGCTCCACGCGTCGCTGAATCTCGGCGATCTCGGCCGCGCTTGCCGGCCGGCGGGCGGCGTCCCCGGCCGGCACGAAAGATCCGGGATCGCCCATGACCGCCATGCGCACGGGTGCATGGCCGATCGACACGCCGTAGTTGATGGGCATTCGTCCGGCACGCTCGTCGTACCAGCGATCGACGTCGGCAACCCCGATCTCCAGTTCGAAGGTCGAGGTCACCCCGTCCATGGCCTCGTAGTAGTCGCTGTCCGGGTCGGTGCCGTGCCAGTGGAGATTAATGAAGCCGGGTGCGACGATCAGCCCCGCCGCATCGATCGTCTCGCGGCCTGCGAGCGGCGTCTCGCTCAGCGCTTCGATCTTGCCCGCGCGCACGCCGACATGCCGGACCGCGTCGAGCCCGGATTCCGGGTCCATCACCCGGCCGTTGGCGATCACCAGGTCGAAGGGCTCGGCCGCCAGCGCTGCGCTCCCCCAGAGGAGTGCGGCAACGGCCAGCGCTAGTGCACGTGTCGAGGAGTTCATGCTAGTAATCTACGCCCTACCCAACGCAGAGGCGCAGAGGACGCGGAGTTCACGGAGCCCTCGTAGCCTCTCGTTCTGGTTTTCTTCGTGTCTTCGTGTCTTCGTGGTGAGAGGTGGAATCAGTCTGTGACAGCACTAGTACAGCCGATCCGCACTGGTCGACATGCGCACATCCACCACCCACGGCTCATTCGAGGCGTAGGCCTGCAGCAGTGCCGGCGCCAGCTCCGCTGCGCGCTCGACACGCAAGGCCCGGCAGCCGAAGCCGCGCGCCACGTCCACGAAGTCCACCCCCGTCACGTCGCTGCCGGGCATCGTAGCGAGGCCCATGCGCGCCGCCAGCGACTTCACCGCCCCGTAGCCTGAGTTGTTGAGAATCACGAAGGTGACCGGCAGGCGATGCTGGGCTGCGGTCCACAATCCCTGAATCGTATACAGGCTCGCCCCGTCGCCGAGGACGGCGATGACCTTGCGCGATGGGTCGGCCAGCGCGACCCCGACTGCGGCGGGCAGCGCAAAGCCGAGACCGCCGCTGGCGCAGGCGTAGAAACCACCGCTCGTGTGGATCGGAAGATAGTCGTGCAGCGCGTTGCGGTGCGAAGGAGCCTCCTCCACGATAACCGCGTCGGTCGGCATTGTGCTGCGCACGGCGTGCATCGCGAACTCGCCGCCGATCGGGTCGGTGGCGGGCGGCGCGGGCGGCCACTGGCGTGGGCGCGGCGCCCCGCGCTGCACCTGGGAGACTTGCGCCAGCAGCTGCTCCATCCCGAGCTGGATGCTGCTCAGGATACTGGTGCCCACCGGTGCGCGTGCGGCCTGCTCCGGGTCGTCGGTGAGATGGAACAACCGCGTGCCCGTGGAGATGAACTCGCCCTCGACGTGCACGTGGTAGGTGAAGACCGGCGCACCGATCACCAGCACTGCATCGTGCTGCGCCAGGCGATCGGCCAGCGGCTGTCGCAGCGGTGGAAGGAACCCTGCGAACAGCGGATGGTTCTCGGGGAAGCTGCGGCGCCCCGCCATCGGGGCCTCCCACACGGCGGCGTTCAGGCGCTCGGCGAGCTGCACCGCAAGCGGCCATGCGCCGTCCTGATCGACCGCTGCGCCGAGCACCAGCGCCGGCGCGCGGCTGGAGCTCAGCGCATCGGCAAGGCGGTCGAGCGCTCCCGGGTCAGGCGCGAACTCGACGTTGACTTGGCGTGGCTCGATGGGATCGGTCGGGACGTCCCAGTCGTCCTCGGGAACCGACACGAACACCGGGCCGCAGGGGCGCTGCAGCGCCGTGTAGATGGCCTGCGCTACGGCGTGCGGGACATCCTCGCCGCGTGCCGGTTCGACCGCCCACTTCACGTACGGCTTGGGAAACTCCACGGCCGAGCGTGCGCACAGAAACGGGTCGGTAGGCAGCATCGCACGGGTCTGCTGTCCGGCCAGAATGACCATCGGCGTCTGGTTGCGCCAGGCGGTGAACACGCCGCCCAGCGCATGCCCGACGCCGCCGGCCGAGTGCAGGTTCACCAGGACGGGAGCACGCCTGACCTGCGCGTAGGCGTCGGCCATGCCAACCACCACGCTCTCCTGCAAGCCGAGGACGTAGCGGAAATCCTCCGGCCAGTCCCGGAACATGCGCAGCTCCGTCGAGCCGGGGTTGCCGAAGACAGTAGTCATGCCGAACGCGCGCAGCAGGTCGAACACCGCCTCGCGTACGCTGATTCTGCCCACGCGGTGCCCGGGCGCCGGCCCCGGGGCTTCGCTCTTGTTCTGATGCCGCATTGTTCGCACGCCTCCGGCCTAGCTGCCTTCGGCCGCACGCTCTTTGCCATCGAGCAGGGCGCTGACGTTGATGTCGCCCATCACATTGATGGTGGTTCGGCAGCGATCCAGGAACCAGTCCACGCTGAGCAGGATGGCAATGTACTCGATCGGCAGGCCAACCGCACTGAACACCATGGTCATGGTCACCAGGCCGGCTTCGGGGATTCCGGCCGCGCCCACCGAAGCCGCTACGCTCGTGAGCACTACCAGGATCTGCTGGTAAATGCTCAGATCCATCCCCAGCATCTGGGCCACGAACAGCGCGGCCATCGCTTCGTACAGCGCGGTACCGTCGTTGTTGAAGTTCGCTCCCACCAGCGCGCCCAGGCTCGCGGAGCGCTCGCGCAACCCGACGCCGTCGCGCAGGCAGGCATAGGTCACCGGCATCGTCGCCGCCGAGCTGGCAGTGGAGAATGCGGTCACCAACGCATCACGTGTGCCCTTCAACACATGTAGCGGACGGGCCCAGGACAGCAAACGGATGCGCGTGAGGTACCAGGTGGCCTGCAGCAGCAAGGCCACGATCACCGCCACCACGAACCCGCCCAGCGGGATGAAGGCGGAAAAGCCCTTAGTGCCAACGATGCTGGCGATGATGCCGAAGATGCCGAACGGGATGATCTCGATAACCCAGCGCAGGACCGCGATCATCGCCTGGAAGCCGACTTCCACCCCGTCGCGCACGTTGCGCAGCGGATGGTCGCGCAGGCCGCGCAGCGCCACGCCGAAGGCTATCGCGATGAAGATCACGCCGATGACGTTGCCTTGATCGGTTAGCGGGCCCAGCAGGCTGCGGGGGACGTTGTCCAGAAACTGCTCGAGTGGGCCCACGCTCGTCCTCGGGGTGATCCCCGGCGGCGTGGGCGTCAGGTCGTGCCACTCTCCGGGACGCACCAGATTCGCGACCGCTAGGCCGATGGAGATCGCCACCAGCGTGTTGAGCAGTAACAGCCCCGCAAGCCGCCGGCCGGTGCCATGGGGCAGCTCGGCGTTGGTCAGGGCGCGGATGATGGCCAGAAGGATCAGCGGCGGCGCGATCGCCGTCAGCAGGCGCAGGATCAGCTTGGCGGGCTGCGCCAGCGGAGCAGCGCTTTCGCCCAGCGCCGCCCCCGCCGCGACTGCCAGCACCAGGGCGCCGATGATGCGCAGGTACAGCGGGGTTCCGGTCCACCAGCCCCAGATCCCGCGCCGCTCGGGCGGAGCCAGCGCTGCTTGTTCGTGATCCATCAGCCGAATGGACAGGATTGACAGGATTTCTCAGGATTCACAGGTTATTGGAACCGGTGACCGCATACCTGCGCTGTCGCAAACCGCCAAACCTGCCCCAAGGTAAGCTTCGTGGCCAGCGAAGTTGGTTCCCCTTGGCGTCTTGGCGGCCGACTTGGGTTTCCTTGGTCTCCTTGGGCCTGCTGTTCATGTCGAGGCCCTTGCTGTGCAATCAACCGACAGCAATCCGGGCGGGGTTGGCGTATACGTTGTACCGGCCATCGCGTGCAAAGCCGACCAGGGTAAGGGAGGTTTCCTCCGCCAGCCGGATCGCCAGGCCGGTAGGCGCCGAGATCGCGGCCAGCAGTGTAATGCCGGCAGTGGCCGCTTTCTGCGCCATCTCGAAGCTCGCGCGGCTGGTGATCACCGCGAACCCTCCTTCGATGGGATGGCCGGCATGCAGCAGCGCACCGATCAGCTTGTCCAGCGCGTTGTGCCGCCCCACGTCTTCGCGCACCAGCAACACTTCACCTGCGGGTGAGGCCCAGGCCGCCGCATGCACGCCGCCGGTCATGGCGTTGAGCTGCTGCCGTTGCGCAAGGGTGGCAAAAGCGCGGTGCAGGGCTGCAGGCGCGATCCTGACGCCAGTACCCACGCGCGGCGGATGGCGCACCGCCTGATCGATGGTCTCCGTGCCGCACAGCCCGCAGCTGCTGCGGCCTGCGAGATTGCGGCGCTGCTGCTCGAGCGGCAGGTAGCGTTCGAGAGGAATGTCCATGCGCAACTGGATGCCTTCGCCCATCGGCAGGACTTCGATGGACAGCAGCTCCTCCGCTGCGCGCACGATGCCCTCGCTCAGACTGAACCCCAGCGCGAAGTCCTCCAGGTCCGCCGGTGTGGCCATCATCACGACGTGCGGCAGCCCGGCATACATCAGCGCGATCGGCACTTCCTCGGCGACCCGCTCGCTGCGCGGCGAGAAGTCGCTGCCGTCCCAACGCTGGACGGAGTACTCGCTGTGTGTTCCTATGCCGTGCGTCTGATCGTTCATGCCTCAATGCTAGCATGGCGGAGAAGCGTCGGGACAACACACCGTGCGGGCGCCATCCGGCGCCCAGCGCGGCTCGTTGCGGCGAAGGCTAACTTGCGCGCTCGCGCGCAAGTTAAGTGCAACGGCCGGAGCCAATCGAACCCGGGCTCGGTTCGACGACCACTCGCGGAGCCAACAGCCCGCAACGCGGGGCTGTTGGCGGAAGAGAGTGGGACAACACGCCATGCGGGCGCCGTCCGGCGCCAAGCGCGGCTTGTTGCGGCGGAGGCTAAGCTTGCGCGCGCTCGCGCGCAAGTTAAGTGAAACGGCCGAAGCCAACCGGACCCACCCTGGGTTCGACGACCACTCGCGGAGCCAACAGCCCGCAACGCGGGGCTGTTGGCGGAAGAGAGTGGGAGTCGAACCCACCAAGAATCGGCTGCCGACCCTTCCTGGATTTGAAGTCCAGTCGCCCCACCGGGGAACGCTTCCCTTCCGGGTGCGCCCTGAAGGCGCAGAAGCAAAAAACACGCACCCACATAAACACGGCGCCCTGAACTCACCCGAACCAGAGCAACCACGAGCTACCGCCACCTGCTCCTTGGGCACATTATCCCATGGCCGGCGCCGCAGACCCCTCGGCGAACAGCGCCGGCTGGCGCACGCGGTGCGCGTCACCTACTCGTCTTGTGTAGCCGACCCGGTCGAAGAACTCGAGGATGTGGATGGCGAGCTTGCGGCCGGTCTGGATGCGGTCGCGGAAGCTCGCGGCACTGGCGCTGCCCTGCTCCTCCTGCAACTCGCGCACCATCTGCGCGAGCGCAGTGACGGCGCCGCGCGTGAAGTAGTGATCGTGCGCCACCGGATAGACCTCGCCCAGGCGCGCCAGCCGCCTCAAAAGTTGGCGCATCGCACCTTCCTCGATCAGCAGTGCACGCGCGAGATCGCGCACGCGCGGCGGATGGAAAGGAGTGGTTTCCAACAGCGGACGCACTCTGCCCCACAGCTGCTCTTCGTTCTGCGTGAGCTTCAGCTGGTGGTCCGGATGATGCAGCCAGACGCCGGTCTGCACCACACCGCCTTCGCTCAACAGCTCCTCCAATGCGGCATCGCAGGCAGCCCGCACCACCGCGGGGGCAGCCAGCCGGCGCAGGCGCTCGCGCCCGACGCCAATCATGTCCGGCGCACGCTCATGCTCCGCATTCAGCGCGCCCTTCAGCCTGGCCCGCAATGCCTCCCACGCCTGGGTGGAAAAGCCCCACGTCGTTGCGCCGTCGTCCACCCTGCGCATCGCCATACCCTGCCATAGCTCCTGCGCCTCCTCTTCGCGCAGGTTCCAGGTCTGGGCGAAGCGGCGCAGGTCGATGCCCGGCGGGCTTGTCTCGAGAGCATGCGCCAAAGCCGCACCCGCGTCGCCACCTTC
>Ga0105094_10000467_pt1 | contig 20148 bp, 22 predicted proteins | sample PPLLak1March2015_2_FD_87023 | JGI IMG/M metagenome (GOLD analysis project Ga0105094, IMG submission 87023) | Freshwater sediment microbial communities from Prairie Pothole Lake near Jamestown, North Dakota, USA - PPLs Lake P8 Core (3) Depth... | ecosystem: Environmental > Aquatic > Freshwater >...
GTAACGGAAATTCATGCCGTACACGCCGGCGATGAACGTCAGCGGCATGAAGATCGTGGCGATGATGGTCAGCACCTTCATGATCTCGTTCATGCGGTTGCTCAGGCTCATCAGGTAGATGTCCATCAGGCCGCCGATCATGTCACGAAAGGTTTCAATGGTATCGATCACGTGCACCGTGTGGTCGTACACATCGCGCAGGTATACAAACGTGTCTTCCTTGATAAGGCCCGATCGGCCACGCTCCAGTCCACTCAGCACCTCGCGCAGCGGCCATACCGATTTGCGCAGTAGCACCATCTCGCGCCGCAGCTGATGCAGCCCCTGCTGCATCCGCGGCGACGGCGACGCCAGCAGCGCGCCATGGAGTTCTTCCATGCGCTCGCCCACCTGTTCCAGCAGCGAAAAATAATTGTCCACCACGGCATCCAGCAGGCTGTAGGCCAGGTAATCCGCGCCGCGCTCGCGCGCCCGGGCACGCCCGGTGCGGATGCGTTCGCGTACCGGATCGAAAATCGTCGGTTCGGCTTCCTCGAAAGACAATACGAAATCCCTGCCGAAAATGACGCTCACCTGCTCGGTCTTGATCTCCTGGCCAGAAACACCGTCGTGCAACATCTTGAGCACCACGTATATATAGTCGCCGTAATCCTCGAACTTGGGACGCTGGTCGGTGTTCGAGATATCCTCCAGCACCAAGGGGTGCAACCCGAAGCCGCGGCCCAGCCGGTCGAGCAAGGCCACGTCGTGCACACCGGTGACATGCACCCAGGTCACGCCCGTCCCCGGGCGCAGGCTCACGCCTTCCTCAACGCCCTCCAGCTCCCGTTCCGTTACCTGCGCGGCATCGTAATGCAGCAGCTGGATGCGCGTGCGTTCGCTTTTTTTCTCGCCGATGTGCACAGCCGTGCCGGGCGGCAGGCCGGTCTTGCGAGAGCGCTTTTGCACGAGTCGGGTCATGAATTCTCCTTCCGGATTTCAGGGTTTGAAGGGGCCGGGTTCTAACCCGATACAATTGCCTATAGTATCTCTCCTCTCGGACCCAAGCCCACCTTCTTTGCAAGGGATTTGCTATGGACATGTTCCGCGTCGCCCATGCCGCTGCCCCGGACTGGCGCCTGGCCGCCAACACCTGCCTGGCCCAGCTTGGCGACATTCCCGCGGAGGCCAGCCTGGGTTTTCTGTACGTCACCGATCACCTCGCCGGCGACCTGCCGGCTATTCTCAATTTCTTCAAGGAGCAAACCGACATTGTGAATTGGGTCGGCAGCGTCGGCGTCGGCGTGTGCGCCACCGCGCAGGAATACAACGACCAGCCCGCGCTCAGCCTGATGATCGCCGATTTCCCGATGGACAGTTTCCGCGTGTTCCCGGCGATCAAATCCGATATCAGCGAATTCGCCGGCCACCGCGTCTGGTGCGAGCAAGCGGATGCGCATTTTGGCGTGGTGCACGGCGATCCGCGCAATCCGAAAACACCGGCCTTCATTGCCGAACTCGCCGAGGCCATCAGCGACGGCTACCTGGTGGGTGGGTTGAGTTCCTCGCGCGGGCCGAACTTCCAGATCGCCGGCGGGCTGACGGAAGGCGGCCTGTCCGGCGTGCTGTTTTCCTCGCGGGTACCGGTCGCCACCGGCCACACCCAAGGTTGCTCGCCGCTGGGACAGAAACACCAGATCACTGAATGCCGCAACAACATCGCCATCCGCATCGACGATCGGCCGGCGCTCGACGTGTTCAACGATGAGGTGGGCGAGATTCTGACGCGCGACCAGTCGCGCGCCGCGGGATACATCTTCGCGGGTTTCCCCATTAAAGGCTCGGATACCGGTGATTACGTGGTGCGCAACCTGATGGGCGTGGACGAGGAAAACAAACTTCTGGCCGTGGGCGGCTACCTGAATCCGGGCGACACCATCATGTTCTGCCGGCGCGACACCCGCACCGCCTACGAGGACCTGCTGCGCATGCTGCGCGACATCAAGTCGCGGCTCGGCGGCCGGCCCCGGGGCGGCGTGTACTATTCCTGCCTCGGCCGCGGGGTGCACATGTTCGGGGCCGACTCGGCGGAACTGCGGGCGATCCGCCAGGAACTGGGCGACATCCCGCTGGTGGGCTTTTTCGCCAACGGCGAGATTTCGCACAACCGGCTGTACGGCTTCACCGGAGTTTTGACCCTGTTTTCCTGAGCACACCGGCCATGACGATGGCGCTTGCCCCGATCCTGCTCTTCTTCGATCCTCAGGCCGAGGAGAATAAAAAGCGGGCGGTCAAACAAAGCGCGGACACCAAACCGAAAAAAGAAAAACGCCTGTTCTGCGCCGCCTGCCGTCACCCCGTCACGCATCAGGACGAACGCATTCCCGTGCAGGGCGCGCACGAGCACCGCTGCACCAATCCGCACGGGATCACTTATCAGATTGGTTGTTTTCACGAGGCCGCCGGCTGCGCTGTCATTGGCGAAGCAACGACGGAGTACACCTGGTTTCCGGGATATGCCTGGCGCATTGCCCTGTGCGCGAACTGCCGCGCGCATCTCGGCTGGCGCTTCCAGTCACAGGACGATTATTTCCACGGCTTGATCGTGGCCCGGCTGACGTCCACCGGTGCGGTTAAAAATTAAGGAGATCAGACAACGGGCAGTGGCGCGCCGGCGTAGCGCTCGAGCAGGAAGCCCACGGCGTAGCCGAGGCCGGTGGCGATCAGCGCGATGGCGAAGAACTCCAGCCCTGACCGCCCCATGGACTGGCCGGCGAGCCGACCCTTGAACATGCCGACGCCGAACAGCACGGCGCCGGTCATCAGCACCGCCGCCACCAGGGCCCATTGCAGGGGCATGAAGGCGAATGGCGCCAGCGGCAGCACGCCGCCGAGGATGAAGGACAGCGCCATCACCAGCGCGCCCTTGACCGGATTGTTGACGTCGGCGCTGCCGAGCCCGAGCACCTTCTCCTGGAAGGTCGCGACGAACACCGACTTCTGTTCGTGCATGATCTTGACGATGCGATAACAGGCCTCGCGCGCCAGGCCCTCGCGGTGCAGCGCCTCGAGCAGGCCCTCCTGCGCCAGGTACGGCTCGCGCTCGACGAACTTCGCCTCCTTCTCCAGCTCGTGATCGAAAATTTCCTTTTCCGCCTTGGATGACAGGTAGGCGCCGGCCGACATGGAAAACGCGCCGGAGCAGACCGCGGCGGTGCCCGCCATCAGGATCACGAAGCGGCTCGAACCGGCGGCCTGCATGCCGGCCAGCAGCCCGACGGTGCTGATGAGGCCGTCCTGGATGCCGAAAACGAATTCGCGCACGCGGCTGCGCGCCTCGATCTTTTTGCGCTTTTCCTCGACCGGATGCGCCATGATTAATATTTATGCTCGGCCCCACCGGTGGCCTCACCGGGCTTCCAATCGGCCGGGCACAGCCGGCCGGTGCACAGGGCGCGGAACACGCGCAGTGTCTCCTCCACGCTGCGGCCGACGTTCATGTTGGACGCGGCGCTGTACTGGATGATGCCCTCGGGGTCGATGACATAGGTCGCACGGATGGCCACGCCGTCCTTCGGATGCAGCACCTGGTAGGCGCGGGTGACTTTCTTGTCACTGTCGCTCAGGAGCGGGTAGGCGATGCCGCCCAGTTCCTCGGCCCAGGAGCGATGGCTGTCGACCGGATCGACGCTGACGCCATAGATCAGCGCTTTCTCTTTTGAGAATTCGCCGGCCATCTTGCTGAAACCGGTGACCTCGGTGGGACAGACGAAGGTGAAATCGGCGGGGTAGAAAAACAGCACCAGCCAGTGGCCGCGGGCATCGCGCAGGGAGTAATTTTTGACCTTGCCCTGATACACGCCGGGCAGGCTGAAATCGGGCGCGGTGTCGGCGATGGTTAGCATGCTTTGGCCATGGTAGAAAATTCCTCCCGCCGGTACAAGGATAATGGTTCGCGCGCTTTGCGCGCGACTCAAAAGCCTAATTGCGGGTGGCTCCGCCCCTGCACCCTGGGTGACTTTTCTTTGCACAAGCAAAGACAAATTCGACGGGATCGAATTTGGACAGCCGAAGGCTGCCCGAAGGGCGAGGACCAGGGATGGTCCGAGTCCAAAGTAACCTGCCGTGGGTCAGCCACCCACAAGTATGCGTCGCCGCAGGCGACACAAATGAAAAGCCGCCCAAGGGGCGGCTTTGTTATTCAAACCCTGTTGCTGCCCGGGGTGCAACAAAATTCGTTGCACCCGTTCGGCGGCGTGAACACACGTTAAGTGTGTTCACGAAGGCCCCGCCTCACCCCGCCTACGCGGGCATGACAGCAAAAGCGAGCTTTCGCGGGAATGACGACGTTAACGCTCTCTCAACAACACCCGAATATCACTCTCAAGATCCTCGACCGCGACGTCATTTTTCACCAGCAATCTCAGCTTGCCCTTTTTGTCCTTCACCAGAATACCCGTGGAATGGTCCACCAGGATCTGCCCCGGCTTGGCCTGGGAGCTCTGGCCGTAGGCGACCTTGTATTCGCTGGCCACGGCGGCGATTTCCTTGTCACTGCCGGTGAGGCCGATGAAGGCAGGATTGAACGGGGGAATGAAGCCCGCGAGTTGTTTCACGGTGTCGTGTTCAGGATCCACGGTGACGAACAGCACCTGCACGTTTTTCGCCTCATCGCCGAGGCGTTTCACCACCTGGTCGAGCTTCACCAGGGTCGGGGCGCAGATATCCGGACAATGGGTGTAACCGAAGAACATGACCACGACCTTGCCGTTGAATTCGGAGGCCTTGACCGGCTTGCCGGTATGCGCGGTAAGCGTGAAATCCCCGCCCCACTCCACGCCGCTGATATTCGTGGACTTGAACTGGGGCGCAGGCGGTGTGCAAGCGGCGAAGGCCACCGATAGCAACAGCAATCCCAGAATGAAACGGCGTTGAAACAGCATCAATACAGCGCGGATTGCAGCGCCTCGTGGATATAGACGCGGTAGTGATCGACCAGCAGCAGCGCGAACAGCAGCGCCAGGTAATTGATCGAGTAACGGAAGGTCTTGCGCGCCAGCTCGTCGCTGTAATCCCGGTACAGCCGCACGGCGTAGTACAGGAAGCCCGCGTCCAGGATTACCGCGCCCATCAGGTACAGCCAGCCACTCATCTGTGTAGCGAACGGCATGATCGTCACTGCCACCAGCAGCACGGTGTAGAGCAGGATCTGGAGCTGGGTGAACTGGCGCCCGTGGGTGACCGGCAGCATGGGGATGCCGACCTTGGCGTATTCCTTCTCGCGGTACAGCGCCAGCGCCCAGAAATGCGGCGGTGTCCACAGGAAGATGATCAGGAACAGCAGCAGCGCGTCGGAACCGACCTCGCCCGTGATCGCGGTCCAGCCCAGCACCGGCGGCGCGGCGCCGGCGGCCCCGCCGATGACGATGTTCTGCGGCGTGGCGTGCTTCAGGTACACGGTGTAGATGATCGAATATCCGATGAGCGAAATGAACGTGAGCACGGCCGTGAGCGTGTTGACCCAAAGCGTGAGGATCAGCATCGAGGCCACGCCCAGGATCAGGGCGAAGATCAGCGCCTCGCGCGTGGTCAGCGTCCCGGTCGGCAGCGGGCGGAAGCTGGTGCGCGTCATGATGGAATCGAAACGCTGGTCGAGAATCTGGTTGATGGCGGCGGCGGAACCGGCGGCGAGCGCGATGCCGAGCGTCCCGAGCAACAGGGGAATGGCCGGCAGGCCCGAGGGCACGGACAGGAACATGCCGACCACGGCGGTGAAGACGATCAGCGACACCACGCGTGGCTTGGTCAGCTCGTAATATTCACGCGCAAGCGTACGGGCATGGCGGCGGGTTGTTTTCGCCGTGATGGCAGGATTATCTGACTTCATGCTTGTTCGGTACTGGAAATTACCGGGTTCGGGGCGGCCGGGCCTTATGATACAGGGTTATCAGGCTCAACAGTAGCAGGGCCGCCACGGCATTATGCGCCACCGCCACGGCCAGCGGCAGATGGGTCATTACCTGCAGGATTCCGAGGACCATTTCCTCCGCCAGCAGCAACAGCACCAGCAAACCGTGCCAGCGCAGCTGTTCCTGCGACCCCACGCGTATGACCCGCAGGGACAGCCAGCCCACGTACAGCAGGGTGATCAGGGCCACCAGGCGGTGGTTCATGTGAATCGCCGTCGTCGACGGCAGGTCCAGCAGCTTGCTCTCGTACTCCAGCCCGATATCGCGCCACAAGGTCAGGGCGTTGAGCTGGTCCATCGGCGGCCACCAGACGCCCTGGCAGGTGGGAAAATCCGGACATGCCAGCCCGGCATAATTCACCATCGACCAGCCGCCCAGGGCGATCTGGATGAAAACGATGGTCAGCGCCGCCAGCACGCGCGGGCGCAGCGAACGCGCCGCCGGCGACGGGCTGACCGATTTCCAGATTTTCTGTTCGCGCAGGGCCACCCACCACAAGGCCCCGAGGATGATCATGCCGCCGAGCAATTCCACCATCATGACCAACGGCTTGAATTTCAGGCTGATGGTGAGCGCCCCGGCGAAGGCGAGCGTAAAGCTCAGCAGCATGGTGGCGAGCGGGATCAGCACCTGCTGGTTGCGTTTGCGTTTCTTGAGTTGCCAGCCGCGCCATGCCAGGCGCAGCAACAGCAACCCGAGTATGCCGGACAAGTAACGCTGCACCACGTCCCGCCAGGCGCGGTCCTCCGGCCGCACCACCCGCCCCGCCGGTTTCGCGCGGTCGATATCGCGCGCCGTGACCGGCGCGAATGACTGGCCGTAACATCCCGGCCAGTCGGGGCAGCCGAGACCGGCCTCGGACAGGCGCGCGTAGGAGCTGAAAACCACCCCCAGAAAGGCAACCAGGCTGGCGGCCAGCGCCAGCCGGAAAAATTTTGTGTGCTCGCCGCCGCTCAACATCTCAGCCGATCCGGGACGCTCGCAACAGTCGCGCCAGATCCTTGCGGATGCCGTTCGGGTCGGCGTCGGCGGGATAACTCATCATGAAGTTGCCAAGCGGATCCACTACGTATATGCGGTTCAGGTTGTCGAGCGGACTGCCCGCGGGCAGCGTGAACTGGAGCGCCAGCGCGCTGACCGTCTCCGGCGGCCCGACGATCACGTGCATGCCGGGATAATCCTTGACGGCATAGCGCAACAAATCCAGTGCCTTCAGGTCCGTCACCACCAGCACGCTCTGCACACGCCCGGCCTTGTCCCCCTGCGCGGCGATGACCTGGCGCATGTTGTGAAGATTGCGTTCGCAGGGCTTGAGGCACTCCGCGGCACTGAACGTAAGCAGCGTCCACTTGCCATGCAGCTCGCGAAAACGCATGGACCCGCCGTCGAGCCGGGTCAACGCGGCATCCGCGATCGGGCGTACCGGCTGCATCAGCTCGCCATAATTGCCGGTCGCGGCCGGGCGCCAGCCGCTGAAATACAGCGCATAGGCGACGATCACGGGCAGGGCGAACAGCGCCGCCAGCAACAGAATCTTGCGGCGTGAGGCGGATCGGCGGACGGCATCGGTCATGGTTGCTCCTGCTTCGGCATGCCCGCGCCACGGCGGCGCAGGCTCATGAAAAGATAGATACTGGCCAGCGCCGCCGCCAGCATGAACCACTGGAAGGCATATCCCTGATGCACCGAGATCCCGGCATCCAGCCGGCTCCAGTCGCGGGTGAACCCGCCGGCGGGGCTGTCGGGATCGAGCAGCACCACCACCGGCTGCATCGGGAACGGCACGGCCGCGGCATAGCGCGTCATCTCCATGTTCTGCCATACGCGCTGCCAGCCCGGTTCGGGTTTGGCCAGTGTGAAATATTTTTCCGCGGGCACGGTGGCCACTCCGGTGATCTGCTGCAGGCCGCCGGGAGTGTCGATCGCCGGCAGTCGGTCGCGGCCTTCGCCAATCGCGATCCAGCCGCGGTTGACGAGCAGCCGCACCTCGCTGTTCTCGAGCCGCAGCGGCGTGATCACATGGTAGCCGACGCGCCCCTGATGCACGCGGTTGTCGATCAGTATCTGGTGGTCGGTTTCATAATGACCCCGGGCGACCACGCGGTAGAACCGGAGTTCTTCGGCGCGTTGCAACTGCCGCTCCACCTGCACCGCCGGTCCGTTGGCGCGCGTGTCGTACTCCACCTGCAACAGGCGCTTCTCTTCCGCCCGTTGCAGCTGCCAGTAACCCAGATACAGGAACAGCGGCAACAACACCGCGAACACCACGCTCGGGATCAGTCCCGGCCGAAAGCGCCGTGGAAGCTTCATGTCACGCAGAAAGCCGCGGGGAAATTCATGGATGTATCCAGTATAATCCAGATTCCGTCACTTCCCGGACATTCCGATGTTGCTCAAGATCATCGTCATCGTCATGCTGATGCTCATTGTGGCCAGCCTGTTCTCCGCGCTGGTGTTCCTGTTCAAGGACAAGGGACGGGGGAAACGCACGGCCCAGGCGCTGACCTGGCGCATCGGGTTGTCGATCACGCTGTTCCTGTTGCTGATGGCCGGCTTCCACTTCGGCATCATCTCGCCCCAGGGGCTGTCCCTGATGCGTTGAAAAACAGACCGGATTTATCCCGCCCATTAAAAAAGGCGCTGCCAGAATGGCAGCGCCTTTTTTGTTCGCCCCATCCCTGGGGCTCACCTCTCCGCGGCTTTCGCCGCTTCGGGGCCAGCGTCGCTTCGCTCCGCTGTCAAAAATCGCTCCAGGCGATTTTTTGTTTTTGCGTCTTGTAACCGGGTCAGAGCCAGTACACGAAGATGAACAGGCCGAGCCACACGACATCCACGAAGTGCCAGTACCAGGCCACGGCCTCGAAGCCGAAGTGGTGGTCCGGGCGGAAATGGCCGACGATCGAACGGCCGAGGATGACGATCAGCATGATCGTGCCGAGGGTCACGTGCAGGCCGTGGAAACCGGTGAGCATGAAGAAGGTGGCGCCATAGACACCGGCCTTGAGCGTGAGCCCCAGCTCGGTGTAGGCATGGATGTATTCGTAAGCCTGCAAGGAGAGGAAGGTGATACCCAGCGCGACGGTGAGGAACAGGCCGGTGATGAGCTGCGCGCGGTTGTCCTTCAGCAGGCCCCAGTGGGCCCAAGTCACGGTGGCGCCGGAAGTCAGCAGGATCAGGGTGTTGATGGCGGGAATGCCCCACGCGCCCATGGGCGAGAACTGGTTCACGCCGGCGGCGGTATCGGGGGTAATCGGCAGCGGGCCCTTGGGGCCGGCCGTCGGCCAGCCGGCCTCGTAACCGGGCCACAGCAGTTCGGTGTCGCCCAGCCACTGCACCGCGAACTGGCGCACGTAAAACAGCGCGCCGAAGAAGGCGGCGAAAAACATGACCTCGGAGAAGATGAACCACGCCATGCCCCAGCGGAAGGAGCGGTCGACCTGGGCGTTATAAGTGCCGCTCTCGGACTCGCCGATTACCTGGCCGAACCAGCGGATCATCATGAGAATGATGATCGCGGCCCCGAACAGCATGATCCAGGATCCGGCCTTGATGCTGTTCATCATCAGGATGAAACCCAGCGCCAGCGAAAACAGACCGGCCGAGGTGATCACCGGCCAGGCGCTCGGATTGGGCAGATAATAATTGTTTCCAGAGTGGGCAGCGGACATGCTTATATCCTCGTTCTCATTTGTAAGAATCGTTTTGACGTTTGACTAGCTACCGGATGTCGCCGGATGCGCGTGATGGGCGTGGTCCTCGCCCTGCTCCACCGCCGCGCCGCCGTATTTCTTCGCCGACAGCTTGTTGGTGTTGAAGAACGAATACGAAAGGGTGATGGTGTGCACGTCCTTGTCCAGACCGGCGTCGACCACGAACCGCACCGGCATCTCGCGCGTCTCGCCCGGCTTCAGGGTCTGTTGCGTGAAGCAGAAGCATTCGATCTTGTTGAAGTGGGCCGCCGAAATACCCGGGGCCACGCTCGGAATCGCCTGGCCGGTGATTTCCTCCTGCGCCAGATTGCGCACCAGATAATTGACTTCCGTCATCTTGCCCGGATGCACCTCGATTTTTTTCACCAGCGGCTTGAACTCCCAGGGAAGGCCACTGGTGGCCAGGCCGGTGAATTCGACGGTCACCGTGCGGTTCATGTCCACCGGCTGCGTCGCGGCCTGCTCCTCGATGCGCCCGGTCTTGCCATTCAGCCCGAAGGCCTCGCACATGAGGTCGTACATCGGCGCCAGCGCGAAGCCGAAACCGAACATCGCCAGCGTCACCGCGCCGAGCTTCAGCGCCAGCCGGCGGTTGTTGGCGGCACGGGTGTCCTGCGGTGCCGTCATGCGAGACTCAGCCAGGCGGCGGAAACGAACATCACCACGACCAGCAGCGTCAGCGCCGCCACCGTGAGGTGAATGCGTTGCCGCTGTTTGTTGTCGTGCAGAACGTCAGCCATGGTAATTGCGTCTGTGTCCTATTTGACCTTCGGCGCCACCGTGAAGCTGTGGTACGGCGGCGGCGAGGACAGGGTCCATTCCAGGCCGTCCGAACCTTCCCAGACCTTGTCGGTCGCCTTGGCCCCGCCCTTCATGCAGCGGATCGCCAGATAAAAGAAGATCAGCTGGGCGGCGATGGTCATGAACGCGCCCACCGTGGACCACCGGTTGAAGTCGGTGAACTGCAGCGCGTAATCGGGGATACGGCGCGGCATGCCGGCAAGCCCGAGGAAATGCTGCGGGAAGAACGTCAGGTTGAAACCAATCATGGTCAGCCAGAAATGCCACTTGCCCAGCGTCTCGTTGTACATGTGGCCGGTCCACTTCGGCAGCCAGTACATCACGGCCCCGAACAACCCGAACACCGAGGCGCCGAAGATCACGTAGTGGAAATGCGCCACGACGAAGTAGGTGTCATGGTACTGGAAGTCCACCGGTGTAATGGCGAGCATCAAACCTGAAAGTCCGCCAATCGTGAACACGAACACGCCGCCGATGGCCCACAGCATGGGTGTCTCGAAGGTCATGGAACCGCGCCACATGGTCGAGATCCAGTTGAACACCTTCACGCCGGTCGGCACCGCGATCAGCATGGTGGCGTACATGAAGAACAGCTCGCCCGCCATCGGCATGCCGACGGTGTACATGTGATGCGCCCACACGATGAACGACAGGAACGCGATCGAGGCCGTGGCGAACACCATCGAGTCGTAGCCGAACAGCGGCTTGCGCGCGAACGTCGGAATGATCTGCGAGAACACGCCGAACGCCGGCAGCACCAGGATGTACACCTCCGGGTGGCCGAAGAACCAGAACACGTGCTGCCACAGCACCGGGTCGCCGCCGCCGCCGGCGTCGAAGAAGTGCGTGCCGAAGTGGCGGTCGGTGATGAGCATGGTGACGGCGCCCGCCAGCACCGGCATGACGGCGATCAGCAGGAACGCGGTGATGAGCCAGGTCCACACGAACATCGGCATTTTCATCAGCGTCATGCCGGGGGCGCGCATGTTGAGAATGGTGGCGATGATGTTGATCGAGCCTAGGATCGACGACATGCCGAGCATGTGGATAGCCAGCAGGGTGAAGTCCGTGCCGATGCCGCCCTGGACCGACAGCGGCGGGTACAGCGTCCAGCCCGCCGCCGGGCCGCCGCCGGGCATGAACAGGCCGAGGATCATCAGGGTCGCCGCGAACGGCAGGATCCAGAACGACCAGTTGTTCATGCGCGGCAGCGCCATGTCGGGCGCGCCGATCATCATCGGGATCTGCCAGTTGGCCAGCCCCACGAACCCGGGCATGGCGAAACCGAAGATCATGACCAGCGCGTGCACCGTGGTCATCTGGTTGAAGAAGTTCGGGTCCACCAGCTGCAGGCCCGGCTGCCACAGCTCGGAACGGATCACCAGCGACATCAGGCCGCCGATGATGGCCATGACGAAGGCGAAGATCAGGTACAGGGTGCCGATGTCCTTGTGGTTGGTGGTGAACAACCAGCGGGAAAGGCCGGTGGGATGATCTGCGTGATGTGCGGTTGCCATGTTTAGCTTTCTCCTCTCGGAATCTGTGTCTTACTTGCGCAGGGCCTTGACCTGGGACGGCTGCACCATGTCACCGGCCTTGTTGCCGAAACCGTTGCGCTCGAAGGTCACCACGGCGGCGAGATCGGTATCGTTCAACTGGGCGGCGAACGCCTGCATCGCGGTGCCGGCCTTGCCGTTCATGACGATGTTCAGATGCGCGTCGAGTGGGCCGTTGGCGATGGCGCTGCCCGCCATTTTCGGGAACGGGCCCACGCCCTCGCCGTTGACCCCGTGACAGGCGACGCAGGTCGAGGCATAGACTTTCTTGCCCTTTTCTATCAGATCATCCTTGTTCCAGGTCTTGGCGCCGCCGGCTGATTCCGCCGCGGCCTTGTCCTTCTGCATCGAGACCCAGCGGGTGAAATCCTCGGCGCTCACGGCCTGCACTACGATCGGCATATAGCCGTGATCCTTGCCGCAAAGCTCGGCGCACTGGCCGCGGTACAGGCCCGGCTCGTCGATGTTGGTCCACATTTCATTGATGAAGCCGGGGATGGCATCCTTCTTCACGCCCAGTTGCGGCACCCACCAGGCGTGGATCACGTCGTTGGCGGTGACGAGGAGGCGGACCTTCTTGCCCACCGGCAGCACGATCGGGTTATCCACTTCCAGCAGATAGTGCTCGCCCTTGTCGGCCTTGTTCTCGATCTGGTCGCGCGGCGTGGCCAGGGAGCTGAAGAAACCGATGTCCTGATCGGGATAGTCGTATTTCCATTTCCACTGATAACCGGTGATCTTGACCGTCAGGTCGGATTTGCTGGTGTCGTCCATCTCCAGCAGCGTCGCGGTGGACGGCAGCGCCATGCTGACCAGAATGACGAACGGGATGACCGTCCAGACCACTTCCAGCGTGGTGTTTTCATGGAATTGCGCGGCCTTGTGCCCGCGGCTCTTGCGGTGCGCGAAGATGGAATAAAACATGAAGCCGAAGACGATCACGAAAATGACCGCGCAGATGATCATGACCATGTTGTGCAGATCGAGCAGCTTGTGGCCGATGGTGGTTACCGGCGGCTGGAAATTGAGCCCGTACTCGGCGAACGCCGCCGGGACCGTGAACCACAGGCTTGAACCCAGGATCAGGCGGAATACGACGCCTGGGAGCCGCTTAACAAAAGTCATCGACATGCCTATCTCCCGTAATGATGTATATATCAAATCGTTCCGACTGCCGGCCGGATCGCCTCCGGTCCGCCGCTTTGTCCTCAACCCTTTTTTTGCAAAAAATTATTCAGGGCTGTCGACAGCGCCTCTCGTTCTTTCTCGTTCACGCCGGCGGCGATGACGACGAACCGCCCGTGCGACCCCACTTTCAGTCGTGAGGGATACCAGCTGCGACCGCGCTCCAGCGTGACCTTCGTCCAGTAGCGCTGAAACTCGTCGCGCCACTCGCACCGGCCCCGCTGCCGGATCACCGTGACGCGTTCACGGTCGATCATGATCCGGTCGTGATCGTCGGCGTGGCGGAACAGCCGGTACAGCACGGCGCCCACCAGCGCCAGCTCCAGGCCGGCGAACGGCAACACCGGCCATGCGCCTGCCAGGGTAAAACCAACGCCAATGGTAAGGACAACGACGGTCAGCCCTGCGAACAGCACTGTCATGCCCCGAAGGGTCAGCGTACGGTTCGGCCGCACGATCACTTGCAGGCCATCTCCGGTGTCGCCCTCGGGCGTAATGCGTGCGTCCATCCTCACTCACGCCGCCACGGAAATCCTTACTTCTCCTGCTGAATCAGAAAATATTTGATCCAGATCAAGCCATTTTGGCGCGCGCAAACTATCACATGCGTCAAATCGCCGCAATACACATTTCGGGCAAAAAACACTGGATTTAAGGGAATAAAACCGGAAGAAATCTGTTAACAACCGGGTGATCCGGTCTGCCAATATGGCAGTTCTGCGCGTTCGTTCTAATTGAATCGCATTATCATTTCAGCAACCGGAAACACGGCGCTGGCGGCATCGGGTTGCGCGGCGGATTGACAGGGAATCTGCGCCAGCAGGGGTGCTTCGATTTTTTGCGTCAGCGTGGCGATGTTTTCCGGCACATGCGTCATGGCGGGGTCGATCCGGTTAGCGACCCAACCGGCGAGCGGAATATCCGCGCGCCGGATTGCTTCCGCCGTCAGCAGCGCGTGATTGAGACAGCCGAGACGCAGACCGACCACCAGAATCACGGGCAGGCCCAGGGCGCGCGCGACCTCCGCCATGGTCAGCCGCTCGCCGAGCGGCACGCTCCAGCCACCCACACCTTCCACCACCACCCACGGAAATTTTTGTTGCAGGCGCCGGAAGCTTTCGAGAATTCTTTCCAGCTTTATTTCAACGCCCATCTCCCGCGCGGCGATATGCGGCGCGCACGCAGAACCCAGGGCATAAGGATTCACATCGGCGTAATCGGCCGCGGCGCCGCTGGCCTGCATCAATTCCAGCGCATCGTCGCTGCGCAGACCGGCGGCGGTGACGTGGCAACCGCTCGCCACCGGCTTCATGCCCGCGGCGGAATGCCCGGCACGGTTCAGCGCCTCCAGTAACAGGCGCGAAACCAGCGTTTTGCCCACGCCGGTATCGGTGCCGGTGACGAACCAGCCGCCGCTCATGGCCGGCCGCGTCCGATACGTGCCACGGGGATCGTGGCAATGCCGTCACGCGCCGGTTCGGTTTCCGGCACCCAGGCATGCCCGTAGATCGCTTCATAGGTCGCCGGAATTTTTCCGTCCTGCGCCAGCGCTTCATAAGCCGCGCGAAACCGGGCAAAGCGCGTCTTGCCGGTCAGCCCGCGCGCGCGTGACACCGCCATGTTATGCGCGCCGAGCTGCTTGATGTCGCGCATCACGCTGCGCACGTCGGCATAGGTCAGCGTGAAGGCCTCCATGTCCATGACCGGATCGGCAAAACCCGCGTGTATCAGCATGTCGCCCAGGTCGTGCATGTCGATGAAGCTGTGCACGTGCGCGGCGTCGTCCGCCGCGCGCCAGGCCGCGCGCAATTCACGCAGGGTATCCGGCCCGAAGGTGGTGAACATGAACAGGCCGCCGGGACGCAGCACGCGTCGCGCCTCCGCGAACACGGCCGGCGGATGACACCATTGCAGCGCCAGATTGGAGACCACCATGTCCACGGAGGCCGTGGCCAGCGGCAGGCACTCGGCATCGCCGCAGGCGAACAAGCTGCGTCCAGTGAGGCGCCGCCACCGGCCGAGGCGGCGGCGCGCGCGCTGCGTCATGGTTTCGGCGAGGTCCAGGCCCAGCACCCGCGCGCGCGGGTAGCGCTGCGACAGGCGGCGCAGGTCGTAGCCGGTGCCGCAACCGATATCGAGTATCGCCCGCGGCTGCAGCCGCACCACTTCCAGGCGCGCCAGCAGGCGATCGGCGATCTCTCGCTGCAACACGGCCACCGCGTCGTAGGTATCCACCGCCTGCGTGAAGGATAGTCTCAGGCGGCGTTTGTCGAGCATCAGCGGCTCAGTCATATATATTATGTTCGCCTGCCCTGTCGTGATGAATAAATCCCTTCAGTGCTTCGAGAAATGCCGCCGGGTGCGACAGAAACGGCGCATGCCCGGCGCCGGGAACCGGCGCCAGCCGCGCCTGCGGCAAATGCTCCGCCAGGAATCGCGCCGCGCCCATCGGCACCAGCCGGTCGCGCTCCCCCTGGATCACGAGCGCCGTTGCGTCGATCCCGCCCAGCACGTCGCGCCGGTCTTCTTCCTTGAGCAGGCGCAGACCGGCGCGCAACGCCGCCGTGACCGGTTCGCCATGACGGAATATTTCGCGCAAACGGCGCAATACGGCGCGGTCGTCACCGGCCGTTTGCAAAGTCAGGAAACGGTCGATGGTGCCGGCATAATCCTGTTCCAGGTTTTGCGCGAACTGTTCCAGCACCGCGGGCGGCATGGCGTGCGGCCAATCCGGTGACTGGACATATTTCGGCGTGGCGTTGACCAGCACCAAGCCGGAAACGGCGCGCGCCAGCTGCTGCGCCGCCGCCAGCGCCACCAGACCGCCCATGGACCAGCCGACCCAGATGGCCGGGCCGGAAAGCCGGTGCCGGATCTGCTCGGCCATGATTTCCGGCGTGAACGCATCCGGCGCAAAGTCGTGCGAGCGTCCGTGACCGGGAAGGTCGGGGACGGTGACGCGAAAATCCTGCGCGAGCTCACGCGCGATTTCCGTCCACACCCCGCCGTGCGAGCCCCAGCCGTGGATCAGCACCACGTCCGGGCCGTGGCCGCTCTGTTCGTAATGAATGCTCATAGCTTCGCGAGCGCTTCCAGCAGGCGATCGACATGCTTTTCCTCATGCGCAGCGGAAAAGGTGATGCGCAGGCGCGCCGCGCCTTCCGGCACCGTGGGCGGACGGATCGCCGGCACCAGGATGCCCTGCTCGCGCAGCCGCTGGCTGGCCGCCAGCGCGGCCTCGGCCGTGCCGAGCACCACCGGCTGGATCGGCGTCGGCGACGGCAGCAGGACCAGGCCCAGACGTTCGGCGCCGGCGCGGAAACGCGCCACCAGCGTCCGCAGCCGGTCGCGCCGCCAGCCCTCCTCGCGCACGATACGCAGACTCGCGCGCACCGCCTCGGCCACGGCCGGTGGCAGCGCGGTGGTATATATATAAGTACGCGCCCGCTGGATCAGCGTCTCGATCAGGGCCTCCTCGCCGGCCACGAAGGCCCCGAAAACCCCCAGGGCCTTGCCCAGCGTGCCCATCAGAATCACCGGCGGCGCCAACGGCATACCCAGATGCTCCAGCGTGCCGCGGCCGTTCCGGCCCAGCACGCCCAAACCATGGGCGTCATCCACCAGCAGGCGCGCGCCATGTTCGGACGCCAGCCCGGCCAACCCGGCCAGTGGCGCAATGTCCCCATCCATGCTGAAGACCGCGTCGGTCGTGATCAGTCCGGCCTTGGGAGCATGTTTCAGGATATCCGCCAGCCGCGCCACGTCGGCATGCGGATAGCGCGTCACCCGGGCGCGCGCCAGACGCGCGGCATCGATCAGCGAGGCGTGATTCAGGCGGTCCTCGAAAATCGAATCGTGCCGGTCGGTGAGCGCGCTCATCACGCCGAGGTTCGCCATGTAGCCGGTGGAAAACAGCAGCGCCCGCGCGGCGCCGGTGAAATCCGCGAGTTCTTCCTCGAGCGCGTGATGCGCACGGCTGTGGCCGCTGACCAGATGCGAGGCCCCGGCGCCCACGCCGTAGCGCTGCGCGCCCTGCTGGAAGGCTGCGATCACCCGCGGTTCATTCGCCAGGCCCAGGTAATCGTTGCTGCAAAAGGACAGCAGCGTCTGCGTGCCGGCCCGGATCTCCACGCCCTGGGGCGATTCGAGCACGAGACGCTCGCGATACAGTTTCTGCTCGCGGCGTCGTGACAGGTCGTCTTCCAGTGTTTTCATGAAAATTCCTGAGTCAGGCGCTGGAAAATATTGTGAAAAGGCAAAGGTTTCAGGCTGGCGACGGGACAGGCCGGAAAGACAGCCCTGCTCGCTACGATCAATCATCTTCTATATAAATAGCGGCAGTCTAGTGCTTCCCCGGCATCAGTCAACATAAAACCATACAGGAAGTTGACATTTGCTTAATGCGCTAAATTGGCTGTGGACCCGGAATTGCCTGCTGTGCCAGGCACGCGCGCCGGCGGGGAAGGATTTATGCCTGGCGTGCGACCAGTCACTGCCGCGGGCGCAAGAAGCGTGTCCGCGCTGCGGCGCGCCCGGCGCCGCCGTCGGCACCGACGCCGTCTGCGGCGAGTGCCAGCGGCACCCGCCCGCGTACGACGCCACGCGCGCGGTGTTTCGTTATGCCGCGCCGGTGGACCGGCTGATCCAGCATCTCAAATACCATGGCCGCCTCGAACTCTCGCGCGTGCTTGGCGGATACCTGGCGCAACACCTGCTGGCGCTGGACGACCCGCTTCCCGACGTGCTGCTACCGGTACCGCTGCATGTCTCGCGCCTGCGCCACCGGGGCTACAACCAGTCGCTCGAGATCGCCCGCTGCGTCGGCCGCGAACTGCGGATTCCGCTCGACCGGCAAGGCGCGCGGCGCATACGCGCGACGGCGCCGCAAATGGAATTGCCGCGCGATCAGCGGCGCAAAAACATGCGCGGTGCTTTCGAAGTGGACGGATCGTTCAGCGGTCAGAGGGTAGCCATCGTCGATGACGTGATGACCAGCGGCCACACCGTCAATGCGCTGGCGGAATGCCTGCGTAACAACGGCGCGCAGGAAGTCAGGGTGTGGGTGGTGGCGCGCGCGTAGCGCGCGGTTACGAGTACAAAGTACAGAGTTCAGAGTACAAAGTTTCGGCCTTCGAACTCTGTACTCTGTACTTTGTAACTCTGAACTATCTTTTTAATGTCGCCAGCCGCTGGCGCGCGTACCGGAGCAGCCTGTCGTCCAGCACACCGCTGTTGATGGCGCGTTGATACGCGGCGCCGGCGGCGTCCCGGTCCTGGACCGCATCGAGCGAGATGCCCATGCCCAGCCACCAGCGTCCTTCCTGCGGATTGAGCGCGACGGCCTCGCTGTAGGTCTTGACCGCCTCGGCATGTTTGCCGGCGCGTTGATACAGCGCCGCCAGGAAAGCCACGTATTCGGGGTTTTCGGCGCCGGCGCGACGGCTTGCTTCCATGACGGCCAAAGCCTTGTGATCCGCGCCATGCTCGACATGAACCCGCGCCAGCAATTGCGCGAATGGATAATGGGCCGGCACCGCGTCGATGCCCTGCTCCAAAAGCTCCTGCGCCTCGCGCCAGTGCCCCTGCTGCAACATCAACCCGGCAAGCAGCTCGCGCGCCGGGGTATGCGCCGCGTCGGTGTTCAACGCCAGTCTCAGGTGCTTCTCGGCATCGGCCATGCGCCCTTTTTGCAGCAGGTCGGCGGCGCGACGATATTCGCTTTCGGCTTTTTCATTCGGGCTGAAAGGCTTGACCCGCTTGTCCATGACGGCATCGACGTCCTGACTCGCAGCGACGGATGAGGCTGAAACAGGCGCCGACTTAGGTTGGGATTTCTGCGTGACCGGCGTCATCGCCAGGGCCAGGGCGGCTGTCACCTTCGCTGGCGGTACCAGGTGCAGCCGCTGGCCAGGATAAATCACATGCTCGCGGCTAAGATTGTTCCAGCGGGACAGCGCCAGGATTTCAACGCCGGTCTGGGCGGAAATGCCGTACAGGGTTTCGCCACGGGACACCGTCCAGTAACCGGATTCCTTCGCGATCTTCAGCTTGGAGCTGGCTGGCGCCGGTTTCGGCGCAGCAGCCGGTTCGGGCTTTTTCGGTTCCACGGCAACCGGGGACGCAACCTCGACCTGCGTCACTTTCACCGGCGCTTCCGCCGGTTTCTCGACCGGCGCCGGGGATACGGGCAGTGTTACCGCCTCGGTCTGGGCAGCGGTGGCAACTGCTACCGGGGCCGGCACGGGGGCCGGCTTGGGTTTGGGCGCAGCGGCCTTGCGCGCTACCACTGGCGGCGACTTGGATGCAACTTTGTCAGAAGACAGGCTTGCCACGAGACTGTCTCCCCACTGTGTCCAGGCATAGGCGCCGGCACCAAGCACCACGACCGCTGCCAGCAGCATCACCGGCAGACGCGACGGCGCACGCATTGACGGCGCCCGGTTGAGAGGCTTGAGGTCTTCGTAGACGGGTTTCCCGATTGCTGCTTCGACCTGGGGATTCTTGCGCGACTCCAGGTCCTGCAACATCTTGTTGATCAGGCTCACACCAGACCACCCGTGATCAGCGACGTGCCGGAAAACATCAGGGTCAGGCCGAAAGCCGCCACCGACGACACCAGCGCGGTCAGGTAACGCTTGATGCGCGCCTTCACCGTCAGCGCCCCCTGCGTGGATTCGGTATCGGCCACGGCCAGGCGCACGTGCCTTTCGGACACCGCACGCGCACCCTCGCCGAACGCCGCCATGAGCGCCTTGTGCGCGAGAATGTTCACCAGGCGCGGGATGCCCTGGCTGACGCGATAGATCTGCTTCACTACCTTGTGCGGGAACAGGCGCGCGCCGCGGTAGCCGGCCACGGCCAGGCGGTGCGAGATGTAGAATTCAACCTCGCTCAGGCTGAGCGGGGACAGCTGGCAGGCGAAGCTGATGCGCTGCTTGAGCTGGCGGA
>Ga0105094_10000469_pt1 | contig 20131 bp, 19 predicted proteins | sample PPLLak1March2015_2_FD_87023 | JGI IMG/M metagenome (GOLD analysis project Ga0105094, IMG submission 87023) | Freshwater sediment microbial communities from Prairie Pothole Lake near Jamestown, North Dakota, USA - PPLs Lake P8 Core (3) Depth... | ecosystem: Environmental > Aquatic > Freshwater >...
AGACGGAGGTCGCCTTCGACGAGCTCGTGCGCGGGTACGAGACCGACGAGGGCCGCACCGTGACGCTCACGAGCGAGGAGATCGAGGCCGTCCGCCCGCAGCGGAGCAGGACGATCGCCGTCGAGGACTTCGTCGAGCTCGCCGACATCGACCCCGTTTCCTTCGAGAAGACGTACTACGTCGTACCGGCGAACCGCGACGCCGAGCAGCCCTACGTCCTGCTGCTCCGCGCGATGCAGCAGGCGGGCCGGATCGGGATCGGTCGCTTCGTGCTCCGGACCAAGCCCCACCTCGTCGCGATCCGGCCGATGGCCCAGGCCCTCGCGCTCCACACGCTCTACTTCGGCGACGAGGTGCGCGAGCCCCGCTCGTTCGTCGACGTCTCGGGCGCCCAGGTGGACGAGCGGCAGCTCGAGCTCGCGATCTCGCTGATCGAGATGCTGAAGACCGACTGGAACCCGGCGGCGTACTCGGACACGTACCGTGAGGACCTCCTCCGCATCATCGCCGAGAAGCAGCCGCTCGAGGAGGCCGAGCCGCGTGCCGAGCGACCGCCCGCTCAGGTCGAGGAGCTGATGCGTGCCCTGAGGGAGAGCGTCGAGGCGGCGAAGCAGGGCAAGAAGCCTCGACGGCGCGAGGCGGGGTGACCATGGCCGGGGACGTCGAGGCGCGGATCGACGAGCTCTACGGGCTGCCGCTCGACCGGTTCATCCCCGAGCGCGATGCGCTCGCGAAGGAGCTGCGCGCCGCCGGCGATCGAGAGGCGGCCGAGCTCGTGAAGGCTCAGCGCAAGCCGGTCGTCGCGACGTGGGCGCTCAACCGGCTCGCGCGCGAGGACCCGAAGGGGATCGCGGAGCCCGCGGCGGTGGGCGAGCGTCTTCGCGCCGCGCAGCAGCGGGCGCTCTCGGGCGGCGACACCGAGCCGCTGCGGAAGGCCACCGAGGAGCGGCGCGCGGTCGTGGGGGGTCTGGCGGCCGCGGCCCGCGCGATCCTGGAGCGAGAGGGCACCGACCCCGGGCCGCATGCCGACGACCTCACGAACACGCTCGACGCGGCCGTCGTCGCGGAGGAGGGGGCGCAGGCGCTCTCGGCCGGTCGTCTGACGAAGCCGCTCAAGCCGCCCTCCGGCTTCGGCGACGTCGTCGGGCTCGTGGCGCTCGAGGGCGGCAAGCCGGCCCGCGCCCGAGCGGCGCAGGAGGAACCGCCGGCGAGCGCGGGGAAAGCCAGGGCCGGGGCCGAGCGCGCCCGTGAGCGCCGGGAGCTCGAGCGCGCCCTGGCGCAGGCTCGCACGAAGCAGCGCCGGGCGCAGGAGGCCGTCGACCGCGCCCGCCGCCTCCTGGAGGACCTCGAGCGCCGGCGCGCCGACGCCCGCGAGCGCGTCCGCGCCGCCGAGGCCGACCAGCGGGGCGCCGCGGTCGAGATCCGGCGGCTGGAGACGAGGCTCGGGAAGCTCGGTCCGGCCGAGTGACGCTTGGGCCGGATCGATCGCGCGCCGTCCGTGCCGGCTACAGCGCGAGACGGTGGGATCGAGGTCTGGTGTACGCGGGGAGCCGGGCCGACACCGAAGGATGCCGTGCCAGCCTCGCGTGGACGCCCTGGCAGTGGGCGCAGAACCGGGCCCGGCACCACAGACAGGACGTCGTCGCCGTCATCGTGTGACACGCATCGCAACGGTCCAGGTTCGTCATCGCCACCTCGGACGTCTCGTGCCCGTACCCGGCGGACGCTAGTCCATCGACGCGCCCGATTCTCGACTTGAGGTCGCGGACTTCCGGCCGCGATCGACCTCGATGCGGACCTGCCGGTCGGACGGAGGCGGCCGTAGCCCGTTCCACCGATAGACAGGCCGAGCGCCCGACTGCTACGCAACCCTCGGCAGCCGTCACGAGGAGGCCGACGATGGGAACCACAGAGGGAAGGCGCACGCCGACAGGGGATGGGGGCGGACGGATCGAGGCCTCGAGCTGGGTGCAGCGACGGAAGCCCGGCTTCTTCTTCTGGCTGAACCTCGTCTACCTCGTCGTGCTCCTGTTGCTCCCGCTCTTCCGGGCCGCGGACGTGCTGTTCGTCGGCTCGGACCGGATCCCTGATCCGATCGGCGACGTGATCCCCGTGGGCGTGCCGTGGTTCGGGGCGCTCGGCGCGATCCTGATCAGCCTCTACGGCGTGTTCGACCACAACGACCGATGGGACCCGAAGTGGAACTTCTGGCACATGGCCCGGCCGGTGGCCGGCGTGGTCCTCGGCACGATCGCGTACCTGATCTTCATCGGGATCATCAACGCCACGGGCGCGACCCCGACCACGGGGGCCGCGGCCGAGGGCTCGGGACCGGTGCCGGTCTCGAACCTGATCCCGTACTACGTCCTCGCGTTCGTGGTCGGGTTCCGCGAGCAGACCTTCCGGGCGCTGATCCAGCGAGCGGTCGACGTGCTCCTCGGACCGGGCGAGGACGCGCGCCCTCCCTCACCGGGCGACGACCCGCAGCCGCCGTCCCCGGTCACGTGACCTGGACGACGACCGTGTGCCAGCCGGTCGCCCCGTCCGGGAACGGCGGCACGCGCTCCTCGGGCTGGGTCTCGCCGTCCCCGTCGGTGGCGCGGACCTCCAGCCGGTGCTCGCCCGGCGTCGCGTCCCAGACGACCACCCACTGCTTCCACGTGTCGATCGTGGCGGCCCGTGCGAGCTCCGCCTGGAGCCACGGGCCCTCGTCGACGCGGACCTCGACCCGCTCGATCCCGCGGTGCTGGGCCCACGCCACGCCGGCGATCGGCACCCGGCCGGCTCGAACCGGGGCCGAGCCGGTGGGCGTGTCGATCCGCGACATCGTCTTGACCGGCGCCCGCTCGGCCCAGCCGCGCTGCACCCAGTACGGGTCGTAGGCGTCGAACGTCGTGAGCTCGAGCTCGACGACCCACTTCGTGGCGGACACGTAGCCGTAGAGACCGGGCACGACCATGCGCACCGGGAAGCCGTGCTCGAGGGGCAGGGGCTCCCCGTTCATCGAGACGGCGAGCATCGCGTCGCGCCCATCCATCACGACCTCGGTCGGCGTGCCCACGGTGAACCCGTCGACCGAGCGCGAGACGAGCTGGTCGGCGCCCGGGTGGACGCCCGCCTCCTCGAGCAGGTCCCGCAGCGGAGCGCCGACCCAGCGCGCGTTGCCCACGTACCGGCCGCCCACCTCGTTCGACACGCACGCGAGCGTGATGTCGCGCTCGATCAGCGGCCGGGCGAGGAGCTGCTCGAGGTCGAGCGTGAGCGGCCGGTCCACCATGCCGTGGACGCGGAGCCGCCAGTCCTCGGCCATGACGGCCGGGACGAACAGCGCCGTGTCCACGCGGTAGAAGCGGTTGTTCGGCGTGAAGAACGGCTCGAGCCCCTGCACGTGGAGCGCACCCGTGGCGGACGGCGGGGCGGGGCTCGCCGGCGCGGGGATCGCGACGTCGGCCCTCGACGCGCTCGCGCGGAGACGACGAGCCAGGAACCCGCCGAGGCCGCCCGCCGCCACGGCGACGGCGGCGCCCACGGCGCCGGCGATCAGGAACCGTCGGCGGTCGAACCCGTCCTCGACGCCGGGGGAGGGCTCGGCCGACATCCACGACCGTCGGAGCGCGACGACGGCGGTCGCGCCGGCGGCGACGCCCACGATGGTGGGGATGGCGTCGGACGGGACGGCGCCGGGGCGCGTGAGCGCCGCGAGGACCCCGACCACCCCGAGCGCCACGAGCCCGACGATCGCGACCCGCGGTCGCCGCACCGACGCGACCCCGAGGGCCACGGCGATCGCGGCGAGCACGAGGCCGATCCCGATCAGCAGGACGGTCTTGTCGCTCTCGCCGAAGGTCCGGATCGCCCAGGCCTTGAGCCACTCGGGGGTGAGGTCGATGGCCGCCTGCCCCACCGCGAGGATCGGCGAGGCCTCGGGGTTCACGATCCCCGCCGCCAGGTGCGCGACGCCGATCGCCACCCCGCCGGCGACGAGGCCGAGCACGACGCCTGTGCCGGCCGAGGGGCGCTCGTTCGCAGTGGGTCGCGTCGGGGGCTCGGGTCTGGCGTCAGTCATGTCGGAAGGATGAACGGTAGACCTCCGCGGTCCATGACGTCCCGACCGCGACCCTCGGGACGGAGCGAGCGGGGGAGGTCGCCGCCTCCCCCGCTCGCGTGGAGCGTCTCACGAAGACCGCGGCACGGGGATCACCGGGCACTCGAACTGCCTGATGACGCCGTCGTCGTCGGCGAGGCCGTCGGCGAGAGCGGCGGCGACCTCCTCGTCGCTGTCGATGTCCCCGCTGCCGTTCGCGTCGACCGCCGCGACGGCGGCCTCGTAGTCCTCGAACGACAGACCGTGGACCATCCAGCGACCCCCGTTGAAGCCCGGGTCGCCAGGCGCCGCAGTTGCGACGTTCGGCTGCAGCCCGCCGAAGTCGTAGATCGTGTCGAAGCTGTGCGCGGGCGCCCCGGTTCCCGAGAAGTCCGTCTGGGTCCCCACGGTCCGGTACAGGCTGCCGTCGACGTAGAGCGCGGGGCCCGTGACACCGGCGCCGGCCACCCCCGCCGGGACCACCGCCAGCGCGGCCGCAGCCGCCAGGAGCACGATCGTCCGTCGAACCATGATGCGTCTCCCTCCCCGACCGACCGTCGCGGTCGTTGGAAGAGATGCTGCATGACGCGCGGTTGCGGGACGGTTGCTCCGTCCTTACGGGCTCGTGAAATCTGATCGAGGCTCGGCGGGGCCGATCGAGCCGACGTGCGAGCTACGTGCGCGCGGTCGAGACCTCGCCGTCCCGCCAGCGGAAGTCGAGGGTCACGACCTCGCCGGGGGTGCCCGTGCGGACCCGCTCGCCGCTCCCGCGCAGACGCACGGCCCCCGCGTTCCCGAGCGTCAGCCGGAGCGACCTCTTGGCGCGGTACGAGATGGGCCTCCCCGGCTCGAGCGTCTCCGCGGCGACGACCTCGCCGTCCGAGACCGCCTGCACCCACGAGGGCTGGGTCAGCGTGAGCGTCGCGCGCACGCCCGTCGGAGGCTCCTTCGTCGGGCCGCCGGGGAGCCGTACGTCGCCGGAGCCGTCGATGACCACTGGGTCGTCGTCGAGCGGGAGCGTCGGCTCGGCGCTCGTCGGCTGGTCCGCCGGCTGGCGGACCACGAAGAAGAGGACGGCGGCGGCCGCCAGCACCGCGAGGACGACCGCGAGGACCTTCCAGAGACGCCCCCTCCCTTCCGGGAGCGGCTCGAAGACCGGCTCCACGCTCTCGGGGTGGCGCGCGTCGAGGTCCCGGAGCAGCGGCTCCGGATCGAGCTGCAGGTACCGGGCGTACTCGCGGAGGTACAGCCGCGCGTAGCCGTGCGAGGGGAACTCCTCGGGCGGCGCGTCGCTCTCGAGCGCCTGGAGGTACCGCTCCCACACGCCGGTGCCCCTCGCCGCGTCGCCGAGGGTCTTGCCGGTCGCGTGTCTCGCGCGCATGAGCGTCGTGCCGGGGCTCGGACCCGGGTGGTCGGGCGGCTCGCCCTCGGCTTCGGTCTCCAGATGGTCGAGATCCGCGGGGTCCCCGACGGCCTGCGGACGCCACGCCTCCTCCTGGTCGGCCGGGTCCCACCGGTGCCCGCACGAGCGGCAGACCCACTGGACGGTCCCCGTGGCGGCGACCGGCACGTTCTCCCCGCGCAGCTCCATGACGAGGACCGAGGGGGCTCCCGAGGGCGCGGCGACGATCAGGTCGGAGCCGCAGCGTGGGCAGTCGGGTCTCGCCATCTCGCCTCAGCGACATCCTCGGGGGCGGCGCAGTCGGCGCAGTCGGAACCGGCCCGAGCACGCACGGAACCCGCGCACGGGACGACGCGACACCGATCGCAACACTACCCCGGCCATGGGGAGACTCCACGCTAGCCAGGTCGACCGAGGGCCGTCAAGCGGGCGTTCCGGAGCGGGGCCGCCGAGGCCTCAGCCCACCGATCGATCTCGGCCCACCGCGAGCTCGCCATCCGCACGGGCCAGCTCCGTCCGCCGGATCGGGGTGAAGCTCCAGGGCCACCGCCACGGCGTGGCGTCGGCGACGTGCAGCGGCGAGCCCTGGACGTGGTCGGCCGGGTCGGGCACGTGGGCGTGGAACGGGACGACGCCGGGGCGGAGATCCCAGATGAGCGCCCGGCCGCCAGGGCGGAGCACGCGGCCGATCTCGGTCATGGCGGCGCTCGGGTCGGCCCAGTGGTGCATCGACAGGGTGCTGACGACGAGGTCGAACGAGGCGTCGGGGAACGCGAGCGAGGCGACGTCGCCGACGAGGAACGAGGGCCGACGCCCGTTCGCGCTCCGCGAGCCGTCGGCGTTCGATCGGGCGCGCTCGATCATCGCCGCGTCGAGGTCGAGACCGGTCACGTCGAGGCCGTGCTCGCGAGCGAGCCGGATCGACAGCCGGCCCGGGCCGCACCCGATCTCGAGCACCCGGGCGCCGTCCGGCGCCCGCGCCGCGACGTCGGCGGCGACGCCCGCGTAGAGCGAGCCGAACGCCAACCCCGTCAGCGCGTCGTACACGACGGCGTCGGCGATGACGATCCCTCCCGGCGCTCGTCGTCCCGTGGCGGCACCCCGCAGGTGCCGCGCGGCGACGATCGTCGCCACCGCCGCTCCGAGCAGCATCACGAGCGTCCCCGGACGGGCCAGCCATGGTCGTGTCCGCCTGGACCGCGTCGCCATGGCCGTCAGCGTAGATGGAAGGCGCCGAAGCGTGACGTCGCGCGCTCGATCGGTCACGGCGTCTCGCGCGCGAGAACGATGACGTAGGGTTGTCTGGCGCCCGCCGCCCGAGGGCGCGATCCGAGGAGAGGACCGATGGGTCGCTGGCGCCATCCCCGAGAGCATCGCGATGCGGACGTGGACGAGGACGTTCCGGGCGGACCCGAGCTGCCCGTCGCACCGCCTGCACGCGACGCCGGCGATACGGAGGCGACCGGCGGCGTGGACGAGACGTTTAAGGAGGTGACCATGGACCGTGCAGACGGCGGGTCCGAGCTCTCGGTGGTCGGAGCGGGGACGCGGATCGAGGGAACCGTGACGGCCGCCGGGTCGCTGCGTGTCGACGGGGAGGTCAAGGGCAGGATCACCGCGGCCAGGGACGTGACGCTGTCGCAGCAGGGCCGGGTCGAGGCCAACATCCAGGCCGAGAGCATCACCCTGGCCGGCCGGGTCAAGGGCGACCTCGTCGCCAAGGGGGACGTGTCCCTGCCGGCCGACAGCCGGCTCGACGGCGACATCCGAGGGCGCAACGTGCAGGTCGGCGGCGTGGTCATGGGCGACATCGTGGGCAGCGGCAAGGTCGAGCTCGGGCCGCGCTCGCGGGTGGAGGGCGACATCCGCTCGCGGTCGCTCGCGATCGCGGAGGGGGCCGTGTTCATCGGGACGTCCGCGATGGGCGAGGACGCACGTCAGGCCGACGAGAGCCGGACCTGACGCGCCGAGGTGTCGCGATGGAGTTCGGGCGGTTCGCCTTCGGGTCGATCGAGATCGACGGGACGACCTACGAGCACGACGTCGTGATCGAGCGCGGTCGCGTCCGCAAGCGCCGGAAGGGACCCTCGAAGCCGTTGCGCGCCACGTTCGGCCACACGCCGCTCTCGGCGGCCGAGGACATCCCGTGGGACTGCCGGCGTCTGGTGATCGGGACCGGGGCGTCCGGGGCGCTGCCCGTGACGGACGACGTGGTGGAGGAGGCCGAGCGGCGCAACGTCGAGCTCGTCACCGTGCCGACGGCCGAGGCGATCGAGTCGCTCCGGAGGGCCGCACGCGATACGAACGCGATCCTCCACGTGACCTGCTGAGCGCCACCGATCCCGCTCAGCCGGTGATCGGGTCTCCCTCGGGCGAGACGACGTACCACACGCCGCCCACGTCCTGGCCGTTCGTGTCGCCGGGGGCCTCGTCGCCCGCGAAGGTGTAGAGCGGCCAGCCGTTGTAGGTCACCTGCGATCCGCCGCCGTCCCGGTCGGCCGTGCCGAGGAGGTCCGCGTCGGTCGGGTCCTCGTCGTTGCCGCTCACCTCGAGCTCGCCCCTGGCCATCAGCGGTGGCCAGTTCGCGGCGCAATCGTCGTAACACGTGCTCGGCCCCTGCTCGTCCGGCAGGAAGGCGTACAGGGTGTTGCCCCTCGCGTCGGTGAGGATCAGCCCGAGCGCCGAGTCGTCGCTCTCGATCTCGGTGCGGCGGCCGGAGGACGGCGTCTCGCTCGGCGACTCCGTGGCGCTCGCGGCGGGTGAGTCGGACGGCTCGGTGGTCGGAGACGGCGCGCTGGGGGAGCCGGTGGCGCCGCCGGCATCGTCACCGGAGCATGCGGCGAGCGTGAGCACGAGGACGAGCGCGACGAGGAGCGATGTGCGGATGGACATGGCGGTCACCCTTCCTGAGGTCTCCTGCGGGCGTGGGGCACGGAGGGTCTACGCAGGAGTCACCGATGCGGTTCGCTCGCGCCCCGACGGGAGCGGCGTGCGCTCACGGGATGACCGAGAACCCGTCGACCGAAACGACCGTGGCCCCGGCCGCCGGCCTGGCCTCGCCGAGCACGACGATCCGGAGCGTGTGATCGCCCTCGGTCAGGCCCGAGACCGTCCGCGCGACGCCGAACGTCGTCTCCTTCGCGAAGTTGTCGACCGTGCGCACGAGCGCTCCGTCGACGTAGATCGCCGCTCGACCCTGCCGCGGCCCTCGGACCGTGGCCCACTCGACGCCGGTGCCGCGGAACGTGAGCTCCAGGGCGGCGCCCTTCGCGTCGCTCGCCACGAAGCCGCGACCCGACGCGCGAGCGTCCCTGGTCGTCCCCCACGAGAGCTCCAGCTCGGGGGTCGGGACACGATCGCCGCCGACCTCGAAGGCGTCGATCGCGACCAGCGTGTCGCTCGCCGCCGCCGCGCGTTTCCCGAGGACGCGGACCTCGAGCGTGTGCTTCCCGGGGCCGAGATCCGCGAACCGCCGCTCGATCCCGAGGACATGCCGTCGCGAGTACTGGTCGAAGGTGCCGACCCCCGTCCCGTCGATGAACACGGCCGCCCTACCCTGCGCCGGACCGGTCATCGTGACCCACGTGACGGACGGACCGGAGAACTCGAAGGACGCGGTCGCGCTCGCGCGCCGCTCGGTCACGTACGAGCCGCCGCGAGCGCCGGGTTCCGAGACGCTCCGCCACCCGTACGAGACGAGGGGGCTGTCCTGCTCGAGCTCGGTCGGCGTGGCGACGTCGAACACGGTCGACGTCGCCGGGTTCCCGCTGCGGTCCACCACGGGCTCGAGCGCTCCGGCCACGTTCACCGCGGCGTGGTAGGTGACCCCCGCGACGAGCGGGTCGAGCGCCCGCACGAGCGCGACCCGCACCTTGCCCTCGCGGCAGTCCACGATCACGCCCTTGCCGGAGCGGCAGGTGATCGAGACGTCCTCGGCCGCGCTCGCGTCGGTCCGGAACAGCACCGTGTTCTCCGGCGTGACCCGGCGGACGATCTCGCTGAACGCGAGCGTGACGGTCTGAGCTCCCGCCTCCGGCGGTGTGAGGCTCACCGTCGGCGGGGTCACGTCGGGGATAGGGATCGTGACGGCGTCGAACGCGGCTCCCGCGAACCGGTCGAGGTCGACGCAGCCGTCGATGCCCGCAACGGACCCGCAGTCGGTGTGCTGCCAGAAGGTCCAGCCGTTGCCGCTCCAGTCCTCGGCCGGCGTGGTGGGCGAGCTGACGTCCCAGTGGGCGACCCACAGCACCGTGTACCCGGCGGCGGCGACGGCGGTCGTGTCGCCGGTCCGCTGCGCCCAGCCGTACGGGCTCGTGTAGACCATCGGCCGGACGCCGAGGCGCTCGGTCACGCGGTCGAGCCACTTCAGGATCCACTTGGTCACCTGCGCCTGCGTGAGCCCGCCCGTGCGCTCGATGTCGAGCACCGGCACCAGGTCGCCCGGTCCCAGGTCCGCGTTCTCGACGAAGTGGTCGGCCTCCTGGACCGCGTCCCGCCGCGCGTCGTCGGGTCGCGCGAAGTGGTACGCGCCGAACACGACCCCGTTCGCCGTGGCGCCGGCCCTGTTCGTCGCGTACGTCGGATCCACGTAGTCCGATCCGTCGGTGGCCTTCGCGAACGCGAAGCGCCTCTCCGAGGCCGCGACCTGGCTCCAGTCGATCGTCCCGTTCCAGTGCGAGACGTCGATCCCGGGGAGACCGGGCAGGACCTGGGCCACGACCGGCGGTTCCGGGGCTCCGGCGGTGTCGGAGGGCGGGGCCGTCCCGGGGGTTTCCTGGGCCTCGGCGGTGGGGAGCGCGAGCCATGCGAGGGCGAGCGCGATCGACGCTGCCGTCACGGTGCGGGCGATCCGTGCCGTCCTGCTCACCACCTTCGAGGGACCTGACGCGACAGCGTACCCGAGGCGACAACCCGGCCTCCGCGGGCCCGAGGCCGCTAGGAGCCGTGTCGGGACAGGCGCTGCAGACCGTCGTAGGCCGCGTACTTGTAGGTCTCGGACAGGGTCGGGACGTTGAACGTGGAGTGGATGAAGTAGTCGATCGACCCGCCCGCGTGCAGCACGGCCTGCCCGATGTGGATCAACTCGGCCGCGTCGTCGCCCACGATGTGCACGCCGAGCAGCCGCCGGTCCTCGCGACCGAAGACGAGCTTCACGAGCCCGTCGGTGGCGCCCGCGATCCGCGCCCTGGCGTTCGTCTCGAACGGCGCACGCCCGGACTCGACGTCGAGCCCGGCCTCTCGGGCGGCATCCTCGGTCATCCCGACCATGCCGACCTCGGGGACCGAGTAGACGCCGAGGGGGGCGAGCGGGTCCACCGTCTCCTTGAACGAGATGCCGAACGCGTGGCAGGCGGCCACCCGTCCCTGCTCCATGGCGGCCGAGGCGAGCCCTGGCGGGCCGATCACATCGCCCGCCGCGTAGATGCCCTCGGCCGAGGTCCGGTAGGTCTCGTCGACGACGATCCTGCCGCGCTCGTCCGTGCGGACGCCCGCCTCCTCCAGGCCGATGCCCTCCGTGGTCCCGGCTCGCCCGGAGGCGAAGAGGGCGGCGTCCGCCACCAGGGTCCGCCCTCCGGAGAGCCCGAGCGTGAGGGCCCCGTCCACACGCCCGGTGCTCGTCACCGTCGCGTCGGTGAGCAGGCGCATCCCGTGCCCCTGGAACACCCGGGCGAGCGCCTCGGAGATCTCGGCGTCGGCGAACGGGAGGATGCGCGGGCCGCGCTCGACCATCGTGACCTCGGCGCCGAGCGCCAGGAAGATCGATGCGTACTCGCAGCCCACGGGTCCGCCGCCGACCACCACGAACGTGCTCGGGATCCGCTCGAGCTCCAGGATCGACTCGGAGTCGTGGACGTCCGGATCCTCGAACGGGACGCCGGGCGGGTGGAACGGGCGGGAGCCCGTGGCGAGCAGGACGACCTCGCCCCGCAGGACGCGCTCGCCGCCCGGGGTCGCGACACGGACGATCCGGCTCGGCCCGAGCCGGGCATCGCCCTGGACGAACTCGATGTCGTGGCGCTCGAGGTTCCGGCGGACGGCGTCGACCGACAGCTTCACGACCTCGGCCGTGCGGGCGCGCATGTGCTCGAGGACCGTCTCGGGGCCGAGGTCCATCCCGGCCCCGTAGAGGTCGCGGCGGCGGAACCCCGTGAGGTACAGCGCGGCCTCCCGCAGGGTCTTCGTCGGCACGCCGGTCTTGCTGGCCGCCGAGCCACCCGGGTCGTCCCTGCGGTCGACGATGGCCACGTGCTTGCCGAAGTAGGCGGCCTGGGCCCCCGCCTTCTCGCCGGCCGGGCCCGCGCCGACGACGACGAGGTCGAAGCGTTCGGGGGTCACGGACGCCCAGGATACGACGCGACGAGGTGCGGGCCACGAGCGCAGGTCCCGTGGCCCGCACCCGCTGGGACTCACATCGCGGCGAAGGTCTCGTAGACCGTGACGCTGCCCCCGCCCTGCAGGACCGGGCTGCCCTTCGCGGTCGCCGTCGCCGCCTCGAGCGAGTCCGCCTGGACGATCGTGTAGCCGGAGTGCGGCGTGCCGGGCGCACCGTCGCTCACCGATCCGTCGCTCGCGACGGTCACCGCGGGCCCGAACGGGTTGCCGCCGTCCTTCAGTCCGCCGCCGATTTGCTCGAACCAGGCGTTCCAGGCCTGCAGGACCTTGGCCTGCTCCTCCTCCGTCTCGGGCATGCCCCCGCCCGTGTACAGGAGCACGTAGTCGGCCATGTCTCCTCCTCTCCCGACCCCGAGGGCCGTCTCGTCCGACACCACTCCGACGAACGGGGACGCCGGTTCTCGACATCCGAGCGATCCCTTGACCACCGTTCGCCGCTCGTGCCAGCGTGGCGGCTCGGTCCGATGGGAGATGGTCGACACGGCCCGGCTGGGGCCGTGCTCGAGGATGGAGGGCGCATGGTCCTGGTGCAGTTCCGCGTGCGGGTCCCCGACGTCGAGCGCTTCAAGGCGACCCAGGAGAAGTTCGTCCCGGTGATGGAGTCCCTCGGGGGGAGGAACCACCGTGCGTACTCCGCCGAGTCGGACCCGAACGAGGTGACGACGTTCAGCGAGTGGGACTCGCACGACGCGATGATGGCCGCGACGGATCGGTTCGGAGAGGACTTCAACCGCGAGGCCGGAACGGAAGGCCTCGAGTGGGAGACACGCATCTGGCACGTGCTCTGATCGGTTCTGGTGCTCTCCAACCCCGCGAGCGTAAGGGTCACGCGCGCTCGCGGGGTTGGATCGGGCGGCGACCTGGCTAGGCCGCTCGGCGCATGAAGAAGAGCACGACCGCTGCGACGAGGGCGACGACGATGATCGTGCCCACGATCCCCATGTTCAACGCTGCAAGCATCTCGGTCCTCCTTGTCCAGGAGGTCTTACCCTTCGGCGCCACCGGCAAACGCGCGCTCAGGGGCCGAACCAGCGAGCGCGGCGGCTGGACGCGAAGTCGGCCTTCTCGGCTCCCATCTCCGCCGACGGCGGGACGAACGTGCCGATCGGGTGCCCCGGCGTCGAGAAGAAGTCCACATCGACGCGCGCGACCTCGTGCCCGCCGAACTCGATGTAGCACGAGCCCTTGCCGTCGTAGCCGGGGGGCGGGCTCGTCCCGCGGACCCGCGCGATCAGCTGGTCGGCCACCACGCGCGCCGCGCCCTCGGCGAACACCCCCGCCTTGGCCGTGCCCACGTTCGCCACGTCGCCGACCGCGAAGACGCCCTCGAAGCGGGTGGCCAGGGTCGCCGGGTCGACCGGGACCCAGCCGCCTTCCGTCAGGCCCGAGTCCCGTACGACCGCGGGCACCCGGTGCACGGGGACGCCCAGGAACACGTCGTAGGGCAGGCGCCGGCCGTCGTCGAGCACCGCATCGCGCGTGGCCGGGTCCAGCGAGGCGACCCGGCGATCCGGCACGAACCCGATGTCCCGCTCGGCGAACGCCTCGAGGATCGCCTGCGAGGTGGAGGCCGACGGCGGGACAGGCGTGCCGAACGGGATCACGACCTGGAGGCGGACGTCGTCGCGGACACCCCGCTCGCGCAGGTACTCGTCCAGCAGGATCGCCGCCTCGCTGGGCGCCGGCGGACACTTGAACGGGGCGCCGCAGACGCCGACGATCGCCGTTCCGGCCCGGAACGACGGGAGGATCTCGCGGAGGGCCTCGGCTCCGGGGACCGAGTAGAACTCGTTGCCGGCCTCGGCCAGACCGGGCGTGGCCGCGATGTCGAGCTCGACGCCCAGGGCGATCACCAGGACGTCGGCCTCGTAGGTGTCGAGGTCGGTCGTGACACGCCGCGCGTCGGGGTCGATCGAGGTGATCGTCTCCTGGCGGAACCGGACGTGCGGCGTCGTGATGTCCCCGAAGCGCAGGCGGACCTCCTCGGGCGACCGCCTGCCGAACATCACGTCCAGCTTCGAGAAGCCGAACACGAAGGCGTCCGAACGATCGATCAGGGTGACGTCGACCTCGTCACCGAGTTCCTCGGACAGGCGCGTGGAGAGCTCGAGGCCTCCGAACCCGGCTCCGAGAACGAGGACGGACGTGGTCATCGAGACGAAGGATACGTGCCTCCGCCTCGCGGCCGTCGTCCGGCGAGCGACGGCGGACGCGCGAAGGGCGCCGGGGGGAAGCCGACGCCCTCCGCGGACCGACGGTCGTCCCGTGGGGGGTCAGCTCACGGGATGCTCCCGTCGCTGGTGTCGCCCTCGCCGGGGGCGAGGTCCGTGGCGGTGTCCGGGCCCGGACCGCCGCTGAACAGGTCGGCGCCGTCGCCGCCGGTCAGGGTGTCCGGGCCCTGCTCGCCGTAGAGACCGTCGTCGCCGGCCCCGCCCGAGAGCACGTCGTCGCCCTGGCCGCCGAGCAGCGTGTCCGCGTCGTCCCCGCCCTCGAGCGTGTCGCCGCCCCGGCCTCCGACGAGGAGGTCGATCCCGGACGATCCGTCGATCGTGTCGACACCCGTCAGCCCGAAGAACAGGTCGTGCCCCGACGTGCCGGTGATGGTGTTCCGGCCGTTCGTCCCGACGAACACCGTGACCCGGACCGACGAGGCGAACAGTGTGGCGTCGGTGACGGTGAGCGTGACGACCGCGGTACCGCTCTGGTCGCCCTGGATCGTCACGGTCGGATCGGCACCCGTTCCGCCGAACGAGATGCCCGAGTTCGGGACCACCGCCTGGTTCGACGACGAGGCCGACAGGGCGAGCGGCGTGGCGTCGCCCGCGACGTGTAGGTTCAGCGTCGCGGTGCGCTGGTCCGCGGCCGAGCCGCCGGGGACGACCTCGATCGTCGGCTGGGTCGCGTCGCAGACGACCACCGTGACGTCGTCGACGTACCAGCCGTCGATGCCGGCGCACCCGTCCATCCCCATGTCGAACCGCAGGCGGATCGTGTCACCGGGCGAGACCCCGAGCGCCGCCAGGCTCACCTGCGACTGCCCCCACGTGCTGAAGACCTCGCCGCCGTCCGTGCCGCTGAACGCCGGCTGGCCGGCGAGCGGGTTGGTGTTGCCGCCCGCCGCCGTGGTCAGCGTCGTGTTGTACCCGTTGAACAGGAACGCGGTCGGTGGGATCGGCGAGTACGGCCCGCCGTTGATGCTCACCCGCACGTTGCCGCCGTCGAACGAGAACTCGGTGGCGATGTAGTGGTCGAACGACAGGCGGGCGTTCGCGAGCGGCGTGTCCGGGATCGGGATCTCGGGGCTCTCCATCCGCATCACGCCGGAGATGTCTCCCGCCCCGCCGTCGCAGTTGCCGGTGTTCGGATCGGCGCCGAACGCGGCAAAGCCCTCACGACCGCCGGGAAGCTCGGTGGCCCGGGTCCAGTCCAGGTCCGGCCACCCCGAGAACACCCCCTGGTTCGAGAGCGTCCAGCCGTCGAGGGCGTCCTCGCCCTCGAAGTCCTCGACGAAGATCGTCTCGGGGTCCTCGCACAGCGGCTCCTCGCCCGGCTGCAGGATCGGCTGGAAGTCGCACTGCTCCGTCGGGTCGAGCCGCAGCTCGACGGCCTCGATCATCGCCTCGACCTGCCCGCAGTCGCCGGTCGTGATCGTCTCGCCGGACGGCCCGGTCGGCGTCGTTCCGGTCCCGAGCGCCGTCAGGTTCACGCCGAGCAGGTCGTCGCACGCGGTCAGGAGCGCGTCCGCGTGGTCGGTGAACTTCGAGGTCGGCGTCTGGTAGACGGACTGCGCCCGGAAGTACAGGTGCGCCGCCTTCGTGAGCCCGATCGCCCCGACCGTCTGGCCGTTGTACGTGCCGCCGTCCACGAGCAGCGCGTACCCGTGGTTCGGGACGCCCGAGTTCGTGTGGACGCCGCCCTGGTCGGATGGGTAGCAGAAGTACTCGACGTCGCTGACCTTCCCCGGGTCGGCCAGGCACCGCGGGTTCCACATGTCGCGGATCGCGGCCCGGAACGCCGTCGCGTCCTCGCCCATCAGCCAGCGGTACGAGTCCTCCCGAGGCGTGTCCTGGACCTTCATCGTCACGTTGACGCCATCCGGGAGCTCGCTCTTGAGCAGGTCGCCGTGCACGAGCGCGATGCGGATCGACGGGATCGTGATCGTCGCGTCCTGGCCGCTCATCGGCGCCGCCGGACCGGGGACGTTGTCGGCGACGATCACGGCGACCGCCCCGGCGTCCTGCGCGTTCTTGACCTTGATCGTGAAGGCGCAGGTCCCGCGGTCGACGAGCGCGATGTTGCCCGAGATCTCCGCGCCGTTCACGAGCGGCTCGCACGCGTCGGTCCTCACGCCCACGCCGTCGTCGCCCAGCACCACGTCGCCGGTCACCCCGTTGGTCGTGAGCTGCGGCCCGAACGAGGCCGCGCCGGCGGGGCACTCACCGGCGATCGAGGGCGGCGTGTTGATCACCAGGAGCGGGACCGGGACGGTGTGCTCGGAGCACTGCCCGTCCGAGCGCTCGGGAGTCGGCGAGTCCGTGCCGGCCCCGTTCAGCATGTCGATCGTCTCGCCCCAGATGTCCGAGTACGACTCGTTCAGCGCGCCCGGCTGCCACTGGTAGATCAGGTTGTGGGTGAACTCGGTGTACGCGTGTCCCCACTCGTGCGCGACGACGTCGTCGGCCGTGACGCCGTTGCCGTAGTTCGTCGTGATGCCGTTCCAGTTCGCGTTCGGGCACTGGATCGTCGGGTCGTTGTTGACCGACATCATCTCGGCGCCCGCGTCGTCGTAGGAGTCGAGCCCGAACGCGTTGGAGAAGAAGAGGTAGGAGTGCCCGCTGAAGTTCACGATGTTCTGCTGGTCCTCGTTCAGGCTGCCCGGGAACGGGTCGCCCTCCTTCCAGACCTCCGTGGCGGTGCTCTGCTCGAACAGACGTCGGAACAGGGCCCCCTCCACCGCCGAGTACCGGTTCAGGACCTTGCCGACGTGCGCGTGGACGAACACGAAGTCCCGGATCCCGGCGCCGTCGGTCACCTCGACCTGGTAGGCCAGCTGATCGGTGCCGGCGACGTCCGGATCAGCCCGGTGCGGTAGATCGTGAGTCGGGCGGAGGCTCGGAGGTCGGCCGCATGGACGCGGGCGGTCGTGCCGTCGGGCGCCTCGGGCGAGTCGGCGACCACCTCGCGGATCGCGAGCCTGCCCGCTCGAGCCGCCGAGAGCCGTGGCGCGGTCGAGAGGTTCAGCCTCGGCACGAAGACACCGTCCACCGCCGTGAGCCGGCCGTCGGCGTCGAGGTGCGCCCGCACCTGTGCCCCGAACGCCGGCACGCCGCGGTAGACCTGGTCGTAGACGAGATGGGTCGCGCCGTACGCATCCCGGAAGCGCCCGGTGAGGTGGAGTTGCCGCGCGTCGGTCACGCCGAACGTGCCGCCGAAGCGCGAGAAGAACGCACCGGCCTTCACGGCGGGCCGGGCCGCGCTCGCGGGAAGCAGGTCGCCCCCGCGGCTCACGCGGAGGAATCCGGCGACGCCGGTGCTCTTCCGGAACGTCGCGAAGCGTCCCCGTCGGCGGTCGTACGCAGCCGCTGGATCGACCGCCTCGCCAGGTCCCTCGCCGATCCCTGCTGCCGCGCGGACGGCTCCGGCGTCGCGGCGCCCGAGCTCGCTACGGTAGGGACGCCGAGCGCGACGAGAGCGAGGATCAGGAGCAGGCTGCGGGCGCGTCTCCGACCCCTCATCGACGACCTCCCTCCGCCCCCGGGGGCCGGGGGCTCGTCGGTGCGGGCCAGTCACGTTGTGGGTGAGCCGGCGGAGCGGCTCAGGCGGGACGGTATTGAGAGGTCGTCCTGAAGGTCAAGTCGGCCGTCTGGAGGGCGGACGATGGAGGGACGTGCCCGCTCGCTCCAAGCGATGGGTGTTCGCCTGCTGCAGGAGACCCGACGTAGCGTGGGACGGCCAGCGAAGTTCGTGCGTGAGGGGGGACCCGGTGCGGGGACCGCCCGATCCCTCCCCATCCCATCGTTCAACGGCCATCCGCGTCAGCGAGATCAGGGGCTAGGGCGCTCGCGCGCTCGACCGCCGCCGGAAGACCGACCGCGATCGCCAGGCGTGCTGTGATCTCGTGAGCACCATGGTGTCGAGTCTGATGGTGCGCGGTCGATCTGGATCCTGAGCGCGTGAACCCCGATCTGATGCCGACGGATCAGCGCCAACGCCGCCAATTGACGGCGCCTTGCCTGGAGCCGGCCGTCACTTCTTCCTTCCATCCGCTGAACGCGGCCAACACCTCTCCCTTCTCGCGATCGGGCACTTCGAAATGATCGAGGGTGCGGCCAAGCTCCGCATCGACCTCGTCGAAGATGTCCGGTGGGATCTTCAAGTCGAAATGGGCGTCCCGGAGCTCCCTGGCCGTGTAATGGAATGGCCCACCCGCCAAGGAGGCAACCCACAACGTCCGCAAGAACTTGAGGCCCGGCAGGCGCCCCGCGTATGTCACCGTGTGCCATTCCTTCAGCTCGGGGTTGGCCTCGACCACCTTGGGGTTCTTGAGCAGTTGATCGCTGAAGTGGTCCACGACAGCGGCGATGGCGTAGATCCCACCCAGGCGTTCATACAGGGTCGGCTCTGCCATGACTTCCTCCCTCCCGTTGTCTCCTTCGTCGGCCGAAGGTCGATCCCCAGGTCGGACGGCTACATCCACCCGCCCCCCAAAGACCGGCGCATCACTCCCCGCGCCACGCATCACCTCCTCCCCGTCGAGTAGTCACGGTGAGGAGTACGCCCCACCAGACCACTCAGTTCGTCGAGCAGGTCCGCGCCCTCATGCCTCAGCAGATCGAGGAGGGTTCCCCATGTCGTGCCGAAACTGGGCCACGGTCTGCCTGTCCGGTGACCTGGATCGACCTCACTTGAACCTGGTCGATGCGACCGTGTGTCTGACGAAGTCGGACGACGAAGGGAGCCCCCCGAGGTGGGCCCCCTTCTCTGCTGGCCTTGCTCGCGTCTGGCGCGCAGCCAGCGTCCTAGGTCCAGGAACCGGTCCTAGGCCCGAACGATAGTGACGGTGCCAGCAGCGGGTGAGATGAGGGTCTCATGCCCGTCCGCCCACCTGACGTGGTAGCTGTCCTTCACTTCGCCGCGGATGACTCTCAGGACCTCTCCCTCTCGAGGCGGTGAGCCGACTTGAGACGAGTCGATGACGATGCGGTCGCCACGCCGGGCTGGCGCCGCGCGTCTGGACGAGACCGGCTCAGAACGGCGAGACGTCCCCGAGGTTGCCCTACTCGTGATCTTCCCGACGGTGCGCTTCTTCGCTGCGACCTTCTTCGGTGTGGTCTTCCTGACGGTGCTCTTCTTCGCTGAGCTCTTCTTCGCTGGCACGGCTCGCCTCCTGGAAGCGGACGGCTGCACTCAGACTACTTCTCTTGCGCGAGGGCGAACGGCTTGACGCACGCTGGGACGCACCGTCCGTTTCGGTTCATCCCGCTGCAGCGGTGTACGGTGCTCAGGGATGCTCCGCTCGGCCAGAGGGAGGGGGAGCTGGTCCCGCTTCCCGCAGCATCCCGACGAGGACCGCCCTAGGTACGGATCCTCGTCGACGTCTGTTGGCAACCTCGGTGGTGGCCGGCATGGGTCCCCGTCTCCGGCAGTCACCGATCACACGAGCGCGGTCGTTGCCGTCAGGCGGCTGGAGAACCTGGAGAACCTGACGGGCACCCAAGGGAAGATACTGGTAGGGGACCTGGGCGCCAGGGAGGGCAGGCAAGTGTGGATCGAGACAGCGGAAGATGGTCAGTACCTGAACGCGATGTTGGTAGAGCGGTTCTCGGTTGACCGCCTTGAGACGGACACCGAGTTGTGGGTGATCAACGCATACATGCCGTCGGGCAGGGCGATCCAGGTGTCGAGGGAACCCTATCCATCCTTCCGTGAGGGCGTGAGCGCACTCAAGGAGCTAACGGATCGCGTTACGGGCGAATGACTGTCTGGTGGGGCTGACGCCCGTTGTACGCCCGACCTTCGCACACGAGCCCGGCGACCTGGACGGCCTCCGCTCTCGCTGCCTTGGTCGAGGCTCTCTGGGCAGCCTTACCTGGGCGGATCAGCCGTCCACGAAGTGGTGAGATCTGTCGAGGGCGAGGATCCGGAGCCTAGAGCTGGGATGCCTCGCTTGCGTTCCGGCGACGGAGCACGTCCCCGAACGATGGCGCGTCGATCGTGGCGATGACGAGCGCCGCCTCAGCCCGTCGACGCCA
>Ga0105094_10000471_pt1 | contig 20084 bp, 10 predicted proteins | sample PPLLak1March2015_2_FD_87023 | JGI IMG/M metagenome (GOLD analysis project Ga0105094, IMG submission 87023) | Freshwater sediment microbial communities from Prairie Pothole Lake near Jamestown, North Dakota, USA - PPLs Lake P8 Core (3) Depth... | ecosystem: Environmental > Aquatic > Freshwater >...
CTATTTCTATTAAATCCGAATCACTCCGGTTTTCTCTTTCAGCCGATTCACTCGAATCCGCGATAAGTCGCGGCAGGGCATTTTCATATTTTCCAAGGATAGTCACCATCTTCTTTTTCATATTAATATTATCATAAACAGCCGGCAGATAAAGTATAAACGAACTCCCTTTACCCGGCACACTCTTCAGTTTTATTGCTCCACCTAGAAGTTCTGCAAGTCCCTTGCTTATGGAAAGACCCAGGCCTGTCCCCCCGTATTTTCTGCTAGTCGAACCTTCTACCTGCTGAAATGCTTCGAAAATTATCTGCTGTTTTTCTTCCGGAATTCCTATACCGGTATCGGTAATTTCAAATCCTATAACCGGATGAAGGCTGCTCAGGTTATTAATTCCGGAAATATCTAATTCATCTGCGGTAAATATTCTGAATTGAATTTCACCCTTTTCCGTAAATTTGAATGAATTGGAAAGAAGGTTTTTTAAGATCTGCTTTAACCGGCGGCTGTCTGTTTCCATCACCTCCGGAAGGTTTTTGTCAACTTCAATTGTAAACTTAAGTTTTTTCGTTTCCGATAAAGGTTTGAAAGTTGTTTCTACATAGCTGCACAATTCTGCAAATGAAACGGAATTTATACTTGGTGAAATTACTCCCGATTCAATCTTCGATAGATCAAGAATATCATTAATTAGCTGTATTAAATCGTCTCCGCACGAATAAATTGTTTTTGCAAACTTTACTTGTTTTTCATGAAGATTCCCTTCTTTATTTTCATATAGCTGCTGGGCTAATATCAGAAGTGAATTAAGAGGAGTTCTTAATTCGTGGGACATGTTTGCCAGGAATTCCGATTTACATTTTGAAGCCATAGCAAGCTGCTCCGCTTTTTCTTCAAGATATCTTCTAGATTCTTACACATCCTTATTTGTCTTCTCTACCTCTTCTTTCTGCTTGGCTAACAAAAATGCTTTCTCCTGCAGTTCATCATTTGCATATTTTAGTTCTTCCTGCTGGGATTTAAGTTCCGATGCAAGCGACTGCGACTGCATAAGCAGCTCTTCGGTTCTGGTGTTCGTTTCAATTGTGTTGAGAACTATACCGATACTTTCGGTGAGCTGTCCTAAAAAGTCCATCTGTATTCCGCTGAATTGACTTAGGGAAGCAAGCTCGATTACCGCTTTAATGTTATTTTCAAAAAGAACCGGTAGAATAATTACATTCAGCGGTCTATGTTCGCCAAGCCCGGAGCGAATTTTTAAATAATCGTCGGGCACCTGCGAGAGGTGTATTTTTTCTTTTTGAAGAGCACATTGGCCGATTAAACCTTCACCGATTTCGAATTCTTCCTGTATATTATCAATTTTTGTATCGAGTGCGTATACGGATGAAAGCTTAAGCACCCTCTCTTCAGCAATTTCATCATGCTGCAGAATATAAAAGGCTCCGGCATTTGCGTTTACTACCTGTACGAGTTCTGCTAAAATTCTTCTGCTCAACGTTCTTAAGTCTCTTTGCCCCTGCAGCATCTGGTTGAATTTAGCCAGATTGGATTTCAGCCAGTTTTGTTCCTGGTTCCTTAAGGTTGTTTCCTTCAGGTTAGCAATCATTTGATTAATTGTATCTTTAAGAGATTCAACTTCTCCCTTAGCGTCAACATTAATCATCCGGGTAAGATCTCCTTTAGTAACCGCAGTGGCAACCTCGGAAATTGCACGAACCTGCGTGGTAAGATTTTGAGCAAGCTGGTTTACATTTTCAGTAAGATCTTTCCAAATACCTGATGCCCCGGGTACACTGGCTTGACCGCCAAGCTGTCCCTCAACTCCTACCTCTCTTGCAACGGATGTAACCTGTTCCGCAAATACTGCCAGCGTGTCAATCATTTCGTTGATTGTATCAATAAGCTGTGCAACTTCACCCAGTGCAGTAATATTAAGTTTTTGTTTTAATTTTCCTTTCGCTACGTCTGTAACCACCTGGGCAATGCTTCTAACCTGCACGGTGAGATTTGATGCCATCTGATTAACGTTATCCGTTAAATCTTTCCAGGTTCCCGCAATTCCTTTAACATCGGCCTGTCCGCCGAGTTTTCCTTCAGTACCAACTTCGCGCGCAACACGTGTTACTTCATATGCAAAAGAATTAAGCTGATCAACCATAGTGTTGATTGTATTTTTAAGATCGAATATTTCTCCTTTAACATCGGTAGTAACTTTTTTCGAGAGGTCGCCGCTCGCAACGGCTTTTGTTACTTGAGCAATGTTTCTTACTTGTGCCGTAAGGTTGCTGGACATTTTATTTACAGAGTCTGTCAGATCTTTCCAGGTTCCAGCAACGCCCGGTACAAAAGCTTGTCCTCCTAGTATACCGTCAGTTCCGACTTCACGCGCCACTCTGGTTACCTCGGAAGCAAATGCCCTTAGCTGATCAACCATTGTATTGATTGTCTCTTTAAGCTGAAGAATTTCACCTCTTACATCTACAGTAATTTTCTTCGAAAGATCGCCGTTAGCAACAGCAATGGAGACTTCCGCAATATTCCTTACCTGGCCGGTAAGATTGCTTGCCATCTGATTTACAGAATCGGTAAGCTCTTTCCAAACACCTGCGACCCCTTGTACATTTGCTTGTCCTCCCAGCTTTCCGTCGGTTCCGACCTCGCGTGCAACCCTTGTTACTTCCGATGCAAATGAATTAAGCTGATCAACCATTGTGTTAATTGTATCCTTAAGTTCAAGGATTTCACCTTTAACTGGTACAGTAATTTTTTTTGAAAGATCCCCTTTTGCTACAGCGGTTGTAACATCGGCAATATTCCTCACCTGTCCCGTTAAATTGCTGGCCATTGTATTTACACTGTCCGTCAGATCTTTCCAGGTTCCACCTACGCCTTGAACGTTAGCCTGTCCGCCAAGCTTTCCTTCCGAGCCCACTTCACGGGCAACACGAATCACCTCGGAACTGAACGAATTGAGCTGATCGACCATTGTATTTATTGTATTCTTCAGCTCAAGAATTTCACCTTTAACATCAACTGTAATTTTGCGCGACAAATCTCCTTTCGCAACAGCGGTAGTCACTTCGGCTATATTTTTTACCTGGCCGGTAAGATTGCTTGCCATCTGATTTACAGAATCTGTAAGATCTTTCCACATTCCGCCTACACCTTTAACATTCGCCTGTCCGCCCAGCTTTCCCTCCGAACCTACTTCACGGGCAACTCTAGTTACTTCAGAACCGAATGAGTTCAGCTGATCGACCATTCTATTGATTGTATTTTTAAGCTTTTGGATCTCGCCTTTAACATCGACTGTGATTTTTCTTGAAAGATTCCCTTTAGCTACTGCAGTAGTTACTTCCGCTATATTTCGGACCTGATTTGTAAGATTGCTTGCCATTTGATTTACGGAATCGGTTAAATCCTTCCAAACTCCACCGACTCCTTTTACTTTTGCCTGTCCGCCGAGTTTTCCATCCGTTCCAACTTCACGTGCAACTCTGGTTACTTCGGATGCAAATGAATTGAGCTGAACCACCATTGTATTGATTGTATTCTTCAGCTCTAGAATTTCTCCTTTAACGGGAACGGTAATTTTTCTTGAAAGATCACCCTTTGCAACTGCAGTAGTTACCTCGGCAATATTTCTAACCTGCCCAGTTAGATTGCTGGCCATTTGATTTACAGATTCAGTGAGTTCTTTCCATATTCCTCCGACTCCTTTGACAGTCGCCTGCCCTCCGAGCTTTCCTTCGGAACCTACTTCTCTGGCAACTCTTGTAACCTCAGAAGCGAAGGAATTGAGCTGGTCTACCATAGTATTGATTGTATTCTTCAGCTCAAGAATTTCACCCTTAACATCGACGGTGATTTTCTTTGAAAGATCGCCTTTTGCGAATGCGGTAGTTACTTCCGCTACATTTCTTACCTGGTTTGTTAGATTGTTTGCCATTTGATTCACTGAATCGGTAAGATCTTTCCATGTTCCGGCTACTCCTTTTACCTTTGCCTGCCCTCCGAGTTTTCCTTCTGTTCCTACTTCCAGTGCTACTCTTGTTACCTCGAACGAAAATCCGTTCAGCTGATCAACCATTGTATTGATTGTATTTTTCAATTCAAGGATTTCACCTTTAACATCAACTGTAATTTTTTTGGATAAATCGCCGTTTGCAACGGCAGTAGTTACTTCGGCAATATTTCTAACCTGTCCGGTAAGATTGCTTGCCATCTGATTTACCGAGTCGGTAAGGTCTTTCCATGTTCCAGCAACGCCCGGCACTCTTGCTTGTCCACCGAGTTTTCCCTCGGTTCCTACTTCGAGTGCAACTCTAGTTACTTCTGAAGAAAATGCATTCAGCTGATCAACCATTGTATTGATTGTATTTTTCAATTCAAGGATTTCACCTTTAACATCAACCGTAATTTTTTTGGATAGATCTCCTTTTGCAACTGCCGTGGTAACATCTGCGATATTCCTCACTTGTGTTGTTAGATTATTTGCCATCAGGTTCACGGAATCGGTTAGGTCCTTCCACACACCGCCTACTCCTTTCAGCTTTGCCTGTCCTCCAAGTTTCCCTTCAGAGCCGACTTCCCTGGCAACTCTAGTAACTTCCATAGAAAATAGGTTAAGCTGCTTAACCATATCGTTTACTTCTTTTGCAATTTTGTTAAACTCTCCCTTAAGCTGTTTTCCCTCAATAACAAGAGGCATTTTTACGGAAAGGTTTCCTTTAGCAACATCACTGATTACGCCAGCAATTTCAATTGTAGGATGTACGAGATTTGAAATCAGTGAATTAAGAGATTTAATTCCCGCCGTCCATTGCCCACGTTCTTTCGGCACCTCCAGTCTTTCATTCAACTTGCCTTTTTTCCCGATAACATCCTCAGCTTTCTTAAAGTCTTCTATAGTTTTGCTGTTTATCTTAATTATTTCATTGACAGTGTTGTAAATTTTCCCTGTAATACCTTTTTTATTCTCCGGAAGGCGGAATGAAAATTTGCCGTTCTTCAAAGCATTTAAAGCATTAAGAAGTTCTTGTTTATCAAGATCTCTATCAGCTGTTGAGTTGGGTATTTTTTTATTAAATGACTGAGATAAGAGGGAGAGTTTAGCTGAGCCAGAATTTTTCTTTTGCATATAAACCTTCTTCATAAACAAATCTGGAATTTTTGAATTATCGCAGCAGAAAAAGCAAAATAAATTAGAAGGGTGTTTGTGGATATGCGCTATGTCATAACAAAAAGAATGCTCTCAAAGAAATGATCTTTTTAAGATAAGTTAATAAATCACGCAGGTAAAGTTCGAGAGGTTTAGTTTGTGCACGAAGTTTCCGGAAATTATTAATTTATCCAACCCAATTTTCAGCTAGGCTTTCCTGGTGTACTGTTTCCGATCCGCGATATACATTGGTTTTAATGCAAATTACCGGAACTTCAGATAATTTTAAAACCTTTTTTGTAACATTTCCGGCAAGAAGATGGCTTAAGTTAGTCCATCCATGAGTAGCAATAATTATCAGATCAATATTGCTGCTTTTTGAATATTTTAGAATTTCCTCGTGGGCCTTGCCCGTTTTTATTATTCTATTTATTTCAATGCCGGAATTTGAATATGCATTTATAAATCTCTCCAGCTCTTCCTCTGCCTCAAGCACCCTATCTCTATCAAAGCTGATTTGATCATCAATACCGCTGTTTAAATAAGTATGGAACAGCGGCTCGACAACATGCATTACATGAAGAGTTACACTGCTTTTTTGGATAAAATTAAGGGAGAATTCGTATGCAAGAGAAGAGTTTTTAGAGAAATCTGTAGGAACTAAAAGGTTTTTAAAAGAATCCATAATAGCACCTCCTTATTTTAATTCATTCACATATTATTCATAGCAGCATAGATAATTTCAAAGAAACTTCATTTAGATCAAATGGTTTATAGAAAATACTGTTAACATATTTTCTAATTTTGGAATCAAAATCTTTAATTTGATTCTTGAAGACATAGGTGAGTATTATAGGCAGGCCCGATTTATTGTCCTTTATTTTCCTGCATAATTTTTCGATTTTATCCGAAGGTTCACTGTCTAAGATCAGAAGATTAAAATCTGAATTATCGACCAATGTCTTCACAACTTCAATATCAGTAGTTGTAGTTACATTGTAATTATTCTGCAGGTATATCAAAAGGCTGAAGCACATGTTAAAATCGCTGCTGTAGAATACTATATTTTTCATCTGTTCATAGATAGAGTTGATAATAGAGACAATAATCCTCTGTCAAATACTCTATTTATGTGCCACAGCTAAACAATGACACAGACTAAAAATATTTGGGTTTTACTTAAAAATTAAAGTTGATTATATAAAGAACTAGTCGGTTTGTTCTCGCAACTGAAAAATGGAAATACAGATTTTTTAAAAGTGGGAATTAATATATAATTTTTTAGGTAAAAAGCTACACCTTTAATAATAATTTAATTCAAACTTTAATATTTAATTCTTTAAGTTTTCTGTACAGTGTTGAAAGCCCCACCTGAAGGATTTCTGCAGTCTTTTCTTTATTGAATTGATTTGTTTCGAGAGCCCTCATAATTAAGTCTTTTTCAAATTTTCTGACGGAATCATCTAATGAACCGGCTTTGCTGATATCCATGACGGAATTATCGGATTTAAATGTTGATGGAAGATCCTGCATTGTGATAAACTCCTCTTTGCAGAAGATTACGGCCCGTTCGATAATATTTTCTAATTCTCTTATTTCACCTTTCCATTCGTAGCTCATTAATGCTCTCATTGCCAGATTATCAATCCCCTTTATATTCTTCTTCATTTCCTTCCTGTATTTGTCAAGAAAATGATCGGCAAGTATAGGAATATCTTCTTCACGGTCTTTTAAGGAAGGAAGGTGAATTTCTATTACATTCAACCTGTAATAGAGATCCTCCCTAAACCTGTTGGATTTAACTTCCTCTTTGAGGTCCCTGTTTGTCGATGCAATAAATCTGACATTTACTTTTATCGGGGCAGTAGTTCCTACCGGAGTATATTCTTTTTCCTGGAGAACTCTTAAAAACTTTACCTGCAGGCCGGGAGGAAGTTCGCTTACTTCATCTAAAAACAAAGTTCCGCCTTCAGCGGCTTTTATGTATCCTTCTTTGTCGGAAATTGCACCTGTGAAGGCTCCTTTTTTATGCCCGAATAATTCACTTTCAATTAAGTTCTCGGAGATGGCTCCGCAGTTTACAGGCACAAATGTTCTGTTCTTTCTTTTGCTTTTATAATGTAGAGCTCTGGCAATTAGTTCTTTACCGGTTCCGCTTTTGCCTGTTATCAGAACAGTGCTCTCGGTTTCAGCGACTGTATTAACCATATCGTATATGTTTATTATTTGCGGACTTTTCCCCACAATATTTTCAAAATCATAAGCCCGGTGGATTTCTTTCCGAAGCATCTGATTTTCCAACAGCAATTCTTTGATTTCAAAAAGCCGTTTAATCTTAATCAATATCTCGTCAAATTCGATAGGTTTCAATATGTAATCGCTTGCTCCGGATCTTAAAGCAGATATTGCTGTGTCGAGCGAACCGTACGCAGTAATTATTATTACCGCGGTTTGCATGTTTAATTTTTTTACTTCCTCTAAAAGTCGGATGCCTTTCATAACAGGCATTTCAAGATCTGTGATGACTAAATCAAAAGGCTCCTGGAGGAGTTTATCTAAAGCTGCTTTGCCGTTCCCGGCTTCCTCAACCAAATAACCTTCTTTTTTTAGAACATAAGAAAGAGATTCCCTAATTATGTCCTCATCATCCACAACTAGAATTCTTTCATTCATAAATTTCCTAATTACTGTTGATTGGCAGAGTTAAAATGAATGTAGTACCGACACCAAAATTGCTTTTTACTTTAATATCGCCCTGAAAACTTTTAATAATTCCATAGCTTACCCACAAACCTAGTCCCGTTCCTTTCCCTTCTTTTTTTGTAGTGAAAAATGGTTCAAATATTTTGGGCAGGTGTTCATCTTTAATACCGGTTCCGTTATCAAAAAAGGTAACCGCTACTTCTTCATTGCTTAATGAAGATTTAATTGAAATAATCTGCTCTTTTTTATTGCTTTCATTAAGAGAGTCAACTGCATTCAGCAGAATATTTACAAACACCTGCTGTATTTGGTCTGCAACTAAGGGCAATGCAGGAATTTTTTCATCCAGGTCGAGCTGAAAATATACATCTTTGGCTTTAGCTCCAACCTTTATTATCTCAACAGCTTCTTTAATGTTTTTGTTAATATCAATCTGCTGAAGCTCATAATTTGACGGGCGGGAAAAATCAACCAAATCCCTAATGATTTTTGAGATCCGTGTTATCTGGTTTTTAACTAATTCTAGTTTTTCTTTCACAAGATTGTCGGTTGTATACCTTTGAGATACCTGCACCAGAGCAGAAATTGATGCAAGAGGATTTCCCACTTCATGCGCGATTCCTGCTGCAAGCGTTCCCATGCTTTCCATTTTTTGAGTCTGAACAAGTTGTTTTTCTAGAGTTCTTTTTTCACTTAAATCTCTATGAACGCCGAAGTATCCTTCAAGTTTTCCTTCAGGATTAATTATCGGGGAAATCAGCAGCTGTGTATGAAACGGTTCGCCGTTTCTTTTTTTATTTTCCACTTCTCCCACCCAGACTTTTCCGCTCGAGATAACGCTCCACATCTGCTTCCAGAATTTTTTTGATTGCTTTCCGCTTCCGAATATTGAAGGATTTTTCCCGATCAATTCTTCATGCGAATAACCGCTTATCGTAACGAAGGCTGGATTTACATATATCATATTTCCTTCTTTATCGGTTATCTGCAGCGGATTTACCGTATGTTCCGCAACATAATAGAAACGGAGCAGATCCATTTCTATTTTTTTCTCTTCGGTGATATCCCTGGCAAGTACAAAACAGTGAACAGGCTGTTTAAGCGATCCGTCTTCCTGATAAGGTTTTAAGAATAAATTAACCGATAATATTTTTTCGTTCACCTGAAATTTGCATGGTACCGTTTTGTCTATATTCTCGGACATGCATTTCTTAAATATTTGAGCCGTTCTACTGCTGAAAGAAGGTTCTATAATATTAAAAAAACTTGATCCAATTAAATCTTCAGTTTTTTTATTAAGGTTTAATGATACTGATTTATTTAATTCGAGAATTTTCCCCTCAGCGGAAAGAATAAAGCACATTCCCTGGAAATTATCAAATAGTTCGAAATTAAAAGTGAATTTGGACGACATCTAAATTTTTAAATCTCTATTTTTTGCAAATATAAACCATTGTAATTATGGAATAAAGGAATAATAAAATATGAGGATTTGTTATAAAATTTTCGATATTGAACTGGTTAATTCAGACTTAAAAGAAATTCTTTAAAATCAGAAAATCTGTTTGAAATTTTTTGAGATAATTTTTTCTTTTCCAGACAACTAGTTAATAGTTCCGGCATTTCAATCTTCTGATTAACTGCTCTTTCAACAATAGTTACAAATTTAGCCGGATGGGCAGTCTCTAAGATAATTCCGTTATAATTTTCAAGCTCAGTTTCGGCAATAAAACTTTTAAGCGCAAGGTAACCAACGGCTCCATGCGGGTCCATAATATAATTGAATTTTTCCTTTATCTCTTTAATCGCATTAATTGTAAGCTGATCGGAAAAGCTTTCGCTGAAAATGACCCTGCTGACAAGTTCATGACTATTTCCCAAAAGAGATGTTATTCTAACAAAGTTGCTGGGATTACCGACATCCATTGCATTTGAAATGGTTTTAACCGACGGTTTCGGAATAAAATTTCCTGTCTTTAAATAATATGGGAATACATCGTTCGCATTTGTTGCAGCAATGAATTTATATATTGGAAGTCCCATTTTAAAAGCCATTATTCCGGCAGTTAGATTTCCAAAGTTTCCGCTGGGTACTGAAAAAATAATCGGTTTGGATTTATCTTCAAGTTGAGCATACCCAAAAAAGTAATAAAATGCCTGGGGAAAAAGTCTGGCAATATTTATCGAATTTGCAGAAGTTAAAATCATTTTTTGTTTTAATTCCTCGTCGGCAAAACCTGCTTTTACTAACAATTGGCAGTCGTCAAAATTTCCTTCCACTTCCAGGGCGGTTACATTTTCACCGTAAGTAGTAATTTGTCTTTCCTGTATTTCACTTATTTTTCCGCTGGGGTATAGGAGTACAATTTTTATTTTAGGCATTTTGTAAAATGCACTTGCAACCGCGCTTCCTGTATCCCCGGAAGTTGCAACTAAAATAGTAATATCTGTTTCTTCATCTCTAATTAAGTAGGAAATTAAAGCCGCGGCAAATCTTGCTCCGAAGTCTTTAAAAGCCAGTGTCGGTCCGTGAAATAACTCAAGTACATTTAAATTTTCATCTATTTTGATAAGAGGAGACGAAAAGGAATAGATTTTATCTATTAGGTCTTTCAGATCTTTCTCGGGTATATCGGAATCTAAAATGAGCCTGGATATTTCAAATGCAATTTCATTAAAACTTAATGAGCTTATCCTGTTTAATTTATCCTTCCCAATACTTGGTATCTGTTCGGGCATATACAAACCGCCGTCGGCGGCAATACCTTTCAAAACAGCTTCTCTCAAAGTAACTGAGATATTTCTATTCTTTGTACTGTAAAACCGCATTCTATTTTACTCTAAAATTCTCGGACCTTTTTTATTTATTTTAGAAATAAAAAGATCAGACTCAATGTTCATTGATGAAAGTACCTTTCTCATTTCCATCCCTATTTTGTTAGCCGACTTATCAGAAGTACTTAAAGCAAAAATTGAAGGACCGGAACCTGAGATACTGCATCCCAACGCGCCCGCATCAATAGCGGCCTTTTTAATTTCATAAAATCCAGGTATAAGGAGAGATCGTGAGGGCTCAATAATTACATCTTTCATTGAGCGTGAAATAAGCTTCATATCTTTCTTCATCAATCCTGCCACTAAACCGGCAATATTTCCCCATTGCTGAACGGCATCCGAAAGAAAGATCTGCTTCTTAAGTAACTTCCTCAGATCGGAAGTATTGAGTTCAATATGAGGATGAACGACTGTACAGAAAATATTATCGGGAATATCAATCTTAATTATATCAATGGGGTCAATGCTTCTTACAAGAATAAATCCGCCGAGCAGGGAGGCAGAGACATTATCGGCATGCGGTCTTCCGCCCGAAGTTAATTTTTCACCTTCCAGAGCAAAAGGCAATAGTTTGGTTTTTGAAAGCGGCTTTCCCAGCAGTTCATTAAAAGCGAAAACTGCAGCCACAGCACTTGCCGCACTTGAACCCAATCCGCTTCCAATTGCCATTTTTTTATGGATAATGATATCAATTCCTTTTTTGAACTTTAAATGATCTGCCATGGAAAGTAATGCGGCTCCGGCAGTATTTTTCAAAGGGTCGCCGGATAGTTTTTTATCCGCACCGGTAATCTTTGTTATCTTTACTCCGCCGTTCTCTTTCAATTTAAGAATTACTTCATCGCCGGGGAAATTTAAAGCGAACCCCATTATATCAAATCCGCAACTTACATTTGTTACCGAGGCAGGCGCAAAAACTCTTATCTCTTTTTTCATTATGGAAGTTTTTCGGGGTAAATCAGTGATATTAATAAATAAAATATTTTAATCTACTAATTTAAAAAAAATTTCACTTTTAGGTAAATAAAATAGAGCATCATATGAACTGAAATGAAAAGGCTTTTAATAACTAAACGTCGGCAGATATCTTAAAAAAAGAAGGCTAAACTATAAAAAATCCTTAATATATTAAGTATATAGATCACATTAATAAATAATTATGCAAAAAATTGAATAAAATATGTATAAATTTAAGCAAAAAATGAAAAAGGTCTTGATTAATTAAAAGAAAAAATTATATTAAGATTTCAAAAATGGCTCTTTGTTAAACAAAATTTAACATGGGAACTTTATACTGCCGAAACCTGGTACCAGCTGGACAAAATCCTGCTGAGTATCTATCCATTATGAATAATGCTTTTACTTGATTAATATTATTTGTTAAGGAGAAATTTATGTCTAAGCTGGCTTTCAGTATGACTGGAGCGAGAGAAGATAAAATAAATGATGCTTCAACACGCGGCATGTATAATTCTGATTTTGAGCATGATGCATGCGGCATGGGGTTCGTTGCTGACATTAAAGGTAGAAAATCAAGAAGCATTATTGATAAAGGATTAGAAGTTTTAAAGAACTTAGAACACCGCGGTGCTGTGGGCGCAGACCCTCTTACCGGCGATGGATCCGGCATTTTAATTCAGATGCCTGATGAATTTATCAGGAAAGCAGCAGGACGGCAGAATATTACTCTTCCTAAAGAAGGAAGATATGGCGTCGGAGTGATGTTCCTTCCTCAAAAGGCAGTTTTGAGAAGATCGGTTGAAACCATAATCGAAAAAATTGTAATCGATGAAAATCAGCAGTTCCTGGGCTGGAGGGATGTACCTGTAAATCCGGAGGTGCCTGGACATGGGGCAAAGCTGATGCAGCCTTTTATCCGGCATTGCTTTATCGGTGCAGATAAAAAAATAAAAACACAGGACGAGTTTGAAAGAAAACTTTATTTAATAAGAAGAATTATTGATCACCGGATCAGGACAGAATTAAAACTTGATAGAAGCAAATATTATGTGCCGTCCTTTTCAAGCAAGGTATTAATTTACAAAGGAATGCTTTTAGCACCGCAGCTGACTGCATATTACCACGACTTGCTTGACCCTGATATGATTTCTGCAATGGCAATGATTCACCTCCGGTTCTCTACCAATACTTTTCCAACCTGGGATCTTGCACATCCTTTCAGGATGATAGCTCATAACGGTGAAATAAATACTCTCCGAGGAAATAAAAACTGGATGGAAGCACGCCAGGCAGTAATGGAATCTCCCTATTACGGGAAAGATCTTAAAAGGATGATCCCGATAATTATGGAAGGACAAAGTGATTCCGCAACCTTTGATTCGGTTCTGGAGCTGCTTGTAATGAGTGGAAGAAGTCTTCCTCATGCAATAATGATGATGATACCGGAAGCCTGGTCGAAGAATGATTTAATGGATACAAAACGGAAGGCATTCTATGAATATCATGCTACTATGATGGAACCATGGGACGGTCCCGCTGCCGTTGTATTTTCAGACGGAAGAGTAATCGGAGCAACTCTCGATAGAAACGGGCTGCGTCCTGCACGCTATGTTATTACTAAAGATGATTTGGTGGTGCTGACTTCAGAAGCAGGGACAATGTTTATAGAACCTGAAAATATCCGAAGTAAAGGAAGACTTCAGCCTGGGAGAATGTTTTTGCTGGATCTGGTAAAAGGGAAAATACTTGATGACGAAGAAGTAAAAAAGGAAATAATCGATCAGAAACCATACGGGAAATGGGTTGAAGATAACATGCTGAAATTCCACCAGCTGCCCGATCCGCCGTTCACATATCCTGTCGATCATGAAACAATTCTTCAGCGTCAGAAAATTTTCGGCTATACAAAAGAAGATATTTCCATGATTATGCGTCCGATGTGCATTCACGGCGAAGAGGCTGTCGGTTCCATGGGTACGGATGCATCATTGGCAGTCTTATCAGAAAAGCATCAGCCGTTGTTCCGCTACTTTAAGCAGTCATTTGCACAGGTAACCAATCCTCCCATAGATGCGATCAGGGAAGAATTGGTAATGGAATTAACGACCTATCTTGGTCCGGAGCAGAATCTATTATCCGAAACCCCGCTCCATGCGCATCGTATTGAGCTTAATAATCCTTTGCTTTCAAATTCGCAGCTTGAAAAATTAAGAAATATTACGAAGGGTCATTTTAAATCTACGAACATTCCGATTCTTTTTGATTCCACACTGCGACATAATATGCGGGAGAGATTGGAGCAGGTTTGCAATGAAGCTGTTTCTGCGGCTAAAGAAGGAGTGTCTTTAATTATTCTGACTGATAGAGGTGTTGATGATAGTTTGGCTTCAATTCCGAGCCTTCTGGCTGTTTCCGCAGTTCATCATTCATTAATTAAAACCGGATTAAGAACAAAAACTCGCATAATTATTGAAAGCGGTGAACCACGAGAAATTTTTCATTATGCACTTCTATGCGGATATGGAGCAAATGCTATAAATCCTTACTTAGCCTATGAGACGATCTCTGATATTTATCGTTCAGGATATCTAACGGAGGTTGAAAGCTATGAAATGGCAAAGAAAAATTTCCTTAAAGCAGTCAGCAAAGGTCTCGTAAAAATTTTCAGTAAAATGGGAATAAGCACTCTGCAGTCATACTGCGGGGCGCAGATTTTTGAAGCGGTAGGTCTGGATACGGAAATTGTTAATAAATATTTTACCGGAACAGCTACCCGTGTTGAGGGATTAAGCCTCGAAATGCTCGAAGAAGAAACCGTGAGAAGACACAAAGCAGCTTTTGATATTTTTTCCGATCCATATTCACTTCCTGCGGGAGGGATTTATCACTACCGGAGGGACGGGGAACATCATCTTTGGAATCCGCTCACTATTTCAAAACTCCAGTTAAGCACACAAAGAGGTGATTATAAAACCTTCAAGGAATATTCGGAATTAATTAATAATCAAAATATAAAGCATGTAACCATACGGAGCTTATTCGAGCTGGATGCTTCAGATGAAAGAGTCCCATTGGAAGAAGTCGAACCTGCATCAGAAATTGTTAAGAGATTTTCAACCGGTGCGATGAGCTTCGGCTCAATTTCGTGGGAAGCTCATACTTCTTTGGCAATTGCAATGAATAGAATCGGAGGAAAATCAAATACAGGAGAGGGGGGAGAAGATTCTAAAAGGTACATTCCTCTGCCGAACGGTGAAAGCATGCGTTCGGCTATAAAACAGGTTGCTTCAGGAAGGTTTGGGGTTACTGCAAATTATTTAGTAAATGCCGATGAACTTCAAATAAAAATGGCTCAGGGTGCAAAGCCCGGTGAAGGCGGACAGTTGCCCGGGCTTAAAGTTGATAAAATAATTGCGCGTACCCGTTTCAGTACACCGGGAGTTACATTAATCAGTCCTCCTCCGCATCACGATATTTACTCGATTGAAGATCTTAAACAATTAATATTTGACTTAAAAAATGCCAACCCTAAAGCTAGAATCAGCGTAAAACTTGTTTCCGAAGTTGGAGTGGGCACAGTTGCAGCCGGAGTAGCAAAGGCTCATGCAGATCATATTTTAATAAGCGGCCATGACGGCGGTACCGGAGCAAGTCCGATTGCATCAATTCAGCACGCTGGTACACCGTGGGAAATCGGTTTAAGCGAAACGAACCAGATTTTAATGCTGAATGGTTTAAGAGACAGGGTTTACATTGCTGTTGACGGCCAGCTGAAAACCGGAAGAGACGTTGTAATTGGAGCTTTATTAGGTGCAGAGGAATTTGGTTTTGCTACAGCTCCCCTAGTCACGCAAGGGTGCATTATGATGCGGAAATGCCATCTGAATACATGTCCTGCCGGCGTAGCAACACAGGATCCTGAACTGCGGAAAAGATTTGCGGGCAAGCCGGAATACGTAATTAATTTTATGTTCTTCATAGCTGAAGAAGTAAGAGAATTTATGGCCTCGATGGGATTCAGAAAATTCAGTGAAATGATTGGAAGAACGGACAAAATAATTCCGCAAAGATTAAATAATCATTGGAAAGCCCGTGGATTGGATTTAAGCAAGCTTTTATTTAAGCCGGAACCGATCTATCCAACAAATTCTTTTAGAACTAGAGAACAGGATCATGCGCTCGAATATCAGATCGACCATGAATTAATTAAGCTTGCACAGCCGGCACTTGAAAAAGGAAAACCGGTTCAGATAAAAATGCGTGTTAAAAATACAAACCGGACAGTTGGAGCGATGCTTTCAGGTGAAGTTGCAAAAAGATATGGCGATGCAGGTCTGCCTGACAGAACAATTCTTATTGAAATGGAGGGAACTGCGGGACAAAGCTTCGGTACTTTCTTAGCAAAAGGAATTGAATTAAAGTTGACAGGAGAATCAAACGATTATACCGGCAAAGGATTATCCGGTGGAAAGCTGATTATAAAAGTGCCCGAAGGAATTACTTATGATCCGACAGAAAATATAATAATCGGAAATACTTGTCTTTATGGTGCAACAGGAGGAGAAGCCTATATTAATGGTGTTGCAGGTGAAAGATTTGCCGTGAGAAATTCGGGAGCTTATGCTGTTGTTGAAGGAGTAGGCGATCATGGGTGCGAATATATGACCGGAGGCAGAGTAGTTGTGCTTGGTAAAACTGGAAGAAATTTTGCAGCCGGTATGTCAGGCGGTATTGCTTATGTCTGGGATCCGAAAAATCAATTTATGAAATATATAAACAAGCAGATGGTGGATGTTGAGACAATCATTAATGAAAATGACTTCGATGAAGTAAAACAGCTTATAAGAAAACATCTTGAGCATACAAATTCAAATAGGGCAAAACTGATTTTGGACAACTGGGATGAAGAAAAAAACAGCTTCTGGAAAGTAATGCCCGGCGAATACAAAATAGCTCTCCAGAAAATTGAAGAAGAAAAGGCTTCCGAAACTTCCTCTGAACTCCAAAACCGCAGCAGTGAGGACAGTATGGAGCTGGAGGCTGCCAATGGGTAAGCCAACAGGATTTAAAGAATATAAAAGATCTAAACCCACTCTTGATCCGGTTAAAACAAGAATAAAACACCATAAAGAATTCGAGCACTCTTTCACAAAAGAACAAGCGAAGATTCAGGGTGCAAGGTGCATGGATTGCGGTATTCCATTTTGCCATGGAGATACTGGCTGCCCGGTTCAAAATTATATACCTGAATGGAATGATCTTGTTTACCGGGACCGCTGGAAGGAAGCTCTGGAAAATCTGCATTCAACAAATAACTTCCCTGAATTTACAGGAAGACTTTGTCCGGCTCCCTGTGAAAGTGCATGTGTCCTTGGAATAAATGATCTTCCAGTTACAATAAAATCTATTGAACGTACAATAATTGACAGGGGATTTAGTGAAGGCTGGGTAGTTCCCCAGCCTCCAAAAGTATTGACCGGGAAAAAAATAGCTGTTGTAGGGAGCGGACCGGCAGGACTTGCAGCTGCCCAGCAGCTTGCACGTGCAGGTCATCTTGTTACCGTATTCGAAAAAAATGATAAGATAGGGGGACTACTGCGTTACGGAATTCCCGATTTTAAACTAGAAAAATGGATCATCGACAGGCGCCTGGAGCAAATAAAAGCTGAAGGTGTTGTGTTTCAAACTAACACAAACATTGGAATGACAATTCAAGCAGCCGATCTTATGAAAAACTTCGATGCAGTTGTCTTAGCCGGGGGCAGTGAAAAACCTAGAGATATCCAAATTCCAGGCAGAAACCTGAAAGGGATTCATTTTGCGATGGAATTTCTGCCTCAGCAGAATAGAGTAAATGCCGGTGAGCAGCTAAAAAATCAAATAACTGCAAAAGATAAAAATGTTATAATAATCGGCGGAGGAGATACAGGTTCAGATTGTGTCGGGACTTCAAACAGGCAGGGCGCAAAATCTGTTACCCAGCTCGAACTGCTTCCGGAGCCTCCGGCAGTCCGCGATTATAATACACCGTGGCCATATTGGCCTCTGATTCTTCGCACTTCATCGAGTCATGAAGAAGGTGTGACCCGTAAATGGAGCATAAACACCAAAGAGTTTAAAGATAACGGAAAAGGGGAAGTGTATGCTTTACTTTGCAATGAAGTGAAATTTGAACAGGGTAAGTTTGTTGATATTACCGGAACTGAATTTGAACTAAAAGCAGACTTGGTTTTAATTGCCGCAGGATTTGTTCATCCTTTGCATGAAGGAATGATTAATCAATTAAAAGAAAACGGTCTTCAACTGGATGCCAGGGGTAATGTTAAAGCATCCTTTGGGGATTTTCCTGATGCTTATAAGGCATCAATCAATAAAGTATTTGCGTGCGGAGACATGAGAAGGGGTCAGTCGCTGATCGTCTGGGCAATCGCTGAAGGGAGAAAATGCGCTGAAGCAGTGCACAAAGCTCTCATGACTGAGAAGCATGAATCTATGGCGGTAAGCTCTTCTATTAAGCCGATGTTAATTTAGTTCTCCGATTTGTTTAAAGCTCCTCTTCATTTAAATTTACTCCATAATTTTATTTTAGTTTGGAGTAAATCTTAATGTTTAAGTATAAAAAGAAAATTAATTTTTTCGACTGCGATCCTGCCGGCATACTTTTCTACGCCCGTGTTTATGAACTTTGTCATTCAGCTTATGAAGCAATGATTGAAAGCTTCAATATTGAAGAAGATTATTGGAGAAATGAAAATTATATTGTCCCCATAATATCCAGCGAAGCGTCATACCATAAACCGATTAAGTATGCAGATGAGATTACGGTTGAAGTGAAAGTATCTCAATTAAAAAAGTCTTCATTCGAGCTTGAATATAAATGTAAAAATGAAAAAGGGGAGAATTGCGTTAATGTAAAAACCGTCCACGTTTTCCTTAATAAAAAATTATGGACAAAAATCGAAATGCATGAAAAAATCAAAGAATCTCTTAAAAATATTTGACCTATAACTTTTAAAATATTACAATACCTGTTACTCCAATACCGACCCGTCTCATCTCTGTATCACAATCTTTTCTTAAGCTTACTTTTTATATTGTTTTATAACTCTCAATTAATTATTCCTTATTCAGTAAATTTTGTCTTTCAGCATATCTTAAAAGTACGCTCTTAATTAAATTCTTTTGATAAAATCGCGGTTGTTTATGAACGAACTATTAGATAAAGGACGGAAAGCATTATCACTAGGTGAATGGGAAAAAGCTAAAAATTTCTTGAAGGAGGCAATAGCGGGCGGAGGAACTGCTGAGGCTTATGAGGAGCTGGCTTCGGCCTGCTGGTGGCTTAATGAAGCTTCCTCAGTATTTGAATACCGGTTAAAAGCTTATAATTTGTTTTTAGATAAGAATGATAATTACGGGGCTTCAAGGATGGCAAGCCTAATAGGCATGGATTATCTTGAATTTAAAGGAGAATATGCAGTGGCTAACGGATGGTTTAGACGTGCAGAGAATCTTCTTGAAGGGCTGGAAAACAGCAGAGAACTTATCCTAATTAAAATTATGAAGGCAAGGTTATCTTTTTTGTTTGACAAAAATATCGATCTTGCTTTAAAGCTCGCCGATGAAAGTTTGCAACTAAGCAAATTACTTAATAATGTGGAAGGTCAAATGCTTGCCGAAGCTTCAAAAGGATTTATGCTTGTATACATGGGAAATATTTCTGAGGGGATGCAGCTTTTGGATGAAGCCACACTTCTAGCACTGACCTCAGAGACAGGAGACATTAACAAAGTGACAATAACCTGCTGTCTCTTAATTGATGCATGCGAACAAATCAGGGATTTTGAACGTGCGGGTCAATGGTGCAGCAAAGTAAAAGAAATATGCAAGCGATGGAGACATAATGCTATGTTTGCTACGTGCAGGACTCAATATGCCTCTGTTCTGGTTTGGAAAGGGAATTGGCTTGAAGCTGAAATGGAGCTTACTGCGGCTGCAAATGAATTAAGAGAATTCAGACCTTTGCAGATAAATTCAAGTTTGGTCAGGCTGGCAGATTTAAGACGAAAACAGGGAAGATGGGTAGAAGCATCCAGGCTGTTTGATGAAGTGGAATCTCATTGGCTTAAGCCGCTGGGATGTGCAGCACTTGCTTTTGACAAAGGAGAATATGAGAAAGCAGCAAATTTTGCAGAGAGGTTCTTACGTCAGATTCCAGAAGCAGAAAAAACCAAAAGAATACCGGGCTTAGAATTATTGCTGCAGATTTATGTGAAATTGGGTAAGATTGAAAGTGCCGAAAAGATGCTGAATGAACTGCAGCAGATGGCGGAAATGATTCAAACACTCCCTGTTAATGCAGCTTTATTATGCGGCAGGGGAATTTTAAATTATGCATACGAAAAATTTGAAGCTGCAAAGCAGA
>Ga0105094_10000475_pt1 | contig 20071 bp, 17 predicted proteins | sample PPLLak1March2015_2_FD_87023 | JGI IMG/M metagenome (GOLD analysis project Ga0105094, IMG submission 87023) | Freshwater sediment microbial communities from Prairie Pothole Lake near Jamestown, North Dakota, USA - PPLs Lake P8 Core (3) Depth... | ecosystem: Environmental > Aquatic > Freshwater >...
AGGCGGACTTAGTAAATAAAGTAGGGAGTAGGAGTATACAGTAAGAGATGTATCGTCCTGAAAAAGGTTGATAAAAATAAACCAAAGGAAGGACAAGACACTCCATTCTCCTTACTCCCTACTTTCTACTAGTATCTGTCCAATTTAAACTTTTCACCGAGGTAAAGTTTTCTTACTTCGGCATCCTCCGCAAGTTCATTTGCCTTGCCGTGCTTAAAGATCACACCATTAATCAGTATATAGGCTTTGTCTACAATGCTTAAAGTCTCATGAACATTATGGTCGGTAATTAAAACGCCTATCCCTCTATTTTTCAGGTTTGCCACAATGTTCATAATATCTTCAACGGCAATTGGATCTACTCCGGCAAACGGTTCATCAAGCAGAATAAAGCTTGGATCGGTAGCAAGTGCTCTTGCAATTTCCGTTCTCCTTCTTTCACCGCCGCTTAATTGATAACCCATGCTTTTCCGGACATTTGTAATTCCAAGGTCTTCTAATAGTCTTTCACATTTCTCCTTTCTTTCCAAAGCATTAAGACTTGTCATCTCCAAGATTGCAAGTAAGTTGTTCTCTACAGATAATCTTCTGAAAATGGAAGCTTCCTGCGGAAGATAACCGACGCCCATTCTGGCTCGTTTGTACATCGGAACTTTTGTTATCTCGGCGTCATCCAAAAAAACTTTTCCTTTATCGGGCTTTACCATTCCTACAATCATATAAAAAGTCGTGGTTTTCCCTGCGCCGTTGGGTCCAAGCAGACCGACAATTTCACCTTTAGATACCTGAACAGATGCTTTATTTACCACCGTTCTCTTTTTATAAATCTTAACTAAGTCTTCCGATCTTAATGTTGAATTCATAATTTTTTCAATTTTACTTTCTGGAAAACTAAAATAAAAAATTCAAACTTATAATTGAGCCAATCAAGCCTTACTAACTTAAAAGCATTTTTAATAATAGGATCCTCTTTTTTTTAAAAGCAGATCACTCTTTACAGGCCTGTTTTCATGTAAAAAATATTGCGGAAGTGTATAAGACAGTTCGTTCCCTTGGACCATATTTTCAGGATAATACTCGCTTGACGGCGACCCGTACAGCTTGACCTGATTTACTTTCCCGTTAAAAATCTCAATAACGGCAGACTGCGCAGATGATTTTGTTAATCCGTTCGGGGTTCCTTCTTCATAGAGATAGTAAATGCTCAGCACACTTTCAAATACTTCCATTTTTTTTATTCCGTCATCATCAAAATGCATTATTATCCTGCTGCCTGAAATCTGATCATACCTATCTGAAAAGATTTTATCCCGGGAAAGAATAAAAGCATTATTTAAGATATCAATAAGCTGAATCTGATTCTCACGCAGAAATATTGTAATGGAATCACCAGTTAATTGAGAATTCTCATACCACAAAACCGGCTGAGGAGCTTCAGGCTGAAGTTTTTCCGTAACAATTTTATCTTCATCCCTGTAATAAACGGAGAAATCATTCCTTGAGGCAAAATTTGAGCGGACTATTTTTACCGAATCTTTTGCTTTAAAAATGTTTAATGTATCCCTGTATGCTTCCATAATCAGCGATCTTATTAATAAAGTATCAATCTCCAGTTTCCTTGCAGGCAATACGGAAAAGGCGTTTACTCCATTTCCGGGAATTGTATCATTTACTTCAACATATGAGGAATCAATCTGAATCAGCAGAGGATTTTTATTTATAATCGTGTAAGATCTTTCAGCATAATCTTCCAGATGATCCCCGTAAATAATTACGTTATTAGACTTGCTTGTTATTTTCACATCAATATCGGCAAATGTTACACGGTGATCTCTGTAGTGCTGAAGCTTCTCCGCTTCAATAATATTATCCGGATCAATTATTTTTACTGCGCCTACGGCAACGGAACGGTTCTCATTTTTGTAATAGGTTAATTCATTGGATGTAAGTGTTGTAACGGTATCATAAAGTCTGACATTGTCCCTGAAGTAAGCCCTGTCCTCATTAAAATAATACTCTCCTCTATCCGCAGTAAGAATTACTTTTTTATCATCGAGCTTCAGAGGGGTCTTTGATTCGGAACGTTTTTCATTCCCGTAATAGAATGCTTCATCGGTAGTAATTGTCAGAGTATCCTGTACAATAATAACATTCCCGGTCAGCACTGCATCATTTCTAGAAATATACTGAACGGCTTTGCTGCATGTAATTACAACGTTACCCTGGGTAAGCTTTACTTTTCCAAAAACTTCTCTTATCATCTCTCCCGATATCGATCTTCCAACCATACTGTCCCCCACAACTATAATATAATCGTCATCCTGCTGGGAGATCGTAATTGCAGTTGAAAAAATTAATATAAGAATTGAAAGAAAAGATTTCATATTCAATTAAGAAACTCTATTCAATTTAAAGAGTGTCTCTCCTTGTAACATAGGTAATATTATAAATAACATAGTTCCTTAGATGCTGATCCGATTCAAATCCGTATCCTTCAATTTTTTCTTTTGGAGTAAGAATAGTAACAAACTTATCGGATAATATTTTCTGATCGGAATTCCGCCACATCAATTCCTCCGTCTGCAAAGTTACTCCGCTGTCATTCACCGCAACAACATTATCGATTGCCCAGAGATTTTTTGTTGCATCATCAACCTTCCCCTGCTCCGCAGTCAATGTAGTGGTTTTTTCTTCGAGATCATTATAGAAATCTACTTTAATCTTATCATCAAGCAGGGTTTCCCGGGCATTCTCCAAAACTCTAAGATGGCCGGCTGTTAAAACAGCTTTTGTTTTCCCGGAGTCTGTAAAAAAAATTTCCGCATCCCAGCTTTCCTGTGCAGGAAGTTCCTGTACACTCAACGACGGATTAACCGTTGGCTTAACCTTTTGATCTGAACAGCTTGGGATTAGGATTAACAGAACCAGGAATGATAAATATTTCATCTTGGACGAAGCCCGAGATTGATGAGATCATGAAGGTGCACAATTCCGACTGGTTTATTTTCATCGTTAATTACAACTAGAGTAGTAATTTTATAATTTTCCATCTGCTGAAGGGCAAGTGATGCGAGTGCGCTCGGCTTGATCACCTTCGGCGTTTTTGTCATTACGTCTTTTGCTTTAAGATTTTTTATTTCAAGTGTTTTTTCAAGGAGGCGCCGCAGGTCTCCGTCGGTTATTATTCCTTTTAGAATTTTTTCCCGGTTTACAACGCAGGTAGTTCCTAGTCTTTTGGAAGTCATTTCCAGGATTACATCTTTTAATGATGCTTCCTCCTGCACCATCGGGACTTTATCTCCCTTTATCATTATTTCTTTCAATTCAAGAGAAAGGCGTTTGCCGAGGCTTCCGCCGGGATGCAGATTTGCAAAATCCTGTACAGAAAAATTTTTCTGCTGCAGGAGTGCAACCGAAAGCGCATCTCCCATTGCCAAAGTTGCAGTGGTTGACGCAGTAGGTGCTAAATCGTGAGGACATGCTTCTTCCTTCACGCTTATATCCAGAACTATATCGCATTCGGAAGCAAGCTTCCCATTTTCGCTGCCGGTCATTGCAATCAGCTTCACTTTTAATCTTTTCAGCCATGGAAGCAGATTTGCCAATTCCTGGGTTTCGCCGCTCTTTGAAATAAATATTACAACATCGTCTTTCCTAACCATCCCAAGATCGCCGTGCAGTGCATCTGTCGGATGCAAATAAATCGCCGGAGCACCGGTAGAATTGAGAGTCGCTACAATCTTCCGGGCAACCAATCCCGATTTTCCCATCCCCGTTACAACAATTCTTCCCTGGCATTGATTTAAAACTTCTACGGCTTTAACAAAATTTTCATTTATACTCCTGCTTAGATCGGCAACAGCTTCAGCTTCAATTCTGATAACTTCACGCCCCTTGGCTATAATTTCATCCGAACTCAATTCTTACCTCTTTTTATAGAATTTTTGAAAAAACCTTTTTTTATATAAACCTAAACTTCCCGGATGATCTTTCGTGTTAAAATTATCTGATGATTTCTCTTTTTTACCCGTAAAAGAAGAAAAATCTATATTAAACCTTTTAAAATAGTTGTTGTAGAGGATAAAAGCTGAAATTATTTCTTTATCCGGATAGCTGTATAAGTTTTTAAAAAATAAACCCTGATTTGAAATTATTGAAATATCACGAATATTCTTAACCATCATTAATTGATTATGGAAATTAGTAACCGGGATTAGATAATTTACACCCGTAGAGTATTCGTGCAGCCAGATTTTTTTATGAACCGGAGCAATTGCCAGAAGATAGTTCTTTGGGATAAGGATTACCTCCCTGACATCGGAATTATCATGCGGAGCCCTTTCCCCGGGAATCCAGTCGGAATAACTCCATGAAGTAATTTCACCTAAATTTTCCGGGAAGATATTTTCATTATCTGCATCGGTACCTGCAGGTTTCGGTAAAATATCAACTTCAATTTCACCATTAACTTCATTGTGTATGGTAATATCTATTTCAGTTTCATTGCAGATAACTGTACCTGATGCAAAGATCGAAGCAGATGGTGAGTTAAGATCCGGGTCATTCTCTCCTTTTCCTAAAACCAAGTTTGTTGTTCCAAACCTGCCTAAACCCGAAACAACAAGGCGGCTGATTTTATCTCTGTATTCTTTATAGCCGGGTTTATTTTCAGGCAAAATAGAATTCAAAAGTGTTATCTCTTGAATACTCAAATTCCTCGGGAATTTTCTTTCATTATTGATTGAATCTTCCATATTGAACACCCAAGCATAATCTTCAAAATAATTTCTTTTAGTATTTCTTAATTACTTTATCAATCGCCCGTATTTCAACTAATAAATCGTGAAGTTCATTTAACGGAAGCTGGCTTGCTGCATCACTTAAAGCTTGTCCCGGATTCGGGTGAACTTCCAGGAATAGCGCATCTATTCCGACTGCGGCAGCCGCTCTGGCTAGCGGTTTAATAAATTTAGGCTGTCCGCCGCTTTCATTCCCTTTGCCCGGAAGCTGTACCGAATGAGTTGCATCCATTACAACAGGGTATCCGAACTCTTTCATTATTACAAATGAACGCATATCCACAACCAGATTATGATAACCGAACGTAGTACCTCTTTCAGTAAGCAGAATATTTTTATTCCCTGTTGAAGCAACTTTTTCTGCAGCAAATTTCATATCCTCGGGAGCAAGGAATTGTCCTTTTTTTATGTTTACAATTTTCCCTGTATTGCCTGCGGCAATTAGAAGTTCTGTCTGCCTGCACAAAAAAGCCGGTATCTGCAGCACATCAACGGATGGGGCCGCAATTTCTGCTTCTTCAACAGAATGGATGTCTGTTAAAACGGGAATCCGAAGATTTTCTCTCACACTTGAAAGTATTTTTAATGCTTCCGAATCTCCAATACCTACAAAGGAATTTGAGCTTGTTCTGTTTGCTTTTTTATAACTGGATTTGAATATAAAAGGAATGTTTAAATTTTCTGCTATTTTTTTTATTTCCCCGGCAGTTTTAAAGATCATTTTTTCATTTTCAACAACACAGGGACCTGCTATTAGTACAAATGGTTTACCTCCGCCAATTGCAAAATCCTTTCCGGAAGGGACAGATATTTTTATCATCGGGCTATATTATTTATTATTTAAAGCAAATATAAAGAAAACATTGTACTAATTGTATTTAGAATCCGCCCGGAAATATAACCCTTAACAGGATTAAAATTTATTACTGTATTTTTTAATACCTTCGTTTTTTTATGCTTTGCTTTTACAGGATTTTTGCCGGCGCTTTCAAAACTGTACATGCATTGAAAAAATGGTCGGACACCAGTGTACTTTTCCGCATATTTTAATCAACAATAAATACTCCGGGTGTCCATTAACCTACTTGCCAGCTATCTGATCGTTGATCTTTTTTGCTTCTTCAAGATGACTTTTGAGTATAGGCAGTGTTTTACTAATCCAATCTTTAAGTTCTGAATTTTGAACTTTTTCCAATGCTTCTTCGAATTCCTCTATATCTTTTTCATATTCTCTTTCTCTTAAATTTTATTTTTAAATTATATTCTCAAGGCAACATTAGCAAATAATATTTATTTGTACGGTGATATAATGTCAGGAAAAAATAAAGCTGAAAGAAATAGTTAAAAAAATCACAAATAATTATAGATGTTAATACCTTCAACTGTCGGTTATTATATTTTTATCCGATATACGGCAGTGATAGTTATCATGGACAAAATTTTTTTTAATTCAAATACGATATATTTTATTTTAAAATTATGAGGAAATAAATTGCCTGAGAATGAATGTATTAGAAAAATATTTGTCGGTGCAGAAGTAGTTCCAAACGAGGGAGTTCACTTCCGTGTCTATGCTCCCAAAAGGAATGGAGTTTCTGTAGTAATCGGGGAGAATTTTGAAAAAGTGAATAAAGAAAATGGAAAAACTTATAAACTTGAAAGCGAAGGCAGCGGTTATTTTTCCGGCTTGATAAAAGATGCGGCAGCAGGAAATTTATATAAATATCTCTTTGAGGATAATTCACTTTACCCGGATCCCGCGTCATTCTTCCAGCCTTACGGGCCGCATGGTCCTTCTGAAATAATCGACCTGAACAATTTTGACTGGTCCGACTCGGATTGGAAAGGAATTTCAGGTAAAAAAAAACAAATAATTTATGAACTGCATGTGGGAACGTTTTCTCAGGAAGGGATCTGGCAGTCTGCAAAAACAAATCTTGAACATCTGCGGGATCTAGGGATTTCGATAATTGAAGTGATGCCGGTAGCGGAGTTTGCAGGAAAATTCGGCTGGGGTTATGACGGAGTGAATCTGTTTGCACCGTATCATTATTACGGGCGCCCGGAAGATTTTAAAGACTTTATCAATTCAGCTCACCTAATGAACATCGGTGTAATACTAGATGTTGTGTATAATCATTTGGGACCGGACGGCAATTATATGGAACAATTTACTGAGGATTTTTTTACGGAGAAATATAAAACAGACTGGGGTAAAGCAATAAATTTTGACGGGGAAAATTCTGATTTCGTAAGAAATTTTATAGTGCAGAATGCACTTTACTGGAGTGAAGAATTCCACATCGACGGATTAAGATTTGACGCAACTCAAGATATTTTTGATAATTCCGGAAAACATATTCTGTCGGACGTTGTTCAAACTGTGAAAGAAAAAAGCAGTAAAGGAAAATATTTTGTTGCAGAAAATGAACCTCAAAATTCAAAGTTCGTTTTACCTCCTGAAGATAAAGGATTTGGAATAGACTCAATGTGGAATGACGACTTTCATCATTCATGCATAGTGGCTCTGACTGGAAGGAATGAGGCATACTATTCGGATTATCTCGGTAAACCACAGGAATTTATCTCAATGTACAAATATGGATTTCTTTACCAGGGACAGTACTATAAATGGCAGAAAAAAAGAAGAGGCACTCCGTCTTTTTACATGGAATCTTCAGCACTGGTTAATTTTATTCAAAACCATGACCAGATTGCCAACAGCGGCAGAGGTTTAAGAATCGATAAAGTTGCAAGCCTCGGATCTTATAAAGCAATTACAGCATTAATGATTTTGAGCCCGGGAACCCCGATGCTTTTCCAGGGAGAGGAATATGCATCTGCTTCTCCATTCTTTTATTTCGCAGACCATAAGGAGGAATTATCTGAATTAATTTACAACGGCCGCACGGAATTTATGAGCCAGTTTAGAAGCATTGCAACACCTGAAATGATTGCATGGCTTCCTGTTCCAAACGATATCCAGACGTTTATACAGTGTAAATTAAATATTGAAGATAAAAACAATAATAAAGCAATATTCGATCTGCATAAAGATTTAATAAAAATCAAAAAAGACGATCCGGTTATCAATCTGCAGCAGAATGATTTAATAGACGGTGCAGTGCTGAATGAATCTGCTTTCGTGATAAGGTATTTCGGAAATAATAATGATGACCGGATTTTATTGGTGAATCTAGGAATAGATCTGCATTTAAATCCTGCCCCTGAACCCTTATTAAGTCCTGTTACCGATAAAGGATGGCAGATTCTCTGGTCCTCTGAAGATATTAAATACGGCGGCAGCGGGACGGCTCCCCTTGAAACCGAAAACAACTGGATTATACCCGGCCATGCAGCCGTACTGCTTCAGCCCGCTTCATTATTAAATTCAAATTTAAAATTGTTACCCTAAAGTGAGTATTATAAGAGAAATAAACATAGGCACCGATGAATCGTTATTGAACAAGGAATGGATAGTTACAAACGGTTTGGGCGGTTATGCTTCCGGGACGATCGGAGGGTTATTAACCAGGCGGTATCATGCTCTGCTCATTTCTGCATTGCCGGCTCCATTGGGACGAATTGTAATGTTCAATACAATGAATTATGAACTGATAACGGAAAACGGTTCATCAGTCAGGTTCAACGCTGCAGCAAGAAATCATGATGAATATAATACATTAAACTTAATTCATCCAAAAAAATTTTTTTTGGAAGACGGACTGCCTGTCTGGCAGTATAAGCTTGATAATCTTCTTTTCGAAAAAAGAATTTTAATGCCTTATATGCAGAACACTGTTGTAATAACCTTTAAACTTTTAGAGGGAAATTCCGCTGCGAATATTAAGCTTCTTCCGTACCTGCATTTCCGTCCGCATGAATTCCCGGTAAATGAAAAATTTGAAGGGTCATTCAGAATTTCCATTGACGGAGATAAGTACCAAATTACATTTAATGAAAACCTGCCGCCGCTGAATTTAATTCTTTACGGAAAAAATTCATCATTTACATATACTGTCTGCGACGAATTCATAAACTTTTATAAGATGGAAAATCAAAGAGGATACGAATCAGAAGGCTCATTATGGAACCCGGGACCTTTCAATGCACAGCTTAGCAAAGATAATTCTGTCTCGCTGATTGCATCAACGGAAGAATGGGAAACAATCCTTTCTCAAAAGCCTGAAGATATTTTCATTAATGAAATAAAAAGAAGAAATGAACTAATCGCCCGCTCCAATTTTAGGGGCGAAAAATTTCTTTCGGAACTTGCTTTGGCTTCCGATCAATTTATTATAACGCCCGTAGGCAGGCAGGAGAAAGCAATTAAAGTAATATCAGTGGGCGGGGAATTAAAATCTGTAATTGCAGGTTATCATTGGTTTACCGATTGGGGAAGGGACACTATGATAAGTCTGGAAGGTCTGTCGCTGTTAACCGGGAGATTTAAAGAAGCTCATTCAATACTTCATTCTTTTGCAAATTGCGTAGAAAACGGATTAATTCCTAACCATTTTCCTGAAGGAGAGAAGGAAGGTTTATATCACACGGCCGATGCAACCTTGTGGTTCTTTCATGCCCTCGATCGGTATCTTTATTACACAAATGACAAAACAATTATTACACTTCTGCTCCCGACTTTGAAGGAAATAATAGGATTCCACCTTGGAGGAACACGGTTCGGAATTAAAGCCGATTCTTCCGACGGATTACTAATCCAGGGCACGGAAGGCTATCAGCTTACATGGATGGATGCTAAAGTAAGGGACTGGGTTGTAACGCCCCGCAGAGGAAAAGCTGTGGAGATTAATGCACTCTGGTATAATGCACTAAAATTAATTTCAGAATGGATAAAAGAGATTGAAGGATCGGACCCCGGCAAATATATTAATCTTTCCGAATTAACAAAAAAATCATTTAATAAAAAGTTTTGGATTAATGATAAAAAATATCTTTACGACGTAATTGAAGGAGAGAATACGCTGTTCGATGATTCATTAAGGCCGAATCAGATTTTTTCTATTTCACTGAAATTCCCTGTGCTCGATCAGGATAAATGGGAAGATGTAATTAATATTGTTAAGGATTATCTTCTAACTCCATATGGATTAAGATCCCTCGCTCCAAATCATCCCGACTATAAATCAAATTATTTCGGAAATCTCCTTGCACGCGACGCTGCATATCACCAGGGAACGGTATGGGCATGGCTCATCGGGCATTTTATTGATGCCTGGTTAAAGCTGTTCCCGGATGATCTGGTAAATACCGAGAAGTTCCTTGAAGGATTCGATCCGCATTTGAACGATGCAGGTTTAGGGTCCATCAGCGAAATATTTGATGCGGAGCAGCCTTATACACCTCGCGGATGCATTGCCCAGGCATGGAGTGTTGCGGAGGTCTTAAGAAGCAGGGTAAAAATAAATTCAATCAGAGAAAACTCAGCTCTGAAAATGACAAATCAGGTAAAAACATAAAAAGTAATATAAAGTACAATTTTGAGCCAAGCTTGATCTCGTATCTTCTTCCTTTGTAAGAGCTTATAGCGCACACTCGATTTTTAATTAATTCAATTCTCTTGCCTAATTTCTAAAATAATTTTAGCTTGTCTCCAAATAAATTTAATATTTAGGGGCTTCACTATTGGGAAACTTGCATATTCGATAGGCATAATCAGATACTTTGTTTCTTATTAATCATTACCCCGAGTAATGATTTATATTATCAAATTTTCTGATAACAATCATTTGGAGTTTTTATGAGAAAAGTATTATTCGGCGGATTGTTTTATTTAATTTTTCAAATCAATATTTGCGCACAAATTAATCAACCGCATCCGCATGTTTCGGGAGGATTAAATTTAGGATACAGCAGCGGGTTCGGAATACAAGGAAATCTGACCATCACCGATTTTGCACTTGACTTCCCTCTCGCTATCAGGCTCGGGCTCGGTTATACAATGGTAGATCCCGGAAATCCTGTAGAAGCCCGCGTTATTTTCATAAATGATGTAACCAACGGTGTTCCTGAAGAAAGCGGAAGATTCTGGGATTTTAAAATGGATTTCTTATATCCGATTAAAATTTTCAATTTAAAAAAAGCTTTTTTATTTGCGGGACTGCGTTATTCACTTTTTTCCGGAGATTTTAATTTTATAGACGGCAATGAATTCTTTACTATCTCTTCTGATCAATGGGGAATCGGGGCTGGAGCGGAAGCCGGCTTTTTGTTATCTCCAAAATTTGATTTTGTGCTGACTACAGGATTCGACTATTATTTTTCAGGTATGATTGAAGAACATGATACATCTTACGGTCCCGACGGCGAGATAATAAGCGGCAGACGCGATTATATTTACAATGATGCCGATAAAGCAATCAATCAGCCGAAGTTTATAATAAAAGCTATGATGGGATTTAGTTATCATTTCTACGTACTTGTCTATTCGTAAAAACTTAGATGCAAAATTGATCTTTATAATCTCAAACAGAGCCTCTCCAGCTTTCCCATATTATATTTTATCCTTTCAAAAATAAAATGAAGAAAGAATAACAATGGCTTGGTTTATATTAATAATTGCAGGTCTTTTTGAAGTCGGCTTCACAACTTGTTTAAATAAAGCAAAGGAGACTTCAGGTACAGAATCTACCTTATGGATTACCGGTTTTTTCATAACACTTTCGTTAAGCATGTTTCTGCTTTATAAAGCTACCCAAACTCTTCCAATGGGGACTTCTTATGCTGTTTGGACAGGCATCGGAGCAGTCGGTACAGTCTTAATTGGAATTATCTTCTTTAAAGAACCTGCAGATTTCTGGAGATTATTTTTTATTTTTCTTTTGATAGGTTCAATAGTTGGCCTTAAATTTGTTACAAAGGGTTGACTATTTAGAACTTTATAAGGGAAAAAAATGTTATTCTTTAAATTTCATACCTGTCTGGTTCTAGCATTAATCATTCTTGCAAACTTTAATTCTGCCCGGTTATTTGCACAAGATGAACTAAATTTAAAAACAGAGATTAAAAAACTTTCTCTTTTTAAAAATGGAATTGGTTTTGTTGTTTCTGAAGCAGTTCTCCCGGAAAATAGTAAAACAGTAAAATTGGGCCAGCTTCCTGTGCCTTCATTCGGCACTTTTTGGGTCGGGTACCCGGAAGAAGTTAAGGTGCAAAGCCTTATTACATCAATCCAAGAAGTTGAAAAGAAAATTCCCGCTCAGAATCTTCCGCAGCTTCTGCAGTTGAATCCCGGAAAGAAGGTAATTATTCATACTTCCGATAAAGATATCGAAGGAGTAATATTAGCAAACAGCCCGGGAGATCAGGAACAATCGGTTCAGAATCCTTATTATATGAGTGTAAGGACAATCCTTGATCCATATGGACGGTATGTGCCTCAAATTCCTTCCAATGATATTTTAAGAATTCAAACTGATCAAGGAATTATATTGCTCAATGCATCCTCAGTAATCAGGGCTGAGTTTAATGAAAGAGAGCTTATAAATTTTTCAACAGCAAAAGAGAAATATCCAAGCATCCGCATGGAGCTGGAAGAATCTTCAGGCGGAGAAGAGATTTCCATAAGCTGTCTTGCACGGGGAATTACCTGGTCGCCAGGTTATCTGATTGATTTATCCGATCCAAGAACAGCAAAGTTCAGCGCTCATGCTGTTATAATAAACGAACTTGCCGATTTGAATAATGTCCAGATACAGCTTGTAACAGGATTTCCGAATATAAAATTCGCAGATGTCGTTAGTCCCGTTGCAAAGAGCCAGAGTCTGGCAGAATTCTTAAATTCATTAACAAATGCAGGCGGGCAAAGACAAAATCAGTACATGGTTACCCAGCAAGCATTACTTTCTAATGTAGCCGGACAATTTGATTCGGAAGGTAGATCTCTTTTACCCGGATATTCTACTGCATCCGATGGGATGACTGCCGAAGATTTTTTCTTTTATCCTGTAAATAATTTTTCATTAAAGAATAATGAAACAGCCTGGGTTCCGTTGTTTACTGCTGAGATGCCTTACAAACACATCTATACATGGAAAATAAAAGATTTTATTGACCAAGAAGACAGGTATTATTCACAGCTGCAGACGCAAAATGCGGAGCAGGCAGAAGAAATATGGCATTCCTGCAGAGTGGTCAACACTCTCAATATGCCTCTTACTACCGCCGCAACAGAGTTTATAACTAACGGAGAATTTACCGGACAGGATGTGTGTTATTACACTCCTTCAAAGGGAGAGACGACAATACGAATTAATAAAGCATTAAATGTTTTAGCAGAGCAAAGTGAAGTTGAAATTGAACGCAAACGGGATGCTTCTGTATTTCATGGTTATAGGTACGATCTGGTTAAAGTCCGTGGTGAATTAAAAATCCGGAACAAGCTGGATAAAAATATCAATCTTGAAATCACCAAGGAGCTAACCGGAGAGGTTCTTGAAAGCTCGCCAAAATCAGAAGATATTAAAACTGCAAAAGGATTGAAACAAGTTAATGAAAAACATCTGCTCAAGTGGGAAATTGTTTTGGCTGAAGGAGAAGAAAAAAATATTTCATATCAATACAAGGTTTATATCAGGAACTGAATAAAGTTTTTTTTCAGTTCTTTCACCTTCTCTTGCTCTTTCTCTTAATCTAGAGAGTAGGAGAAAGAGAAAGTCGCCGGAGGCGAACCTCGCCAAAGGCGGGATTATGAGAAAGAGAAAGATTAAGAGAAAAAGAAAGATTAAGAGAAAGAGAATAATTAGGACAAAGGGTAAGAATAAAAAAATTTCCCAACAATTTTTGTTGCAATTTTGTAGAACGAAGCGTTAGCTTCGTTGAACTATTTTATTTGTCGAAGCTTCGCTTCGACCTACATTTAGATTAATATTATAGAAAAATCAAAATTGAATACGGCGATTCTTTCCCTTGCTCTTTCTCTTAATCTTAATTGAACCTGAATCCCCTTAAAAACTCTTCGGCATTTAATCTTTTTTTCCCTTCAAGCTGGAGATCAAGAATTTCCAGCTGGTTTTCCCCGCATTCTACCAAAAGATTTGTCTTTGAAATAATAAACTTTCCCGGTGTTGTTACTTTCTTATTTACAAATCTTGTTTTAAATATCTTGATTTTTTTCTCTTCAAAATAAAAATAAGCCGCGGGAACAGGCGATAATCCGCGTACAAGATTATGAATATCTTCGGCTTTTTTACTCCAATCAATCCTCCCTATCTCAGGAGTTATTTTTGGAGCCGGAGTTGCTTGAGAATTGTCCTGTTCAATCAGCTCAAAATTACCCGATTCAATTAAATTAACCGTCTCGAGTACGGCCTGTGCACCAAGCTCGCTTAATTTATCATGCATTGTTCCGAAGTCATCATCGTCTTCTATTTCAATTCTCCTTTGAATATAAAGTTTGCCGGTATCCACTTTGTCTTCCAGAGCAAAAGTAGTTACTCCGGTTTCTTTCTCACCATTAATTAAGGTCCATTGGATGGGCGCAGCACCCCGGTATTTAGGAAGAAGCGATGCGTGAAGATTGAATGAACCTTTCAGCGGAATTGTAAATACTTCTCTTGGTAATATTCTAAAAGCAACAACTACGAAAAGATCGGCATTAAAGCTTTTCAATTCATTGATAAAATTTAAATCCTTTAAATTTTCCGGCTGGATGAGAGGTATTTTATTCCGGATCGCCGCATCTTTTACAGGTGTAAATGAAACCTTCTGCCCTCTTCCCCTTTCCTTATCTGCTCCCGTAACTACTGCAAGAACCTGGTGGCCGCTCCCGACCAATGTAAGCAGCGATGGAACTGCAAAATCGGGAGTCCCCATAAAAATTAATTTCATTTAAGCTGGTAATCTTTATTTTCGGTAATAGGATAATCTACTTCTATTTCCCGTTCTTTTATTTTTCTAAGGGTATCCTGAACAATTTTTTTCTCTTCTTCACTTAAATAATCTACAATTAAAATTCCCTGCAGATGATCATATTCATGCTGGATTGCCCGGGCTAATATTTCATAAGCTTCAATCGTATGCTCTTTCAAGTCGTAATCCTGATAAGTGATTTTTATTGATTCCGGCCTCCCGATTTTCCCTCTTACATCCGGCAGGCTGAGGCAGCCTTCTTCAATTACAGATTTTTCTTTCGAACGTTCGACGATTCTGGGATTTATAAAGACCATCGGCTTAGCATCCTCGTGTCCTTCAACTCCGGATAGATCTACAACAAAAATAGATTTATTCACTCCGACCTGATTAGCAGCTAGTCCTACCCCGTTGGCGTTGTGCATAGTCTCGAACATGTCTTTTATGAGTTTGATATCCTCATTGCTGATTTCTTTAACCAAACCGGTTTTTTTTCTTAACATTTTATCGCCGTAAATGGTTATCGGTAAAAGAGCCATTTTCTCTCCGAATTAAATTTTCGCGTATAATAATTTTTAATTTTATCAAAGATAGCTAAAAGGAAAGGAAGATAAAATTGATTAAATCAGCAGTTTACCCGATTTCATAATCATTTTATCGTCTAGAAAAACGGTTGGTTTCTTAATCACACCATCCAAATGGATTGGAACATTAACATTTCCCCCCATAGATACATTATTTCCAAGGGCAATATGGACTGTTCCCAAAACCTTTTCATCTTCTAAAAGTACGCCGCTCAATTTTGCAGAATCATTGGTGCCTATTCCAAATTCGGCAATATTACGCGCTTCTTTCCCCTCTTTATCAAGCATTGCATTTAGTTTTTTTGCAAGTATTCCGCCTGTAATATTGGAAGCATAACCATTCTGCACTTCGATTTTTATATTGGTACTTTTTATTAAACCAAGTCCCGCCATTGAACCATCCACAGTAAAAATTCCATTGGAAGTTCCCTCAATCGGCGCTAGAAATGCTTCGCCGGTGGGGAGATTCCCCCATTCACTTTTATTATGAAATAATCCTTTGCTTGCAAATGCAGACCTCCCGGTTATTTCAAAAGAAATATCTGTGCCTGCAGGTGCGGTAACCCTGATAAAATGACCCTGCTCCAATATTTCTTTAAGCTTCAAAGTAAGTTTTGCAATTTTATTATAGTCTGCATTCATTCCGCGGATCATTACCTCTTTAGTAATTCCGGGGAATGTGGCAATTCTGGTTCCGACTGCAGAAGCTTCTCTTCTTGCATTTGTATGGGTTAATGATTTTGAAGTCGGGCAAAAAACAACATCGAATTTTTTCATCAGCTCTGCAACTTCAGAAGGAGGTTCTTCCCCGTTTGTTCGTCCGGATTTCATTTCTGCTAGCAATGATTTTAAACCAAGTCTTACAGCATTTTCATAAATTGAATAGCCTATTTCTCTTTTTACTTCGTCCGTTATAACTAAAACTTTTTCCTCTTCTTTAGTCCCCATACAGACTTTAATTGCAGTCTGAGAAGCTTTATCCAATTTTGTTAACTTCATAAAAATTTAATTATTGATTTAAGAATTGTCTTTTTGAATCTGAGATTATAACGGGAAACCGACATTAAGTTGAATTACAGCATTGAATCCGCCTGTTTCAATAAAGTTTGTCATCCTCCCGCTGTTCGGATCTTCATTAACTGTAAGAAAAGTCCCATCATCTTTTTTCATTTCTTCTATTGTAATAACGGTATAAGCTGCTAATCCTTCCAGCGTTACATAATCATCTACTATTGCAAGGATAAATCCTGTTCCAACAGTATATCCTAGTTCCGAACCGCTTTTATATTTTTGAATTTCTGTTCTTGCACCGGGAAGATTCTCAGTGTTTACAAAAGTAGCGGAGTTGAAAAGAACCGCAGCATCAATCACCTTCCAGCTGACCATAGATGTAATAGAAGTTCCTAAATCGAGCCCGAGCCCCCAATTTTTTAATTCCAGTTTAAAAGAAGAATTTGAAATACCGTCAGAAATATTTACCGATGAATTATGTTTTTCAGATAAAAACTGGTTAAATCCTTTAGCAGTTAAAATAAAACCTTTAAAGTTTGCACGGAAGAAATTCAATCCAACGCGGTAACCCTGTGTTTTCCCGAAATCATCCATCACTGATATAGAGGAATCGCTTCTAAGGTCATTAAAAACAAAGATATAATTATTTAGTCCGGTGGGTTTATATTCCTGGTAGCTGTATCCTCCATAGCCCCCTACTAAACCAAGGCATCCGAAGCCGAAGGTTTGCGCTTTTAATGATCCGGCAGATACAGCCAAAAGAAGTATCAAAAACCTGAGAATTCTTGCCATATGCATCATGTTAAACATAAGAATAATAAAAATAAAAATGAATTCTATTTAAGATGTTGCAAAAACATGAAGAAAGATTATAATTCAATTTTTTATACCTGTTCTAGTCGTAATAGTTTCCAAACCATGTCCTCCTGAACCAGTTTCTGTTTTCCAAAGCAGAAATGAAAAAACCAAACCGAGAGAGGCAAGGGCTGTAAAAATCCACATCCCTGGTGCATATCCCCCGGGATTATCAGGGTCGGCAAGAAATGCATCGTTTGTAAATCCGATTAGCCACGGAATTATTGCCATACCCACCTGCTGGCAGAGAGTCATTAATGAATAACCTGAACCTAACCTTCGTTCCTCTACAATATATGCAACGGAAGGCCACATAATAGCCGGGATCATTGAGAATGCCACACCAAGAAGCAGCATAACAATAAGCAGGGTAAGCGGCCATGTATAGCTTCCAAGGAAAGGAATAGACAATGAAATATCGGGACCCGGGGGAAAATACGTAACTACAAGAAATAGAGGCAGAAGAATTAAAGAACCGATAAACATAAAAAACGATCTCTTTCCAATTTTATCAACCATTAATCCGAACAACGGTGTTGCAATACCGGCTGCAAGCGGTAATACGCTATTTAATGCTCCTCCGGCTTCACGCGATATGCCGTGTGCTTCAATAAAATACTTTATTGCAAAGGCCCTGAAAGGAAATACTGTTGAATAGAATACAACACATAATGCAACTACATACCAATATGAACGGCTGAATTTATAAAGATTTTTTAAATCTAATTTTTCAGTTTTTTCCTCACTAGATAGACTATACATTCTTCCGGCCTTGTTTTCCAGAATCCAATACAGTATTGCCCCTGCAACAGAAATTCCGGCAAAACCTGTTGCAAGCCAGAGAGGATCCTGCCAGTTACTGTATAAAGCCCGGGCAAATGAAGGGGACCAATCGGCAGAAACTGAACCCAAACGTGCAATTAATAAATTAATTCCAAATGCAAAACTTAATTCCTTGCCTTTAAACCATTTTGCAAGAGCCGTTGTAACGGCAACAATAAGCGGCTCGGCACCCAATCCTAAGGCAAATCTCCCGGTCAGCATTATTGCAAATTCATCTGAGACCGCAGTAATAACGGCTGCTAATAAACAGATTATTGCAAAAAGAAGAATCGATATTTTTGTTCCGAATCTGTCGACTATGTAGCCGCCGATCAGCAAAACTATAATTGCAGCTATGCTGTAAACAGAATAGAAAAGTCCTAATTGCTGATCTGTGAATTTCAACTGAGATGAGAGAAGATCGAATATGGGAGCAACGCTGTCATAAATATAGTAGTTGCCGAACATAGCAAGGCTTATAAATAAAAGAACCATCCACCTGTGAAATGCGGATGGTTCTTTTCTTGTCTGTTCTAAATTTTGAGCCATAAATTAATTTATATTTTTAAGAACATTTACAAGCAATTTCCAGAATTTCGGGATAGTATCAATCTGCAGTTTTTCATCCGGAGAATGAACTCCGTACATTGTTGGTCCGAATGAAATCATATCAAGTTCGGGATATTTTTCACCGATTATTCCGCATTCGAGTCCCGCATGAATGGCTTTTACTTCCGGCTCTTTCCCGTACAAATTCTTATAAGTATTTTTCATTACTCCCAGTATTTCGGAGTTTACATTTGGTTTCCAGCCCGGATAGCCGTCTCCAAATTTTATCTCAAATTCCGCAAGTTCCAAAATTGAAGTTACCATAGCAACAATATCTATTATTTCGGAAGCAACCGAGCTCCGCTGGCTTGTCACAATATTAATATTTTTTCCCTCAGTAGAAATTGTGGCTAAATTGGTGGAAGTTTCGACTAAACCTGGTATATCGGCAGACATCTTAATTACACCGTGAGGAATTGCATATAGTGTATTTAGTAATTTTACTTGAGATTTGCCGTCCATTACTTTATCAGCTTTTCTTGCTTTCTCAGCAGTTACAATTAAGTTCGGCTCTACAGAAGCCAGTTCGGCCTTTACTGTCTTATTAAATTCTTCAACATGGCGGAGAAAATCTTTTTGGGAAGATTTGGGAATTGCCACAATTGCAAAAGCTTCTCTCGGAATAGCGTTGTGTTTATTTCCTCCCTCTATCTTGGAGAGTTTCAATTTAATCTGAGTACTTAACGATTTTAAAATTCTCGTTAATATTTTAATTGCATTCCCTCTTCCGGAATTTATCTCCAGGCCTGAATGTCCCCCCTGTAAACCTGCAACTTTAATTTCAAATTTAGCATAATCTTTAGGGACTGCCAGAGCTCTGAAAGTTAATTTGGCATGAGTAGTTTTTCCTCCCGCACACCCGATGTATAAAGATCCTTCTTCTTCAGAATCCATGTTTATTAAAATTTTTCCCTTCAGAACATTTGTATCTAAATTAGATGCCCCTGTTAAACCGGTTTCTTCATCGAGGGTAAATAAGCATTCAATGGGTCCGTGTTCAACATCATTAGATTCCAACACGGCTAAAGATGCAGCTACACCGACTCCATTATCTGCACCGAGTGTTGTACCTTTTGCCTTAACCCAATTACCGTCGATGTACGGCATTATAGGATCTTTATCAAAATCATGCTGAACATCGCGGTTCTTTTCACAAACCATATCGATATGGCTCTGCAGTATTATCGGTTTGGCATTTTCTTTTCCTGGAGCAGCAGGTTTTCGGATAATAATATTCCCGAAAGAATCTCTAAAAGTTTCTAAATTAAGTTTTTTACCAATAGATAGAATGTAATTTGCAATTTTTTCCTCCTTCTTCGAAGGGCGGGGATGTTTGCAAATTTCTTCAAAATAATTCCATAATGAAGACGGCTGTAAATGACCTAAAATTTCACCCATGAAATCACCTCTTATTTTTTAAAATATTAAATTACTTAGTTATATCAATTTCACATTTAAAATTTAATTCATTCCGATTTTTGATAATAAAAATAAAAAAACTCTTAAATCCGTAATCGAAAA
>Ga0105094_10000476_pt1 | contig 20023 bp, 18 predicted proteins | sample PPLLak1March2015_2_FD_87023 | JGI IMG/M metagenome (GOLD analysis project Ga0105094, IMG submission 87023) | Freshwater sediment microbial communities from Prairie Pothole Lake near Jamestown, North Dakota, USA - PPLs Lake P8 Core (3) Depth... | ecosystem: Environmental > Aquatic > Freshwater >...
CGCCGGACAGAGCTTCCGCGATGTCGGATCGGCCATGTGCCACTGAGCGCCCGTCACCGCGGCTTCGGGCCCCAGAGCTTCGCGTGCCGCTTGTGGCAGTCGGCGCAGCCGGCCAGCATCTGCCCGTAGAAGCCCGCACGGGCCAACGGATCGCTTGCCTGCACGGCGTCAGTTGCCAGTCGGTGCACCCGTTCTTCGGTGGGCGCCAGCTCCCGGCGGACGGCCGAGTCGACGGGGAGTTCTCGGGGATGCAGCGGTGCGACCGCCATCGCCCGCGTGCCCTCGCGCCAGAGTGAGTCGGACGGCACGACGAGCCCCTGGAGCATCAGGTCCACCGCCAGCTGGTGCTCGAGCATGTGACCCACGATGCCGCCGACCGTGCTGCTCGGCCGGCTCGCGAGCGCCGGTCGCGTGCCGAGAGCCCGGTGGCAGTTGCCGCAGGCGATGAGCATGCGGGCGGTGGCCTGTCCGGCGGCGAGGATGTCGCCAGCCTCAGCGGCCTGGCGAGCGGCCTCCTTCATCGCGGCCACGTGGGTAGCCGCTCCGGTCGGCAGCGATGCAGCATCCTGATCGGTTAGCAGGCGGGCCGCCGACGCCACAGCCGCAAGATCGCCCCGAGTCACCGCCGCGTGCACCACCATCGCCTGGTTGAAGTGCGCGCGCATGTACTCGGCCTGCGCCGATGCCGGTGGGGCGGCCTGTTGAGCAGGGGCGCCTGGCGACGCCAGCGGGCCTTGCGCCGCTGTCACCACCACCATCGACACCAGGAGCCAGGGACGAAGGGCCGGGGCCATCACGACCGCTCTCCAAGGTGCTGCTTGCACCAGTCGAGCGCCAACCACGACACGCGCTCGAGCGTGCCGGGTTCCTCGAACAGGTGGGTCGCGCCGGGAACGATCTCCAAGTGTGCCCGCGCCTGCATCGCGCGCATCGCGCTTTCGTTGATCACGATGACGGCGTCGTCGGCGCCACCCACGATCAGCAGCGTGGGCGCCTGCGCCACGGCAAGGGCATCGCCGGCCAGGTCGGGGCGTCCCCCGCGAGAGATGACGGCTCGCACCTGCTCCGGGCGCTCGGCCGCGGCGACGATGGCCGCCGCCGCGCCTGTGCTGGCCCCGAAGCACGCGATGGGCAGCCCCGCGACGCGCGTGTCGGTGGCCGCCCAGTCCACCGCCGCCACCACGCGCCGGCCGAGGCGATCGATGTCGAAGCGGAACTCGCGCGTCTGCACGTCGACGGCTTCTTCCTCGGGCGTCAGCAAGTCGAGCAGCAGGGTCGCGAAGCCGCCGCCCTGCAGCACCTCGGCCACGGAACGGTTGCGGTGACTGAAACGGCTGCTGCCGCTGCCGTGGGCGAAGACCACCAGGCCGGTGGCCCGAGGCGGCACTACCAGGTCGCCGTCCAGCAGGTCGCTGCCCGCGCGAATCTGGACCGGCATGCGCCCGGCAATGTCGTGGGTCGCCATGGGCTCATCCTCCTCCGGCTCTCGGTGTGTCCGCCCGAACGGTGATGCCCGCGGCGAGCAATTCCCGGACTTCTTCGTCCGTGGTCTGCCCGAATTCGGCGTACCACAAGCCGACCGCCGAGAAGGGCTCTGGTGTCCGCAGGCAGACCATCTCGTCAGCGAGGGCGGCCAGCGTGTCGCGGGCCTCCACGGCTCCCACGGGCACGGCCACGACAATGCGCGCGGGCTTCAGGCGCCGCACCGCCATCACGGCGGCACGCATCGTCGATCCCGTGGCGAGGCCATCGTCCACGAGGATGGCGACGCGACCCTCAATGGGGACGGGCGGCCGGCCGTCTCGATAGGCATGCTCGCGACGCGCGAGCTCGAGGCTCTCGGTGCGGGCAATCCGATCGATGACGTCAGGTGACGGCATGTCGGCCGCGCCGATGTCTTCATTCATCACGCGGACTCCACCGCTCGCGATGGCCCCCATCGCGAACTCGGCGTGCCCCGGAAAGCCCAGCTTGCGCACCACGAACACGTCGAGGGGCGCGTGCAGCGCCGCGGCGACTTCGAAGGCCACGGGAACACCGCCGCGCGGCAGGCCGAGCACGACGACGTCGTCGCGGTTGGCGTAGGCTTTCAGTTGGCGGCCGAGCATCTGGCCGGCTTCGCGGCGATCGGCGAACCGTTCCGGGGTGTCCCAGGTGTAGGCCATGGGGTCACTCGTCCATCGTGCTCACGCCACGGCCACGTGCGGGGTCGGATGATGGTGGGCGCAAATCTCCTGCAGCGCGTCCATGACCTCCGCCGCGTTCACGGGCTTCTTCGCACCCGCCACCAGCAGGATGTCGTTCATCGAGATTACACCCAGCACGGTCTCGCCGAAACCGGCCACCGGCAAACGCCGCACATGGTGCTCTTTCATCAGCGCGAGGGCGTCGTGCACATCGTCATCAGGCGCGCAACTCCAGACCGGCGCCTGGATCACGTCGCCAACCGCGAGCTCGGACGCCCGTCGATTGCGCGTGGCGAGGGCGATGTACAAGTCCCGATCGGTCACCACACCCACGAGGTGGCCGCGGTCCACGACCGGCAAGAAGCCACAGTCGCCGTCCAGCATCAGGGCAGCGGCCTCGGCGAGGTTGGTACCCGGAGCGCATGTCCGTGCCGTCGCCGTCATCACGTCCTTGACCTTCATGGTGACCTCCAGGGAGGCTCCACCGTCGCCGGCTCGTCCGTCAGGCGCGACTCGAGCTGACACGTAAAGCCTGCCCTTTCCCAGACGCAACTCCCGTACCGATCACTGCATGCGCGCGGCGCCCACCACCAGCCACACAGTGCACCGCCAGTGCCGAGAAGCCGCCACTCAGCGCACGACAGGTGCGGAAATCCCGACGACGAAGCGCGTCTGCCATGGCCCTGCGAGCGTGCGGAGGCGGCAGAACACGGCACGTGGCTTGCGTGGTAAGACATTGTCGGGAGTCGGGAGTCGGGAGTCGGGAGTCGGGAGTCGGGAGTCGGGAGTCGGAACCCGGACAGCGGATACCAGATACCGGACACTGGAAGAGGTGCAGCCGTGGCGTGGGATGTAATCCAGAAGCCGATGGCGGGGCGCCGGACGGCAAACCTGATCAACTACGACGAGGTTCGGCGGCGGTTCGCGTGGAGCGATGCCCGACAGATGCTCGACGGTTTGCCCGAGGGGCGCGGGTTGAACATCGCGCACGAGGCGGTGGACCGCCACGCGGCCGGGCCCCTGGCCGGGAAGCTCGCCCTGCGCTGGCTGGGGCGCGCGGGTGAGGTCCACGACTACTCCTACGACGATCTCAGGCGCGAGACGTCCCGCTTCGCGGGGGTCCTCACCCGACTCGGCATCCAGCCGGGCGACGTGGTGGCCAGCCTCGCCGGGCGCATCCCCGAGCTCTACATCGCGGCACTCGGCACGGTGAAGTGCGGCGCCGTGTTCTCCCCGCTCTTCTCGGCGTTCGGGCCGGAACCGATTCGCACGCGGCTCGAGATGTCGCGCGCGCGCGTGCTCGTGACGACGCCCGCGCTCTACCGGCGCAAGGTGGTGAACCTCCGGACCACCCTTCCCCACCTGGAGCACGTGCTCGTGGTACCGGGCGACAGCCTCGACGTGCCGGCCGGCACGCTGAACCTTCGCGCGTGGCTGGACGAGACCGACGACCGCTTCGTCATTCCCCCCACACCGGCCGAGTCGATGGCGCTCCTCCACTTCACCAGCGGCACTACCGGACAGCCGAAGGGTGCCATGCACGTCCACGAGGCCGTCGTGGCGCATCACGTGACCACCCGGTTCGCGCTCGATCTGCACCCGGACGATCGATTCTGGTGCACCGCCGATCCCGGGTGGGTGACCGGCACGTCGTACGGCATCATCGGCCCGCTCACGGTCGGCGCCACGAGCATCGTGGACGAAGCGGACTTCGACGCCGAGCGCTGGTACCGCATCCTCCAGCAGGAGCAGATCACGGTCTGGTACACGGCGCCCACGGCCATCCGCATGCTGATGAAGGCGGGCGTGGATCTCGCCAGGCGCTACCCGGCTCCAGGTCTGCGGTTCCTTGCGAGCGTCGGCGAGCCCCTGAACCCCGAAGCCGTGGTGTGGGGGGTCGAGGCCTTTGGCCTGCCCTTCCACGACAACTGGTGGCAGACCGAGACGGGCGGCATCATGATCGCCAACTTCGCGAGCATGGACGTGCGGCCTGGCTCGATGGGCCGGCCGCTGCCCGGCGTGGACATCGCCGTGGTTCGCCGCACGGGCGACGACACGGTGGACGTGGTATCCGAGCCCGACACCGTGGGCGAGCTGGGCATCGTCCCGGGCTGGCCGTCCATGTTTCGCGGCTACCTGAACGACGAGACGCGCTATCGCCGATCATTTGCGGGCGGCTACTATCTCACCGGCGATCTCGTCCGCATGGACGCGGACGGATACTGCTGGTTCGTCGGACGCGACAACGACGTCATCAAATCGTCCGGCCACCTGATCGGCCCATTCGAAGTGGAGAGCGCGCTGATGGAGCACCCCGCCGTGGCCGAGGCCGCCGTCATCGGCAAGCCCGATCCGATCGCCTATGAGAGCGTGAAGGCCTTCGTGGCGCTCAAGCCCGGCCACGCCGCGGACGAGGCCCTGCGCCTCGAGCTGATCGGCTTCGCGCGGACACGGCTTGGCGCCGCCGTGGCGCCCAAGGAACTCGATTTCCTGCCGGGGCTCCCGAAGACGCGCTCCGGCAAGATCATGCGGCGCCTGCTGAAGGCGCGCGAGCTGGGCCTGCCGGAAGGCGATCTCTCGACGCTCGAGCCCGAGCCCGCCGCCAGCCCCACACCTCCCGGAGGATCGTCATGAGCGAGCCCGCGGTCATCGATCGTGAGCACGGTCGCCGCCTGCTGCGCGAGATGCTGCGCATCCGCCGTTTCGAGGAGCGCTGCGCCGAGCTCTACAGCGCCGGCCACATTCGCGGGTTCCTGCACCTGTACATCGGCGAGGAAGCCGTGGCCGTCGGCGCCATGCAGGCCCTGACGCCGGACGATGCCATCGTAGCGACGTACCGCGAGCACGGGCACGCGCTGGCGCGCGGCATTCCGGCCACGGCGCTGATGGCGGAGATGTTCGGCAAGCAGGAAGGCTGCAGCCGCGGACGAGGGGGCTCGATGCACGTCTTCGATGCGGCCACGCGGTTCTACGGCGGCAACGCCATCGTCGGCGGCGGCCTGCCGGTGGCTGTCGGCCTGGCGCTCGCGGATCGCATGAGCAACCGGCGCCGCGTGACGGCCTGCTTCTTCGGCGATGGCGCGGTGGCGGAGGGCGAGTTCCACGAATCGTTGAACCTGGCCGCGCTCTGGCGGCTGCCGGTGCTGTTCCTGTGCGAGAACAACCTGTACGCGATGGGCACGCGCATCGAACGCGCGCTGGCGCAAACCGACATCGCCACGAAGGCGCGTAGCTACCGCATCCAGGCCGACGTGGTGGACGGCATGGATGTCGTGGCCGTCGAAGCTGCCGTCGCGCGTGCCGCGACGGAGGTGCGAGGCGGCAAGGGTCCGGTGTTCCTCGAGTTCCACACCTACCGCTTCCGCGCGCACTCGATGTTCGACGCCGAGCTCTATCGCGACAAGGCCGAGGTCGACACCTGGAAGGAGCGGGATCCCGTCGCGACGTTCGCCGCGCGGCTTGTGCGCGATGCGGGTCTCACTCCCGATGAGCATCGGCAGATCGACGACGCGGCGCTCCGCGAGGTTCGCGAGGCCGTCGCCTTCGCGGAGGCGGGCACGTGGGAGCCCGTCGAACACCTCACGGCCGATGTCTACACGCCCCGCGTGCCGGAGGTGCATCATGCCTGACGTGGCTCCCGCTCCCACCACCGTCCGCATGACCTATCGCGATGCCGCGCGCGCAGCCATCCGCGACGCCCTGCAACGGGATCCGCGCGTGTTCCTGATGGGCGAGGACGTCGGCCGCTATGGCGGGGCCTACGCCGTCAGCAAGGGCCTGCTCGCCGAGTTCGGCCCCGAGCGCATTCGCGACACGCCCCTGTCGGAGAGCACGTTCGTCGGCGCCGGCATCGGCGCGGCGCTCGGCGGCATGCGGCCCATCGTCGAGGTGATGACGGTGAACTTCAGCCTCCTCGCGCTCGACCAGATTGTGAACAACGCCGCCACCATCCGTCACATGTCCGGCGGCCAGTTCAGCGTGCCGCTCGTCATCCGCATGGTCACCGGAGCGGGCCGGCAACTGGCGGCCCAGCACGCCCACAGCCTCGAGGGCTGGTACGCTCACGTGCCCGGCCTGCGCATCGTGGCGCCGGCCACGCTCGAGGACGTGCGCGGCATGCTGTGGACCGCGCTCGAGGATCCGGATCCCGTGCTCATCTTCGAGCACCAGGCCCTCTACAACATGGAGGGCGACCTGGCCGCAGACGCGGGGCCCGTGGACATCGACCGCGCCATCGTCCGCCGGCGCGGCGACGACGTGACCCTGGTCACCTACGGCGGATCGCTCTTCAAGTCGCTGCAGGCAGCCGAGCTGGCCATGGCGCAGGGACTGTCGGTCGAGGTGATCGACCTGCGGACGCTGCGGCTGCTCGACATGGACACCGTCGTCGCCTCGGTCCGCCGCACCCATCACGCGGTGATCGTGGACGAGGGGTGGCGCAGCGGGAGCCTCTCGGCCGAGATCACCACCAGGCTCGTGGAGCAGGCGTTCTACGATCTCGATGCGCCGGTGGCGCGCGTGTGCACCGAGGAAGTGCCCATCCCCTATCCAAAGCACCTCGAAGATGCGGCTGTGCCGCAACCGGCCTCCATCCTCGCCGCGTTGCAACGCACCACCGCCCGGGGTGGACGGTAGGCGCACGAGGAGCCGATGTCTGACTTTCGCATGCCGTCCCTGGGCGCCGACATGGAAGCCGGCACCCTGATCAAGTGGCTGAAGCAGCCCGGTGACACGGTGAAGCGCGGCGACATCGTCGCCGAGGTGGACACCGACAAGGGCGCCATCGAGATCGAGGTGTTCGAGGACGGCGTCCTCGACGCGATTGTCGTGGAGCCTGGCGAGAAGGTGCCCGTCGGGCGGACGCTGGCGCGCATTCGTTCGGCAGGGGGTCCCGCGGCCGAACCCGGCGGCACGCCGGCGCCAGCACCCGCGACGCCGCCCGCCGCGGCCGAGGCGGTGAGCCCGGCCGCCGCGCCGTCGATCCCGCGCGTGACCGAGGCGACACCAGCGGTGACCGGAGCCGTGGCAGCGCCGATGCCTCGCCCGAGTGCACGCGTCGCGGCCTCCCCCGCTGCGCGACGCCGTGCCGGCGAGTTGGGCGTGGACCTCCAGCTCCTGAAGGGCAGCGGCCCTGGCGGCGCCATCACGCTGGCTGACGTGGAAGGCGCCCCGACTGGCGCCCCGGCCCCCGCAGTCGCACCGGATCGGCGGCAGACGATGCGCAGGGCCATCGCGGCGGCGATGGCGAAATCGAAACGCGAGATTCCCCACGCATACGTGACCACCACCATCGACATGTCGAGGACCATGGACTGGCTGCGGGCCGAGAATCAGCGCCGATCCATCGAGGACCGGCTGCTGCCGGCGGCGCTGCTCCTGAAGGCCGTGGCGAGCGCCGTGTCGGACGTGCCCGACGTGAACGGCTTCTGGACCGAGGAGCAACTGCAGCCCTCGGCGCCCGTGCACATCGGCACGGCCATCGTGCTGCGCGGCGGCGGTCTCATCGCGCCGGCGCTGCACGACGTGGACCGGCGTGATCTCAGCGCCGTGATGCGCGGCCTCTCGGACCTGGTCGCGCGCGCGCGTGCGGGCGCGCTGCGCGGCTCGGAGCTCACCGACGCCACCATCACGGTCACCAACCTCGGCGACCTGGGCGTGGAGGGCGTGCTCGGCATCATCTACCCGCCCCAGGTGGCCATTGTCGGCTTCGGTCGCATCGTCGATCGCCCGTGGGTGATCGAAGGGCGCATCGAGGCACGCCCGGTGCTGAGCGCGTCGCTCTCGTTCGATCACCGCGCGGTGGACGGGCATCGCGCGGGGCTCTTCCTCGCGGCGGTCGATCGGCGGCTGCAGTCTCCGGAGACCCTATGACCCAGCAGGATCTGACGGCGATCGTGCGGCAGGCGCTGGCGCGGGTGGCGCCAGAGACCGCGAAGGCCGACATCCCGGCCAACGCGCCGCTCCGGGAGGAGTGCGATCTCGACTCGATGGACTTCCTGAACTTCGTGATCGGCCTTCATGAGGCGACGGGAGTGGAGATCCCCGAGCCCGACTACCCGAAAGTGGCGTCCATCGCGGGCGCGGTGGCGTATCTGTCGGAGCGCGCGACTCGTCTGCGCATATGATGACGCCCGAAGACCCATGCCCGAACAGGCGTCGCTCGGCGCGCTCTCCATCCTGCCCGTCATGCTGGCGCTCGGGCTCGCGTTCTGGACCCGGAACGCGGCACTCTCGCTGCTGGCTGGCTGCATCGCGGGCGGCGTGCTCGCGGGCTTCGATCCGGCCACCGGGCTGACGCGCATCTTCCGCACGGCGCTGGGAACCAGCGACTTCATCTGGGTGATGATGATCGAGGTCGCCGTCGGCGTGATGATCGCTTTTTATCTCCGAGCCGGCGTCATCGGCGCCTTCGCTGCATGGGCGTCCACGCGGCTGCGATCGCGCCGGGCGGCCGCGGGGTTCGCATGGCTCCTCGGGCTGTTCGTCTTCTTCAGCGACTATTTCAGTCCGCTCTTCGCCGGCCCGATCGCGCGTCCGCTCACGGATCGCTACCGCGTGTCACGCGAGAACCTCGCCTACCTCCTCGACTCGACCAGCGCGCCGGTTGCCACGCTGCTGCCCCTGAGCGGCTGGGCCGTGTACATCGCGGGCCTGATGCAGGGCCACGGCCCGATCACCACGACGGCCGACGGCATGGCGCTCTTCATCCGTGCGATTCCGTTCAACCTCTACGGATGGCTGGCTGCCGCCATGGCGGGCCTGCTGGCGTATGGCCTGCTGCCCCACTACGGCCCGATGCGCCGCGCCGAGGCGCGCGCCTTGAACGAAGGAAAGCTCATCAGGGACGGCGCGGTGCCCCTGACGGGCGGCGAGCTCGACACCATCACGCCCCTCCCCGGCCGACGCCCCAGTCTCGTGGCCAACCTGCTGGTGCCGGTGGCCATCCTGCTCGGCATCGCCGTGGGATCGTTCTTCGCCATCGGCGAGGTGAAAATCCTCGAGGCGTTTCTGGCCGCCGTGATGTACCAGGCGGTCGCCCTCGCCGTGGGGCGCCACTTCGACAGCGTCACGGACGCCGTGGAGGTGGCCATGGCCGGCATCAAGGGCGTGCTGCCCGCCATCGTCATCCTCGCACTGGCCTATTCGATCAACGCGGTATCGAAGACGCTCGGCGCGCAGCAGTTCATCGTGTCGGCGACCGAAGGGTGGATGACGGCGGCCTTCCTCCCAGCGGCGACGTTTGCCACGGGCGCCCTTGTCTCGTTCTTCACCGGCACGTCGTGGGGCACGTACGCCATCCTGACGCCCATCGCCATGCCCGTGGCTTTCAGCCTCTCGGGCGGGAGCATCGACACGCAGGTGCTGTTCACGGTGGGCGCAATCATCGGCGGGGGGTTGTTCGGCGACCACGCATCGCCGGTGTCGGACACGTCGGTGCTGTCGTCGTTCGGGGCGGGCTCCGATCACATGGACCACGTCACGACGCAGCTCCCGTACGCTCTCACCGTCGCGGCCATCTCGATGGCGGTGCTGGTCGTGATGGGTCTCGTGTCCTAGCGCCCGCAGGCGCCCATCCAGTGTGTCCGGCTCAGGGCACGCCCGCGTACTGCATCATTGCCATGAAACCGTTGTCCATGTGGAACTGCTGGTGGCAGTGGAAGAGCGCCAGCCCGGGCTGGTCGGCCACGATGTCAATCTCGGCCTGCTTCCACGGCGGAACGACCACGACGTCCTTCCACACACCCGATGTGGGCCGGCCCGCGATGCTGACCAACTCGAACGTGTGGCGATGCAGGTGGACAGGGTGCGGATCGGCACTCTGGTTGTCGAGCACCCAGCGATAGCGCTTCCCGCGCTCCACCAGGATCGGGTCGGTGTCGGGCCACGACTTCCCGTTGAGCATCCAGTGGTGCCCGTCGTCCTTCGCGCGAAAAGCCATCGTGAGCCGTCCGTCAGGCTCGGGTCGGGTGGCGAGGGCCGGGCCGAACGCCGTGTAGTCCCACACGAACGGCAACGGGGGCGCCCAACGCGGAGGCCCCGAGGTATCGGCGTACTCGACGACGATGCCGAGGCCTGCCTCCCGCTGCGGCGTCTTCAGTCCGCCCAATACCCAGACGCCCGGGCGGTTCATTTCCACGATGGCGTCCACCCGTTCGCCGGGAGCCACGTCCACGACATGCACCGCCACCGGTTGGGGCACCGGGTTCCCGTCGAGCGCGATGACACGAAACACGTGGCCAGGCAGCGCCAGTTGGTGTTCGAGCGTGGCACTGGCATTGACGATGCGGAACAGCACGCGCTCGGACTGGCGCACGCGAATCGGCTCGCCCGCGCCGAGCATCCTGCCGTTGATGGAGAAGTACTTGAACTCCACATCGAGCGGGCCGTTCCTCCTGAAGAACGGATCCCACTCGTGCAGCAGGATGGGCACCTCCTGGTCGTAGGCGCCGGGGTCGGCGCCGTCCTCGACGACGACCATCCCGAACTGGCCGGTGTAGGTGCTCTTCTTCAGGTTGCGCCCAGCGGAATTGTGGCTGTGATACCAGCGGGTGCCCGCCGGTTCTGGCGTGAAGACATAGCGACGCCGGCCGCCGTTGGGCGGGACGCCAGGCGTGCCCTCCTCGTAGACCCCGTCCACGTCCGCCGGGATGTGAAGGCCGTGCCAGTGAACGATGTCTTCCTCTCGGGTGTCGTTCCAGACGTCCAGGGTCAGCGGGCGGCCGCGGCGGACACGCAGGAGCGGGCCGGGCACCTGGCCGTTGTAGGCAAGGGTCTTGACGCTGCGTCCGGGCGCCAGCTCGAGGTTCACCTCGCCGATCCGCAGCGTGATATCGGCAGGACCGGCCAACTCCTCAGGCGTCTGCGGCGGGTGACGCTGGCGGATCCCGTGCTGCCCGCCGAGGAGCACGACCGAGGAGGCCCAGGCACTGACCCCGGCCAGCAGCTCGCGGCGAGTCATCGGTGCGACCGTAGCATGAGCGCGCGAGGCAATCAAACGGCGGTCCCTCGCGCGCGGCATGCCCGCGGTGTCACTTCTGCAGGGTCTTGATGTAGTCGCTCAGCGCCTGGATGCGGATCTGTGCCGTGTCCCGGTTGAGGCCCCGGAACAAGTCGCCCCACATCGGCATATCGCGCGAGCCGTGGGCGGCCACCTGGTCCAGCCCCTCGATGTACCGCTTCACCTTGATCTCGGGATACTGGCCGCCGTTGCGGGCGCTGATCCGCGTCAGATCGGCGGGCGCCTTGGTCAGCGCCGACGCCGCCGGACCGTCGCCGACGCCGGTGCCGCCGTGGCAGACCGCGCAGTAGTTGAAGAACATACCCTGCGCATCCGAAGCAGGCGTCGGCTTGATGGGCGCCCTCTCGATCTTCGGCTGTGCGTAGGCCAGGCCCGCTGAGAACACCAGGGCCACGAGCGCGACGAGAACATGTCGGATCATCTGAAGCCCTCCTCCTATGTGCCGCCGAGTCTGGCATCGTTCTCCCGCCCCGGATTATGACCTGTGTCATATCCGGCGCCGGAAACCCGCCGCCGCGCAAGCCGGTGCGGGTCATCATACAAGAACGATTCCACGGACGAGTTCCGGCAAATTCGAGAAGAACCCGGGGTCGACCCCACGACCGCCGGGAATCCCGCACTCACCCGGGCGCGTATGATGGCGCGATGCGCACCTCATGGCCCGCACCCCCCCTCTGCGTCGCTCTCGTGGCCGCCCTTGGCCTGGCTCCGGTCCCCGGAGGCGCCCAGGCCCCCACGGCCGCGGCCACCCGCGACTTCTGGATCTACGCCTGGCGGGCACCGAAGATCGACGGGGTGGAGGCCCGCGCGAGGGCCATGGCCGACGCCGGCTTCACGGTGATCGACGCGTCCGCCGACGAGTTGGAGACGGTCGCGCGGCACGGGCTGAAGGCGATGATCAAGACGACCGATCCCGCGGTCGCCAGCCGCTTCGCCTCTAGACCCGTGGTCTGGGGGTATCACCTCGGCGACGAGCCGTTCCCGGAAGCGGTGTTCGCCGGCATCGGCCGCCAGTTCAGGGCCTTCGAGCAGGCGGCGCCCCGCCAGGTGCCCTTCGTCAACATGCTCTCGACGACGGGAGAGTTCCTGCGCGCCTACATGGCCGAAGCGCGCCCTCCCCTCCTGAGCTTCGACTATTACCAGTGGTGGTGGGGCAGCGATCGCTACTTCGAGAAGCTCGAGCAGTTCCGTGAGGCGGCGGTGCGCGCGGGTGTGCCACTCGCGGCCTGCTTCGAGGTATCGGCGAACCCCGGGATCGAATGGGGCGACCAGGCCCGGTTGGCGGACAACGGCCGCCGGCTGCGCCACAGCATCTACACGTCGCTGGCGTACGGCGTGACCGGCGTCGAGTGGTTCCACGCCGACATGGTGTTCGCGGAGAAGACCGGCGCGCTCACGCCCGCCGGCCAGGACGTCGCGGCCATCAACAAGGAGATTCACCCGCTCGGCCAGGCCCTGGCGGGGCTCGCGTCAATCGACGTCTTCCACACCACGCCGCTGCCCGCGGGAACGCGGAGCCTTCCGAAGGAGCATTGGCTGCAGGTCATCGGCGAGGAGGGCCGCGCGGGCGCTGTGCTTGGGATGTTCCGCGACGGCGCGGGCCGTGACTACGCGATGGTCGTGAATCGCGACTACCGCGACGTGCAGGCGGTCGTCGTGAAGCTGCAGTCGAAATGGCTGGGCATCGCGCCGTGGTATACGCCCAAGCGGTACAAGTACGCGGTGGACAGGCTGGACCGCGCGACGGGTCAATGGACGACGGTCGCCAGTTCCTCGTCCGTCGGGTTCTCGTACGTGCTGCCTCCAGCCGAAGGCGAGCTGTTCCGGATCACGACCACGGTGACGCAGGACGGCAAGGCCGAGGGCTGGCCGGTGACGCCGCCGTAAGAAGACACCACGACGACACGAAGGACAGGAAGATCGGCACGAAGATCTTCGGGGGGGGCGGTTCTTGGCCGGGCAACCCTGGTGTTCTTCGTGTCGTCTTCTGTCTTCTTCGCGTCTTCGTGGTGTCTTTTCGGAGCTACTCCGGCACGTGACACTGCCGGCAGCGGATGCGCTCCGGGTGCGTCGTGCGGATTTCGGCGCGCGCGGCGGGGCCGGTATGACAGGCGAGGCAATTCTCGCGGAGGTGCAGCGTGTGGGGAATCGTGGGCGGCGCGCCGGGCGTGGCCCGCGAGCCCTTCCACGGGCCCTGTGGCAGCCCCGTGAAGCGCGAGGCCACGAACAGCGCGGGCGTCTCCGTGGGCACGTGACACTGCCGGCAGCGTTGCATGCCGCCCGACGCCGCGATGGGGCCGTGGGGCGAGGCCGGCGCGACCCCGATGCCCACAATCTCGGCCCCATCGCCATCGTGACAGGTGACGCACTCATCGAGGGAGTCGTCGTGGGGAATGGGCGGCGGCGCGCCGTCGTAGGCGCGGGTGGTGGCCCGCTCCCCCGTCGACCGCGCCCCGGCCGCGGGCTGGTTGTCTCTGCACGCGACCGAGAGAAACGCCAGGGCCGTCGCGCAGACGCCCCGCAAAAAGAGACCACGAAGGCACGAAGAACACGAAGCACGGCACGAAGATTCGTGGGGGGCAGTCAGACTACCCTCCCCCCAAGGACCTCGTGGCCTTCGTGATTCCCTTCGTGTCTTCGTGGTTTCTTTGCTCACGTTCACACCCGCTCGAGGCGCACGGCACACTTCTTGTAGTCGGGCTGCTTGCTGATGTTGTCCATCGCGTCGAGCGTCACCAGGTTGATGATCGCGGACTCGTCGAAGAACGGGACGAACACCATGCCGCGCGGCGGGCGGCCGCGGCCGTCGATCTCGACCGTCAGTTCGAGGCTGCCGCGCCGGCTCACGACCTTCACGCGGTCGCCCTTCTTGATCCCGAGCATGTCGGCATCGGCGCGGTTCACCTCGACGTAGGCGGCCGGCACGGCCTGGTGGAGCTGCTTGATCCGCCGCGTCATCGAGCCGGTGTGCCAGTGCTCCAGCACGCGGCCCGTGTTGAGCCAGAGCGGATACTCCGCGTCCGGGGACTCGGCGGCGGGATGGTACGGCCGCAGCCAGAAGGCGGCCTTCTCGCCGTAGTCCTTCGCCTTGTAGAAATGAGCGCCCTGCGCCTTCTTCACGTAGGGGTCGTAGCCCGCGGTGTAGCGGTACGGCGTCTCCCTGCCGTTCACCACCGGCCACAGCATGCCGCGTGTCTGCTTCAACTGCGCGTAGGCGGCGAGGTCCTTGCCGTGGCCGAGGCCGAACGACCGGTACTCCTCGAACATCGGCTCGTGCCAGTTGTCGTCGGGCCACGGGAACAGGTGGCCCATGCCCATCCGCTTCGCCACCTGCATGACGGCCCACGCGTCCTCCCGCGCCTCGCCCGGCGGATCCACCATCTTGTTCCACTGCTGCGTGCGCCGCTCGGTGTTGCCGAACACGCCCTCGCGCTCCACCCACGCCGCCGCCGGCAGGATGAGGTCCGCCATCTCCGTCGTCGGCGTGGGGTAGATGTCACTGACCACGACGAATCGGCCATCGTTCGGCGTGCGATCGAACCGCGAGCGGTTCGGCAGCGTGACCCACGGATTCGTGGTCTGGATCCACAGCGCCTTCAGGTCGCCCCGCTTCAGCGCGCGGAACATGTCCACGGCGTGGTAGCCCGGGACGGCGGGAATGGTGCCGGCTGGCAGCTTCCAGATGCGTTCGGCTTCCGCCCGGTGCTCGGGGTTGGTCACCACCATGTCGGCCGGCAGCCGGTTGTTCGACGTGCCGACTTCGCGGGCCGTGCCACAGGCGCTGGGCTGTCCCGTCAGGCTCAGCGGGTTGGCGCCCGGCCGGCAGATCTTGCCGGTGATCAGGTGCAGGTCGGTGATGAGGTTGTTCATCCACGTGCCGCGCACGTGCTGGTTGACGCCCATGCACCAGAGACTCACGGTGCCTCGGGCCATCTCGCCGTAGATGTTGGCCAGCGCGCGAATCTGCTCCACGGGTACGCCCGTGACCTCGCTGACGTGGGCGGGCGTGTAGTGCGCGAGGAACGTGCGAAGCTCGTCGAGCGAGCTGGGCCGCCCCTGGTCCTCGAAGGTGTAGCGCTCGGCCTGGTCGCCGTAACAGCCGTAGCCGATCTGCTTGACGTCCTCGATGCCGCGGCGGAAGACCACGTTCTCGTTGATGAACGGCGAGTGGATGCGTCCCTCGGCCACCAGGAGGTGCAGGATGCCATTGGCCAGCGCCAGGTCGGTATTCGGCTTGAAGAGGACGTGCAGGTCGGCGTAGTCGGTCGTGGGCGTGCGCCTGGTGGCGATGTCCACGATGCGCGTCCCCGGCTTCGCGCGCCGGGTCTCGAGGATGCGGCTGAAGAGCACGGGGTGCATCTCCGCCATGTTGTTGCCCCAGAGGACGAAGTCGTCACCGGCCTCCAGGTCCTGGTAGCAGCCCATGGGCTCGTCGCTCTGGAACTGGGTGATGAAGCCCGAGACGGCGCTCGCCATGCAGAGCCTGGCGTTCGGCTCGAGGTTGTTGCTCTTCAGCCCGCCCTTCACCCACTTCAGCGCGGCGTAGCCATCGAACACCGTCCATTGCCCCGACCCGTACATGCCGACGGCGCCCGGGCCGTGCTGGTCCAGCGTGTCCTTGAAGCGCGTGGCGATGAGGTCCAGGGCCTCGTCCCAGGAGATGCGCGAAAACGAACCGTCGGCGTTCCTCTTCTGCGGGTACAGCAGGCGGTCCTCGCCGTAGAGCAGCCCCGGCAGGTGATAGCCCTTCACGCAGAGCAGCCCCTTGTTCACCGGACTGGCCTCGTCGCCGCGGACGGCCACCACGCGGCCCTGCTCGACGCCGACCATCACGCCGCAGCCGGTGCCGCAAAAGCGGCACGGCGCCTTGTCCCACGTCACCGACGCGCGGTCCACGGGTGCGGTGCTGGACGCCAGGCGCGCGGCCTCCTCCTGATCCGCGCAGGAGAATGCCGCCACCGCCGGCGCCGCCACGGCGGCCATCTTCAGAAACGTGCGCCGCTCGAACTTCCCGCTCATTGCCAACTCCCGCCTTCCTTCAGGTCTGCCGGACCACGGGGCGCGCTTCGCCAACCACGACGCCGCCCATGTCACTGCCACTCTGTGCTCATCTGCGTCCATCTGCGGCTTCTTACCCTCGGTGTCTGTCAACGTCGCGTCGGCGTCCCGTATCGGCGTTGCATCTCCTGCGCGATGGCGTCGGCCTGCTCCTCGGCACCCTTCGTCAGCCATTGGTGTTCGGGGCGCGCCAGGATCTCGTCGATCACCGCGTTCACCCGACTGGCGGCGTCCGCGCGCCCGGATCGGGCGGCCGTCGCCGTGAGCTCGCGCGCCTGCGGGATGAGCTCCATGTAGAACCGCTCGGCCACCTCGAACATCCCGTGCCACTGCGTGTAGTCGGGGGCCATCATCGAGGCGCCCATGCGCGCGCGCCGGCCCTCGTGATGCCACAGGTAGTACCACGTCCACTCGATGTGGTCGTCGTACTGGGTCTTCGAGATCAGGTTGGTCTCGGCGAGGGCGGTCATGATGGCCTGCCCGGGCTTGGCGAACTTCTCGTTGAAGTGGACAACCAGGTCGTCGTACTGGCGGTAGAACTGGTTGACGTAGTCGGGGGTGTGGCAGTGCGAGCACACCTGCTTCATGCGGTTGCGCTTCGCCTCGGCGGTATCGGCAATCGCCGCGCGCCGCTTCTCGGGATCGGTCTCGGTCACCACCGCGTGGTTGGCGTCCGTGTCCATCACCAGGCTCACCGGCGGGCGATTGGTCCACGAGATGCGCTCGCCCGGATCGTGGGTGATCTTCATGCCGTTCCGCGTGTTGGCGCTCATGTGGCACGTGGCGCACGTCGGCGCGGCGCTGTAATCGCGGCCCAGCACCCAGTTCGGCTGGGCGTCCAGGTTCATATCCGCGATCAGGTCCCGGAAGGCCACGCCGTGCTTCGACTCGTCGTAGATCTCCTTCTGCGGGTGGTCGGGCCCCAGGTGACACTTACCGCAGTTCTCGGGCTGGCGCGCGCGGCGCGCCGAGAAGTCGTGGCGGCTGTGGCACGCGGCGCACGACCCGAGCGAGCCGTCCAGGTTCAGGCGCCCGATACCGGTGTTCGGCCAGCTCGTGCTCGAGAGCAGGGGCTTCCCGCTCTCGTTCTTCACGATGCGCCCGACCGCGTCCATGTTGGTGGGCTGTCCGTTCTGGTCGGGCTCGAGGTCGCGCATCGTCACCAGGCCGCCGTCGTTGGCCTGGAAGGCAACGAGTGAGCCATGGCACTGCTGGCAGCCGGAGTTGGCGGGCGCCATGCCGTTCACCGCCTGCACCGCTTTGCCTGGCGTGGGCGAATGGGGGTTGAACGCGACGCGCGAGCCCTCCACCGTCTCGGCGAGGAAGTTGTCGAGCGACGCCAGGATGTTGCCCGCCTTGGAATGATGACTGGCCGCGAACTCGGCCGCCTCGGTCGGGTGGCACCGCGCGCAGTCGCGCGGCGTCACGATGGTGGCGATCTGCGCGCCGTAATGCGTGAACACGTCGGCGTCCTTCGCCTCGGCCTTGTGGCAGTCCACGCAGGCCACGCCCTTCTCGGCGTGGGTGGACCCGCTCCAGTGGTCCACGATGCCGCGCGACACCTGGGTGTGGCAGTCCACGCACTGGCGCGAGGCGGCCGGCGTGGCTGCCGCCGACACGGAGGCCCGGCGCCCCCCCGTCTCGTGCGCCCGCCGCGAGACCTCGAGCCATTGCACCGCCACCAGCGACAGCAGGAACAACAGCCCCAACCCGCCAATCACCCAGCGTTTCTGATCCAGTGTCATTCCCGCACCCCGCGCTTTGAACCCGTCGTGCCTTGAACCTACGTGCTTTGAACCATCGTGCTTTGCACCCGTCGTGCCCCGACCCTAATGTGCGACCAGCGCTTCCCACATCGTGAAGCCCATGATCAGGAGCGCCCCGACCACGCCAATCCAGACGCTGATGTCCGCGTACTTGAAGCGGCGGACCAGCCAGTCGTCGATGAACGGCCAGAAGAACATCACGAAGACGATGAGGCCCTGCGTCAGCACGGCCGTGGTGCCCGAGAAGAGCTTCAGCCAGCGGAACGCGGTATAGAAGAACCACTCGGGCTTGATGACGTCGGGCGTGACGAGCGGGTCGGCCCGCGGACCCATGCCCACCGGCAGCAGCGTGGCCAGCGCGCTCAGCAGGATCATCAGCGTGAGGCCGATGATGAGCTCCGTGTAGAAGTGGTCCGGGAAGAAGTTGAAGTACTTCGCGGGCGCCTTCTCCTCGCCCTCGAAGGTGAGCTCGGTCACACCGTGGAGGCGCACGAGCCCGATGTGCATCATCAGCACCAGGATGAGCACGACCGGCAGCACGGCGCCGTGCAGGATGAAGAAGCGCGACAGCGTCCGATCGTTGTAGACCTCGCCGCCGAGCAGCGCCTGCTTGATCAGCGGCCCGACCACCGGCACCGTGTCGCTGATGTTCGCGCCCACCGTGGCGCCCCAGTAGCTCAACTGCTCGAACACCAGGCTGTAGCCCGTGAACCCGAGCAGCAGCGTGCACACCAGGATCGTCATACCGATCATCCAGTTCAGCTCGCGCGGGCGCCGGTAGGCGCCGGTGAAGAACACGCGCATCTGGTGCAGCACGACCGCCGCGATCATCAGCGTGGCGCCCCACTTGTGCAGCCCGCGCAGGTACCAGCCGAACGACGCCTCTTCGGTGATGTAGCGCACCGACTCGTAGGCCGTGGCGGGCGCCGGCTGGTAGTAGAACGCCAGCAGCACGCCTGTGACGATCTGGATGACGAACAGGTAGGCCGGTGTGCCCCCGAGCGCGAACCACCAGCGCTTCATGTGGTGGGGCACCGGCTCGTTGGACATCGCGGCCACGCCTTCCAGCGACACGGGCACGCGCTCGGCAATCCAGTCGCGGCTGGTGCTCATGCGGCGTCCCCTCCCCCGCCCGGCGTCCGGTGCGTCAGGCAGGTCAGGCAGGGGTCGTGCCCCGGCCCCTGCGGCGACACGACCTCCACGACGCCTGCCTGCACCGGCACCGACAGCTGCTCGGCCGGCACGTCGATGTAGAGCAGGCCCTGGTCGACGCGCAGCGCGTAGCGGGGCAGCGACTGGCCCGCATCGCCGGGCGGACCGCCCGTCGCCTTGCCGCCCGGGTCGAAGGTGCCGTTGTGGCAGGGGCAGAAGTAGCGGTTGTTCTGCGGCTCCCAGCGCACCTGGCACCCGAGGTGCGGGCACGTGCTCGAGAGCGCGATGAAGTCGTCCGCCGCCGTCCCCGTCGAGCGCCGCGTGATGTTCACTGTCCGTCCATCGGGCGTCTGGTACAACAGGGTGTTGCCCACCTGCATGTCACTCACGCGGGCGACGAAGAGCTGATGCACCGCGCCCAGGCGCGCCGGCAGCATGAAGCGCGCGCTCAGCCAGGCGAACAGGCCGTAGCCGCCGACCAGCCCCGCCACCATCAGCGCTGTCGAAGTCAGGCCGAGCACGCCGCGCGCGGATGGCTCGGGCTCGTCGGCAGGGGCAGCGTTCGGGTGGTGTTCGTGCGCCATCGTCGCGACCGTCAGAACGGCGAGAAGCCCCGTGAGGGGAAGCGCGCCATGGTGTGCAGATGATAGAGCGGCTGCGCGTAGGCCACGATGATGAGCACGACCGCAACCGCCGTCCACAGCCCCAGCCGGTCCCACACCGACGCACCAGCCGCCGGGACCACCATCGGCTCCGCGTACTCGATCTCACCTCGTGCGCCGCGCGGCATCACGAGCATCGTGCCCACGAGCACGCCGACGTAACACATCGCCGAGACGAAC
>Ga0105094_10000477_pt1 | contig 20020 bp, 13 predicted proteins | sample PPLLak1March2015_2_FD_87023 | JGI IMG/M metagenome (GOLD analysis project Ga0105094, IMG submission 87023) | Freshwater sediment microbial communities from Prairie Pothole Lake near Jamestown, North Dakota, USA - PPLs Lake P8 Core (3) Depth... | ecosystem: Environmental > Aquatic > Freshwater >...
AATCGCGCCGGACAAGCTCGTCGGCCGGCTGAATAAACCGGTCCCGCCCGCGGCGCTGAAAAAAATCGGCGCGCTCACCAAGGCGCGCATCCAGACCCGTCAACCGCTGGCGTATCTGCTCAAGGAAGCGTGGTTTGCCGGGCGCAAATTCCATGTCGATGAGCGTGTCATCGTGCCGCGCTCGCTCACCGGCGAATTCATTGCCGAGCAATTCCAGCCGTGGATTGAACCCAAACGCGTGCGGCGCATCCTGGACCTGTGCACCGGCAGCGGCTGCATGGCCATTGCCTGCGCCCAGGCCTTCCCCCGGGCGCGCGTGGACGCGGCGGACCTGTCCGGAGAGGCGCTGGCGGTGGCGCGCCTCAACGTCAAACGCCATCGTCTGGGCCGGCGCGTGCGACTGGTGCGCTCCGATCTTTTCCAGGCGCTGAAAGGCCAACGCTACGATGTCATCGTCACCAACCCGCCATACGTGGCACGCGCCGAAATGAAAAACCTGCCGCGTGAATACCTGCACGAGCCGGAACTCGCGCTGGTCTCCGGCCGGGACGGGCTGGATGCCGTCGTGCGCATCCTCGCGGATGCCGCGCGGCATCTCAATCCCGGCGGGATACTGGTGGGCGAGGTGGGCAACAGCGCGCCGACACTTCAGAGGAAATTCCCGTCGGTGCCGTTCGTGTGGCTGACGACGTCAACCGGGGACGAGAGTGTGTTTCTGCTGACGGCGGAGCAGCTTAAACAACACCGGAAAGAATTTAATGATCATATGTAGGTTGGGGTGAGGCGTGAAACGCCGAACCCCAACATCGGGCGCTCGTGTGTTGGGCTTGCGGAGTCCATCCCTGGACTCCACCCTGCGGCTGGCCAAGGTTCGCACCCGGGGTGCAACAAAATTCGTTGCACCCGTTCGGTGGCGCGAACAGACGTTAAGTCTGTTCGCGACCGCTCCGCCTCACCCCGGCGATTTTGTCGCTACGCTCACCCCAACCTATAGTTTGTCGGAATGGGCGTTAGCCTTTGTTCTTCGGCTGACACAGGTCCGGGCCCGCGTACATGGCCTCGATCTCGCGCGCATAACGTTTCTCGATCTCGTTGCGCTTCACCTTCTGCGTTGGCGTAAGCAGGCCGTTTTCCACGGTCCAGGGATCCGTGACCCGTGCGAGATGGTGAATGCGTACATAGCCGGGGAAATCACGCAGCTGGGCATTGGCACGGGCGCACAATTCTTTGGCATCGGTGATTTTGCTCACCGCCACTAACCCGAGCTTGGGCCGACCCTCGCCGACGACCATTACCTGCTCGAACGCGGCATCGCGCAGGATCGCCGATTCGGCGTCCGTCGGCGCCACTTTTTCGCCGTTGGACAGCACGATGATGTCCTTGACGCGCCCGGTGATGTAGACGTTGCCACCGCGGATCGCGGCGAGATCGCCGGTGTGCAGCCAGCCGTCCTGATCGATCATGGCGGCGGTGGCCTCGGGCTTGTTCCAGTAGCCGAGCATCACGCACGGCCCGCGCGCCAACAGCTCGCCCTTGTCGTCGCAGCGCAGCTCGATGCCTTCGAGCGCGCGGCCCACGGAAGTCGGGTCGTTGTCGTTCATGCGGTTGGCCGCCAGTACCGGCGCGGTTTCGGTGAGCCCGTAGCCCTGGATAATCGGCAGCCCGAGACCGATGAACACCCTGGACAGATGCGGCGCAAACGCCGCGCCGCCGACGACAATCATGCGGAGGCGCCCGCCGAGGCGCCGGTAAAGTTTCTTCGCCACCAGCAGCTTGAGCAGCGGCCAGAGCAGCCGGTCGCCCAGCGTGGCCTCGCCGCGAAACCGGCGCCAGCCGACCTCCGTGGCTTTTTCAAAGAGCCTGCGCTTGGGCGAACCGGGCGCCATGGCTTCCTGCATTCTGGAATAAATGCGTTCGAAGATACGCGGCACGCTGATGAGCACGGTGGGCCGCTGTTCGCGGATGTCGTCCGCCAGCTGGCTGATGGAACGCGCATAGACGGTCTGCGCGCCGGCCCAGATGGCGGAGTAATAGCCGCAGGTGCGCTCGAACATGTGCGACAGCGGCAGAAACGAGAGAAACCGGTCGGTGGTATAGGCCGGGAGCGCGCGCATGGAGGCGATGACGTTGCTCAGGATATTGCCGTGCGACAACATCACGCCCTTGGGCCTTCCGGTGGTGCCGGAGGTGTAGACGATGGTGGCCAGGTCGTTGGCGATGGCCGCGGAGCGTGCCGGTTGCGTCCCAGGGTGCAACCCACTTCGTTGCACCCGCTCAGCGGCACGAACACCCGTTAAGGGTGTTCGTGAAAACTCCGCTTCGCCCACCGCGGGCAACCATGCCTCGAGGGTGACCACTTTTTCGTCGCCGCTGTTTGCGGCGCCGAGACACACCACGCGCGCGACGGTTTTCACCTGATCGCGCAGCGCGTCCCACATCTTGCCGTCCTCGAGCAGCAACAGGCGCACGCCGGCGTCGTTCAGGCACCAGGCCATGTTGTCCGGCCGGTCGTCGAAATACAGCGGTACCGTCACCAGGCCCAGCCCCAGCGCCGCCTGGTCGAACAGGACCCATTCCACGCGATTGTGCAGGCACAGGGCCACACGATCGCCGGCCTTGAGACCTTCTTTCTCGAAGCCGGCTTGCCAGCGTGCCACCGTGCGGCCAATGTCGCTCCAGCGCCAGTCGTTCCAGCCATTGCCATCGAACTGGCGATAGGCCGGCGCCTCCGGCGTTTCCCGAAGGCGCTGCAGAAAGAGATCGGAAAGGTTCGCTTCGCTCGGCAGTTCCATCATGACCATCCCATAAAAGTTCCGATTGTCCGGGTTGTCAACCGCGTTGCGGCCGGCGCCGGGGTGCGCGCACGAGAAACGCCGCCAGCGCCGGCAACAGCAGCAGCGCCCCCAGCATGTTCGCCAGGAACATGAACGCCAGCAACAGGCCCATGTCGGCCTGGAACTTGAGCGTGGAAAACGCCCAGCTGCCCACGCCCACGGTCATGGTCGCGGCGGTGAACAGCACCGCCGTGCCGCGGCTCCGCAGCGCGTCGTGGAATGCCTCGACCAGCGACCGGCCGCCGCGCGCCAGGTTGTCCTGCAGGCGCTCGTACAGGTATATCCCGTAGTCCACGCCGATGCCCACCCCCAGCGCGATGACCGGCAGGGTCGAGACCTTGAGCCCGATGTCGAGCAGCGCCATGAGTGCCTGGCACAGGACCGAGCTGATCCCGAGGGGGATCACGATGCACAGCGTCCCGCGCCAGGAGCGGAAGGTGACGAGGCACAACACGGTGATGGCGCCGAAGATCGACGCCATCATTCCGACCTGGGCCGCGTCCACCGCCTCGTTGGTGGCGGCCATGACCCCGACGTTGCCCGCGGCCAGACGAAACCTGAGCTTGTCGCTGTCGTGTTCGAGCTTGAATTTTTTTATCTCGTCGACCACGTGCGCGATGGTCGTGCCCTCATGGTTGTTCATGAACAGCATCACCTGCATTACGCTGCAGTCGGTGTTGAGCAGCCCGCTGCCAGTATCGACCGGCGTGACCGACTGCGCCAGCACGACGGGGTCGCGTGACAGCGCGCGCCACTTGAGGCTGCCTTCGTTCCATCCCGAGGCAATGACCTTGGCCACGCCGGGCAGGGCCAGCACCGAATGCACGCCCTCCGTCTGGCGCATGCGCCATTCGAAGCGGTCGATGGCATCCATGATCTCGAATTGCGTGCAGGCGCCGGCCATGCCGGTCTGCGCCATTACCGACAACACATCGACGCCGATGGAAAAGGCGCGGGTAATGACCTCCACGTCCTGGTTATAGCGTGATTCGGCACGCAGCTCGGGCACCCCCTCGCCGAGGTCGCCAATGCGAAGGGCGCGCGACTGGTACAGCCCCAGCGCGAAGACCACCGCCCCGATAGCGAGAATCAGCGCCGCGCGACGCGGGCGGGCCGCCTGCTTCAACCACGCCCACAACCGCTCGCCGCGGCGCTCCTGGCGCCGACTGCGCCCGATCGCGGCGGACGAAAGCCGCGTGTACGACAGCAGCACCGGCAGCAGCAGCATGTTGGTCAGGATCATCGCGGCCAGGCCCAGGCTCGAGGTAATGCCGAGCTCGCGCACGACGTCGATCTCGATATGCAGGATCGCGAGAAAGCCGAGCACGTCGGTGATCAGGGCCACCGAGCCCGGCACCAGCAGCCGCGCGAACGCCCGCCGCGCCGCCGGCAGCGGCGTGGCGCCGTTGACCGCGACCTCGTGGCGCCAGGCGTTGCCCATCTGCACCGCATGGCTCACGCCGATAGAAAAAATCAGGAACGGCACCAGGATCGACATCGGGTCGATGCCGTAGCCGAGCAGCGGCAACAACCCCAGCAGCCATACCACCGGCACCAGCGCGCAGGCGAGCGTGAGCGCCGTCAGCCGCCGCGAGCCGCAGTAGAAATACAGCAGCAGGCCGCTGATCACGAAGGCCACGGCGAAGAAGCCGATCACGCTCACGGCGCCGTCGGCGATATCGCCGACGGCCTTGGCGAAACCGATGATGTGCACGCCGGTGTCGGCGGTCTCATGCCGGGCCCGCAATGTTTCGAGCTGTTCCGCCACCCGGCGGTAATCCACGCGCGCGCCGCTCGCCGGGTCGAACTCGAGCAGCTCGGCGCTCACCAGCGCGCCGCTGAAATCGTTGGCCACCAGCCGTCCGACGTAACCGGACTTGAGCAGGTTGCGTCGCACCTGCTCCAGATCCGCTTCCGTCCCCTGGAATTCCGGCGGGATGACGTTGCCGCCGGCGAAACCGTCCTCGACGATTTCGATGAAACGCACGTTGGGTGTATAGAGCGAGGTCACCGTGGAGCGGTCGACGCCCGGCAGGAAGAACACGTCGTCCGTGACCTGCTTGAGCCGGGCGAAGAACGCGGCGTTGAAAATGTCGTCCTGCCTCCGCACCAGCGCCACGATCACGCGGTTCGCGCCCCCGAAGGCCGCCTGGTGCTCGGTGAAGGTCTGCATGTAAGGATGCTCGAGCGGGATCATCTTGCTGAACCCGGCATCGACCTTCAGGGCCGTGGCCGACCAGACCAGCAGCAGCGTCACGACGGCGAACACCGCCATCAGCGTGCGCCGGTATGCGAATACGGCGTGCGCGAGTTTTTCGGGCAGTCGTGTGAGCGCGGGAGGCATGCGGCTAGCGCGGGGTTTCCGGCATCTGCGGCAACAGGGTGACGCCGCGCTCGCCGACGAGCACCAGCGAGGTGCCGCTCGCCGTCACCGCGGCGAACGTCTGGCGCAGTCCCTGATGGCGCGGCACCAACCGCCGGCCACCGTCGCGGCTGACCAGCACCGTTCCGTCGTTGCCAACCAGCACCACGCTCCGGTCCGCGAGTACGGCGCCGCCCTGCAGCGCGGATTCGCCCTGGGTGTCGATAGACAACCAGCGCCGGCCGCCGTCGGGCGAGCGGAACGCCTTGCCACGCAAGCCGAAAACCAGCGGGTTGCCGTCGGGCAGGCGCAGAACGCCGAAGAACGATCCGTGATAAGGCGAGGCCAGTTTGCGCCAGCGCCGCCCGCTGTCGTCGGAGCGCAGCAGGGTGCCGGCCTCGCCCGCCACGTAGATCCGCCCGTCCGGACCGCCGGCAATGGCGTTGAGGTGCATGTCCACCGGCTGCAGCGTGCGGCGCTGCCAGCTACGCCCGCCGTCCCGCGTCTCGAGGCACAGGCCGTAGGCGCCCACGGCGAAACCGTGGTTTTCGTTTTCGAACCACACGTCCAGCAACGGCCGGTATTCCGCCGGCGCCTGATGCACCAGCACCCAGGTCGTGCCGGCGTCTTCGGTGCGCAGGATCACGGCGTCGTGGCCGACGGCCCAGCCATGACGGTCATCGTGGAAATGGACCGCCGTGAGCGTAGCCTCGCCCGGCGCCGCAGCCGCTTGCCAGGTTTCGCCCCGGTCCGTGGAAAGAAAAATCCGCCCGCGCTCGCCCACCGCCACCAGCCGTGTACCGGCCGGCGCGATATCGAGCAGCAGCTGGCGCACGGAGGCGGCGGGCAGGGAAACCGGTTCGGCCGCGGTGGCGGCCGCGGCGAGCAGGCTCAGCCACATGAACAAAAAAGCCGTCAGGAGCCGTTTAGGGCCCCTGACGGCTTTTTTTATTAGTAGCCGTCTCAACATTGAACTCCCTCCCCCTCGACGGGGGGTGAGGGGGAGCAGTCATGGAAGTCCACTGGACATTCGCGATGACCCCGCCTCACCCCGCGAGGGGAGGGGGGATGATTTTGAGACAGGTTCTACCGTCATCCGCACAGCACCGCCGCGCTCAGCGCGTGCCGAGATTGCGCAGGCTGGCCGGGGTGAAATCCGCCGCCGTGCGGCGGATCGGCCGGTAGACGCCGGATTCCTCGTTGCGCAGGCCCATGGCGATATAACGTCCCGACTGCAGGTCGTGGTGCACCTCGACCGTGCCGTAGAACATCGGGACATCGTAGAAGTTGATCGAGTGCTGCTCGGACACGCGCCACAGCTGGTCGCGCGCGTCGTACTTGTCGGTCAGCACGACCGCCCAGCTGTCCTCGTCGATGTAGAAGACGCGGCGCTTGTAGATATGGCTGGCGCCCGGCTTGAGGGTGGCCTCGACCACCCACACCCGGTGCAGCTCGTAGCGCGCGTGCTCGGGGTTGATATGGCCTGGTTTCAGGATGTCGGCATACCGGATGCTGTTGCCGGTGAGCTGGTAGGAATTGTACGGGATGTACATTTCCTGTTTGCCGACCAACTTCCATTCGTAGCGGTCGATGGCGCCGTTGTACATGTTGAAATCATCGCTGGTGCGCAGGCCGTCCGCGGCCGTGCCGGGATTGTCGTAAGCGACGTTCGGCGCCAGCCGCACGCGCCGCTGGCCCGGGTTGTAGATCCAGGCGCTGCGCGGCTGCTTCACCTGATTCACCGTCTCGTGCACCAGCAGCACCTGACCGGCGAGGCGCGCCGGGGCGGTCACGATCTGGAGGAAGTTGGCGAGTTTGTTCGGCTCGCGCTGGCTCTCGTTCTTGCTGGTGCTGCCGTAGGAAAAATCATATTCGTACTCGAACCGCACCAGCGTGTAGGCGCCGGCGCGCGTGACGGCTGCCTGGTTCCAGGTCATGGCATAGGTATCGCCCTTGTAACGCAACAAGGAGTTCCAGATTACTTCGGCACCATCCTTGGGGACGGGGAAGGGAATGCCGGCAGTGGTGCCGGCCAGACCGTTGCCACCGGCCTCGAGCTTGGCGACACCAACGTTGGCGGCGCTGGCCTCATAGACGGGTTTGGGACAGGCGGCGCTACGGTGCGTGGGATAAACGTTCATCTTCCAGGTCGGGTATTTTTTGAGCAGCGCGACCTGTCCCGGCGACAGCTTGTCCTGGTAGCGTTCGACGTTGCCGGCGTCGATCGTGACAACAGGTTTGTCCCCGGCAAAAGGATCGGGATAGTGCCCGCCGGGCTTGAAACCGGCGATGGGCGCGGTGAGTCCGCCGGTCCAGGCCGGGATGGTGCCGTCGGCGTTGCCCGCGGCCTGCGCGCCGAGCGGCGTCAGGTCCTTGCCCAGTTCGGCAGCCGAAGCAGCGGAAACGGAAAGCAACGCGGCGGTGGCGACGGTCACGAAAAACTTGGTCTGCATCATGATGATTCCCCCGGTTCTCGGTGCGGCCGGTTAGAAGGAGTAGCTCACGCTGACCGCGAGGAAATCGCGATCCTTGAGCGGGTTGGCGCTGCTGGCGTAATCCGCGCTCTGGCCCGGCGGCACGGCGCCCGGGTCGGTGCCGGAGTAAGTCCGGCCGCCCCAAAACCAGGTGTAGGCGATATCGGCCTGCAGGTTCTGGCGATAATTAAAACCGACGCCGAGTGTTCCGGCCTTGGTGCCTTCGTTGAAGGTGCTACTGACGCCATCGACGTCATGCGCGTAGGCGAGGCGTGGCGACACCGTCACGGCGCCGATCGCGTCCGGATAGTCGAGCCGGCCCACGAGCCGGTAACCCCAGGAACTGCGCGTGGCGTAGCCTTCCATGCCGGGTTGCGTCGAACCCGATGTCGTCGCCGTGCTGGAACCCTCGGCCGGCAGGTACACGCCGGGGCCGGCGAACAAAAGATCTTTCGGCAAATCCTGATGAGTAAAACCGGCCTCGCCAACCAAGGCAAATTGCTCGGCGCCGATTGTCGGGCCGAAGGCCTTGGTACCGGTAACCTGCAACTGGTGCATCTTCACGCGGCGATAGCCGGTGATCTCCGTCCCGATCGGGACGCTGGCGGCGGCGACGGTTCCGCCAGTGATGTTGTTGGAGAGTCCGCCTGCAGCCAGAATCAATTCGGTGGTTGCCAGCTGTACCGGCTGATTGGAGCGGTATGACCACTCGCCCTGCCAAGCGACCCCACCCGCACCCAGCGTGTTGAAACTCACGCCATAGAGCTTGATATCGTCGGGATAATCGGCGAAATAGGTCGCCGGCGCGGTACACAATGCACCGATAGCCCCGCCTGTCAGTATGAATCCGAAATTGGGTGTCGTGCATCCACCAAGACCGGCGCTCGCCGCCACCGTGGCGCCGCCACGATAGGCGCTGAGATACGGCGTGCGACTGTGATAGCGCATGGCGTAGACACCAAACTCGGTATTGTTCCATTCAGGCTGAAACAGCCGCAAGGCGAGACCGAACTGTCCGCTGTCGCCAGGGTTACGGTCCGCCGAACGCGGCGCCCACACAGCGGCGGTCTGGGCGGCGCCCGGAATGAACATCCCGGGCGGGAAATGCTGATCTACACGCCGCCCACTGCCGATGAAGATCTTGTCACCGTCATCGGACAACGCATCGGTGGTGCTGAAAAAGCTGCCACGCGGATCGATGCGGGTTTTATCCCAGTTGGCAAGCACGAAGCCTTCGACCGTAACGTTCTGGCTTACCTGCTGCGAGGCCCACAGCATGTTCGAGGGTGTCAAACCTTCCTTGAGTTCGGCGCCTGGCACACGCAGTTTGGTGACGTCCACGGGATTGATGACGTTGATGCCATTGAGGATAAACGTGCTTTCGCCCCAGCTCACCACCTGGCTGCCGAGACGCAGGTTCAGATCGCGCCCGCCAACGTCAAAGGTACCGCGGACGTAGGCATCCAGCAGGTCGGCCTCGCTCACCATACGGTCGCGCGCCTCGGGGCCGAGAAACTCCTTGGTGTCGTTGACCGGGTCGAAGAAATAGGTGCCGCGCAGGAATACGCCGTAGTTGCGATAACTCAGATCGAAATCGTGCGTGGCCTTGAGTGCCGAATAAACGACACCGCCTTCGTTATAGTTGAGGTTGCCGTCGTCGCTGTTGACGTCGCGTGCGGTGCCGCCGTTGGTGATGCCGATCAATGCCGGGTCGCGGTCCTGCATGCGCCAGCTGGCGCCGACGGAGAGTGTGGTATCGAAACTGCCTTTGACTTCGCCCGATTCGCTTTCGAACGTGAAGGCGTGCGCGGGAACGGCGCTCAAGGCCAATGACAGCGCCAACGCCAGACGGCCGGGAGACGGGTACGCAACACAAACAGGTAGCTTCATGGTGATCTCTCCTGCAATGGTTCACCCCACTGTCGACAGCGAGGGTTACGTTATTAGTGTTTTCTTCTCCTGTCTGTCCGTCCCCTCACGGGGCCATTTCATGGTAGCGGAAGACGGGCATCGAACAAAGCCGTCCGTCACCTGGCCAAACCTTTTCGAAGGGTCGAGTCCTGGATCATTCCTGGCGGTTTTCAGATCTTGCTGACCGCCGGTGAAACAGCTCCGGCCGCGACCAGCCGGTATCGGGATTGAAACGCGGGCCGTATTCCTGCGCCAGGCGATACAGGCTGTGGCTGATGCCGGTCACGCCCAGGCTCTCGATGTAACGCATAGGCCCACCAAGAAAGGGGGCAAAGCCGGTGCCGTAGACCATGCCGGCGTCGACGGCATCGGCGTCGGCCACCACGCCCTCGCGCAGGCAGGCCACGGCCTCGTTGAGCAGGCGCAGCACCAGGCGCTCGGTCACGGGCACGTCCAGCGCGATTTTTTCCGGTGCCGGCTTCTTGCGCCGGCCGCGTTTGTCGTACTCGTAAAACCCGCGCCCGGATTTGCGGCCCAGCTGGCCCTGGCCGACGAGTTCGCGCAGCCGCGCCGGCACCTCGACCCCCAGCGGCCCGGACAATTCCTCCGCTACCGACAGGCAGATATCGAGCCCGACCGTGTCCGCCAGTTCGATGGGGCCCATGGGCATGCCGAACTGGGTCGCGGCCTGATCGACGGTCGTCACGCCCACGCCCTCCTCCACCAGCTTCACGGCCTCGAGCAGATACGGCATGAGGATGCGATTCACAAGAAAACCCGGGCTGCTTTTGACGTCCAGCGGCAGGCGCTCGATGGCGCCGGTGAAGGCGCGCGCGCGCGCCAGTGCCGCTTCCGAAGTGCGGTCGCCGCGCACGATCTCGACCAGCTGCATCTTCGCCACCGGATTGAAGAAGTGCAGCCCGACCAGGCGCGACGGGTCCTTGAGGGACTCGCCGATCACTTCCAGCGGGATGCTCGAGGTGTTGCTGGCGAGCAGGGCCTGAGGCCGGACCTTCTGCTCCAGCGCGCGGAACAGTTCCTGCTTGGGCCCGACCTTCTCCACGATGGCCTCGATCACGAGGTCGGCGCGTTTCAGTCCATGGCCCGCGAGGTCCGGCATGAAGCGGTCCATGGCCTCCTGCACCGCGCGCGCGTCCTTGAGTTTGGACCTGAAAAAACCGTGCGCCCGTTTCACCGCGCGCGCGAGAATTTCCGGCTCGCGGTCCTGCAGGCTCACGCGGAAACCCTTGCTGGCGGCCCAGATGGCGATATCCGCGCCCATGACGCCGGCGCCGACGATATGCACATGCTCGATGTCGTGGGTCTGCGCCCGGCCGAGACGCTTGAGCGCCTCCCCCAGCAGGAACACATGCACCAGGTTGCGGCTGCTGCGCGATACCAGCAGCTCGCCGAGGGACTCGGCCTCGCGCTCCTCCGTGGCCTGCTCGCGCCACAGATCGAGGATGCGCCACGGCGCCGGATAATGGTCCGGATGCGCCTTGCGCCGCACGCGCGGCGCCATGAGTTTCACCATCCACGGTCGCAAGGGTTTCCACCCGGGGACGCGCCGGTACCACGGCGCCTTGCCCAGCGGCGGATTTTTTTTCAGGAACGCCACGGCCGCGTTCAGGAGATGCCGCTCCGGCGCCACCTCGTCCACCAGCCCGCGCCGGCGTGCCTCGCGTGCCGACAGCGCGCGCCCGGTCAGCATCATGTCGAGCGCGGTCATGTCGCCCACCAGCGGCGGCAGGCGCACGGTGCCGGCGAAGCCGGGGTGAATGCCGAGCCGCACCTCGGGCAGGCCTAGGCGGGTGGCGGGATCGTCGCGCGCGATGCGATAGGTACAGGCCAGCGCCAGCTCCAGGCCGCCGCCCATGCAGAAGCCGTGAATCACCGCGACGGAAGCAAACGGCAGGCCCGAGAGCCGGGCGAATACCTGCTGACCCAGCCGCGCGAGTTCGGTGGCGCGCGCGGGATCGTCGATGGTCTCGAACTCGCGCACGTCGGCCCCGGCGATGAAACCGGAGGCCTTACCCGAGCGGATGATCAGGCCCGCGAGCATCTTGGTTTCGAGCTCGTCCAGATGCTTGTCGAGCTCATTCAGCACTTCCTGCGACAGGACGTTGGCCGACTGGCCCTGGACGTCGAGTGTCAGCAGCGCGTGGTCGCCGTGGTAGTCGAGATGCCAGTGGCTCATGATTTATGGCCCTCGGTACGCAACAGCATGGCACCGCCCTGCCCGCCGCCGATGCACAGGGTGGCGATGCCCTGCCCGCCGCCCTGGCGTCGCAGCGCATGCAGCAGGTGCAGCACGATGCGCGCGCCGCTGGCGCCCACCGGGTGGCCGTTGGCGATGGCGCCGCCCTCGGGGTTCAAACGCTCCGGGTCCATGGCGCCGGGCGGCGTATCCATGCCCAGTTCCGCGCGCGCGTATTGCGGGCTGTCCCACGCCGCCTGGCAGGCGAGCACCTGCGCCGCGAAGGCCTCGTTGAGTTCCAGCTGCTGCAGGTCGCGCATTTTCATTTTCTGGCGCGCCAGCAACTGGGCGACGGCGTGCACCGGGCCGAGGCCCATCTGGCTCGGATCCACGCCGGCCCATTCGTGATCCACCCATTCCCCCAGCACGGACAGTCCGTGCTGCTTCACCGCCGTCTCGCTGGCGAGCACCAGCATGGCGGCGCCGTCGGTCACCTGCGAGCTGTTGCCGGAGGTCACCAGACCGTACTTGCGGTCGAACACCGGCCGGAGTTTTGCCAGCTGGTCGAGATCGGTGTCGCGCCGCAGGCCGGTGTCCTCGGTGTAGAAACGCTCGTTCACTTCATAGAGCGTCTCGACCTCGGCATGCATGCCGCCGGAATCGAACGCCGCCGCCAGCTTGCGGTGGCTGTTCAGGGCATACACGTCCTGGCTTTCGCGCGAGATGCCGAAACGGTGCGCCAGAATTTCCGCGGTCTGCCCCATGGACAGCTTCACCAGCGGATCGGTGAGGCCCAACAGGAGGGAATACACCGGCTTGAGCAGCGACGGCCGGAAACGCGCCAGCGCCTGGACACGTTGAAGGGGATTACGCGCGCGCAACATCCTGCCGAGCCAGCCGGCCATGGCGCTGTTCCACTGGATCGGCGCGCGGCTCATGGCCTCGGTGCCGCCCGCCAGCACCAGATGGGCCCGGCCGAGCAGGATGCGTTCGGCCGCGGTCGCGATCGCCTGCAGGCCCGAGGCGCAGTTGCGCTGCACCGTGTGCGCCGGCATGCGCTTGCCGCAGCCGAGGCGCAGCGCGATCAGGCGCGCGATGTTGGCCTCGTCCGCCGCCGGAATGATGCAGCCCACGATGACCTCGTCGAGCTGGGTGGCCGGGAACGGCTGGCGCGCCAGCACCGGCCGGGCGCAGGCCACGGCCAGGTCGGAGGCGGAAAACGGCCCCGGCTCGGTGCGCGCCTTGAGAAACGGCGTACGTGCCCCATCGACGATAAAGACCCGGTTCATATAACTACCTCTGCCACAGAGATCACAGAGAATGAAAAGAAACAGGTTTTACTCTGTGACCTCAGTGCTCTCTGTGACAAATATTTATTATTAAATCCTCTGATCATATCTTTTCAAAATCATCCACCGCGATCACGCCGCGCCGCGCCGCAACGGCGGCGCGCACCAGCTTGGCCTCGGCATTGCTCAGCATATTCTGCTCCAGCGCCGCCTTCAGTTGCGCCTCGAGATCGCCGTGCAGCAGCGGTTGTTCTTCCGCCAGTTTAGCCAGCCGGCGCTCCAGCAGCTCTGCGGCGATCACCCGGGGCAGCGCGTCCTCGAGCCGGCCGAGCGCGGCCCGCGTCGTCGACGGCAGATAAATGCCGCGCGTCAGCCGGTCGCGCGCGGGCGAGGGCTCGAGCAGCAGCACCGCGCAATCATGATTCATCCGGTCGTCCGGCACATGGTTGCGCCGTCCGGCCGGGAACACCAGTCCGCCCACCAGCCAGGCCAGGAAGCGATTCGGGAAATTCTTGAGGATCACCACCAGCGTCTTCTCGGCCTCGTGCAGGCAGTAGCGGCAGGCGAAGTGCAGCAGTGGAATATCCTCCACCGGGCGGCCATCGTCCTCGAAGCGCTTGATCACCGCCGAGGCCAGGTACATGAAACCCAGCACGTCGGCGAAGCGACCGGAGATTTTTTCCTTGCGCTTGAGCGTGCCGCCGAGCGTCAGCATGGCGATGTCGGAGATCAGCGCAAACGCCGTGGACAGGCGCGTGAGCTTCTGCAGGTAGCGCCGTGCCGGTCCGTCCACCGGCGAGCGTACCAGACGCGCACTGGTCAGGCCGAGCCAGAAGGCGCGCGCCACGTTGCTGAGGGTGTAGCGCACGTGGTCGAAAATCGCTTCATCGAAATCCTTCACGGCACGTTTTTGATCCGGCTCCGCCACCGCCCGTATTTCATTCAGCACATAGGGGTGGCAACGCACCGCGCCCTGGCCGTAGATGATGAGCGCGCGCGTGAGCAGGTTGGCGCCCTCGACCGTGATGCTGATGGGCAGGGCCTGGTAGGCGCGGCCCATGAAATTGCGCGGCCCGAGGCAGATGCCGGAACCGCCCTGGATGTCCATGGCGTCGTTCACCACGCGCCGCATGTGCTCGGTGAGCTGGTATTTGACGATGGCCGAGGCCACCGAGGGTTTTTCGCCCAGGTCCACGGCGCGCGCAGTGAGCGTGCGCGCCGCTTCCATCAGGTAGGTGTAGCCGGCGATGCGCCCGAGCCCCTCCTCCACCGCCTCGAACTTGCCGATGGGCAGCTTGAACTGGCGGCGGATGCGGGCGTAGGCGCCGGTGGCGCGGCAGGCCACCTTGCCGGCGCCGCAGGACAGCGCCGGCAGCGAGATCGAGCGCCCGGCGGCCAGCGATTGCATCAGCATGCGCCAGCCCTGGCCGATGCGCTCGCGCCCGCCGATCACCCAGTCGAGCGGGATGAAGACGTTCTCGCCCCAGTTGGGTCCGTTCTGGAACGGGATGTCGAGCGGATTGTGGCGCGTGCCGATTTTGACACCCGGGGTGCTGGTGGGGATGAGCGCGAGCGTGATGCCGAGGTCCTCTTCCTCGCCCAGCAGGTGCTCCGGATCGAACAGGCGGAAAGCGAGTCCGAGCACCGTCGCCACCGGGCCGAGCGTGATGTAGCGCTTGTCCCAGTTGAGACGGATGCCGAGCGTATTTTTTTTGCCCTTGAACGTCTCGCGGCAGACCACGCCGCGATCGGGCATGTTGGCGGCGTCCGAGCCGGCCTCGGGGCCGGTGAGGGCGAAACACGGTACTTCCTGGCCGCGCGCCAAGCGCGGGAGATAATGTTGTTTCTGCTTTTCGGTGCCGTAGTGCAGCAGCAGTTCGGCCGGGCCGAGCGAGTTCGGCACCATGACGGTGACGCCGGTGGTGATCGAGCGGCTCGCGACCTTCATCACCACCGCCGAATGCGCCTGCGCGGAAAATTCCAGGCCGCCGTACTGCTTCGGGATGATCATCCCGAAGAAGCCCTTCTCTTTCAGGAAGCGCCAGACCTTGGGCGGCAGGTCGCGGCGCTCGTGCGTGATGTCCCAGTCATCGAGCATCGCGCACAGCTGCTCCACCGGCCCGTCGAGAAAGGCCTGCTCTTCCTCGGACAGCGACGGCTGCGGCAAATTGAACAGCTGTTCCCAGTCCGGGTCACCGCCAAAGAGTTCCGCCTCCCACCACACGGTGCCGGCCTCGAGCGCCTCGCGCTCGGTGTCGGACATCGCCGGCATGATTTTTTTGAACACGCGCAGCAGCGGGGCACTGATGAGAACTCGGCGTAACGGGGTGAACGCGAGCGGCAGGACAACGACGAGAAACACCGACCAAGCGACGATCCACAGGGCAGCGGGCGGGTCGAGAAGCACATCCCACAGGGCGATGGCGGACGCGAACACCGTAACCCACACCAGACCCGGCACGCGCTGGGCGGCCAGTCCCCAGGCCACCACCACGGCCATCACAACCCAGATAGCGCTATGCATGATCCCTGCCTTGGGTGTCCTTTTCCTTGTTATTCAGGGTAGTTAAGAACGTCCTCCCATTGTAGTCCACGACCTGGTGAGGCTCCCGGGAAGGGGTAAAACCGGCTCAAATCTGGATCATTTCAAAATCCGACTTGGCCGCGCCGCAATCGGGGCATTTCCAGTTCTCCGGCACATCCTCCCAGCGCGTGCCCGGGGGGATGCCGTCTTCCGGCCGGCCCTTTTCTTCCTCGTAAACATAACCGCAGATCACGCACATGTAGGACTTCATTACCACCCTCGCTTGCCGGTCAATGGAACAGGGGCAATGATCGCATTTTCACCTTCATGGTGAAACCACGGGGCCGGCGGTAGAATCCGCGCGATGTCAGACCGTGTCGCAGTGGTGCTGTGCAACCTGGGCGGGCCGGATTCGCTGGCGGCGGTGCGGCCGTTCCTGTTTAACCTTTTTTCCGATCCGGATATTTTCCGTCTCCCGCTCGGGTGGCTCACGCAGCGGCCGTTCGCGAGCCTGATCGCCTGGCGCCGCGCCCCCGAGGCCGCCCATGGCTACGCCGCCATCGGCGGCAAGTCGCCGATCCTCGAGTACACCTGCGCGCAGGCCCAGGCCCTGCAAGAGGCGCTCGCCGACAACGGCCCGTTCGACGTACATGTATGCATGCGTTACTGGCACCCGCTCACCGATGAAGTGGTGGCGATGCTCAAGCAGAAAAACTACGCGCGCATTATCCTGCTGCCGCTGTACCCGCAGTACTCCATCACCACCACCGGCAGCGCCTACAACGAGTTCCAGCGTCAGTGCCGGCGGCAGCACTATCAACCTTCCGTCACGCTGGTGCGGCAATGGTACGACCAGCCCGATTACCAGGCCGCGATCGTGGACACGCTGCGCGTCGAACTGAAAAAATTTCCCGATCCCGACCCGGCGCGCATTGAATTGTTGTTCTCCGCCCACGGGCTGCCGCAGAAGATCGTGAACGGCGGGGATCCCTACGAGCGCCAGATACGCGCCACCTTCGATGCCGTGCGCGCGCAACTGGGTTGGCCGAATACCACGCTGTGCTATCAAAGCCGGGTCGGGCCGCTCGAATGGCTGCGGCCATACACGGAAGATGTCATCCGCGAGAAGGCCGCGGCCGGCGTGAAACAGATGCTGGTGTATCCCATCGCCTTCGTGTCGGACCACGTCGAGACCCTGTTCGAGCTCGGCATCACCTACGCCGAGCTGGCGCGCGCGCAGGGCATCACGCACTACCGCGTGGCACCGGCTCTCAACAGCCATCCACGCTTCATCGCCGCGCTGAAATCGCTGGTGCTCAACGCGGTGCCGGCGCCATGAGCGCTACCGCCCCGCCCGTGGTCCTGGTGTTCGCCGGCAGCGACCCCACCGGCGGCGCCGGCATTACCGCCGACGTGCTGACGCTGGCGAGCCTCGGCTGTCATCCGGCCGTGGTCGTCACCGCCGTGACCGCGCAGGACACCACCGGCATCAAGCAGTTCACCTGTACCGAGACCGAACTCGTGATCGCGCAGGCGCGCGCGGTGCTGGAAGACATGCCGGTGGCGGCGTTCAAGATCGGCATGCTCGGCAACAGCGCGGTGGCCACGGCGGTCGCCGGCATCGTCGAGGATTATCCCGACGTGCCGCTGATTCTCGATCCGGTGCAGCGCTCGGGCCGCGGCGACGCGCTGGCCGACCACATGCTCGACGACGTTCTGCGCAGCCTGCTGATCCCGCAGAGTACGCTGATCACGCCCAACAGCCTGGAGGCGCGTCTGCTTTCGCCCGACGCCGACACGCTCGACGCCTGCGCCCAGGGACTGATGTCGCTCGGGAGCGAATACGTGCTCGTCACCGGCACGCACGAAAACACCCCCGAGGTCATCCACCGCCTGTATGGCAACATGCGCTTGCTCGAAACCTTCGTGTTCGAACGTCTGCCCGGCAGCTATCACGGCTCCGGCTGCACCCTGGCCTCGGCCTGCGCCGCCTCGCTGGCGCACGGTCTCGACCCTGTCAACGCCGTGGGCGAGGCCCTGCGCTACACCTGGGAAACACTGAAACACAGCTTCCGCCCTGGCATGGGCCAGCCGCTGCCGAACCGGCTGTACTGGGCGTGGGAGATGGATGAGCCGGAGGATGGCAGTGAAGATTAACGTTTGAGCTACGCCGGCCAATTTAAGTGGTCAAAAAATGGTCAATCCATCACGCATCGCCGGGCTCTACGCCATCGCTGATACCCAGTATCTCGATGAAGCGCGTCTGTTGCCGGCCGTGGAGCAAGTCATCGAGGGTGGGGCGCGCGTCATTCAATACCGGGATAAAAAACATTCCGCCGCTGAACGGACACGGCATGCCGTAGAACTTGCCGTGCTGTGCCGGCAACATGGCGTGCTGTTCATCGTCAATGATGACGTCGCGCTGGCGAAGGAAACACAGGCCGACGGCGTGCACTTGGGGCGGGAAGACGCCTCTCTGACACAGGCCCGTGAACAACTCGGACCACGGGCGATCATCGGCGTGTCCTGCTACAACGAGCTGGCGCGCGCGGAGGCGGCGGAAAATCAGGGGGCGGATTACATCGCCTTCGGACGGTTTTTCCCCTCGCGCACCAAGCCCCTGGCGGCACAGGCAAGCCTCGATCTGCTGCGGGAAACGAAAAAGAAACTGCATATTCCCGTCGTTGCCATCGGCGGCATTACCCCGGAAAATGGCGCCTCGCTGATCGCGGCCGGGGCCGATGCGCTGGCGGTGATCGAGGGCGTGTTCGGCCAGGCCGATGTCCGCGCCGCGGCCGAACGCTATGCCCGTCTTTTCAAGTAATCGTTTTTGCCACAGAGGTCACAGAGCAAAACCGCTTGTTTTCTTTCTCCGTGTGCTCTGTGATCTCTGTGGCCAACATTAAATAAAACATGACTACCTCATCCGATCTCTTCAAGCGCGCGCAGAAATGCATCCCCGGCGGCGTGAACTCACCAGTACGCGCGTTCAAGGGTGTGGGCGGCGATCCGATTTTTTTCGCGCGTGGTCAGGGCGCCTATGTCTGGGACGAGGACGGCAAGCGCTACATCGATTACGTCGGCTCCTGGGGGCCGATGATCCTCGGCCACGCACACCCCCGGGTCATGGCGGCAGTGAAGGAAACCATGGAATACGGCCTCGGCTTCGGCGCGCCGACGCGCATCGAGGTCGATATGGCCGAACTGATCTGCCGGCTGGTGCCCTCGATCAAGAAGGTGCGCATGGTCAGCTCCGGCACCGAGGCCACCATGAGCGCGATTCGCCTCGCGCGCGGCTTCACCGGGCGCGACAAGATCGTGAAATTCGAGGGCTGTTATCACGGCCATGCCGATTCGCTGCTGGTGAAGGCCGGCTCCGGGGCGCTCACGCTCGGCGTGCCGACCTCGCCCGGCGTGCCGGCGGACCTGGCCAGCCACACGCTCACGCTTGAATACAACAACGCCGCGCAGGTACGCGAGTTGTTCGGCAAGATCGGGAAAGACATCGCCTGCGTCATCGTCGAACCGGTGGCCGGCAACATGAACTGCGTGCCGCCGGTGCCGGGCTTTCTGGAAACGCTGCGCGAGCTGTGCACGCAGCACGAAGCGGTGCTGATTTTCGACGAGGTCATGACCGGCTTTCGCGTGGCGCTCGGCGGGGCCCAGGCGCTCTATGGCATCCAGCCCGACCTGACCACGCTCGGCAAGGTCATCGGGGGCGGCCTGCCGGTCGGGGCCTTTGGCGGGCGCGCCGACATCATGGGACGCCTGGCCCCGGAAGGGCCGGTGTATCAGGCCGGAACGTTGTCGGGCAATCCGGTATCGCTGGCGGCAGGTCTCGCCACCCTTAAAGAAATTTCACAGCCGGGATTCTTTGAGGCGCTGACAGCCAAGACCGCCATGCTGGCGCGCGGCCTGGCCGAACGGGCCAAACGCGCGGGCGTGCCGCTGACCACGCAGCATGTCGGCGGCATGTTCGGGATTTTCTTTACTCGGGAAAAATCAGTGACCAGCTTCGCGCAGGTCATGGCCTGCGACGTCGAGCGCTTCAAAAAATTCTTTCACGGGATGTTGCGCGAGGGAGTGTATCTGGCGCCGTCGGCGTTCGAGGCCGGCTTCGTTTCGGCGGCGCATACCGAGTCCGATATCGATGAAACCCTGGACAAGGCGGAAAAGGTTTTTAAGGCGCTATAAGAATCTTAACCACGGATGAACACGGATAAACACAGATCGAAAGTAAAAACTCTTCGCTGGTTTTATCCGTGTTAATCCGTGTTCATCTGCGGTTTCAGAAATCTTAATAACTTACAAAAAGAAACGGGCCGGTGGTCCGGCCCGTGTGTGCACCCCGCACAAAAGTTCTTGTCTAGCTGACCAGTATGTTCTCGGAAGCAAACCGGACGGTGGCAACCTGCGGGCGGATGGCCTC
>Ga0105094_10000480_pt1 | contig 19995 bp, 10 predicted proteins | sample PPLLak1March2015_2_FD_87023 | JGI IMG/M metagenome (GOLD analysis project Ga0105094, IMG submission 87023) | Freshwater sediment microbial communities from Prairie Pothole Lake near Jamestown, North Dakota, USA - PPLs Lake P8 Core (3) Depth... | ecosystem: Environmental > Aquatic > Freshwater >...
GCCTTCCCGGCGGGCCTTCTCGAACGTCTCGGCCGCCCCGCCGGGCGCCAGGATCTTCTCGACGTCGTCGAGGCTCGAGACGGCGTGGAACTGATAGAGATCGAAGTGGTCGGTCCGCAGCCGCCCGAGGCTCTGCTCAAGCTCCTTGCGGGCGACCGCCGCGCCGCGTTCGGTGGTCTTGCAGGCGAGAAAGTCACGCTTGCGGAAAGGCTCCAGGGCCGGCCCCAGCTTCCGCTCCGCCTCGCCGTCGTAGTAGCTGGGGGCGACATCGAAATAGTTGACCCCCCGGTCGAAGGACTCGGCGACGATCCGGTCCGCGGCCTTCTGCTCCAGGCCGCAGACGACGATGCCGCCGAAGCCGATGACGCTCAGCTTGACCCGCTCCTTGTATTCCCGCTTGGCCAGGCCCGCGGCCCGGGCCTCGGGCGCGGCGAGAGCTCCCACGGCTGCCGCCGTCACTTGGATGAAGGCTCTTCGCTTCATGTCTTTCCTCCTCCCCTCCAATCTATCACTCCCGGAACCGGACGTCCAAGCCGCCGTCACGTCCGTGAACGGGGCGGATGGCTTTTCGGCCGTGAAACTGGTATCTGTGCAAGGGGGGCCTTGCAGGGCCTCCTGCTCTTCGCGGCCTTGTTGCGGAGCAAGCCCCGGCGGTCGCGGGCCATCCTCTATATTTCCGTCGCCCTCATCGTTTACCTTTGGGGATGGTTCGGGCTTCGCCAGCCCGGGATCTTCAGCTCTCAGGCCGCGTCGGGAGAACGAACGGCCGGGAAGGCGGCCACCCCCCGGCCGGGGATGCCCGGAGCCTGGAACGCCTGATCGGGATCGTCGAGGCCGGCCCGCCGCCGCAAGCCCTCTCGAGTGTCCGAATTAGGAATGGATCTCGTTCGAAAACGGACATCGTCCCGGCCCGGCCGGAGGCAGGGCCTGGCATGCTTTTTGCAGGATGGCGGCATGAGGAGACAGGCGCGGATGCGTCTGCCTCCTGCGGGCGACCCCTTTGGGGACACTTGAGGAAGGGAGACCGCCGATGTTCAGAAGCTATCTCAAGACCGCCTGGCGCAACCTCCGGAAGCACAAAGGCCACGCCCTCCTCAACCTGGCCGGCTTCGCCTTGGGCATGGCCTGTTGCGTCGTCATCTTCGTCTACGTCCGCCACGAGCGCAGCTTCGACGACTATCACAAGGACGTCGACCGGGTCTTCAGGATCAGCCTCGACATCCGCACGAAAACGGCCAACCGCGTCTTCGCGAACATCTCTGATACGGCCGGGCCGGCCCTGAAAGCCGATTATCCCCAGGTCCAAGCCACGGCCCGCGTCTGGCCGTGGCGGAGCCGCCTCGTCAAGCGGGAGCCCTTGGCGAACTACGAGGATCTCTTCATGTGGGCCGACGCGAGCCTGTTCGACGTCCTGACCATCCCCCTCAAACGCGGCGATCCCGGCGCCGCGCTGTCCCGGCCTTTCACCATCGTCCTCTCGGAAAGCATGGCCCGCAAATACTTCGGCGAGGCGGACCCGATCGGCAGCGTCCTCGATATCAACGACTCCAAATACGAAGTGACGGCCATCGCCGCCGACCCCCCGTCCAACACCCACCTGAAATACGGCCTCATCGCCTCCATGGTCACGATCGAGAAGCGCAACTGGATGAACAACTGGCACTCGACCATGTTCTACACTTACCTCAAGCTCAAGCCTGGGGTCGACGTCGCCGCCTTCTCGAAGCTCATCGAGCACCTGGCGGACAGGTACGTCAAAACCCAGCTCGACGCGTGGGGCGAGGAGTACCGCTACTTCCTCCTGCCGGTCCGGGGGCTCCACCTGGCCGCTCCTCTCCGCGGCGAGATCGAGCCGCCCGAAAGCGCCACCTCCCTCGTCATCCTCCTCGTTGTCGGCCTGTTCACGCTCGTCATCGCCTGCCTGAACTTCATGAACCTGGCCACGGCCCGCTCGGCCAACCGGGCCCGCGAGGTCGGTCTGCGCAAGGTGGTCGGCGCGGAGAAGCGCCAGCTCGTCGGCCAATTCCTCGGCGAGACGCTGCTCCTGGCGTTCATCTCCATGGGCCTGGCGGTGCTCATCGTCCGGCTCGCCTTGCCCTTTCTCAACGGCCTGACCGGGGCCGGGTTGCGGCCGGCCTGGCTCACCTCCCTCCCGGTCGTTCTTCTGCTGATCGGGGTCGCGGTCGTCGTCGGCCTCGCCGCCGGCCTGTACCCGGCCTTCGTCCTCTCGTCTTTTCGCCCGGTGGCGGCCCTCCAAGGCGCACTCGGCCGCGGGCGGGCCGGCCTGACGCTGCGCAAGGTCCTCATCGTCGTCCAGTTCTCGATCTCTTCGGCCCTCATCCTGGGCACTCTCTTCATGAACCAGCAGGTCCTCTTCATGAAGCGCGCCCCCCTCGGCTTCGACAAGGAGCAGAAGCTCGTCGTCCCCATCCGCGGCGTCTCGATCCGCGACAACTACGCCTCGGTGCGCGACGCCTTTCTCGGCGGGAACGCCGCCGTCCACGGCGCCGCTCTTTCCGCGAACGTCCCCGGCCGCCCCGTCGATAACTACGCCATCAAGCTCGTCGGCGAGGCGGACGACAAGAACCAGTCCATGTTCCACATGTACTTCGACGAGGGCTTCGTCCCCCTCTACGGCATCGGCATGGTCGCGGGCCGGAATTTTCAGAAGGACATGAAAACCGACATCTCCGGCGCCTTCCTCATCAACGAGGCGGCCGTGAAGGCCTTCGGCTGGAGCCGGCCCGAGGAGGCTCTCGGCAAACGCCTCCAGACCGGAAACGGCGGCCGCGTCCTGCCCATCATCGGCGTGACGAAGGACTTTCACTACCGCGGTCTGCAGGCGCCCGTCGAGCCTCTGGCCATGGAGTTCAACCCCGACATGCTCTACTCCGTGACGCTCCAAGTCGACACGACCGACACCCGTTCCGTCCTCGGCTTCGTCGAGAAGCGGTGGAAGGATCTCTTTCCCGGGCGTCCGTTCGAGAGCTTCTTCCTCGACGACGACTTCAACCGCCAATACGAGGCGGACGAGCGAGTCGGTCGGATCTTCGGCGTCTTCATGCTGCTCGGCCTGGCCATCGCCTGCCTCGGCCTGTTCGGGCTGGCTTCGTTCACCGCCGCCAGCCGGACGCGCGAGATCGGCATCCGCAAGGTCCTCGGCGCCTCCACATCGCGCATCGCCGCGCTGCTCACCGGGCAGTTCGCGATCTGGGTCCTCGCCGCCAACCTCCTGTCCTGGCCCGCCGCATATTTCTTCATCCAGCGCTGGCTCCGCGGCTACGCCATGCGGACCTCGCTCGGCGTTTCGACATTCGTCCTGAGCGCCGCCGCCGTTCTCGTCCTGGCCTTGCTGACGACGAGCGTCCAGACGGTCCGGGCCGCCCTGGCCAACCCGGCCGACAGCTTGAGGCACGAGTAGGCGGCCGCGTTACCGAGCGCCCCGCCCTCGCCGAGGGTGTCCGGAAAAGGCACTGCGGCCGTTCAATATCGGACAGGCCGGTCCTCCCCTTCAGAGGCAAGAGCTGGCATGCTTTTTGCTTTTAAGTTGCGAACGATCAGAGGAGTACCGGCATGTTCAGGAACTATCTCAAGGCCGCCTGGCGGAGCCTGGGGCGCCAAAAGACCTACGCCATCATCAACATCGCCAGCTTGGCCGTCGGCCTGGCCGGCTGCCTCCTGATCTTCCTCTACGTCGCCGACGAGCTGTCCTTCGACCGCTTCCACGAGCGCGAGGCGTCGATCCGGCGGGTCCTGGCCTGTTTCCGGAAGGAGGACGGGAGCGTCGAATTCCGGACTTCTTCGATGCCCGCGGCCGCCGCGCCGCTCTTCCCGAAAGAGTTCCCGGAGATCGAGTACGCCGTCCGTTTCGGAGCCGCGCGGGGCTCGATCCGGACCGGGGAGGCTCTCTTCACCGAGGAGGTCACGTTCACCGACCCCGGCGTCTTCTCCCTCTTCTCCTTTCCTCTGATCTCCGGCGAGCCGGCCTCGGTCCTCGCCAGCGAGGATTCGCTCGTCCTGACGCGGAGCGCCGCGGCCAAGCTATTCGGCGACGGGGATCCCGTCGGGCGGACCGCCACCCTGGCCTTCGGCACGTCCCAACGGGACTTCCGGATCACCGGCGTTGCCGAAGATCCTCCCCGGAACTCGACGATCCAGTTCCAGGTCCTCGTCCGGGCCGAGAACCTGGCCTGGGCCAGCTACCAGGAAGCCCTGACCAACCTCGGCGATTTTTCATACCCCCTGTTCATCGGGTTTAAGGAAGGCGCCTCGCCCCAAGCCGCGGCCGCCCGCCTGGACGCGTTCACGGCCCGGGCCTTCGCGGCGGAGTTCGGCCGCTGGGGATACGAGCCGGCCAAGCGAAAATCCCTGCCTGTGACCCTGGAGCTCCAAGAGCTTCGGCACATGCACTATGACTTCTACGGCCCGGCCGGCTCGCGCAAGACGTCCGAGGGCGGGGCCGATCCGGCCACCCTGCTCATCCTCGGAGGCATCGGCCTGGCCATCCTCCTCATCGCGGGCATCAACTTCGTGAACCTGTCGCTCGGCCGGTCGACGGTCCGAGGGCCCGAGATCGGGCTGCGCAAGGTCGTCGGCGCCGGACGCCTGCATCTGATCCAGCAGTTCTGGGCCGAGGCGCTGGTCCTGGTCGCGGCCGCCCTCGCCGCCGCCGTCCTGGTCGCGGCGCTCGTCCTGCCGGCGTTCAACCGGCTCGCCGGCAAGGCCTTCGTTCCGGCCGACTTCATCCGGCCCGGCAGCCTGGCGGCGCTGGCCGCTCTGCTCCTCGCCGTGACCGTCGTCTCCGGCCTGTATCCGGCCCTGGCCATGTCGGCCGTCCCCCCGGTCGAGGCCTTTCGGGGCCGGACGACGATCGGCGGCCGGCGCCCGGTGACGCGGGCGCTCGTCGCGGTCCAGTTCGCCCTGTCCGTCTTCCTGATCGTCACGACGTTCGTCCTCGGCGGGCAGATCCGGCACCTGATCTCCCGGGACCCCGGCTACGATCGGCAGGGCCTCATCCACGCCCGGCTCCCTTCGACCATGGCCGAGGAGAACCAGCCCGTCGTCGACCTCTTCCGCAACCGCGTCCGGCCGTTCCCCGGCGTCGTCGGCGTCAGCGCGTCGAACTCGGCCCTCGGCCGGAACACCTCCGCGGCCCCGGTCGTGATGGGCGACCGGCGCGTCATCGCCTACCAATTCCGCGTCGACCCGGCCTACCTCGAAACGATGGGCCTGAAGCTCGTCGACGGCCGCGATTTCGAGCCGGCCGAGACAGGCGTCACGATCATCAACAGGGAGTTCGCCCGGGTCCTCGGCGCGAACGCGCCGGTCGGCCGGACGATCGGCGATTTCGCCGACGGGCCCGACGACGCCTACCCGAACAACCTCCGCATCATCGGAGTGGTCGAGGACTTCAACGTCATCTCGCTCAAGTACGGCCTCTCGCCCCTGTTCATCCATCGCGAGCCGAAGTGGGGCATGTGGAACCTCCTCGTCCGGGTCCGCCGGGAGGGGCTCGCGGCGACGATCCGGGACCTCGAAACCGTCTGGACCGAGATCGTTCCCAACCATCCCTTCGCTTACACCTTTCTCGAGGACGACCTGAGGTCCCAGTATGCTTCGGAGATCCGCTGGGGCGGGATCGTCCGGCTCTCCTCCCTGTTCGCGGTCGTGATCGCCGGGATGGGCATCTTCGGGCTGACGCTCCTCTCCGTCCGCCGCCGGTTCAAGGAGATCGGCATCCGGAAGGTCCTCGGCGCGGGGGTCGCGCAGGTCGTCGTCCTGGTCGGCCGGGAGCTCCTGCCGCTCGTCGCGGCGGCCAATCTCGCCGCCTGGCCGGCCGCCTACCTCGTCATGCGGCAGTTCCTCGACGGCTACCATTACCGGATCGCCCTCGACCCCGGCTTCTTCCTGGCGGCGGGGGTCGTATCCCTGGCCGTCGCCGGGCTGACGGCGGGCGGACTCGGCCTAAGGGCGGCGCTGTCCGACCCGGTCAAGGCCATTCGCTACGAGTAGGGGGAGACGCATGTTCCGCAACGCTCTCAAGATCGCCCTCCGGCACGTCCGGAAGCACAAGGCCTACGCCGTCATCAACATCGCCGGACTGGCCGTCGGCATGGCCTGCTGTCTCCTGATCGCCCTGTTCGTGCGCGACGAACTCGCCTTCGACCGCCACCACGAGAAAGCGGACCGGATCTTCCGGCTGATCGACGGCTTCAACGTCGGGAGCGGCGATGAGGGTTATTACGCGCTCGCCTCGGCCCCCTTCGCTCCCGCTCTGAAGGGAGAGATCGCCCAGGTCGAAGACGCCGTCCGGTTCCTGCCCGGACGCCGGGTCCTGGTGGCCGCGGGCGAAAAGAAGCTCTACGAGGACAATTTCTTCTATGTGGACGGCTCCGTCTTCGGGATCTTCACCGTCCCGCTGGTCAAGGGCGATCCCGCCACGGCCCTCGGCGAGCCGAACACTCTGGTCATCTCCGAACGGATCGCGGCGAAATACTTCGGCCGGGAGGACCCCGTCGGAAAAACGCTGAGGATCAACGACCGCGACTTCCGCGTGACAGGCGTCATGGCCGACTGGCCCCGGAGTTCCCATTTCGCCGCCGATCTGCTCGGCTCGATGACGACGCTCGAGAGCATCCCCGTCTGGCGGGAGCGCTTTTTCGACAACTGGGTCCGGCACGAATTCTACACCTACCTCCTCCTGGAGGAAGAGGCGGCGGCCGCGGGCGTCGAGGCCCAACTTCCCGGCTTCATCGAAAAGCACGCCGCGGCGGAGGTCAAAGAGGCCCTGGGCGAGAAGCTGTCGTCGCGGCTCCAGCCGCTCACGGCGATCCACCTCCGGTCCCATCTCCAGCTCGAGCTCGCCCCGAACGGCGACATCCGCTACGTCACGATCTTCTCGGTCATCGCGGCCTTCATCCTGCTCATCGCCTGCGTCAATTTCATGAACCTGGCCACGGCCCGGTCGGCGGCGCGGGCCATGGAAGTCGGGCTGAGGAAGGCCGTCGGCGCGGGCCGGGCCGAGCTCGTCCGGCAGTTCCTCGGCGAATCCTTCCTGTTCACGGCCGTCGCCCTGATCTTGGCCGTCCTCCTCGTCGTCATCGCCCTGCCGGCCTTCAACGCCCTGTCCGGCAAGGCCCTCGCGCCGAGGGACCTGCTCGCCGCGGGGACGGCCGGGTCCCTTCTGGCCATTTTGATCGTCGTCGGCTTCCTGTCGGGGAGCTACCCGGCCTTCGTCCTCTCGTCCTTCCAGCCGGTCCGCGTCCTCAAGGGCCGCGGCCGGCTGGCCGCCGGAAGGCCGGTCCTCAGAAAGGCCTTGGTCGTCGGGCAGTTCGGCATCTCCGTCGTCCTGATCATCGCCACCGCCGTGGTTCTCCGCCAGCTCGACTTCATGCGCAACCGGAAGCTGGGGTTCGACAAAGACCACGTCGCCGTCATCCGGGTCAGGACCGATTCCATCCGGACGAACATCGACGCCATCCGGACGGACCTCGAGAGGAATCCGGCCGTGCTCGCGGCGACGCTCGCCAACGGCGTCCCCGGGCAACAGCTCGCGGGCGACTCCCTCGACCTCGTCACCGGCGAGGGGAAGAAGCGGGTCACCGTGGCCATGATCTACTGCGACCATGACTACGTCCGGACGATGGGCCTGGAGATCGTCGAGGGTCGCGATTTCTCGCACCAGATGGGGACCGACGCCAAGGAGGCCTTTCTCGTCAATGAGGCCGCGGTCAGGGCCTTGGGTCTGGCCAAGCCCCTCGAGACGCGGATGGAGTGGAACGAGATGGCGGGCCGGGTAATCGGGGTCGTCCGGGACTTCCAATACCAATCGCTCCGCCAGGAGATCCAGCCCCTCGTGCTCCATATCGCGCCCCGGTACGCGTCGGTCGTGGCGGTCCGGATCCGTCCCGAAAACGTCCGGGACACGCTGGCCTATCTCGAGCGCAAGTGGAAAGAGTACGACCCGGACCATCCCTTCGAGTACTCCTTCGCGGACGAGACCTTCGATTCCCTCTATCGGGGCGAGGAGCGGCTGGGGCGGATCTTCGGCCTGGCCGCCGGGCTGGCCCTGGTCATCGCCTCGCTGGGGCTCTTCGGGCTGGCGCTGTTCGCCGTCGAGACGCGGACGAAGGAGATCGGCATCCGCAAGGTCCTCGGCGCGTCGCCGGCCCGGATCGCGGCCCTCTTCGTCAGGGAATTCATGCTCCTCGTCGTCCTGGCCAGCGCCCTGGCCTGGCCGGCCGCCTACCTCCTCATGGGCCGCTGGCTCCGGAACTTCGCCTATCGCGTCGAGATGGGCCCCTGGATCTTCGTCCTCTCGGCGGGGGCGGCGTTCGCCGTCGCCTTGCTCACGATCAGCGCCCAGACGATGAGGGCCGTCCTGGCCGACCCGGTCATGTCCATCCGGTACGAATAGGGGAAGACGCATGTTCCGCAATTACATCAAGATCGCGTTCCGGACGATCTGGAAGCACAGGGGCTATTCGCTCATCAACGTCATCGGCCTGGCCGTCGGCCTGGCCTGCGCCCTGTTCATCCTGCTCTGGGTGCAGGACGAGCTGAGCTACGACCGGTTCCATGCCGAAGCCGCGAACATCTATCGCGTCGAGCACGACTTTTCCAGCCCGCAGGGCTCGTTCCATCTCAATGTCACGACCCTGCCCTTGGGCCCGGCCCTGAAGTCCGAAATCCCGGAGGTCCTCGACGCCGTCCGGACGACGAATCCGGGCACGCTCCTCATCCGGTCCGGCGAAAAAGCATTCTACGAGAGCCGGGCGTGGGCCGTGGACCCGTCTTTCCTGACGCTGTTCACCTTCCCTCTTCTCGCCGGCGGACCCGCGGAGTCCGCGCTCGTCGAGCCTCACTCCCTGGTCATGACGGGCGAGACCGCCAAGAAGTACTTCGGATCGGAGGATCCCGTCGGACGCGTCGTGACCGTCAACAACCGCTACGCGTTCACCGTGACCGCCGTCATGAAGGCGGCCCCGGCCAATTCCAGCCTGAGGCCCGAGCTTCTTGTCCCGATCGAGTTCCTGAGAGAGCTCGGCCAATGGCGCGACAGCTGGCAGTGGACCGGCCGCCAGACCTGGGTCCGGCTCCACGCCCGGGCTTCGGTCCCGGCCGTGAACGAGAAGATCACCCGGCTCGTCCGGGACCACACCCGCGAGCAGATCAGATCCGGCCCGGGCTGGGGGGCGATCGAGGCCGACCCGGAGGCCCTGAAGAGGTTCAACGACGAGACGACCTTCAATCGATACGCGCTGAAGCCGCTCGCGGGCCTCAGGCTCACGAGCACCTACGGATTCAGCCGCAGCAACCAGACCATGGAGTACGTCCGGCTTTTCTCCGCCGTCGCGGCCTTCGTCCTGCTCATCGCCTGCATCAACTTCATGAACCTGGCCACGGCCCGGTCGGCGAACCGGGCCCGCGAGGTCGGGCTTCGGAAGGTCGTCGGCGCGACGCGGCGGGCGATCGCCGGCCAGTTCTACGGGGAATCGACCCTGATGACCGCCTTGGCCGTCTTGTTCGCGGCCGGGCTCGTCGTTCTCCTGCTGCCGGCCTTCAACGCCGTCGCCGCGAAGCAGATCGCCGCGGGGACCCTTCTCGGCTGGAAGTTCCTGGCTGGGATCCTGGCCGTCGCGGGGATCACGAGCCTCGTCTCCGGGAGCTACCCGGCGCTGCTCCTGTCGTCCTTCCAGCCGGTCAGGGCCCTCAAGGGACGGCTGGCCGGGGGAGGCCGCGGGGCGCTGTTCCGAAAGGCGCTCGTCGTCGTCCAGTTCAGCCTGTCCATCGTCCTTCTCGTCGGCACGGTCACGGTCCGAAGGCAGATCGACTTCCTGAGGACCCGGGCCCTTGGCTACGACAAGGAGAACCTCCTCTACCTGCCCTTGCGGGGAGACACGGTCAAATCCTTTGAAACGCTCAAGGCCGAGCTCCTCGGCGCCCCCCGGGTCGCGGCGGTGACGGGGACGGCGGAACCGCCCGCCTTCGTCTTCGACAATTCGACCGGCGCGGATTGGGACGGCAAGGACCCCGAGCTCGAGGTCCTGATCAGCAACGCCGCGGCGGACTACGATTTCGTGGAGACCATGAAGATCGAGCTCGCCGCGGGCCGGACGTTCGACAAGGCCTATCCCGGGGACCGCGGCCGGGCCTGGCTGGTCAACGAGGAGGTCCCGAAACTCATGGGGCTCGGGCCGGAGGAAGCGGTCGGCCGGAGGTTCAGCTTCATGGACGTCGACGACGGGACGATCGTCGGGGTGATGAAGAACTACCATTTCCAGTCCCTGCGAAACGCCGTCGAGCCCTTGGCGGTCGTGCTGGACCCCGGCGCCGTGCGCTACGCGGCCGTCAGGCTCCGGGCGGGCGACATCCCCGCCGCCCTGGACGACGTCGGGTCGGCGTGGCGGGCGGTCAATCCGCTCTACCCGTTCGAATACAAGTTCGTCGACGAGGACTTCGAGCAGCTCTATCGCGCGGATGAGCGGCTCGGCGTCGTCCTCGATCTCTTCGGCGGGATCGCCATCGTCATCGCCTGCCTGGGGCTCTTCGGCCTGGCCTCGTTCATGGCCGAGCAGAGGACCAAGGAGATCGGCGTGCGCAAGGTCCTCGGCGCGTCGCCGGGCGGGATCGTCGCCCTGTTCTCGCGGGAATTCGCCATACTGGTGGCCGTCGCCAACGTGATCGCCTGGCCGGTCGGTTATCTGGCCATGAGATCCTGGCTCCAGGGATTCGCCTTCCACGTGGCGCCGCCGTGGTGGGCCTTCGCCGGGGCCGGCGCGGGCGCGCTGGCGATCGCGATGCTGACGGTCGCCTTCCAGGCGGTGCGGGCCGCCCGCACCGACCCGGTCAAGGCCGTCCGGTACGAGTGACGGCCATGTGGAAGATGACGATCCTGACCGCCCTGCGGATGCTTCGCCGTAACAGGCTCCATGCCGTCGTGACTATCACCAGTCTCGCCGTGGGGATGACCTGCTTCGTCCTGTTCTATTTCAGCTGGCAATATGAGCGGAGCTTCGACCGCTACCACCCGGGCGCCGGACGGATCTACCGGGTCAATCGGTCCATCGAGGTCAACCCCGGACGACCGATGATCGCGGACCAGGTCGGCGCCCTGGCCCCCGCTCTCACGGCGAACCTGCCGGAGGTCGAAGCGGCGACGCGCTGGTATCAGTTCCCCGATGCCGTGACACGGCGCGAAGGCGGGGAGCTTCGCCCTGTGGCCGGGGTTTACGCGGTCGATGACCAGTTTTTCAAAGTCTTCCCGATCCGCGCCCTGGCCGGCGACGCGGAAAGGGCTCTGAGCAACCGGACCTCGATCCTCCTCTCCCGTCGGACGGCCGGCGCCGTTTTCGGCGACGAAGACGCCCTGGGCAAGCCCCTCAAGCTGGCCGTGCTGGATCGGTCCCTGATGAGGTTCCGGCAGGACCAGGGCAGTACGTCGCTCTGGGACGAGCGATCCTACGACGTCGCGGCCATCCTGCCAGACCCGCCATCCAACTCCACGTTCGCTTTCGACGTCCTCATCCCGATCGAGGCGGCGGCGGGCCTCTATGAGGAGGCCGGTTACGAATCGGTCCTCAGCACGTGGGGATACGGCTGGGCCACGACCTTCGCCCGCCTTCGTCCTGGCGCTGCGCTCGCGGGCCTGGCCGGCAAGATCGACCTGCTCAAGGCGGCGAACACCCCCGCTCAACCGAAGGAAGAAGAGCAGATCAAAGAACTCACCGTCCTGGCCCCGCTCGTCGGTCTCCATCTCGCCGACGCGGCCTCGGTAAAATATCTGTACATTTTCGGGACGATCGCCTCCATCGTCCTGCTCCTGGCCTGCTTCAACGCCGTCAACCTGACCACCTCGAGGGTCTTCAGCCGAAGCCGGGAGATCGGCCTCAAGAAGGTCGCCGGCGCAAGCCGCCGCCAGCTCATCATCCATTTCCTCACGGAATCGCTGCTGGCCTGCGTGGCCGCGCTCGTCCTGGCGCTGGCGGCGGTCAGCCTCCTCATCCCCGTCTTCCGCTACCTCTCGGGCCGGGGACTCGTCCTGGCCGAGATCGGGCTCGGACCGCTCGCCGTGGGGCTGGCCGCGATCGTTCTCTTTGCCGCCGCCGTTTCGGGAGGATATCCGGCCTACCTCCTTTCGGCGGTCAAGCCCGTCGATCTTTTCACGAAGCACCGGACGCCAGGGACCTCCCGGTCATCTATCCGGAAAGGGCTCGTCTTCGCCCAGTTCGGGATCTCCGGGATCCTGCTAATCATGACCCTCGCCGTCTCTCGCCAGATGTCCTTCATTCGTCAAGCCGATCTAGGGATGAATGTCGATGGGGTGGCCATCCTCCGCTTGGATTCCCAAGTGGCCTCCGCCGCCGGCGTCGAGGGGGTCCTGAAGGAAGACCTGCTCAAGAGCGTCGGGATCGCGGCCGTGTCGGCGCTCAGCGAAGTCCCTCCGGCGGTCCAGGGGGAGATCCAGGTCAAGCCCGGAGGCCGCACGGACGCCGAAAAATCGGCCTGGCGTCACCTCTCGACCGACCACGATTTCCTGGACGTTTTCCGGATCCGATTGAAGGAAGGCCGGTTCTTCTCCCGCGACTTCCCGTCCGACCGGAAGAACTCCGCCGTCATCAATGAATCCGCGGCCCGGCTCCTGGGTCCGGGTCAGGCCTTGGGAAAGACGATCCAGGCTATCGTCCAAAAGGTCCAAGTCCTGCGGTTCGATTTCACCGTCGTCGGCGTCGTCGAGGACTTCCACACCCGGCCCCTCCATGACGCGATGGAGCCGCTATTGATCCTGCTCGGCGACGGCGGCTTCGGCTCCATGGCCGTGAAGATGGAGCCGGGGCGCGAGCCTGCGGGCATGGATGCCATCCGGGACCGTTGGCGCACCGTCGTGCCGGATTCCGAGCTCCGCCTTTCGCTGCTCAAAGAGGACGTCGGACGGGCTTACGGCAACGAGGAGCGGTTGATGGCCCTGACACGGGGCTTCGCGGAGGTGGCGGTCTTCATTGGCTGCATTGGCCTGTTCGGCCTGGCGGCCTTCGGCACGGCCCAGCGGCGCAAAGAGATCGGTATCCGGAAGGTCCTGGGCGCCTCGCCCTCGCGCCTGTTCGGGGCCTTCGCCGGGGAATTCGCCAAGCCGGTCTTCCTGTCGAATCTGGCGGCCTGGCCGGTGGCCTTCTTCCTGGCCCGGTCCTGGCTCCGCGAATTCGCCTATCGGGCCACTCTCCCCGTCTGGATCTTCATCGCGGGCGGAGCCGCGGTCCTGGCCTTTGCCCTGCTCGCGATCGGCGGCCAACTCGTCCGGGCCGCTCGAGAGAATCCAATCGAATCGCTGAGGCAGGAATAGCCTCGGCGGAACGAACATTGGCGCCGCTGCGGCCCGAGATACCCGCGGCTAGAACCCGAGGGTAAACACGGTCTGAACGCCCGGCTCGGAGTGCACGTGGAGCGTCCCGCCGTGGAGCCGCATGATCTGGCGCGAGAGGCTCAATCCGATCCCGGATCCGCCGGCCTTAGTCGAGAAGAAAGGGACGAAGACCTTTTCCAGGTTCTCGGACGGGATGCCCGGGCCGTTGTCGGCCACCTGGACGAGGATCCGCCCGCGCTCGTCGAGAAAGGCCCGCAGCGAAACGGCCGCGCCGGAGCGCCCCTCGACGGCCTGGAGGGCGTTGAGCAGGAGGTTGATGAGCACCTGCTCGACGAGCTCAGGGTCGGCCTGAAGGATGAGATGGGCCGGATCGATCGTCGCTGAAAAAGCGACGGCCTTGCCTGAGATATGCGCGGTCATCAGCCGCCCGACCCTGGCGAAGAGATCTTCCAGCGCGACCGGCCGGATCTCCGGTTTGGGAAGAAGGGTCAGCGAGCGGAAGGCCTCGACAAAATGGAGCAGGCCGAGGCTCCGCTTTTCGATCGTCCGGGCGCCCTCGAGGATGTCCTTCCGGGCCTCTTCGCCGCGGGGACCCGCGAGAGGCCCGCCCGGCTCCGTCCCTGCCGCCAGGCCTCCGATCGTCGAGGCCAGCGTCGAGATGGGCGTGACCGAGTTCATGATCTCGTGGGTGATGACGCGGATGAGCTTCTGCCAGGCCTCCATCTCCTTTTCCTCGAGCTCACGCTGGATGTTCTGGAGAGAGACGAGCCGGTAATCCCGGCCCCGGAGCCGGAATTCGGTCGCCGAGAGGGCGAGCGTCAGGGTCTCCTTCTCGCCCGCGATGCGGACGAATCCCTTTTCCTGCGGGGGCAGACGGAGCAGGGTCTCGACGAGCTCCGGGCTGAAGGCCCGCAGGGCCTCGACGTTCTTAAGCCAGGGGACGCGGAGGAGCCGCTTGGCGGCATTGTTGATGAGCTCGACCCGGCCGTCCGGCTGGAAGACGAGGAGGCCGATCCCCACGTGCTGAACGAGGGTCTCGAGATATTGAGCTTGCTCCTCGCGCTCGCTCCGGACCTGGCGCAGCGTGTCCATGACCCCGGCCATGGCGCCCCTCACCTCGTGGAACGACCGGCCCAGCCCCTCGTCCTTGAAGCTCTGCCCGGAATCGGCGTAGTGGACCGAGAGGAAGAAGCGGGCCAGGTCGCGGTTGATCCGCTCGACGTAGCGGAACAGCGCGTAGGCTTGGAAGACGGCCGCCGCGCCCAGGGCCGCCGCCGCTCCCGGTCGTCCCGCCGCGAGCAGCGCGGCCCCCAGGATCGTCAGGGCCAGCAGGAGGACGCGGACGGCGCAGACGATCCGGAAGCGCTTAAAGACCATGCTTCTCCAGCCGGCGATAGAGGGCGCTGCGGGACAGGCCCAGTTCCTTGGCCGCCCGGCTGATGTTGCCGCCGACGCGGCTGAGCGTCCGGCGGATGAGGATCTTCTCCGCCTCCTCGAGGTTGACGCCGTCGAGCGTCCGGTCCGCCGCGCAGATCTCCGGCTCGGCGAGGAGGAAATCCGAGGGCCGGAGAACGGGCTCCTCGCTCAGGATGACGGCCCGCTCGATGGCGTGCTGGAGCTCCCGGACGTTGCCCGGCCAGCGGTAGCCTTCGAGCTTGCGGACAGTGTCCTCGCCCAGGCGCTTGGCCGGCTTCTGATACTTGCGGCGGTAAAGACCCAGGAAGTGCTCGGCCAGGAGAGGGATGTCGCCGGCCCGCTCCCGGAGCGGCGGCAGGCGGATCTCGACGGTGTTGATCCGGTAAAGGAGGTCCTGGCGGAACGTTTTCTCGGCGACCATTTCGTAGATCGGCTGATTGGTCGCGCAGATGAGCCGGACGTCGATCGCCTGGGGCGTATTGGAGCCGAGCCGGGTCACCGTCCGGGACTCGATGACCCGAAGGAGCTTCGATTGCAGGGCCAGGGGCAGGTTGGCGATCTCGTCGAGAAAGAGCGTCCCGCCGGAGGCCACCTCGAAGCGGCCGGGATGGGCCTCCCTGGCGTCGGTGAAGGCGCCCTTGACGTGCCCGAAAAGCTCGCTTTCGAAGAGCGTTTCGCTCAGGGCGGCCACGTCCACGGAGAGAAAGACCTCGCGGGCGCGGGGCGAACGGCGGTGAAGCTCGCGGGCCACGAGCTCCTTGCCCGTGCCGTTCTCGCCCAGGACGAGGACGTTGGCGTCGGTCGAGGCCAGCTTCTCGATCGTGCCGAACACGGCCCGCATGGCCGGGCTGCGGCCGATGAAGTCGTGGAAAGGCCGGTCCAGGTCGGCGCTCAGGCTCTCCTGGCGGGAGCGGAGGCAGTCGGCCTCGCGGCGGGTGTCGCGGAGCCTGAGGGCCGCCGACAGCGTGGCCAGGAGCTTCTCGTTCCGCCACGGCTTGAGGATAAAGTCAGTGGCGCCCTCCTTGATCCCGCGCACGGCCAGCTCGATGTCCCCGTAAGCCGTGATCAGGATGACGATGGACGCCGGATCGAGGGCCAGGACCCTCTCCAGCCAGCGGAACCCCTCCCGGCCGTCGGTCGCGCCGGGGGCGAAATTCATGTCCAGGAAGATGACGTCGAAGGTCTCATCCTTGAGGATCGCGGGGAGGGACTCGGGGTCGGAGGTTGTCCGGACGAGCGAAACGTGCTGTTTCAGGAAGAGCCGGCCCGCCTGGAGGACGTCGTCGTCGTCGTCGACCAACAGGACCTTGGCGTCGTTCTTTTCCACGATGCGACCTTCAGCGCGGGTGCCCGAACGGGGGCATTATATCAGAATCCGACTCATCACCTTCAGCCGATGCAAGTTCCGTGCCGGGGCGCCGGGCGAAGCCGCCCGACGGGGCGGGAGATCCGGGAACGGACCGGGTCAAGGCCGCGTCCCTGATACCCCGTGTCCGATAATGAACAGCGGTTGTGCTGGCGCCGGACATTGGTCTTCCCCATCAGCCCGGCGTTTCCCCCTGGCGAGGCTTGGCACGCTCCGTGCATAAAAGGGCTTCGAAACGGAGTTCGACATGGGCATGGACCGGCAGATCGAAAAGAAGAAATGGCCGCCGCGGCGCATCGCGGCCATCGCCGGGGCCGTCCTCTTCGTCGCCTTCGCCGTCTATGTCTTCGCCTTCCGCTTCCGGACGTCCTCGCTCAGCGTGGCCAAGGACCGTCTGACGATCTCGAAGGTCGCTCAGGGGCCCTTCCAGGAGTACATCGCCGTCATGGGCAACGTCATCCCCCGCCAGACCCACTTCCTGAGCGCCGAGGAAGGCGGCCGTGTCGAGGATGTCATCGTCCGGGCGGGTACGATGGTCAAGAAGGGCGACCCGCTCCTCAGGCTGAGCAACGCCACGCTGGCCCTCGACATCATGTGGCGCGAATCGGACTTCTTCACGGCCACCAACAACTTGAGGGCGACGCGCCTGTCCATGGAGCAATTCCAGCTCCAGCTTCGCAACGAGATCAACGAGGTCGAGAACGAGCTCCAGCAGGAGACGCGGAGGCACGACCGGACCATCGAGCTCTATAAGGCCCAGCTCATCTCGCAACAGGAATACGAGCTGGCCATGGACCAGTACGACTACCTGGTCAAGAAGAAGGCGATCACCCTGGAGAGCCAGAAGAACAACACGGCGATCCGCCAGGCCCAGCTCGACGGGATCGAAGAATCCGTCCGGCGGCTCGACGCCAGCCTGACAGCGGCCCGGAAGAGGCTCGAGAACCTCATCGTCCGGGCCCCCGTCTCCGGACTCCTCACCGCCCTCAGCGCCGAGATCGGCGAATCCAAGACGATGGGACAAAGCCTGGGCCAGATCGACATCCTGGAAGGCTTCAAGGTCCGGGCCCAGATCGACGAGCATTACCTGCCGCGGACGGCCCTCGACCGGACCGGCTCGTTCACCCTGGCCGGCCGGACCTTCGGCCTCGTCGTCAAGAAGATCTATCCCGAGGTCCTCGACGGACGCTTCGAGGTCGATCTCGAGTTCGCCGCCGAGGAGCCCCCGGGCATCACCCGCGGCCAAACGCTCCATATCGACCTCAACCTGAGCGACGTGTCCGAGGCCGTCCTGCTGCCCCGGGGCGGTTTCTATACGTCGACCGGCGGCAACTGGGTCTTTCTCGTCGAAGCCGGCGGCCGGTCCGCCGTCCGGCAGCCGGTCAAGCTCGGCCGCTACAACACCGACGCCTTCGAGGTCCTGGAAGGCCTCCAGCCGGGGGACGAGGTCGTGACCTCGTCCTACGAGAGCTTCGGCGACGTCGCCCGGCTGGTCTTCAAATGACCCGGACCACATCCCCCGCAAGGAGCGCCCCATGATCAAGACCGTGAACCTGAGGAAGGTCTACACGACGGAGGAGGTCGAGACGACGGCCCTCAATGACGTCAGCGTCGAGATCAAGGAGGGGGAATATGTCGCCGTGATGGGCCCGTCGGGCTGCGGCAAGTCGACCTTCCTCAACGTCCTGGGGATGATCGACCAGCCCTCGGGCGGCGAATACCATTTCCTCGGCCAGGAGATCTCGAAATTCTCGGAGAGGAAGCGGGCCGGCCTGCGCAAGCGGAATATCGGCTTCGTCTTCCAGAGCTTCAACCTCATCGACGAGCTGACGGTCTACGAGAACGTCGAGCTGCCCCTCCTCTACCTCGGCTTCTCCCCGGCCGAGCGCCGGACGCGGGTCACCGAGGTCCTGGAGAACATGGCCCTGATGCCCCGGAAAGGCCATTTCCCCCAGCAGCTCTCGGGCGGCCAGCAGCAGCGCGTGGCCGTGGCCCGGGCCGTCGTCGCCCGCCCCAAGCTCATCCTGGCCGACGAGCCGACGGGCAACCTGGATTCCGTGCACGGCGAGGAGGTCATGAAGCTCCTGGGAGAGCTCCACGAGAGCGGCACGGCCATCATCATGGTCACCCATGCTCCCGCCTACGCCGATTATGCCCAGCGGGTCATCCACCTCTTCGACGGTCAGATCGTCTCCGAGAACTTCCAGAAGGGCTGCAAGCCCTGACGGCGGCCTGACCGGGGAGCCTTCCGCATGCCCCTCATCGAGATGCGAGGCGTGACCAAATGGTACGCCGCCGGCGGGTTGCGAACGTTCGTCCTCCGCGCGATCGACCTGGTCATCGAAGAGGGCGAGTTCGTGACCATCATGGGGCCGTCCGGGGCCGGCAAATCGACCCTCCTCCACATCATCGGCCTTCTGGACTCGCCTTCGGAGGGCTTGTACCGGTTCGGCGGCCGGGACGTCCAAGGGCTGACCGAGAAAGAGCTCACCGAGATCCACAAGAACCATATCGGCTTCGTCTTCCAGAGCTACCATCTCATCGACGAGCTCACCGTCTTCGAGAACCTCGAGACGCCCCTGCTCTACAAGAAGGTCAGGGCGTCCGAACGCAAGGCCCGGGTCTGCGACATGCTGGACCGCTTCCGCGTCGTCGGCAAGAAAGACCTCTTCCCGAACCAGCTTTCCGGGGGCCAGCAGCAGCGCGTGGCCGTGGCCCGGGCCGTGATCGCCGAGCCGCGGCTCATCCTGGCCGACGAGCCGACGGGGAATCTCAGCTCCAAGGAAGGGGCCGAGATCATGGACCTGTTCCGGGAGCTCCACGCGGCCGGAACGACGATCGTCCAGGTCACCCATTCGGAGAAGAACGCCGCCTGCGGGAAGCGAAGCGTCAGCCTTCTCGACGGCTGGCTGGAGAAATAGCATGAGGCCATCCCTGGCCGGCCATTACATCAAGACAGCCTGGCGCAAGGCCCGGCGGGAGAAGGCCTTCGCCGCGATCAACCTGGCCGGCCTGGCGGTCGGCCTGGCCTGCGGCATCCTGACGACGCTCTATGTCCGGCACGAGCTCAGCTTCGACCGCCATCATGCCCGCCATGACCGGGTCTACCGGCTCGTGACCGGCGTCCGCGGCGGCGCCTATGAAGCCATCGCCAAGGTCCCCGGCCCCTGGGGCTTGACGGCGCGGAGGGAGATCCCGGAGATCGAGGAGGCGACCCGGTTCGTCCTCATGAACGAAGTCCTCGTCGGCCGCGGCGGGATCCGCTCGTACGAGCGAGGGGGGGTGTATGCCGACGCCTCCGTCTTCGACGTCTTCAGCTTTCCGCTCCTCCGGGGTGACGCGGCGACGGCGCTGGCCCGGCCCGGGACCGTGGTCGTCACCGAGAGCTTCGCCCGCAGGTTCTTCGGCGACGCCGATCCCGTCGGCGGGACGCTGACCTTCGATACGAAGGACGACTATCTCGTCACGGGGCTCATGCGGGACGTCCCGGCGGCCTCGCACTTCACCTTCGATTTCCTCGTCTCCCTCGAGACCTACGCCAACCCGATGCGCGACAGCTGGAAGTGGAACCAGTTCTACACCTATTTCCTCCTCAGGGACGGGGCCTCGCCGGAGGCCGTCGCGGCCAGGTTCCCGGACCTGCTCGGCCGCAACATGACCGCCGAGGAGGCCTCCGGCTACGCCGTGAGCCTGCAGAAGCTCACCGACATCCATCTTCGCTCCCACCTCTTCCGCGAGATCGAGCCGAACGCGGACATCGCCAACGTCTATATCTTCACGGCCGTGGCCCTGCTCATCCTGGCCATCGCCGGCATCAACTTCATGAACCTGACGACGGCGCGGGCCCTCGCCC
>Ga0105094_10000483_pt1 | contig 19941 bp, 17 predicted proteins | sample PPLLak1March2015_2_FD_87023 | JGI IMG/M metagenome (GOLD analysis project Ga0105094, IMG submission 87023) | Freshwater sediment microbial communities from Prairie Pothole Lake near Jamestown, North Dakota, USA - PPLs Lake P8 Core (3) Depth... | ecosystem: Environmental > Aquatic > Freshwater >...
GCGGGGCCTCGCCGGAGACGATCACGATGTTCTTCTACCGCTCCGATTGATCCGCCCCGCCATCAAGAAGAGGGCGGCTCAGCCTGCCGGCGCCCGCCGCCCGCGCGCTTGACGGATGAGTCGGCTCAGACCAGAATCTCGGCAACCTCGACCGGGAAGGGCGCGCATGCCATCTCTCTTCTCGACCCTCATCTTCAACGCCCGGCCGGCGGCCGGAAAGAGCGAGATCCTGCACGCCCTCGCGCAAACACCGCTCCCGGCCCGCATCGAGCGTTTCCACGTCGGCGAGATGATCGTCCTCGATGATTTCCCGATGCTGTGGGCCTGGTTCGAGGAGGACGCCCTGCTCGAGCAGGTGTTCCAGCGCCCGCGTTTGCACACAACCGCACAGGTCTACTTCCAGCATCCGGACCTATGGCACCTGCTCATCCGGCGCCTGGGCCTCGAGTTCGCCAGGGCACAGCGGGATCACCCCGAGCCGCACACCACCATTCTGGAGTTCTCTCGCGGCGCCGAGCATGGCGGCTACCGGGCCGCTTATCAGCACCTCGGTCCGCAAGTGCTGGCGCAGGCGGCCTGCGTGTATGTCCGGGTCTCCTACGCCGAGTCCTTCCGCAAGAACCGCCGGCGTTTCAACCCCCAACGCCCCGACAGCCTGCTCGAGCACGGCCTGACCGACGAGAAGATGGAGCGCTTGTATCGGGAGGATGACTGGGAGGATTTCTCGGCCGCCGACCCGGAGCTCCTGCACGTCGGCTCGACTCGTCTGCCGTACATCGTCTTCGAGAACGAAGATGACGTCACCACCGCCGGGGGCGAGGCGCTACTGACTCGGCTGGAGCAGGCCTTCGGCCGCCTGTGGAGCCTGCACTGCCGCCAGCGGCCTGCCGGCTGATCCGGGACACTCGCCGCGCTGGACCCCCGCAAGCGGGCGCGCGCAGGCCGTATCCCCTGCCTCACCAGAACGTCTTAATCAGATAGACACCGCTTGCTCAGCCCGCGTTGCGGGCGTCAACCAACCAGAGGGAGGCAGAAGGCATGCGCAAGCACGTTCTTGGGATTCTGTTGGCGACGGCCCTGCTCCTGGCGGCCGTCATCCCGGCTGCGGCCATCACGTACGGTGCGGTCGACTCGGCGCACCCGTTCGTCGGCCTGGTCGGGTTCTTCGACGAGAATGGCAATTGGCTCTGGCGCTGCTCGGGGACGCTGCTCTCGCCGACCGTCTTTCTGACCGCTGGCCACTGCACTTCGCCCGACCCGGAGATCGGCACGCCCGCCTTCGCCCGGCTGTGGTTCACCGAGACCGGCGAACCGGTGGTTCTCGATCCAAGGTTCCTGGATCCCGACCTGGAGTGCGGCGACCTGGATCCGAACACCTGGGACGGGTACCCCTGCGAGAGCGACTACTACGGCACGCCGATCGCCAATCCATACTACCAGGGCATCATCGTGCCCGACACGCACGACATCGGCCTGGTCATCCTCGAGACGCCAGTCTATGGGCTTGGCTATGGTCAGCTGCCAAACGCCGGATACCTGGATGCCCTGGCCACGCGTCGCGGCCTGCAGGAGGTCACCTTCACCTCCGTCGGCTACGGCCTGAACGACGTCTACCCTGAGAGCATTTCCTACCGCGTCCGCTACTACGCCGTATCCCATCTGGTCAGCCTGCAGAGCGCTCTGACCGATGGCTACAATATCCAGACCTCCAACAACCCCGGCAACTGGCCGGACGATCCTGACACCCCGAGTGGCGGAACCTGCTTCGGCGACTCCGGCGGCCCGCTGTTCTTGACCGGGACCGATGTCGTCGTCGGCATCACCTCCTTCGGGATGAGCAGCAGCTGCTCCGGGACCGACTTCGCCTACCGGACGGATTCGGATTCCGCTCGGGCGTTCCTGGCCAGCTACGGCATCCCTATCCCCTAGATACCCGGAGGGCCAGCCCTCCTGAAGCAACGCAGAGCCGCGCCCTGGGAGGCGCGGCTCTCTTCCTTCTCGATGCCGACGGCGCGCAGGCAGCTCAGGTATCGCTGGGCGTCCCCTTCTCCCAGATGGTCCCTTCCGGGGTGTCGCGCAGCACATAGCCGAGTTGAGCCAACCGATCGCGCACCAGGTCGGCGAGCGCCCACTGTTTCGCCGACCTCAGCCCGGCGCGCAGCTCGACCAGCACGTCCAGCAGTTGCGCCTCCGCTTCATCGCACGGGGGTTCGTCCTGGATCGCCTGGGCCGCCTGGTGGAGCAGGACGGCCACCTCCGGCCGGGCCGCCGCGGCAGCGGCTTCCAGCCCGGCGGCCAGCTCCCCGCCGGCGATCTGCGCCGAGGCTCGGGCAATCGAGTCTGACATGCGGGCCTGCCGATCGGCGGGAGCAGACGGCTCCGGCGCGGCCTCCCCGGCGGGCAGCAGTTCGGACAGGTCGAACGACGTCCCGGCCGGGTGGCGCCTCTCCGCTTCCCCGCGCAGGACGGTCACCCCGCTGCGCCCCTGTACCCGGCCCGTTCCGCGCTCCAGGTCGAGTGTGAGCGCGGTGTGCTCGTCCACCCCCAGCACGACCGCCTCGCCAGGCAGCATCGACCGCAGCCGGGCGAAGCGTTCCAGTCCCATGAAACAGGCGCGGGTGTCGTGCGTGCCGCCCTCGGCATTGTCCCAATGGGTCACGATTGCCAGCCGGTATCCAAACGGGCCGAGCAAGTCCAGGCCATCCAGCCAATGCAGGTCCTGGCCGACCTTGTAGATCTCGTACACCGGCAGGACGTAGCGGCTGACGGCGATCGCCGCAGAGCTGGCCAGGACCAGCTGCGCACCGGCATGCCATCGGTCGATGACCGCTGCATACACCTGCGAGCGCTTCCACTGTTGCGCGGCGTAGGAGGGGCTGCCCGGGCCGGCCACGAAGTAGTTGCCGCGGGAAACCGCCTGCAGCGCGGCGGCCTGCAGCCGCGGGTCGTCGTCGGCGCGCCGGTGGCTGGCCACAGCCAGGGCCAGGTCGAAGCGTTGGGCGAAGTAGTCAACGAAGCGGGCGGCGATGGCCTCCGCCCCAAGCTCGAAACCGGCCGGTGTATCCAGGAATACCGGCCGGGGCGGGTCACCCAACGCCTTGAGCAGGCCGCGGTGCACCCCCGCCATCCCGGCGGCGGTCTCCCCCGAGCCGATCAGCGTCACCAGCCCTGGCATGCAAGCTCCCTTTGGCCCCCGAGTATACCCTGCCGAACATCCCTCCCGCCGACGGCGCTCTTACCGGCCGTTAACGCTGCTCTTGTGCGCTCGGCCTAGCATAGAATCAGCGATCTTCAGATTGAGGTGAATGGCATGTCGAAAATCGTAGGTATCGATCTGGGAACGACCAACAGCGTGGTCGCCGTCGTGGAAGGCGGCGATCCGACCGTCATCTCGACCGCCGAAGGCGGCCGGCTGTGCCCTTCGGTCGTGGCCTTCAACAAGGCCGGCGAGCGCCTGGTAGGCCAGACGGCCAAACGCCAGGCGGTGGTCAACTCGGAGAATACAGTCTATTCCATCAAGCGCTTCATCGGGCGTCACTTCGAGGAGGTGGAGACCGAGCGCAAGATGGTCTCGTTCGAGGTGGTCAAGGGCCCGGCCGGCGACGCGCGCGTGCGCATCCCGGTCAACGGCAAGGAATACAGCCCGCAGGAGATCTCGGCCATGATCCTGGCCAAGCTCAAGGCCGATGCCGAGTCCCACCTGGGGCAGCCGGTGACCAAGGCGGTCATCACCGTCCCGGCCTACTTCAATGACGCGCAGCGCCAGGCGACCAAAGACGCCGGCAAGATCGCCGGCCTGGAGGTCATGCGCATCATCAACGAGCCGACCGCCGCGGCTCTAGCCTACGGGCTGGACAAGAAGGGCAGCGAGACCATCCTGGTCTTCGACCTGGGCGGCGGCACCTTCGATGTCAGCCTGCTCGATGTCGGCGACGGGGTGGTCGAGGTCAAGGCTACCAACGGCGATACGCACCTGGGCGGCGACGACTGGGACCAGGGCATCGTTGCCTGGATCGCAGACGAATTCAAGCGCGACTCCGGCGTCGACTTGCGCCAGGACCGCCAGGCACTGCAGCGGCTGCGCGAGGCGGCCGAGAAGGCCAAGATCGAACTCTCGACGGTAACCGAGACCGAGATCAACCTGCCCTTCATCACCGCCGACGCCTCCGGCCCGAAGCACCTGCAGATGAAGCTCACCCGGGCCAAGTTCGAGCAGTTGAGTGAGAAGCTGGTCGCTCGCATTCGCGGTCCCTTCGAAGCCGTGCTGCGCGACGCCGGCTTGAAGGCCGGCGAGGTCGACGAGGTCGTGCTGGTCGGCGGCGCCTCGCGCATGCCGATGGTCCAGGACCTGGTCCGCTCGCTGACCGACAAGGAGCCGCACAAGGGCGTCAACCCGGACGAGGTCGTGGCGGTTGGCGCCGCGATCCAGGGCGGCGTCCTGGCTGGCGACGTCAAGGATGTCGTCCTGCTCGACGTCACACCCCTGTCCCTGGGCGTGGAGACGCTTGGCGGCGTGATGACCACGCTGATCGAGCGCAACACGACCATCCCGATCGCCAAGAGCGAGGTCTTCTCGACCGCCGACGACAACCAGACGGCGGTGGACATTCACGTGCTGCAGGGCGAACGGCCGATGGCGAGCGACAATATGACTCTGGGGCGCTTCCGCCTGGAGGGCATCCCGCCGGCGCCACGCGGCATGCCGCAGGTCGAGGTCGCTTTCGATATCGACGCCAACGGAATCCTGAATGTGACCGCCAAGGACCGCGCCACCGGCAGGCAGCAGAAGGTCACCATCACCGCTTCGACCAACCTGAGCAAGGGCGACGTCGACCGCATGGTCCAGGAGGCCAAGCAGCACGAGTCGGAAGACCGCCAGCGGCGCGAACTGGCCGAGGCGCGCAACCAGGGCGACACGCTCGCCTACCAAGCCGAGAAGGCGCTGCGCGATCTGGGCGAGAAGGTTCCCGCCGCCGACCGCAGCCGGATCGAGAACAGTCTCAAGGAACTGCGCGAAGCGCTCAAGGGCGACGACATCAGCCGCATCAAGCGCCTGACAGAAGAGGTCCAGCAGGCCTCCAACGCCCTGAGCCAGCAGATGTATGCCCAGCAGGGTACCCCGCCGGCCGACGGCCCGGCCCAGGGCGGCGCCGGCGAAGCACAAGGCGACGTTGTCGAAGGGGAGTACCGCGAGACCTGAGTTCCCGGCTCCCCTGTAGCGGGGCCGCCCCGGCTTGCGGGGGGCGGCCCCGTTTTCGCGCCGTCCTTGTGCGGCCTCCCACAAGCAAGCGCCGGATGGGTCCAATTCATAGGTCAGGCGTGGGCGTGGCGTGCCTTGTCAGCCCATCGAGGCCGGCCCTATAATCAACTGCCAGGACCTCCCGGTTTAATGCCCACGTCGTCCCGGACGAGCCCACGTGCCTGGCAAGGAGGTACTCCCCCGTGAGCCTGCCCAAGTACGCGTACTTCAAGGGAAAGATCGTCCCCTACTCGGAAGCCAAAGTGGGGGTGATGACGCATGCCCTGAATTACGGTACGGGTGCATTCGGAGGCCTTCGCGGCTACTGGAACAGCGACGACGAACAACTCTTCGTCTTTCGCCCGCTTGACCACTTCCGGCGGTTCCTCAATTCGGCCCGCCTGCTGCGCATGGATCTCGACATGACACCCGAGAAACTGCGCGACCTGACCGTGGCCGTGCTGCGGGCCGAGGGTCTCCGCCAGGACTGCTACATCCGCCCGCTGGCCTACAAATCCGACGAGATCATCGGCGTCCGCCTGCATGACCTGCACGCCGAGCTGACCATCTTCTCCATCCCCTTCACGCGCTACCTCGAGCACGACGAAGCCCACGTCACCTTCTCGGCCTGGCGGCGGATCGACGACAACGCCATCCCTGCCCGCGGCAAGATCAGCGGCGCCTACGTCAACTCGGCCCTCATCAAGACCGATGCGCACCAGGCCGGCTTCGACGAGGCCCTGGTCCTCAACCAGGAAGGCCACCTCTCCGAAGGCAGCGCCATGAACGTCTTCATCGTGCGCGACGGCGCGCTCATCACCCCGCCGGTGACCGACAACATCCTGGAGGGCATCACGCGCCGGACCATCGTGACCCTGGCCCGCCAGGAATTGGGGCTGGAGACGGTGGAGCGCCCGATCGACCGCACCGAGGTGTACCTGTGCGATGAACTGTTCCTGACCGGGACCGCCGCCGCCGTCGCCCCGGTCACGCGCGTCGACTTCCGCGCCATCGGCGATGGCAGCATCGGGCCGGTGACCGAGCAGCTGCGCGCACTGTACGACGACGCCGTGCGCGGCCGGCTGCCCCAATACCGGCACTGGAACGAGCCGGTCTACATCGCCGAGCGCGCTGCAGCCGACTGACGCATTGGGCGAGTATACTGGGCGGGGGCGCGGCCGTGCGGGTCGCCGCCCCCGCCTGCGATTCCGATGACCTTCGTCCCCCGCCGCCGACTCGGCCTGCTCCTGGGCAGCCTGTTCCTGCTCACCCTGCTCGGGGCGATCGGATTCTCGCTCGCCCGGTTGAGCACGGCCGCCGTCACCCCCTGGGTCGTGCTCTGGGTGGTGCTCCCGCTTCTCGGCCTCCCCCTGGCGCTGCTGGTTGCCTACCGGTTGTATGGATTGCTGACCGCCCGCTACCGCCTGGACCGGGACGCCTTTACCCTCACCTGGGGGCTGGCCTTCGAGCAGATCCCCTTGGCCGACCTTGCCCGGCCGCAGCTGGCCACCCATTGGTCAGGGGAGCTGAGGCCGCCGCGCAGCCTGTGGTGGCCCGGCTGCGTCGTCGGCCGGCGCCAGACCGACGGGCTGGGACCGGTCGAGTTCTTCGCCACGACGGGGAAGTCCGGAATGGTCCTGCTGCGGACCGGCGACCGCACGCTGGCTATCTCTCCCCCCAAGGTCGACTCGTTCCTGGAAGCGTTCACCAACTCGGTGCGCCTGGGTTCGCTGGAGCGCGTCCCTGCTCGCTCACAACGTCCGGATTTCCTGTTCGGGCGCGTCTGGGAGGCGCCCGCGGCACGAGTCTTGATCTCGCTTGGGCTGGCTCTGCCTTTGCTGCTGCTGGTCTACCTGGCGGTGCGCGCTCCATCGCTCCCGGCCGGCGGAGTGCCGTTTGGATTCCTGCCCGGCGGGCAACCGGCCGCCCTGGCGCCTCCCGGGCGGCTGCTCCTGTTGCCTTTGATCGCCGGCTTATGCTGGCTGGCGGACCTGGCCGCCGGCGTGTGGCTGTTCCGCCGAGAGGCCGACCGACCTTTGGCTTATATGTTGTGGGGAGTCGCCATCCTGACCGGCCTGCTCATGTGGGGCGCGGTCCTGCTCCTCCTGGCCGCCGGCGCAGCCGAGCCGGCAAGCACCCTGCTCCTGCCCGGGAAAGTCTCTGGCCTGCTCGCCGCCCAGGGGGAATTCTTCTAGCATGGGCGACCGGCGTTCAAGCAGGTTCTCCCCCGCCTCTCCCCGGATATCCACAGGATTCCCAGGCGTTATCCACAGGCCCCTGGGGAGGAATTCGTGACCCTCATGCAGCTTGCGCTCGGGGCGGCCTTGGCCGTGGCGATCGCCGCCGCTGCCTACCGTCTGGGCTCCCTGTCAGCCAGCGGCGCGGCCGGTGCCGTCCTCGTGGGCACCCTGACGTTCGGGATCGGCGGCTGGGTGCCGGCGATACTGCTGATCCTGTTCTTTGTCTCCTCCAGCGGACTGTCACGCGTGGGCCACAGCCGCAAGACCGGCGCGGCTGCCACATTCTCCAAGGGATCACGTCGCGATATCGGCCAGGTCATGGCCAACGGCGGGCTGGCGTCGGCCCTCTCGATCGGCTACGGGCTGACGCGTGAACCGTTCTGGTTGGTCGGCCTGGCGGGCGCCCTGGCGGCTGTCAATGCCGATACCTGGGCGACCGAGCTGGGGATCCTATCCCGCGTCTGCCCGCGCCTGATCACGACCGGCGCCAGTGTCGACCCGGGCACCTCCGGCGGGGTCAGCCTCCAGGGGACGCTGGCGGCAGCGGCCGGCTCGGCCGTCATCGGAGCGACCGCCGGTCTGCTGACCGGGGATTGGTTCATGGCTGCCGCCGCCTGGGCCGGCGGGTTGGCGGGCTCCCTGTTCGACAGCCTGCTGGGTGCGACCATCCAGGCGATGTTCTGGTGTCCGGCCTGCCTGAAGGAAACCGAGCGCCATCCCCTGCATGCATGCGGAGCGCACACACAGCCGGTGCGCGGCTGGCATTGGCTGGGGAACGACGCCGTCAACTTCGCCGCCTCGCTCTTCGGGGCGGGAGCGGCGCTCCTGATCGCGACCGTCGGGTGACGGCCGGCCCGGCCGATCGGGGCTACAATCCCGATTGGCGCGACTCCTGCGCACGGGGAGGCTGACATGCCGGTCCAGGAGGTCCTCGGCGTCATCCTTGGTGGCGGGCGCGGCACGCGCTTGTGGCCTCTGACGCAGCAACGCGCCAAGCCGGCCGTCCCGATCGGGGGCAAGTACCGCCTGATCGACATCCCGCTCAGCAACTGCCTCAACTCGGGCATCTACCAGATCGCTATCCTGACCCAGTTCAACTCGGTCTCCCTGCACCGCCATATCTCGCACACCTACAACTTCGACGTCTTTCGCCCCGGCTGGGTGCAGATCCTGGCTGCCGAGCAGACCTTCTCCAGCATCGATTGGTACCAGGGGACGGCCGACGCGGTGCGCAAGCAGCTGTTCGAGATTCAGGTCACCGGCGCCTCGGATGTGCTCATCCTGGCCGGCGACCACCTGTACCGCATGGACTACGCCGCCATGGTCGCTTTCCACCGCGAGCGGCAGGCCGACGTCACCGTGGCCGTCAAAGCGGTCGGCGCGCACGACGTCCACCGCTTCGGCATCCTGCAGCTCTCCTCGGAGGGGCGCATTACGGCCTTCCTGGAGAAGCCGCGCCCAGCCGAGATCGGCGCGGACTTCGCCCGCCGGGCGGATGCGCAGCTGCCGTACCTGGGCTCGATGGGCATCTATCTGTTTCGCACCGACGTGCTGGTCGACCTGCTTCGTTCCGACCACGACGATTTCGGCGGGGACGTACTCCCGGCCGCCATCCGCAGCCACCGCGTGTACGGCTACGCCTTCGACGGCTACTGGGAGGACATCGGAACGATCCGCTCCTTCTACGAGGCCAACCTGGCGTTGACGCAACCCAACCCGCCGTACAGCTTCCACGACCCGATCCGCCCGATGTACACGCATCCGCGCTTCCTGCCCGGCTCACGCATTCACGACGTCCAGCTGGATAACGTGCTGCTGTGCGAAGGCTGTATCGTCGAGGGGGCCGAGATCCGCGATTCGATCGTGGGCATCCGCAGCATGATCGGCGAGGACGTGATCATCAGGCGGGCGGTGATCATGGGCGCCGATTACTACGAGGCTGAGGGGCCCCCCGCCGATCCGGATGTGCCGCCCATCGGCATCGGCCGCGGCGCTCGCATCTCCGGCGCGATCATCGATAAGAACGCTCGCATCGGCCCGAACGTCCGCATCGAGGCTTTCCCCGCCGGCGTCGAGATGGATGCCGAGAACTGGACGGTGCGGGAGGGGATCGTCGTCGTCCCGAAGAACGCCGTGATCCAGGCCGAGACGGTCATCGCACCCTGACAGGGCGGCCGGCCCCCGCAGGTGAGTCACTCGGGGGCCGGCCGACGCGCCTGCAGCCTAGCTGTCGTGCTTGTCTTTGCGCTTGAGCGTTGCCTGCACCGCGATCCCGATCACAGCCGCCACCACGAAGATGGCGATTTCCAGCCCGCTGTTCAGCGTAAGCGCATCAACGATCAGGAAGGCCCCCGCCAGCGTGGAAATCAGGATCAGCGCCCAGTCGAACGCGGCCGAGACGACATAGGACCCGATCAACCCGCCGACGATAAAGGCCGCCAGCCACCACAGGCCGGTCAGATCCACCCCGAACATTTCCAGGCCCAGGGCCAGGATCAATCCGCCCCCGACGAAGCCGGCCAGCCCGATCGCCACCTTCTGCACCAGCACGGCCAGCAGCGCACCGACCAGCCCGGCGGCCACCGCCACCAGGATCTGTAGCCACTCCGGCATCGTGCCCATCAAGCGGGTCGCCAGGCCCAGCGCGGCGACGAAGCCGATCCCGCCCACGAACAACCAGTACAGCTTGCGGCCCAGCACAAGCAGCGCCAGGCCGACCAGAGCGCCCAGGACAGCGGTCATCATTCCCTCCAGCAGACTCGTGCGCCGGTCAGGCCGCCGGGCGGGGCCGGACCATCCACATGCACAGGCCGGCCAGCACCATGAACAGCGCACTGAAGGCCCAGATGGCGGCATGATCGGTCAGGTCGATCAGCTGGCCGGCCAGAATCGGGCCGGTGATTGCCGCCGCAGAGGACGAGAAGTAGTACAGGCCGGTGAAGGCCCCGATCCGGTCGCTGCCGCCCAGGTCGTAGACCATCGGCAGTGAGTTGATATTGATCAGCGCCCAGAAGGCGCCCATCAAGGCCAGCAGAATCAGAAGCGGCGTCGGCTGGCGCAGGAAGAATCCGGCGATCAGGCCAATCAACATCCCGGCGATCCCCACCAGGATGGTCGGGCGCCGACCTACCCGCGTGGCGATCAACCCGCTCGGGATCGAGAACAGGATGAGGGTCGCAGCAAAGGCGGTCAGCATCTGCGTCCCCCGGCCGACCTCGATGCCGAGGACGTTGCGTACGTAGAGCGTGAAGAACGCCTCCATCGCGTTCCAGCCGACGAACCAGCTGAAGATGGCACCCAGCAGCCACAAGCCGCTCTTGTCCGGCCCGCTGGCCAGCTGGCGGAGATTCTCGATCACGCCCGGTTCGGCCCGGCTGGCCGCGGCCGGCACCGCCGTCTGCGGCTCGCGAATAACGATCAGCAGCAGGGCGATCGCCGCCAGCATCACCCCGGCGCCGACGATGAAGGGCAGCGGCACGCCGAGGCGGTACAGGGCGCCGCCGCCGAACAAGGCCGCCGCGCCGCCCAGCCCGCCCATCAGGTTAATCACGCCGTTGGCCTTGCTGCGATCCTCGGGGCGGAAGAGATCGCCCAAATAGGCGATTGTCGGCGAGCGGAACAGGGCCATGCCGATGTTGGTGCCCAGGATGGCCAATGCGATCAGGATGAAGTTGTCGCGCACAAAGGGGACCAGGATGAAGAAGAGCGCCGCCAGCGGCGCGCCGATCATCAGCCAGGGCTTGCGCCGGCCGAAGCGCGTCCGGGTGCGGTCGGATCGGCTGCCGACCCAGGGCTGGAAGAACATGTTGATGATGTTGTCCCAGGTCAGGATGAATCCGACTATCAGGGCCGACAGCCCGAGGTCTTCGAGCATGGGCGGGATCAGGCTGTTGAACAGGGGCCAGATGATGCTGATGCCGAAAAAGCCGAAGCCGAGCAGGAATGTCTTGCCGTACGGGAAGCGGGTCATCGCAAGCCTCCGCGGGGATGTGGACCAGAGGCGCATTGTACACGCGCTGCCGGGATTGAGGTCCATCGTCGCTGTGAGAGGCGGACGGGCAGAGCGGCGCCTCCCGGCTTCAACGGACGCCCCGCCCTCTGAAGATCAGCGCCGGATACTGTCCATATCTGCCAAAGAAGCGCGGGAATGCACTCTCGAGCCCGAATAGGAGCCGTAGGAACTGCCGTCCCAGGAAGCCTGGGCGTATGAATCTTCTCAGGAAGCGCACACTGACGCTCCGCCAACAGGCGAGATCTGTCCGGCTGAGCGGCGCCAGCTCTCGCCGGTACCAGCCATAGTCGTGCGCGAAGAATCCCGGGCGTCTGCCGGGGTCGACGTTCGGCCCCGCTGCATTCACCACCGCCTCGGCTGAGGGACCAGGCGCAGCCTGCGGCGCCGAGTTGCTGGTGCGGCTGCCCCGGCGCAGTCGTTGGCGTATGCCGCCCAGCCAGCCGGCCTTGGGCATCAGCAGCCGCATCAGCGCTGCGCGCTCTCCCCACGAATAGACCACGACGCCCTGGCCTTCCTCCTTCAACACGCGCAGCAGCTCCACGATCGCCCGGCGTTGTCCGGCGGCGGGGACGTGGTAGAGGGTGTGCAGCGAAACGAAACCATCGACCACCCCATCTTTCAGCGGCAGATGCTGGATGTCACACTGAAGGTAGGCGCCGCGTTCGCCCAGCTTCTGTTTCGCTTCGACCAGGGCGGCGTAGGACACGTCGACGCACAAGCGGCACGCGTACCCCTCCGAGTAGGTCAGATACTCTGCGTATTGGATCGGCCCGGAAGCCGCGTCAAGCAGGTAGGTGCCCCGCTGCGGGAAATGCCGCCGCAAGCGCAGGTGACATCGGTGGATGTATTCCTGGCTGACGGGCCGAAGATCCTCGAAGAGCCGCGCGTCGGCGTATGTGGCGCTGTCCGCCTTCTTCCAGCCGACTTCGTCATAGAACTGCATCACCGCCTGGGTGGCCGCGTCGATATCCGCCTCGGCGGGCAGAGCAGGCGCCGATTCGTCGGCGATGGCCATACCGGGCAGCAGGACGAAGATTCCGTCGACCACGGGGTAGGCGTAGCGGCCATCCGGTGTGGCCAGCGCCTCCTCCAGCTCGAGGCGCACCGGTGCGCCGTTGAGATGGCGCAGCCGGCCGGAACGGATCCTCGACCGAAGCCTTTCCAGATCGCGCGGCGCCAGGAAGGCCAGGTCGAGTCCGCTGACCGGGCAACGCAGGATGGTCTCTAGGGTGCGGTCCATTTCCTGAGGGGCGGCCTACCGGCCGGCGTCAGCATACCGCATTATGGCAGATTCACCCGCCGCCGAGAAGCTTCGCCCGGCGGGGCTGAGCCGTGCGCGGCGCGGGTCAGGCCAGGTCATAGGCCCACTGGGTTGCAGGTGCGCGGCACTAAAAATGGGTGCACAGCCTCTCGCTGCCGGGGCCGCTGATGACCAAGCGCTCCTTGGCATTCTCCAACAGCCGCGCCGAGAGGATCGACGCCAACCCGGGTACACCTGCCGCTCGCTCAATCCGTTCGACGATGTCTATCGTTCCATCACCTGCGTATCGGATTCGGAATCCTCGGCCTGAGCTTCAGTACAGGTAGGGGATCAGCCGCCACGACCGAGCCCGGTAGGCCTCCCACGCCTCCCCGAACTCCTGATGAAGCAACCGCTCCTCATCGGCAATGCGGCTGAGTAGGATGCCCAACAGCGGGACGCACCCGGTCAGCCCAATCCAGGAGCGGAACAGCAGCGATGCGCCCAGCGCCAGCAGGATCAAACCCAGGTAGCGCGGATGCCGCACGGTCCGATAGGGGCCGCCGTTGATCAACTGGTGGTCCTTCTGGATGGTCACTTCCGGGCTGTACTGCCGGCCGAGAGCGAGACCCGACCAGTACACCAACAGGTAACCCAGGCCGGCCAGGATCACCCCGACCCATCGAGCCGCGGGGCCGAGGCCGATGAGCGCCAGGCCGCGCCGGTCGGCATATGGCAGGAAGAACAGCGCGCCGAACAGGCCCAGGCTCATGGCGAAACGCACGACCGTCTGGCGGCGGATACGCCGGTCGTCCTGCCCCGCGCCGCCGCGAATCCCTTCCTGGCCGGCAAGTGCCTGGATGGCGACGGCCAGGGCGAACGCCGCCGCGCAGACCGCATAGCCCAGGCGCGCAGCCTCGGACAGGAACCCGCGCACGTCACGGAGCCCCCAGCCCAGCAGAGGCACTCCCAGGTAGATCAGCAGGGTCGTGATGAAATACAGCGCCGCCCGAAGGAAGTTCACGATCCCCTCTCCTCTTCGCGCACTGCCCATCGGCCGGACGCGCCAGCCTGCTACCGGATCCTTACGGTAGGGCCCAGAGACGTATGCGCCCGTCGACCGATCCGGAAGCCAGCAACCGAGCATCGGCCGTGAAGGCGATGGCCCACACTTCCGAAGTCTCCCACAACAGCGTGTACTGCAGCACCCGCGTCTCGGGGTCCCACAACCGGACCGCCCCGTCCGACGAACCGGCAGCCAGCCAGCGCCCGTCCGGCGAGAAGCCAAGGCTGCGGACGCCATGCCCGCCAGCGTCCAGAGACCCGACGGACCTGCCTGCGGCAGGGTTCCATAGATGAACTGCCGTGGCTTCGGCGGACGCCAGCCAGCGCCCGTCTGGAGAGTAGGCGACCGCGTCGACAGCCTCGGCCTCTCGCCCGAGCGTTCTCAGAAGATCGCCCGTGGCAGTGTCCCACAAACGAACCGTGCCGTCGTCTGAGCCGGACGCTACCCAATGTCCATCGGGCGAGAAGGACACGCTGTTCACGCCATTCGTGTGACCTTCCAAGACCCTCAGCAGGTCCCCACTGCGCGCATCCCACAAGCGGATCGTGTCGTCTAGCGAACCAGAGGCCAGCAGCAACCCGTCCCCCGAGTACGCCAGGCTGTTGACGACGGAGGTATGTCCTCGCAGCACGTGGAGGACCGCCTCCGCCTCGACGTCCCACAATCGGATCGAGCCGTCCCCCAGCCCCGTCGCCAGGATCCGCCCGTCGGGCGAGAAGGACACGCTCAATGTATGCGCGGTGAACTGCCTGTGCTCCATCAGCAGATCGCCGCTCCCGGTGTCCCACACGCTTGCGGTCTGGGAGGAAGAACAGGCCAGTCGCGTCCCGTCCGGTGAGAAGGCTAAGCTGGTCACGCGCCCCTGGGGCGCCTCGATCTCCCCCAGTCGAGCCACGCCGCCAATGCCCCACAGGCTGATCGTGTTTTGGTATCCGAGCCCGGATGCCGTCGCCAGCCACCGTCCGTCCGGTGAGAAGGCAACGCTGGGGCTGGACATCCCTTCCTGGGTGGCGAGAAGATCGCCGCTCTCTGAATCCCAGAAGCGCACCGTGCCATCCCAGCTGCTGGAAACTAGCAGGCGCCTGTCCGGTGAGTAGGCCAGGCTGGTCACCGGATCCGTGTGGCCCTCCAGCCGCCGAATCAAGACACCGCTCTCGATATCCCATTGGAGGATGGTCCCGTCCCACTTGCCGGCGACGAGCCGGCGCCCGTCGGCCGAGAAGGCCAAGCTCGCAGCCTGGGATGAGTCACGATCCGGCAGCGTGTCCACCAACTCACCGTCCTGCGGATTCCACAGGCGGACTTCCCCATCCCCCGACCCAGAGGCGACCAGCCGCCCGTCAGGCGAGAAAGCCACGGGTTGGGCAGGTGACCGTTCGCCGTACCTGTCGTCATACAGGAAGGTGTTCATCAGGCCGCCGGTCTTCAAATCCCACAAGCAGACCATGCGGTCTCTTGAGCCAGAAGCCAGCCACAAGCCGTCGGCAGAAAAGGCCACACTGATAACGGGCCCTTGATGCCCGGTCAGGATCAAGGCGGCGTCCCCGCTTTCGACATCCCACAAGCGGATGGAGGCATCATCTCCACCGGCGGCAACCATCCGACCATCGGGCGAGAATGCCACGCTGTTCACACCGCCTCCGTGACCCCGGAGTGTGGCCAACCGGGCGCCGCTCTGGATGTCCCACAGACGGACCGTGTCGTCATTCGAGCCGGAGGCCAGGGTCCGCCCGTCCGGAGAGAAGGCCAGGCTGGTCACCCCATCTTCATGCTCCCCGAACCGATAACGCTCGAAGAGCCGCAAGATGTTGTCCTGGGCCAGAACTGGAGACAGAGGCGTCGAGGTCGGCTGGGGCGTCTCGGTGAGGGTTGGAGGCGCCGTCAGCGTGGGGGAAGCAGTGCGCGTCGGTCTGGCAGTGGGCAGCGCGTCGCGGCCCGGGGTCCCACTGGGGAGCACGTTCGGGCCGGTTGCACAGCTCGACGCCACGACCGCACCAAGGATCACCGCGGAAAGGACGGTCACCAGTCTACGCAAGGCTCCGAGAGGACGTACAATTCGCCTGAACAGTCGCCCCATGGTTGCCTCCTGGACCCGGCCAAGTCGGCCGCGGGTCGCCCAGCGCGGCCAGTGCTCCTATCCTACGCCGGATCCCAAAGCCTGCGGGCCCCCTCCGGCACCCAGCGCCCGGCCCTCCTTGACAAGCACGTTGCTTGGCCTAAGATGGAGTCAACCGACGGGTCACAGGGGGACCACATGACCCTTCGCGCGCGCCTTCGTAGGCCGGCCTGCCTGGCATCCCTGGTCGGCCTTGCGATTCTCCTGCTGGCCGCCCCGGTCAACGCACAGACCGATGACCCTCCCACAAGTACTTCGACCGAGACGGCCTCCCCGTCTCCGACAGCGACTCCGACGCCGACGGCGTCAGAAACCCCGACGGCAACGGAGACCGAGACCCCCACGCAGACGTCCTCCTCCGGCACGGCCACGGAGACTGAGACCCCGACAGCAACTGAGACTCCCGGCGCGCCGACGGCCACGTTGACGGAGACCCCCAGCCCGTCAAACACGAGCACGCCCTCGCTCACCCCGGCCGCGACCGCCTTCCCGCCGCTGGCCGTCCTCATTCATGAGGTCGCCTGGGCCGGGACGCTGGCCTCGGCCAACGACGAGTGGATCGAGCTGTACAACAACACCGGCGCACCGATCGACCTGGCCGGCTGGCGATTGACCGATGGCGGCGACATCACGGTCCACCTTTCCGGAACGCTGCCCGCCTTCTCGTTTCTGCTCCTGGAGCGCACCGACGATTCGACGGTGGCCGATATCCCCGCCGACCAGATCTACACCGGCGCATTGAACAACGACGGCGAAGGGCTGATCCTCTTCGATCCATCCGGCGCGCGGATCGATTCGGCCAACCTAGACGGCGGAGCGTGGCCGGCCGGGGAGGCGGGCAGCCGCGCCAGCATGGAGCGCCTGGGGGGCGACGATCGCAGCGGGAACTGGGCCACGTTCTCCGGGTCCGGCGGGGTCGGCCACGACGCCGCCGGGCAGCCGATCGCCGGGACCCCGCGCACCACCAACTCGCCCTTCGCCGCCACGGCCACCCCCGTTGCTCCGCCCACCCCCGCCGCCCCACAGTCGATCCTGATCAATGAAATCGCCTGGGCCGGCACTCACGCCGCCTCGGCCGACGAATGGGTCGAGCTGCACAATCCCGGCACGGCCGATATCGAGCTGACCGGTTGGCGGCTGACCGACGGCGGTGACATCAGCGTCACGCTGGTCGGCTTCCTGCCGGCCGGGAGCTACCTACTCCTGGAGCGCAGCGACGATGCGACGGTGGCCGATATCCCCGCCGATCGGATCTTCAGCGGCGGGCTTAACAATGCCGGCGAGACCCTACGCCTGTACGACGGCACCGGCGCCCTGATCGACACGGCCAACGCGGATGGCGGCAGCTGGCCGGCCGGCAGCGCCTCATCCCGCGCCAGCATGGAGCGGCGCGGGGGTGATGACCGGCCCGGCAACTGGGGGACCTTCACCGGATACAACGGCGTCGGCCGTGACGCCGCCGGGAACGCCATCCCAGGGACGCCGCGCAGCGCCAACTCCCTTCTATCCCCAACCCCGCAGCCGACCTGGATCCCCGGGCGGATCGTCATTAACGAGGTCCTCATCCGTCCCCACTATGACTGGGAAGGCGCCGGCGGGGTCACGACCGCCGATGAATTCATCGAGCTGCACAACCTCGGCCCCTTCCGCGTCCGTCTGCACGGGTTCGTTCTGGACGACGTCCCGGAGGCGGGTTCAAGCCCCTACGTCCTTCCGGACGTGGTCTTGCAGCCGGGCGGGTTCCTGGCCCTGTTTCGCTCACAGACTCACATCGCCCTGAACGATTCGGGCGATTCTGTCCGCCTGCTCGATCGGGACGGGAACGTCCTGGACGAGATCCGCTACCTGCGGGTGCGCGCCTACAACCTGTCCTACGGACGGCTGCCCGACGGCTCAAGCCGCATGCGCTACGGCCTATGGCCGACGCCGGGCCAAGCCAACCTGCTCTTCGTCGAACCGACTCCGATCATCGTTCGGTCCTTGGACTGCCCTCAGGGGGGACTGCCGCAACCGCGGCTGCCGCGCCTGACCCGCCATCCGGCGCTGGCGCGCTGGATGGGATGGCTGGGGCTGGCGGTCTGCCGCTAGAGCTCCTGCACAGCCCTTCCCCTGCGGGGGAGGGTTGGGAGTCGGCTCCCTGCGATCCTTCCCGTTTAATTCAGCAAGCCTCGCTTGCCGCTTCACCTCAAAAGAACGAGAGGGAATCCTCAGGCCGAGGATGACGGCGCGACGATTGGGCGCGAGGCTGTGACCGGCATGACGATACGCATCTCGACCGGCTGCGGTCGGGGCCACTCTGCGGAGGCTTCCATGTCGGTTCAGACCCTGCGCATTCTGATCGGCGGGGCTCTCCTGGTCCACGGAATCGGCCACACGCTGGGGTACTTCAAGCCGGCCCACTCCTGGTTGCTGCGCGGCATCCCCGATCCGACGCTGCGGGTGATCAGCGGCGTCTTCTGGGCCATCTCGGCCATCGGTTTCATCGCCGCCGCGGCCGCCTTCTTCGGAATCCTGGTTCCGCAAGACTGGTGGCGCGTCCTGGCCGTCGTCACGGCGGTCGTCTCGCTTCTGGGTCTGTTCCTGTTCATCGGCAACTGGCCGGCCTTCAACACGATCGGCGCCATCGGGTTCAACCTCGTCACGCTCGTCGCCCTGCTCTGGCTGCGCTGGCCGGGCGAGACAGTCGCTCCTTGACGCACGCGCAGGCGCAGGCATGACCACTCAGGCGGCAGGGACGCTGCCGCATCAGCAACCTCGACGGCGGTCCATTGGTGCCCGGTTGGCCGCCTGGCCGGTAAGCCTGGATCAGCTGCGTCTGGGATGGCTCTTGGGAGACCGTTTCCTGATCATCGCACACCGCGGCCGCAAGACCGGCCGCCTGCATCGTGTCGGGGTGATGGTGCTGCGACGCGATCCGCAAGGCGGGGAGGTCTGCGTCGCCGCCGGGAAACGCCGCGCCGATTGGTACCGGAACATCTGCGCCGCGCCGGCTGTCGAAGTTCGATTGTGCGGCCGTCGCTACCACGCGAGCCAGCGGCTGCTCTCGACGGATGAGACCGCCGACATCCTCCTCGCCGGACGACGGGCCAACCCCTTCTCGGGCCGTATCCAGTGCCTGTTCTTCGGTTGGCACTGGACGACCGACCCGGTGGCCGTCCGCGAGCTGGCGGCTTCCCTGGGTCGCGTTGCTTTCCGGCTTGGTCTGCCGGCGTAGATCGGGCCAGTCCCTCCACACCTGCGAAGGCGGCCGCGCAGGAAGCGCGGACCAGGCGATTCGTGAAACCGGAAGCCCGGCCGGTCGTAGATAGAGGTGGACATTCGAAGAGGAGAGTGCTGAGATGGCAACCGAAGTGAAGCGACTTTACCGCTCCCGTGACGACCGGGTCATCGGCGGTGTCTGCGGCGGTTTGGGCAAGTACCTGGCGATGGATCCGACCGTCGTGCGCCTGATCTTCGTGCTGTTGGCCCTGGCCGGCGGACCCGGGCTCCTGGCCTACTTGATCCTGCTGATCGTCGTGCCTGAGGAGCCGCTCGCCCCGCCGGCGCCCCCCGCGCCGACTGCCTAGCCGGGCTTTCCTGTCCGGCTTCCGCCTTCCCGCGCCGCCAAGGGCGGGAAGGCGCTTTGATTCAGCTTTCCTCCGCCTGAGCCGCTCGGCGGCGGTACTCGGCTTCCGAAACCCAACCCAACTGGCGCAGAGGCACGACCACGTGATGGAATCCGCAGTTGTCGGGCAGCTCGCCGACCGGGAACCAGCGCAGGTCGTCGAACTTGCCTGGCTCGCAGATGGCCGGCTCGCCTGCGGTGATGTGCGCCAGGAAGGTGACCAGATGCCAGTGCAGTCGGCTGCGGGGCAGGATCTGGTCGGAATGGCCGATGACCCGTTCAATGGCGATCTGGATGCCGAGTTCCTCGCGGGCCTCTCGCACCGCCGCCTCTTCGACCGTCTCGCCGAAGTCGACCTCGCCGCCCGGGTTGGACCACATCCCGACGGTCGAGCGTGACGGGTCGAGCGAGCCCGAGCGCTTCA
>Ga0105094_10000484_pt1 | contig 19930 bp, 18 predicted proteins | sample PPLLak1March2015_2_FD_87023 | JGI IMG/M metagenome (GOLD analysis project Ga0105094, IMG submission 87023) | Freshwater sediment microbial communities from Prairie Pothole Lake near Jamestown, North Dakota, USA - PPLs Lake P8 Core (3) Depth... | ecosystem: Environmental > Aquatic > Freshwater >...
AAAATGGGAACTGGTCAGCCCATTTATATTCTGGTAGACTCAATATGACGCAGCGCGAAGCACCTGATGGCTCCCTTGGAGATCCCATGCAGCCCATTTTAAAGATCGATCTCACAACCAGACTAGTTGAGAAGGTAATTATCCCACAAGACTGGGAGCGATCTTACCTGGGCGGAGCCTCCCTGGCTGCAAGGATGCTGTTCAGCCAGCTTACACCCGATCTGGATCCATTTTCACCCCAGGCGCCGCTGCTCTTTCTCAACGGGCCTCTTACCGGCACTTCCGGTCCGGCAGTTGGTCGTTTTGTGATCTGCAGTCGCTCACCCGCGACCCGATTGTGGGCTGAGTCCAACTGCGGCGGCTTCTGGGGACCTGAGTTGCGCAAAGCAGGCTATGACGGTTTGTGGATAACAGGACGCAGCCCCGAGCCTGTGTACCTATTGATCCGCGATGAGCAGGTAGGTATATTTCCCGCGGATCACCTTTGGGGTTTGGACACGTATGCCACGCAGCGAGCGATTGAAGACGAAGCGGCGGTGGGTAAATTGAGAGTGGCGGTCATTGGTCCGGCTGGAGAAAGGCGCATCCCGTTTGCTTTGATTCTCACTGACCATGGTCGAGTAGCAGGGCGCACCGGCTTGGGGGCAGTGATGGGTGCAAAGAATCTCAAGGCAGTGGCCGTGCAAGGGCATGGCAAAGTGCCTGTACAGGATTACGTGAGGTATATCGCACTGCGATCGGAAGTGAACCGCCAGCTGCGGAACGATTCGGTTACAACAGTACTGCATGAGCTCGGCTCAGCCAGTGCCGCTGAGTATTTTGATTACCTGGGGGAGATGCCCAAGCGTTATTTTCATCGTTCAGTCTACCCCGAGACAATACAGATCTCGGGCGCCAGCCTGAATGAGAGCATTCTGGTAGGGACCAGCGCCTGTCATGCGTGTGTGATTGCATGCGGCAGGGTGGTACAGCTGGAGGATGGCGAGAAGCGAAAAGGTCCCGAATACGAGACGCTGGTTGGATTCGGTCCAAACGTGGGGCTGAATGATCCGGTCTTCGCCACTCGCATGGGCGAGCTGTGTGATCGCTACGGGATGGACAGCATCAGCATGAGCAATACGATCGGGCTGGCTTTAACACTGTTCGAGAAGGGCATCATTACGCCAGCTCACACGTCCGATCTAGCGCTGAATTGGGGTGATGCTGAGGTAGTCGAGACGCTGGTACATCTAACTGCTCGCCAGGAAAGTATTGGCCGCTATTTAGCCATGGGGGCGCGTGCCCTGGGAAAGGCGTTTGGAGCCGAGCACGAAGCTGTCCAGGTAAATGGGCTCGAAGTGCCCTATCATGATCCGCGGGGTGCATCTGGCATGGCACTGGTTTACGCCACTTCACCGCGCGGCGCCTGTCACAACCAGGGGGATTACTTCCTGGCGGATATTGGTCAGGTGGAGGAGAGCCTGGGCATGCAGGTTTACCCTCGCCGCGCGGGTGCGGAGAAAGCAAGAAATGTAGCTCGACACCAGGACTGGCGGACGGTATTTAACTCCCTGGTCATGTGCTCTTTCGCGGGTGTGCCTCCCGAGAGCATTCTGGACCTGGTAAACGCTGCCTGCGGTCTGGAATGGAATCTCGAGCAGCTTATGAAAGCCGGGGAGCGTGGTTGGAACCTGAAACGCGTTATCAACAACCGGCTCGGACTGCGCCGCGAGCACGATCGCCTGCCCGAAGCATTATTACGTCCCTTCCCGGATCAGGAGGATGAGGCCGGGTATGTCCCCGATCTACAGGGCATGCTGTCTGCTTATTATATGGCGCGTGGTTGGAACCCCGCTACTGGTTTCCCTTCACCAGAGAAATTGTTGGAATTGGATTTGGATTGGGTACAAGAGGACTTATCATCTGCCGAAAGCCATCGAGTACTTGAAGTTGATCTGTTAAAGATGAGGGGCGTAGGATGAGTTCAATACCTGCCAGATTGGTCAGTGTGCCGGAAATGATCGCTATCGAACAAGAGGCCGACCGGAGCGGATTGAGCTATGCTGTCATGATGGAAAATGCCGGCCTGGGACTTGCTCGGGTGGTTGACGAGCGCTACCAATACTTAAAACCCGGCCCTGTGCTCGGCCTGGTCGGGTCGGGGAACAATGGCGGCGATACTCTGGTTGCGTTGGCCCATCTTGCGGATTGGGGCTGGCAGGTGCAGGCGTATATTGCTCGCCCTCGTCAAGCGGAGGACCCCCTGATATTGCGCGTTCAGCAGGGTGGGGGGCTGTTGGTAGATGGTGTAAATGATCTGCAGTTCGCCCATCTGGAATTCTTGCTCGGTGGGTGTTTACTCTTATTAGATGGAGTATTAGGAACAGGCATCCGGCTGCCCCTGCACGGGCCGATTGCGGAATTGCTTCAAAGGACTGGGGACACTCTACAAAAGCTCGAGACATCGCCGGTCGTGGTCGCAGTCGATTGCCCTTCCGGAGTGGACAGCGACAGCGGGGATGCCGCACCGCAATGTTTCGAAGCGGATTTGACCGTCACGATGGCTGCCATGAAGACTGGATTGCTGAAGTTCCCAGCTTATAACTTCGTTGGCGATATCGAGCTGGTCGGCATCGGCCTGAATGCTGATATACAATCCTGGCGATCGATCCCGCGTTTCGTCGTCGATGAGCCGTATGTCACCGGCCTCCTGCCTGCTCGCCGGCTGGACGCCCATAAAGGCACCTTCGGGACTGCTTTGGTAGTCGCAGGTTCGATCAGCTACACCGGCGCGGCACTGTTGGCCGGGCAGGCAGCTTATCGTTCCGGCGCGGGTTTGGTCACGCTGGCGGTGCCGGAGCCGTTGTACGCTGCCATCGCCGGTCAGTTTGTCGAAGCTACCTGGATTACTTTACCTCACGAAAATGGGGGAGTTGCTGCCTCTGCTGCAGATGTGATCCTGGATAATCTGGAGCGTCCCACATCGATTCTGTTGGGACCAGGGTTCGGACTGGCAGAAGGCACGCGCGATTTTTTGGATCGTTTGTTGAATGTGGATACTATTTCGAGGTTCCCAGGCATGGTGCTGGATGCAGATGGCCTCAAGCTGGTAGCCAGCCTGCCTGAATGGCCTGTCCGGCTGCCGCCTGGCAGTATATTAACCCCACATCCTGGTGAGATGTCTGTGTTGTGCGGGCTGCCCACCCAGGAGATCCAATCCGACCGGTTGGGAGTCGCTGAGAAATTCGCTCATCAATGGGGGCACGTCCTTGTTCTCAAGGGCGCTTTCACTGTGATCGCCTCTCCCAAGGGTCAGACAGCTGTTATACCGGTTGCTACTCCCGCACTGGCGCGCGCCGGCACTGGTGATGTGCTGGCTGGTCTTATCGCGGGATTTCGAGCACAAGGATTGGATGGCTTCGACGCTGCAGTGGCTGGCGCCTGGATCCACGCCCAGGCAGGTCTGCATGCTGCCGGGGTTCTGGGTAGCACGGCTGCCGTCCTGGCAGGAGACGTATTACAGGCATTAGTGGATGTGATGGCAGACCTGTCTGCATAGTCGAAAAGGAATTAAATAATAGAACAGCGGAAGATCCGCTGCCCTTTCAATGTACTGCACGTCACGAATATTATCAGCCCACTCTATTTGGATGAATGGAGTGGGCTAAACGCGCGCATGGAATGGCTGGGACTGGTTGTTGTCCCAGGTTTTATGCCGGTTTGGCAGACTTGCCAGACCCTGCTGGGGGCGGTGGTCCGGGAGCTACTTCGACTTCCTGGGCCTGCTGTCGCATGGTTATCGCCAACTCGTCCACCCGTTTACGTAAGTCCTCGACACTGGTGTTTAGGCGAGTGCGCGTGTCTTCCAGGGTCTTGGTGGCTTTGGTGAGTGCCTCTTCAGCACTGGCAGAGGCTTTATCTTTGATCTCGATCCCTTTTTCGCGGATCAGCGTACGCGTCTCCTCCCCGGATTGTGGGGCAAGCAGTAAAGCAACTGCTGCTCCTACCAGACCCCCAATGACAAAGCCTGCTAAATAAGCTCCGAAATCACTTTCGCGGTCAGACATATCTTATACTCCTTGGTTTTTAGATTTTTGCTTGTTTCTACGTGAACGGGCTATGCCAATCAAGGCTACCAATTGTTGGAAGCCGGCAAAATATTCGTTTGCCTTGATCACAGGCTCGGCGATGTTATCGCTCAAGAAATTAGCCGTGCCTCTCAATGTGCTCACGGTTTCATTGGTTGATTGGAGAATTGGCCTGATTTCATTTTGAAGCAGATTGATTAAGACAGACATCTGGATAATCAGGATTACTAGCGTGAACATCAAGATTAAGGATTCTAACGCCATGAAGATGATAAAAATATCTCGTATCTTCTCAGCTGTGGTGGGGGGTTGGGTGAGCAGGAAATAGACGCTAGCAATAATAAAAACAATCAATATTATTGCAAATACCGCCACGACAATCAGAATTCGACGCTGCTGGCGGAGCTGTTGTGGGGAGCCGCCGGGAGAATAGGTGGATGGCTCTGCGGGAATTGCCTGTTGCTCTTCCATCGACTAATTTTACCATATATCGCTGAGTGAAGGTCGATCCGGGCTTTCTCCACTCAGGGTTGGGATAGCCGTGGGCGAATTTCCTGCCGCGTTTTTCCGACTGACTCTAAGCATTACCCTAATTGTGAGAAAGTTCGACGAGCTGCGCATAGGTATATATGTTCAGCTATCCGCAATAGCCCATATTCATCGAGGAACGAAGCGTGGCGAAATTGGAATATAATACTATCAAGCCAATTTATAACCTGGAATCAAGGAATAAACTCCATGCCCGATGTCATCGCTCTTGGCGAGCTGCTGGTCGATTTTGTACCTACCCAATCGAACGTTACATTAATCGAGGCGCCTGCGTTCAAGAAAGCCCCTGGTGGTGCGCCTGCTAACGTGGCCGTGGGACTTTCCCGTTTAGGTATATCGACAGGTTTCATGGGCAAGGTTGGGGATGATGCTTTTGGACATTTCCTTGCCAATACCTTGCACGAAAATGGTGTGGATATCTCCGCTTTGAGTTATTCGCAACAAGCTCGGACAGCCCTTGCATTTGTATCCCTGGGTAAGGATGGTGAGCGGGAGTTTATGTTTTATCGACACCCCAGTGCCGATATGTTGTATTCACCACAAGATGTGGATAGCGAATATATCCACTCTGCGAAAATTCTCCACTTCGGGTCGATCAGCCTGATCAGCGAACCCTCACGCAGTGCGACTTTTCAGGCACTTGAATATGCCCGGGGGGGTGATTTACTGATCAGTTATGATCCAAACCTGCGGGTAAACCTCTGGCCAGATGAGCGCACCGCTAAAGAGGGTATACTCAGTGCCTGGCATCTAGCTGATATTATTAAGGTCAGCATAGAAGAGCTGGAATTCTTAAGTGGTATTCCAGAGCTTGAGGCCGCGGCGAAATCACTTTGGTCCGATCAATTGAAATTGTTGGTAGTCACGCGTGGGAAAGATGGCTCAAGTTTTATAACCCGCAGATGCATGGAGGACGTCCCGGGATTCGAAGTCCAGGCAGTCGATACCACGGGCGCTGGCGATGGTTTTGTTGCCGGCCTGCTGATGGGTCTATTAGAAAATCCCAACGCATGGGAGAATGAGGCCGTGCTTGGGAACATCTGCCGGTTTGCTAATGCAGTTGGCGCGCTTGCGACCACCGAGCGCGGTGCCATACCAGCCATGCCGAGCCGGGAACGAGTAATGAAGTTTATTGCTTGATAATTTCCTCTCTTTAAGAGAAAATAACAGGATGCAAAGTTCTCGCTGGGATAAAGCGGCATAGGATCGAGGAAGTAGTATGCGTATCGAACAAATTATGGAGAATTTACCAGACACGTATACTCCTGTAGACCGGGAACTCATTATGCGCGCCTTTACGACAGCAGAGCATGCACATCGACATCAAACCCGTGCTTCCGGAGAACCTTACGTAAATCACTGTCTGGCGGTTGCTTCTATCCTTGCCGAGTTTCGCGTGCCCCCTGCTGTAATTGCTGCGGGCTTGTTGCACGATACAGTTGAAGATACTCCCATCACTTTGGTAGACATCGAGCGCGATTTCGGTGAAGAAATCGCCATGTTAGTCGATGGCGTCACGAAGCTGACCCAGCTCCCCCGGGTTTCACGCGGTGATCAGCATCCCAGCGAGCAAACTCAGGACGAAGAACAAAGGCAGATTGCAGAACGGCGTGGCCTGCCCGATCCAGATGAAGAGGCCGCTCAGTTTGTGCGCAGCCGTAGGTATGACGCGGTATCCGAAACACTTCGGAAAACATTCCTGGCTATGGGTGAGGACGTCAATGTCATCCTCATCAAATTAGCCGACCGGCTTCACAACATGCGCACCCTAGGTTATATGCCCGAGCAAAAGCGCCGCAGAATTGCCCAGGAGACTCTGGATATCTTTGCGCCGCTGGCTAATCGTTTGGGCATCTGGCAAATGAAATGGGAGCTTGAAGACCTGGCTTTCCGCTATGCAAATCCCCAGTCCTACCGTGAGATCGCCGAGAACCTCGAGGACCGCCGCTCGCAACGCGAGCAGGAAATGAATGGGATTAAAGAAAAGCTTCAGAATCTGCTCGCTCAGCATGGGGTTACAGCGGAAGTATGGGCTCGGCCAAAGCATATCTACTCCATATATCGAAAGATGGCGCGCAAGGGGGTGCCGTTCGATATGGTGTACGACGTACGCGGCATCCGCATTATTGCTCCTGATGTGCCCAACTGCTATACCATACTAGGGGTGATCCACACACATTGGCGGCCAATTCCGGGCGAATTTGACGATTACATCGCAGTGCCAAAAGATAACTTCTACCGATCCCTGCATACAGCGGTTATTTACGATGACGGAAAAAATCTCGAAGTGCAGATCCGCACACAAGATATGCATATCAATGCAGAGTATGGCATTGCCGCACACTGGCGCTATAAAGAGAACGCCTCCAGGAACGAAGACTACGAAAAAAGGATCCTATGGCTGCGATCATTGATGGAGTGGAAGCAAGATGTCGATGACGCCCGGGAATTCCTGGATAGCATGAAGACCGATGTTTTTCAGGACAGGGTGTATGTTTTCACGCCAAAGGGAGATGTTATCGATTTGCCAGCCGGCTCCACACCGATTGATTTTGCTTACCATGTGCATACAGATATTGGCCATCGATGCCGAGGTGCCAAGATCAACGGCAAGCTTGTTCCGCTAGACTCTACATTAAAGACCGGGGATAAAGTCGAAGTCCTGGTAGCCAAGCGGGGTGGTCCCAGCCGCGACTGGCTGAACACCAACCTCGGTTTAGTTTCAACCCAACGCGCTCGCTCTAAAATTCGCCAGTGGTTTAAGAAGCAGGCTCGTGATCAAAATATCAGTCAGGGGAAGACCATGCTGGAGAAGGAGCTGCGGCGATTAGGGCTATCTGATATCAACCTGGAGCGCCTGGCACGCGAGTTCGATTATCGCAATGTAGACAGTCTGTATGAAGCCATCGGCTGCGGTGACCTTCCCTTTGGTCGTTTCATGAACCACCTGACACTGGGGGAAAAAGAAGAAGAGGAGCCAGTCATATCGTTGACCAGGGTGCCGGCCCAACAGCCTATTTCCGGCGATGATACGGTCAGCGTCCTTGGCTTGAAGGGTTTGCTGACTATTATGGGGCGTTGTTGTAATCCTGCGCCTGGCGATGATATTGTCGGGTATATAACCCGCGGGAGAGGAGCAACGATCCACAGGCAGGATTGCCCAAACATACTGCGCATCCAGGATCGTGAGCGTCTTGTCAGGGTCTCCTGGGGGGAGATAAAACGCACTTACCCGGTACCAATAAGAATAAAGGCCTACGACCGGAATGGTCTGATGAAGGATGTCTCGACTCTGATAGCCGATGAGGGTATCAATATGAGTGGGGTAAGTGTGGATGTTTACCAAAACCTGGCAACTTTTGACATTACCCTGGAGGTAAAAGACGTCGCGGAGCTGAGCAGAGTGTTGGATCGACTGGAAAATCTTCCCAATGTTCTGGAAGCACAGCGTGTTCGCCCTGGATAATAAATTCGTCTTTCCCCTCAAATTAGTTTTCCACTGAACGAGATACAAACGATGGTATAATGTTGCGCCATGACTAGCCGTGTGGGCTGGAGAATACGGCTTTTCTGCCTGGAGTAGATAATGCCTGAGCTGCTCAGTGTTGCTGAAGCTCAACGACTTGTCTTAAATGCTTTCACTCCCACGAAGGTGGAGTCTCTCGCACTCCACCATGCCATGAATCGGGTTTTAGCGCATGATATCTCTGCGGACCGCGACCTGCCATCCTTTGATAATTCAGGTATGGATGGTTTTGCTGTCCGCGCCATCGATACCCTCACAGCCTCACAAGAATTGCCTGTTGAGCTAAAAGTAATCGCTGATATCCCCGCCGGAGAGGTCGTTCACGTCAGCCTCCAGGCGGGGCAGGCAGCCCGTATTATGACTGGCGCCCAGATACCGTCCGGCAGTGATGCAGTTATCCCGGTCGAAGATACTGATTGCTATGGCTTGCAGACCCTATCTGTTTCACCCGCGCAAGTAAAAATCTATAAAGCGGCCCACGCAGGGGATTATATCCGGCCCACCGGACAGGATGTGCGCGTGGGAGAGATCATCCTGCATGCTGGAAACCGCCTTCGTCCGCAAGATATCGGATTGCTGGCAATGTTGGGAAAAAGTGAGATCCTTGTCCATCGCCTGCCGCGCGTGGCACTCCTCTCGAGCGGTGATGAGCTTGTGCCTGTTGGAACTCACCTCACGCCAGGGAAGGTGTATGACTCGAATTCATTCACCCTAACTGCGTTGCTTGATAAGTGCGGCGTCGTTGCCATACCATTGGGTGTTGCGGCAGATCGATTGGATGCTGTCGAGGCACTGTTAGAGAAAGCTGTGCAGGAACAGGTCGACTTGATCGTGACCTCCGCGGGAGTGAGTGTGGGAGCCTTCGATTACGTGCGCGCTGCTCTCGAGAAACATGGTCAATTGGGATTTTGGCGCGTCAATATGCGCCCGGGAAAACCACTCACATTCGGCAACTACCGGGGAATTCCATTTATTGGTCTTCCAGGAAATCCGGTCTCTGCCTTCATCGGATTCGAAGTGTTCATCCGCCCTGCACTGAACCGGCTCTCGGGACTCCCCGATGACCAGCGTGAAACGGTGTTATGCGTCATCTCAGAAGCAATCGAATCGGATGGTAGAGAGAGCTATCTGCGCGCAATCATACACAATGAAGACGGTGTTTGGAAAGCCAAACTGACTGGGCATCAGGGATCTGGAAATTTGCATTCGTTAGTCCAGGCGAATGCTTTGCTTTTATTACCATCTGGGGTAAAATCACTGCCGGTTGGCTCAGAGGTAAAAGCCTGGATTATCTAAGATCGATGGATCGTTGAGATATCGTAGAGCAAAGGTGAATGAATAATATATTACGGGTTGCCACATTTATCCTTGCCGGATTGGGTATCATAGACTCAGCATATCTATCCTGGGTGAAACTAACCCACACTGCTGTGTATTGTGGAGGATCCGGCGAGTGTGAGACCGTCGCAAACAGCCCATACGCCGAGATCGCTGGCATTCCGATTGCTTTCATTGGTCTGGCTGGGTATGTGGGTATTCTTGCCTGCGTGTATCTCGAAGCCCGTTCGAGCTTTTGGCAGCAGAATTCACCACTGATAATTTTCGGGATGACACTTGCAGGCACGCTCTACTCAGCATACCTGACTTATGTTGAGATTGCAGTTATTCATGCAATTTGCCCTTACTGCGTTGTTTCCGCGATATTAATGACGTTGTTGTTTGTGATCGCCATAATTCGTTTGGTTAATCTCACGGAAAACCAAAACTGATCCGTTCTAGAGGAGGTTAAGATGCCCCGCATTCGTTGTCACTATATAGACTGCATCTTATTAGATGATGGGTATTGTGGCGCTGCGGCTATAGAGCTTGATCCCGATACGGGTTGTATGACATATAAGCGATCCGATGATCTGGAGCCTGAAGAGAATTGGGATCAGGAAGAAGCCGAGGAGATCGATGATTGGGAAGATATGGATATTGAAGACGAAGAAGAGGAGCTTTGGATCGACGACGACGACGAGTATTGACCTGTACCGTTTCTATATTCCTAATTCGTGTTATTCAGTGTGAATAAGTACTCCAGCACGCGTATTCTACAATAAATTAAACAAAATGGCGCACAGCCACGTGTCGAGGTCAAGCGAGCGCCTCGTAACGGTTGTACCCTTGAGTACTGTCTAATGAAAGCTGTTGTTTTCGGAAATGCAACCCTGGACATTATCTGCCAGACGGTGGATGACGTCCCACGATATGAATCGATTGCATTTGAACATGTAATCGTCGCCCCCGGTGGTTGTGGGTCAAATGTAGCCATCGGATTACGGGCTTGTGCTGTAGATACAGCCCTGGTAGCAAGGGTAGGGGAGGATGATGCAGGCGATCTGGTCAGGCGCTATTGGGGACGTCTGGGGATTGATCTTAGGTATATCCAAAGCGTCCCTGACCTCCCAACTGGTACAAGTATCGGATTGGTCGATAGTCATGCACAACCCCGCTTTATCCATACTTCCGGAGCGAATGCAACCCTGACCGCTGCAGATCTGAATGTCGATGAATTGATCAGCCTCGGCGCCCAGGCTTTACATATCGGTGGTTTCTTCGTCCTGCCAGGGTTGCTGGATGGTCGCCTGCCCGACATGCTGGCTAACGCTCACAGTGCCGGGCTTACAGTTACCCTGGATGTTGTCCGTTCGCCGCGTATGAAGGATCCAAGCCTGCTCTGGCCTTGCATGCCGCATCTAGACGTTTTTCTGTGTAATTCAGAAGAGGCGCGCCGTTTGACTGGTGAAGAGCTCCCGCATGTTGCTGCTCGGATGCTATATGCGCGTGGCAGCCAGGCAGTCATTGTCAAACTGGGAGCAGATGGCTGCTGGTTGGAGTCTTCCCACCATTCGGGGAAAATCCCGGGTGTGCTTACACATGTTGTAGATACAACTGGTGCAGGAGATGCATTTGCCGCGGGCTTGATTGCGGCTCTCCTGGAAGGGCAGGACCTGCCGGATGCGTGTCGAGCAGCAAATGTGGCTGGTGCGAAAATGGTGGGAGCGATTGGGGCGATTTCCGGGTGGCTGGCTCAGCAGGACTCAAAAGCTGCCCGAATAGCTGATTCTGTGTCTTGAAAGACAATTGCGCCAAGGTTGAGCAGACTATCCGCCTTAGTCGGATTCTTGGCTATCCCCCAGGCAAAAATCCGATTGTCAATCCCGACCTCACGCAGGATATTGCCGGCATTGCGTGTAGCTTCTATGCCCCAAAGTGTATCTTCGAAGATATGAATATTCAAGGGGATGGGGAGCTTCGCCAGATCTAGGACCTGCCCTGGTTCAGCAATTAGGCGCTTCATGGCTGCTGGATTGTTCACCATACTCAGGGCAGTCTCCAACGCTGGCAGCTCCTGACCGATTAATCCAGCCAAGATAGCGGCGATCGCCTGGACCGGCGAAGGTTTGAGCAGCGTCTCCGCTTCGATGCCGTGCCGTTCGGCAAGGTAGCGGATACGCCCAAAGCTGATCAGCGGGATATCAGCCAGATTGGTTATTTCGAGCGCCATCTCGGCTTCAGGTGCGTATCCCAGTAACTTTTCCTTGACCTCGCGCGGGGGAGCAGAAGGCCGGTTTGTCAGAGCAACCATGCCGAGCTGGCCTCCCGCCCGGTGCTTATTGAGCTCAGCCTGCATCTCAGCTGAAAGCATGGGTTTATCGTGCGCGATCAACATGGAATCCGTATCCAGCTCGGATGGCAGAGCGTACACACATGTGAATACTTGGCTGCCAAGGCTGTAATGTTGGAAGATGCGCGTGATTGGTGAGCGGTATGGATCTCTAGAATACGAAAGGATTTCGCATAGCAATGGAGTTCCACTCAATTGGGGAAATATTCCTGCCAGGCATGTTCCATCGTCGCCAGTTTGATCTCCGGCATATCGCAAAGCCAAGCTTGCCGGATATTCCCCGGTCGACAGGTAGGGAGCTAGGCGCACGATCGGTTCCCTATAATCGAAGGGTTTTGAATAATGGGAGAAGTTTAGCTTCCCAAGCTCTCCCACCGTAGAGGGCAGGTTGATGCCAGGGTTCGATTGGACAAGCGCATTGAGAATTGTTGCCAGGCTGATCTGCACCATGTCCCATTCGCTGGTGATGTGCATCGCCTCGAACAGCTCGATTGCCTCCAGGTTGGGGATCAGGGCTGGATCAAGCTGCATCAGGTCGCTGAAATGGCGTGTGGTCGCCATCATTGCCGCCCGGTAGCCGAGTGGTTCCACCAGGACTCCGTCGACATCAAATAGGAATATGGTTCCTGGGTAGCTCATCCTGGCCGGTGACGCTGTGCGAGTTCTATTCGTATGTCGGCTGGAGATAAACCACGAAATGCCAGCAGCACCAGCACATGATATGCAAGATCTGCCACCTCTTCTACGAGGCGTTGGTCGCCTTGTGCCTTGCTCGCCAGAATTACTTCGACAGCCTCTTCGCCGACTTTCTTTACAATCTCGTCTTCGCCCATCGAAAATAACTGGGCGGTGTATGAGTTGGGGCTAGGATTTTCCCACCGATCGCAGATGATCTCGAAAAGTGTGTCCAGGGTAAAATTTAACTTCTCATCGATCGAGGTATTTTGGGTTGCGCTAATCATCGAAAACTCACCGGCGTCGCTGGTATATTGGCGGTAAAAGCAGCTCATGTTTCCTGTATGGCAGGCAGGACCGGCGGGTTCGACGGTCACCAGGATTGCATCCTGGTCGCAGTCCACTCGTACATCTTTCACGCGTTGGACATTCCCGGATGTGCTGCCTTTGTGCCACAGCTCGCCGCGGCTGCGCGACCAGAAATGGGTCTCTCCAGTATTTAGCGTTTGTTCGAGCGCTTCGGCATTCATATATGCCAACATCAGGACTTCACCGCTGCGCCAATCCTGGATAATGGCAGGCGCCAGTCCACGCTCGTCAAAGCGGATGGATTGGTATAAGCTGTTCATCTGTTCACCCTTACCGGGATACCTTGCTCTACTAAATATGCCTTGATCTCAGAGATAGACAGGATGCCATCGTGAAACAGCGACGCCGCCAGAGCTGCATCGGCCTTGCCCTCACTCAACACCTGAGCGAAATGCCGGAGATTTCCCGCCCCGCCTGAAGCAATGACCGGTACGTTCACGGCTTCAGCCACCCTGTGCGTCAGCTCCAGATCGTAGCCAGCCAATGTGCCGTCGCGATCCATACTGGTCAGCAAGATTTCCCCTGCTCCCAATGAAACGGCACGGTCCACCCATTCCAAAACGTCCATCCCGGTGGGGATCCTCCCACCATTGATATATACTTCCCAGCGTCCGGGTTCGCCTGGTAGCGAAACCCGCTTGGCGTCGATTGCCAGCACTATGCACTGTGCGCCAAACCGTTCAGCTCCCTGGTTGAGAATATCTGGGTTTCGTACTGCAGCCGAGTTTACCGACACCTTATCAGCGCCTGCCAACAGGATGGCGCGCATATCATCTACGCTGCGTATGCCTCCCCCAACCGTCAGGGGCATGAACATCTGGTCGGCAACACTGCGTACCACATCCGCTACAATGTCGCGGCCGTGGTGTGTGGCGGTAATATCCAGTAAGACCAGCTCATCGGCACCGGCTGCATCATAGATGCGCGCTTGCTCCACTGGGTCGCCTGCATCCCGCAAATTTACGAAGTTGACGCCTTTAACTACCCGCCCATCCTGGATATCCAGGCAGGGAATGATCCTTTTGGCTAACATCCTGCTATCTCATAAACAGTCTTCAATAGATATTGATCCCTCGTAGAGCGCCCTCCCAACAATCAGACCAGCCAGACCAGCTGATCGAGCAGCTATCAAGTCGTCGGGGCCCTTGACGCCACCCGCCGCAATGACGTTAGCGCTGGATGTCTTAGCAAGCTCCAGGCAGGCAGGAATATTGATACCGCTGCCAAGCCCATCGCGATTAACGTCAGTAAATACCAGCCACCGCACCCGTTCTGCGGTAAGCTGCTTTGCGAGATCAACAGCCTGGATGGGGGCGCTCTCTTTCCAACCACGCAGCTGTACTATCCCCTGGCGAGCGTCGATCCCGGCTGCAATCCTATCTGGCCCAAAACGACTGATGAGCTGGGCAAGTATATGTGACTCCTCAATTGCAATCGTTCCCAGGATCACCCGTTCCACGCCCAGATCCAGCATCCTTTCTACAGATTCGGTAGAACGCAGTCCCCCGCCGAACTGTACCCGCGCTTTGTTCTGGCTGGCTTCCTTTAGAATCGCTAATAACCCTGCCTGGTTTGCGTCGTCGCGCTCACCGAAGGCTCCATCCAGGTTGACGACGTGCAGCCAGCGGACACCCGCTGACAGCCAGCGCCTGGCGACGGCTGCAGGATCGCTGGAATATATCGTCGGCGTTTTGGGATCACCCTGACGCAAACGCACAACCTGTCCCCTCATCAAGTCGATTGCCGGGTAGATGACGAATGGAGCGAAATTCATTTCATTCATCTATACATCCAGGATGGTCTCACGGTGTTGAGGTAATTGCCATGTTCCCTAACGCGGACCAAGAATCCAGGAACTGCCAAATTGGCTTGGAGTAGATCGTACCTCCATTGAGGTAATACACTCGTTCCTCGCTGTAGCCTGTAACAACCACTGTATGCTCGTAGCGAGCTACGATCGTATCCAATCCATCTGAGGGAGTGTAGTAGAGAGGAATGCCGTTATAGACAGAACCGACGATCCAGACCTGCACTGGTCGTCCGGCGGCGATCTCAGCTTTCAGTGCTTCCCAGCTTAATGGGCGGTGAGCGTAAGCGGGCAGACCGTACTGGCGCAGCAGTGCCGCGACTGGCTCGGCGTGCACCCCATACGAGTGTGGTGGAATCTGTCCCCAGACTCCGTTCACATTGCCGACGAATCCCCTGTCTGGATTGTCGGAATGGGGAAGCTGGTATGTGAAGGTGAGCTCGTTGATATAGTAGCCGAAATAGGCTGCCCAATCAACCGCCGAACGCGACTCGCAGTTTAACGGGAGAGCCTGAGGTTGTCCACTTACTCCGGTCAAACGCACCGATGGAGGAACTGGCGGCGGTGGAACGGTTGGGGTGGGTGTAGGAGGCGACTCGCTGATCTCACCCACCAGACACCAGCTGGTCAATCGCCCGGCGTCGTTCTGGAAATGGTCTGAGATATTGAGCGTCCACGTGCCAGCCATGCTCTGTTGATCGAAGGCACCCAGAGGCTGGTTCGGCTGGTACACACCCGAAATAGCCGCCGGGCTGGAAGCACATTTGAATTCCGCCGCGGATGAGATTTCATCATCAAGGACAGTTGCCACGTCATCCGAGGAGCAGCCCTGTGAGCTGGATGGGATGCCAGGACGGTCGAGCAACGTCACAGATGTGCCTGTTTCCAGGTGGGTCAGTTTGGCGGCCAGGTCGCCGACCCAGGTGTGGTCGATATATAGGGCGACATTCAAGTCATAGATCAGCCGAGGATCGCTGACAAATATGGTGTCCTCTACACCAGCCGCGCTGTTATCCGGAATGCCCAGGGAAGCGGGCAAGCTATCGCAAAAGAGAAATGTCTCCGGCGGCACTACGGGCCTGGGAGTCGGGTATTTCATGATCAGCGGAAGGAAGTGGTCCGGATTGGGCGTTGGGGTAGGTGTTGGGGAAGGTTCTGCGGTGGTAGTTGGCGTGGCTGTGAATGTAGTCGTTACGGTAATCGTGGGGGTAAAGGTGATCGTGGGTGTGATTGTGATGGTAGGCGTCACCGTCTCGCTGACAATTATTGATGGAGAGAGCGGGGTGGTCGTCATTTCTTCACCGGTCAAAGTGGGAGTTGCAGTGGAGGTGGGGTCAACCACCGTCTCCTGTCTTTGCTCGGGCGGGGCGCCTGCACTCACCGATTGTGAGAGCACGAGCAGGAAGGTGACGAGTAACACGGATAGGAAAACTGGCAGTAAAGTTGGAGTAAGTTGTTTTGTCGGCTGCATAGCTTCAACCTCTGTCGGAAATTGTCCTGGATCTTCTCTGAAGGATTATCCTAAATATTCAGGAAGTTTTCCAGCAGCTTCAGCCCCACCCGCTGGCTCTTCTCTGGATGGAACTGTACGCCGAAGATATTTGCGTGCTGCACACCACTAGCGAATTTTACCCCATAATCTGTCAGGCAGAGCAGATCATCCGGACGACCGGGTACGCAATAGTATGAATGGTTGAAATACGCGTAATCGCCCGAAGGGATGTTAGAGAACAGCTCAGACGAGTTATGCTGCCAGAGCTGGTTCCATCCTGTGTGAGGCACTTTTAGCACTCCCATTAATGGAAAGTGTACGACCCGCCCAGGCAATACGGCCAGACCTGTGTGCATTCCCATCTCATCGCTGGTTTCGAACAGTGCTTGCATACCCACGCAAATACCCAGGAGCGGTACGCCTCGCCGCACAGCTGCGTGAATCGGCTCCTCCAGCCGGTTGTTGCGCAACCCTTTCATAAAGTCGCCGAACGCTCCTACACCTGGCAGAACCAGTTTATCTCCCCTCTGGACTGCGGCCGCATCATCTGTCAGCACGACCTCCGCATCCAGGCTCTCCAGTGCCTTGAGCACAGAGCGAAGATTTCCGGTCCCTGTATCGATCAAGATGATTTTTCCACTCATTGCTGCTAGCTCTTCCCCATCAAATAGACAGACTCCCTTTTGTGGAAGGGATTACCCCTACCCGCCGGGGATCATACTGCGTAGCGGCATCCAGAGCGCGCCCCATCGCTTTGAACAAGGCCTCTGCCTGGTGGTGGTCATCGCGGCCGTAATGCACTTGAGCGTGCAAGTTGATGCGGGCAGAAATGGCGAAGGACTCTAGAAAATGGTTGAGCAGGGAGGTAGGAAGGCTGCCAACCTGTGAGGTATGCCAATCCACCTTAATTACAGCATAAGGGCGCCCTGAGAAGTCTACCGCTGCAAAGGCCAGGGATTCGTCCATTGGCACGTAAGCGCTCCCTATACGGACAATGCCGGCTCGCTCTCCAAGGGCACGGTCAAATGCCTGACCAAGAGAGATGGCGATATCTTCCACCGTGTGGTGCGCATCCACCTGCAGGTCTCCTTGAGCTTGTAATTGAATGTCGAACAGACCATGAACTGCCAGGTGGGCGAGCATATGCTCCAGAAAGCCGATCCCGCACTCAATCTGGTGTCGGCCTGTACCATCAATGGTCAAGCTTAGGCTGATCTCAGTTTCACTCGTCTTGCGCTTTACTTCAGCCGATCGTGTGGATGGTGTTAATATACTGCTGGCATCATTCAGCTCCAACTGGGGGCGGTTGTCTGCCTTATGAGAAATTCTGTCCATGTTCCAGCTCCTGTAATGCCGCGACTAGGGCATCGCTGTCTTGCGGTCTGCCAACGCTGATACGGATATGATCTTGCAGTGCTGGCGTATTGAAGTAGCGCACCAGGATCCCATATCTCGTCGCCAAGTTTGCTTTCAGATCAGACGCCGGTACCTGATCGACTTTGCACAAGATAAAATTGGATTGAGTTGGGTAAAGGTGGAGCCATTTGAAGCGGCTGAGAGCGGATGATAAGCGCTGCCGTTCGTTTTGGAGCCTGGTGACAGTATCAGCCAGCCTGTCGATATCTTGCAGCGAGGCAACAGCGGCTGTAGAAGCAGCTACGTTCACGTTGTAGGGCTGCTTGGCTTTCCATAATACCGGCAGCATCCAGGCGGGAAACGCTCCATAACCGACACGCAAGCCAGCCAGACCGGCCCATTTGCTGAATGTACGCAGCACGACCAGGTTTTCTCTTTCGGGAACCTGCCGGATGCGCGTGGTCACATCGCCCAAACGTCCTCCGTCGCTGAACTCTATGTAGGCTTCATCGAGCACCAGGATTGTCCCTAGCTCTAACAGGGCATCGATCGCGCTGGCTGGCGGTATCGAACCATCTGGATTGTTCGGAGATGCCAGGAACAAAAGCCTGGGCTTGTGGACTTCCACTGCCCGAATAATTGAAGGGATATCCAGAGAGAAGTCTGCTCGTCTTGGGATCTCTATTATCTGTCCGCCATTTAATCGCGTATCAAAGGCATACATGCCGAATGTCGGTGGGTAGCTCAAGACGGTGTCTCCAGGCTCCACGCACACCCGGATGATCAGGTCGATCAGCTCATCGGCGCCGGCACCTGCCAGCAGATGCTCTTGTGGGGTTCCCGTGAACTCCTGCAGCGCTTTTCGCAATGCCCGGCTTTCGGGGTCTGGATAAATATGTGGGAAGGGCATGCTTGCCAAAGCGGCGATTGCTGCCGGAGAAGGCCCGTACGGATTCTCGTTGGCATCCAGCTTGATAATCTCCTGTGGCGCGCGGCCCAGGCGAGATGAGAGCACCTCAAATGGTTCTATGGGTGAATAAGCCGGCAAGCTGTCCAGGTGTTTGCGGATGGAAGTAGAGATTTCTGGCATATCCAATTTTTATAATCAGTCTTTTAGATATTCCAACATGGCCCGGTAGCGTCGCGGCTCTTCCTCGAAAATATATGTCACAGGCGCAACAACCACCCCGCTGCCGCCAATTGCGCGCAGGTCGGAGATTGCCGCGTACAGTTGATCGCGCCGCACAACGATGTGGACAGCATGCCAGTTGGGATCGCCATCGCGTACAATCACGCGTGAGATCGTTGGACCCTGCAGCCCGCCGATCGTTTCTTGTGCAAAGATGCGCGCGGCGATCTCCTCAGGGCTGGAGCCGCGGATATTTGCAAAGATTGCCAGGTTTTCAGCCGCGCGCAGGTGTGCTTCGACATATTCCAGCAGCTGGCGTGCCATTTCCAATGTCCTGGGTTGCTGTTTTAAGATTTCCCGATTGGCAATCAATGCCGCCTGGGAGGGCTGGATCGCTCCGTCATCCAGCGCGCGCAGGCGATTATCTCGCAGTGTCTGCCCGGATGACACCAGATCAGAAATCATATCTGCATACCCAATGGCAGGCGCGGTCTCTAATGTTCCCTCGGCTGAGATCAAGACGTGAGGGATACCCGCCTTGTCCAGGAAACGTCCAGTCAAGACAGTGTAGCGAGTTGCTACCCGTAATAACCTTCCTAAATGATTCGCATATTGCCACAAGTCTCCTACAGTTTGTACACCTTCCCATGACTCCGGCACCGCCAGGGTCAGGGTGCAGTGACCAAAACCCAGGGCGTCGTGCAAAAGCATGACTTCCCTATTTTCTCCACGCCGTTCTTCGACCAGGTCAATCCCGGTGATCCCGAAATCGACGCTGCCATCATAAACACTGACGACTATATCGCCTGGGCGTTGGAACAGGACGATGAGCTCGGGGAGTGCAGGGATGGAGGCCTCGTACTGGCGTGGATTGGGTTTTAGTATCCGCAGACCGCAAGCTTCCAAGAAAGCAATCGAATCCTCAGCCAACCGGCCTTTTGAGGGTAAAGATAGGCGCAGATTTTTTCGGGACATGGCTTTCCAATCTACTGATCTACAAAAAGACCCCCGGTTTCCGGGGGTCAATGATTGCGAAATGAATGCGAAAAATACCAACCTCCGGTCAGGCGGGTGGATGGCTGGTATGGTTATGGATCATCTGGTTCGCACTGCTGACCATAGGCGCTGAGTCTACCATTGGTTAGGAACTCTGTCAATGTGTTCTGACTGAGAACCGGACATAACTCAACGCACCAACTTGTAGCCATAAGCAGCCAGGAGGCGTTTGACAAAGGGGGGCAAATCGCCATGTTCTTCGATGTGGTTGAGCAGAATGGCTTCGGTAGCCGC
>Ga0105094_10000488_pt1 | contig 19896 bp, 15 predicted proteins | sample PPLLak1March2015_2_FD_87023 | JGI IMG/M metagenome (GOLD analysis project Ga0105094, IMG submission 87023) | Freshwater sediment microbial communities from Prairie Pothole Lake near Jamestown, North Dakota, USA - PPLs Lake P8 Core (3) Depth... | ecosystem: Environmental > Aquatic > Freshwater >...
CGGCGCCCGCGGGCGGTAGCGTCGCGCTGAACGCGAACGGCAGCTTCTCCTACACAGCCAGTCCCGGAACCGTAGGACCTGACACGTTCACCTATCGGGCGATCAGCGCGGCCGGCCTCGGCCACGTGGCCGTGGTCACTGTCGTGCGGCAGCAGCCGACCATCGTGCGGCCCCCTTCCAACCTCCGGGTGCAGTCGGTGTCGGGCAACACTGTCACGCTGCGGTGGGACGCGCCGGCGATTGGCCCAGCGCCGGCGCAGTTCGTCCTGGAAGGCGGAGTGAGCCCGAACGAGGTGCTGGCCAGCATCCCGATCGGCAGCAGCGCGCCCATCTTCACGTTCACGGCGCCCACCGGATCGTTCTTCATCCGCCTGCATGCGCTGCTCGGCGCCGAGAGGAGCGCGGCCTCGAACGAGATTCCGCTGTACGTCAACGTGACGGTGGCGCCCTCGCCACCGGCGGACGTGACCGGACTGGTGAATGGATCGACGCTCAGCCTGGCGTGGCGGAACACCTACGCAGGCGGGCCGCCGACGGGATTGATGCTGGACGTCACCGGATCGCTGGCGGCATCGCTTGGCCTGGGCCTCGCAAACCAGTTCACCTTCGCCGGTGTGCCGGCAGGCACGTACACCCTTCGGCTGCGGGCCACCAACGCGGGCGGGAGCAGCGTGCCGTCGGCCCCGGTCACGCTCACGTTCCCCGGAGCGTGCGCCGGGGCGCCGCAGCCGCCGGCCAACGTCCTCGCGTATCGTGTGGGCACGACGATCCACGTGTTGTGGGACGCCCCGGCAACCGGGCCTGCGGCCACGGGGTATGTGCTGAGCGTAACCGGGTCGTTCGTGGGGAGCTTCCCCACGGCTGGCCGTTCGCTCAGCGGCGCCGTAAACCCCGGCACTTACCACCTCACCGTCGTCGCGAACAACGCGTGTGGGACGAGCGGGGCCACGCCCGCGCAGGTGGTCATCGTGCCGTAGCTGCGCAGCGGGCTCGCGGGATGGGCGCAGATGACGCGGGGGGCGAAGAGCCGCAGACTGGACGGGCGGCGCATCACAAGGAGTCGCAGAGAGCCTCCCGGTTCCCGCCGTGGAGGCGCGACAGCGCCGCTGTCGACCCTCGCCCGCCGGCGGACTCCCCAACGCTCAGTGAGACAACGACTTCCGTGTTATCTGCGTCGTCTGCGTTGATCTGCGGCTCATCAGCGTCATCTGCGGCTCTTCTGCGGCTCAGATCCGCGTCTGGTTCTCGACGACGAAGAAGTTGTTCTCCGTCTCCTGGATCGTCACCTCGATCCGGTAATCGATGCCACGGTCGGGATACTTGCCGCGAATCGTCTCGACGACGTGCTCCCACACGTAGACGGCGACGTTCTCGACGCTCGGGCCCTTCCCCTGCATCACCACGATGCCCTCGGGCTCGAACAGCTCGGGGTTCATGAACGTCGTGTCGTTCGGGGTGACGAGGATCTTGTGATCCAGGTCGCGCATGATCGTCTTGATGTGGCCGAAGTCGAGCGACATGTCGAGCTCGTCGCGCGGGAACTCCTCGGTGCTGATGGCCACGGTGCCGCGCCACGTGTGCCCGTGGACGAACCGGCACTCGCCGGGGTAGCCGAGCTGGCGGTGCCCGGTGTGGAACTTGGCGTGAACGATGATCTTTTCCATGATCGGTACTGCTGGTCCCAGTATATCGATCGCGAAAAGAACCCCGAAGACACGAAGGGGACACCAAGTCTTCGTCGCGCCTGCGCGGTTTCTCTCTACTCGTACCGCAGTGCCTTCATCGGATCGATGCGCGACGCGCGCCAGGCGGGCAGGTACCCGGCCGCGAGCGTGACCACGACAAGGACGACAATGGACACCGAGAGGACCAGCGGGTCGTAGCCCTTGATCTCGAACAGCAGTGACTGCGCCGCCTGCCCGATGCCGACGGCGGCGGCCAGGCCGACCAGGCCGCCGATGACGGCCATCACCGCCACCTGCCGGAGCACCATCCCGCGCACGCGGCCGCCGTCGGCGCCGAGCGCCATGCGCAGGCCGAACTCGCGCGTGCGCTGTGCCACCGTATAGGCCAGCACGCCGTAGAGGCCGATGCCCGCCAGCAGCGTCGCGAGCACGGCAAAGCCCGTGGAGAGCACGCTGATCATCCGGTCCATGAAGACGTTCTCCTGGATCTGCGTCTCCATCGTCTTCAGGTTGTTGACCGGCAGGTTGGGATCGAGTTGCTTCACGACGTTCGGGATGGCCGTAAGCAGCTGCTCGGGCTCGAGCGCGGTGCGCACGTAGAAGAAGCCGAACCCCAGGGACTCGGACTGCCGGTAGGGGGTGAAGAACTGCGCGACGACCGGGCGCTTGACGTCGCTGTACTTCGCGTCCCTGGCAACGGCGATGATCTCGAGATCGAGCGGGCCCTCGCCACGGCCGACCCGCATGCGCGTGCCGATGGCGTCGGCGCCGAGGTTGAACCGTCGCGTGAACGCCTCGTTCACGATGGCCACTTTCGGGCGCCCCTCGACGTCGGCCGGCGTGAACTCGCGCCCCCTGACCAGCGGCATGCCAACCGCCTGGAAGAATCCCGGGCCCACGCTGTTGAAGGCCACCGACATGTTCGTGTCCGGGCCGGCCTCGAAGCCCTCCACCGACACGGGGCTGTTCCAGTTCGATCCCGCCAGCAGCGGCACCATCGAGTACACCGCGTCGGTAACGCCGGGGAGCGCCGCCAGCCCGGCTTCCAGGCGATCGAACAGCGTGCGCGTACGCGGCGTGTCGTAGCCGTTCAGCAGGGGGGCGATCGAGAACACGACGAGGTGGTCCGACTTCACACCGAGATCCACGCGGCTGACGTTCGCCAGGCTCATGGCGAAGAGCCCGGCCGGCACGAGCAGGGCCATCGACAGGCCGATCTGCGCCGTCGCCAGCGAGGCGCGGAACCTTCTCGCGGCCTTCGCGCCGGACGGCTGGCCCGCCTGGTTCTTGAGCGTCGCCGCCAGCTCGGGGTTCGTGCTGTGCAGCGCGGGGAACAGCCCGAAGACGAGCCCCGTGACGACGGCGAGCATCCCCGCGAAGGCGAGCATGGCCGGGTCCAGCGTGAACGCCACGAGCGCGGCCGCCTCGGACGGGACGAGCGAGGCGATGACATCCAGCGTCCATCTCGCCACGAGCATGCCGAGGATCGCTCCCAGGACCGAGAGCAGCACCGACTCGGTGAGCAACTGGCGCACGAGCTGTCCCCGGCTGGCCCCGACCGAGAGCCGCACGGCCATCTCCGCGGCCCGCCCGGCGCCGCGCGCGAGCAGCAGATTCGCGATGTTGGCGCAGGCGATGAGCAGCACCGTCCCCGTCACGACGAAGAGGATGATGAGCGGCGCGCGTGCCTCGCGGTGCACCTGGCTCTGGCCCCGGGCCCCGGGCTCCAGCCTCACCTCCTTCGCGCGGAACTGCGCCATGGCCTGGTCGCTCATGCCGGTCTGCAGCGGGGCCTCGACGTCGTTGATGATGGCGCGGTAGATGCCGTTCACCGCCACGCGCGCCTGGTCGATGCTCACGCCAGGCTCGAGCCGCGCGAACAGGTAGGCCCAGTACGCCCGCCGGTTGTCGAGGCCCGGCTCCTGAAATGCCTGTTCCATCGTCCCGCGCATCGTCAGCGGCACGAACACGCTTGGCTGCGAGCCCAGTGTCGTGCCCTGGAACCCGCGTGGCGCGACGCCGGTGATGGTGAGCGGGTGGCCGTTCACCACCAGCGTCCGTCCCAGCACCGCGGGATCTTCCTGGAACCGGCGCCGCCAATAGTCGTGGCTGAGCACCACGATGGGGTGCCCGCCAGGCGTGGTGTCGTCACTGGTCGCGAATAACCGGCCCACGGCCGGCTGGATGCCGAGCACCGGGAAGTAGCTCCCCGAGACGAGTGTGCCCTCGACCGACTCGGTCTGACCGTCGTACGCAAGGTTCGCCCCGAAGATGCGGTGCGCCGCGATCCCGGTGAAGCTCGCCTGCTCGCGCTCGAGATCCCGGAACATCGGGTAGCTGAAGATCTCGTCGCAACTCCCCGCCTGGTTGCACGACGTGGAGCCCTGCCTGGGCCCGGGCGCGCCCAGGTTCACCAGCTCGTGGGGGGCCGGCACCGGCAAGGGCCGCAGCAGCATCTGGTTGAAGAGCGAGAAGATGGCCGAGTTGGCGCCGATGCCCAGGGCCAGCGACAGGATGGCGACGAGGCTGATGAACGGTGCGCGCGCCAGGGTTCGCAACGCCAGTCGCAGATTTCGCATCAGGTGGCTCCGGGAAGCCAGGAAAGGACTCTACTCGTAGCGCAACGCTTTCATGGGATCGATGCGCGAGGCGCGCAGCGCCGGCAGGTAGCCGGCCGCCAGCGTGACCACTGCGAGCACGGCCGCCGACAGCGAGAGCACCACCGGGTCGTAGCCCTTGATCTCGAAGAGCAGCGATTGCGCGGCCTGCCCGATGCCCACCGCGACCACCAGGCCGACGAGGCCGCCGATGACGGCCATCACCGCCACCTGGCGCATCACCATGCCGCGCACACGACCGCCGTCGGCTCCCAGGGCCATGCGCAGGCCGAACTCGCGCGTCCGCTGCGCCACCGTGTACGCCAGCACACCGTAGAGGCCGATGGCCGCCAGCAGCGTCGCGAGCACGGCAAAGCCCGTGGACAGCACGCTGATCATCCGGTCCATGAACACGTTCTCCCGCATCTGCATGTCCATCGTCTTCAGCTCCTCGACGGGCAGGTTTGGATCGAGGGCCTTGACTACGCCGGGCACGGCGGTGAGCAGTTGTTCGGGGTCGAGCTGGGTGCGCACGTAGAAGTAGCCGAAGCCCAGCTCCTTCTGCTGCCGATACGGCGTGAAGTACTGCGCCCCGATGGCGCGCTTCACTTCGCTGTACTTGGCGTCCTGCACCACGCCCACGATCTCCATGTCCGGCGGGCCGTCGCCGCGGCCTTCCTTCACGCGGCGGCCGAGTGCGTCGGCGCCGAGGTTGAACTTGCGCGTGAAGGCCTGGTTCACGACCACCACCTTCGGCGCGCCCAGGCCGTCGGCGTGGGTGAAGGCGCGTCCCGAGACGAGCGGCATGCCCATCGTGCGGAAGAAATCAGGGCCGACGCTGTTGTACGCCCCGTTGGTATTGGTGTCGGGGCCGGCCTCGAAACCCTCCACCGTCAGGTCGTTGTTCCAGTTGTCGCCGGACAGGAGCGGGATCATCGAGAAGCCGGCGCTCGAGACGCCTGGGAGCGCGGCGAGATCTGCCTCCATCCGCTCGAAGAGCGTCCGCGTGCGCGCGGCGTCGTACCCGTTCAGGATGGGGGACACCGAGAAGGTGACGAGGTGATCCGGCTTGATGCCGAGGTCCACGCGGCTGACGTTCACCAGGCTCATCGCGAAGAGGCCCGCCGGGACCAGCAGCGCCATCGACATGGCGATCTGCACTGTGGCGAGCGTGGCGCGGAAGCGCTTCGCCGCCTTCGCGCCCGAGGGCTGGCCGGCCTGGTTCTTCAGCGTGGTCGCCAGCTCGGGCTTGGTGCTGTGCAGGGCCGGGAACAGGCCGAACACGAGACCGGTCACCACGGCCAGCACCGCCGCAAAGGCCAGCATGGTCGGATCCAGCTTGAACGCGACCAGGGCCGCGGCCTCGGGCGGTACGAGCGTGACGATGAGGTCCAGCGTCCACTTCGCCACCAGCACGCCGAGCGTGGCGCCGAGCAGCGCGAGCACCACCGACTCGGTGAGCAGTTGCCGCACGAGCTGTCCCCGGCTTGCGCCAATCGACAGGCGCACGGCCATCTCGGCGGCGCGACCGGCGCCGCGCGCGAGGAGCAGGTTGGCGATGTTCGCGCACGCAATGAGCAGGACGGTCCCGGTGACGGCCAGCAGGATGATGAGGGGCGCACGGGCTTCCCGATGCACCGTGCTCTGTCCGCGCGCCCCGGGGACCACGGTGAGCTCCTTCGCGCGGAACCGCGCCATCGTCTGGTCGCTCAGGCCGGTCTGAAGCGGCGCTTCGACGTCGTTGACGATGGGTCGGTAGGCGCCGTTCAGCGTCACGAGGGCCTGGTCGAGCGAGACACCAGGCTTCAGCCGCCCGAACAGGTAGGCCCAGTACGCGCGGCGGTTCTCGAAGCCCGGGCCCTGGAAGCCCGACTGCATCTCGGCGCGCATCGTGATGGGCACGTAGACGCTGGGCCGCGAGCCGAGGACCGTGCCCTCGAACTCGCGCGGCGTGACGCCGACGATGGTGAAGGCGTGGCCGTTGACGATGAGGGCCTGGCCGAGTACCGAGGGGTCTTCCTGGAAGCGCCGGCGCCAGTAATCGTAGGTGAGGACGGCCAGCGGATGGCCGCCCGGCGTCTTGTCATCGTCCGGCGTGAAGAGGCGGCCAATGGCCGGCTGCAGGCCGAGCACGGGGAAGAAGCTGCCCGAGACCAGCACGCCCTCGGCCGACTCGGTCTGGCCCTGGTAAGCGAGATTGGCCCCGAACATCCGGTGGGCGGCGATGCCGGTGACGCTGGTCTGCACACGCTCGAGGTCACGGAACATCGGGTAGCTGAAGACCTGCTCGCAGTCGCCCGCCTGCTGGCACGACGTGGAGCCGGGCTTGGGGCCGGGGGCGCCCAGGTTCACCAGCTCGTGCGGCGCCGGCACCGGCAAGGGCCGCAGCAGCATCTGGTTGAACAGCGAGAAAATGGCCGAATTGGCGCCAATGCCGAGGGCCAGCGACAGGATGGCCACGAGGCTGACAAACGGGGTCTTGGCAAGGTTCCGGAACGCCAGGCGCAGATCTCGCATGGCGTATGAGACGAGACACGGGGGGGGAAAGTTGTGCCAGACGCGGACTGGCCGCAGATGGCCGCGGATGCGCAAAGACGCGGGGCCGCAGATTGCGCGGAGACCCGGAACCGCAGATGCGCAAAGACGCGGTGCCGCAGATTGCGCAGATGGTCCGAAACGTCGCAGAACGGAACGGAGTACGGGCACCCGGCGCCCGGCTCCCGGCTCCCGGCTTCCGGCTCCCGACTCCCGACTAAGATGCTTCTATGTGCCGCAACATCAAGACGCTGTTCAACTTCGACCCACCCGCCACGGATGAGGAGATCCGAGCGGCGTCGCTGCAGTTCGTGCGGAAGCTGAGCGGGTTCACCGCCCCGTCACGCGGCAACGAGGCGGCGTTCGACCTGGCCGTGGACGAGGTGTTCGTGGCGGCGCGGCGGCTGATCGACGCGCTGGAGACGAAGGCGCCGGCGAAGGACCGGGCGGTCGAAGCGGCGCGGGCCAGGGAGCGCGGCGCCCGCCGCTTCCGCGCCGCCGGCGTCATTGAGTGATTGGCGATGGCAGATTGAGCGATTGATTGCGGATTGGGTAATTGGTGATTGGGCGAATCATTGGTGATTGCGTGATTGAGTGATTGAATGATTGGGCCATTGGCGATTCAACGACGTTCGCGAATCGCGCAATCGCCCAATGACGCAATCACACAATCCAATCGCGCAATTCCCCAATCACCCAATCCGCAATCAATCGCTCAATCTGCAATCGCCAATCGCTCAATGGACAGGCGCTGCACTAAGCCTTGGAGTGGTGCAGCGCGAACATGGCCCCTTGAGGGTCTGTGCACTGCGCTATCCACCCGCCGCCGGGCACTTCCATGGGCCCGTGGAGCACCTGCCCGCCGTGGGCTTTGACCCGCTCGGCCGCGGCGTGCACGTCGGGGACACGGAAGTACAGCAGCCACACGTTCGGCATCTGGACCATGTCGTCCACTTTCGTCATCATCCCGCCCATCGATCCAAGCGCGCGGCCGAACATGTGGTACTTCCCCATCGGCCCCATGTCCATCGTCTCGGTGGAGTTCCAGCCGAACAGGTCGTGGTAGAACGCCAGTGCCGCGGCGGCGTCGGTGGTATAGAGCTCGTGCCACGACGTGTCGCCCAACTCGGGGAGGGCCTCGGCCTGCTGTGGGGGCGACGTGGGCTCGTAGATCGAGAAGGGGGCACCCTGCGGATCCTTCATCGTCCGCATGCGGCCCACGCCGGGCACATCGATGACCGGTGACAGTGTGCCGCCGCCCAGTGTCTCCACGTGGGCCGTGGCATCCTCGAGCTTGTCCACGCCGACGTAGAGCATCCAGTGCGGCGGCACGCCCGCGGCCTTCATGTCGTCGGTGATGGCCATGGCGCCGCCGACCGGGACCTCGCCCGCGCGCATCCACATGGTGTAGGGCATGCCGGCGTCCCCGAATGGCGCGGTCGTCCAGCCGACGACCTTCGTGTAGAACGTCTCGGCAGCGGCGAGGTCGGTGGTCATCAGCTCATACCAGAGCGGGCGACCGAGGACGGATGTGGACATTGGGAGCCTCCCTCAGGGTCCAGTCGAACGCCTGGACCGAAAGGGGGTAGTGTGCCATATCGGCGTAACGTCGTTCCAACGGGCCTGGCCCGGTTGCGGGTCCGAGGGGACGAACGGAGGGACGACCAAAGCTGGGGTTCGGGCCCATTGGGCGATCGCCGATTGCAGATTGGCGATTGATTGGGGATTGGTGATTGCAGATTGTGGGATTGGAGGGGGATTGGCTAATTGGGGGATTGAGTGATTAGGTCGCTGGTGGGCGCTATCGCGATTCATTGGTCATTGCCCTTCGCTCGACGACCAGGGAATCACCCAATCACCAATCACTCAATCACTCAATCACTCAATCACTCAATCCAATGACCCCAATTCTCAATCCTCACTCTCCCAATGAATCGCTCAATCAGCAATCGGCAATCGCTCCATGGACAGGCGCTGTACTACACTAACCGCTCCATGCTCAGTTCATCTCGAACCGGTCCAGCTCCATCACCCTGGCCCACGCGCGCACGAAGTCCCGCACGAACTTCTCGCGTCCGTCGGACGCCGCGTAGACCTCGGTGATGGCGCGCAGCTCGGAGTTCGAGCCGAACACCAGGTCCACCGGGGTGGCGGTCCACTTGACCTTCCCGGTCGCGCGGTCGCGCCCTTCGTAGATGCCCTCGGACGTCGAGGACTTGCTCCACTGGGTGGACATGTCGAGCAGGTTCACGAAGAAGTCGTTGGTGAGCGTGCCGGGCTTGTCGGTGAACACGCCATGCTTCGCCTGTCCGGCATTGGCGTTCAGCGCCCGCAGGCCGCCTACCAGGACGGTCGTCTCGGGCACCGACAGCGTCAGCAGGTTGGCGCGCTCCACCAGCATGTCCGCCGGCGAACGGTGCTGGCCGGTGCGGTAGAAATTCCGGAACCCGTCCGCGGTCGGCTCGAGCGGGGCGAACGACGCCACGTCGGTCTGCGCCGCCGACGCATCCGCGCGCCCGGGCGTGAAGGGTACCTGCACGTCGTGCCCGGCCTGCTTCGCGGCCTGCTCGATGGCGGCGCTGCCGCCCAGGACGATCAGGTCGGCAAGCGAGACCCTCTTCCCGCCGGACTGCGCACGGTTGAAGTCCTGCTGGATGGCCTCGAGGCGCTGCAGTACCTTGGCGAGCTCCGCAGGAGTGTTGGCCTCCCAGTCCTTCTGTGGCGCGAGGCGCACGCGCGCGCCGTTCGCGCCGCCGCGCATGTCGGTGCCGCGGAACGTGGCGGCCGACGCCCAGGCCGTCCGCACCAGCTCCGGAACGGTCAGGCCCGAGGCGAGGATCTTCGCCTTCAGATCCGCGACGTCCTTCGCGTCAATCAGCGCATGATCAGCGCGCGGGATTGGATCTTGCCAGATCAGCTCCTCGCTGGGGACCTCCGGACCGAGATAGCGGGCACGCGGGCCCAGGTCGCGGTGGGTCAGCTTGAACCATGCCTTGGCAAACGCGAGCTGGAACTCTTCCGGGCTCTGCGCGAAGCGACGCGAAATCTTCTCGTAGGCCGGGTCGAACCTGAGCGCCAGGTCCGTGGTCAACATGAACGGCGCATGCCGCTTCGCCGGGTCGTGCGCGTCGGGCACGAGGTTCGCGCCCTGGTTGTTGGCGGGAATCCACTGCGTGGCGCCAGCGGGGCTCTTGGTCTGCACCCAGTCGTACTTGAACAAGTTGACGAAGAACTCGTTGCTCCACGCCGCCGGGCGGGACGTCCACGCGCCTTCGAGGCCGCTGGTGACCGTGTCGCCCGCGTTGCCGCGGCCGCATCGGTTGGTCCAGCCGAAGCCCTGCTCCTCGATGCCCGCCGCAGCGGGTTCGGGCCCCACGCAGTCGGCGGGACTGCGGGCGCCGTGCGCCTTGCCGAAGGTGTGGCCGCCGGCGATGAGCGCCACCGTCTCTTCGTCGTTCATCGCCATGCGGGCGAAGGTCTCGCGGATGTCCCTGGCGGCCGCCAGCGGATCAGGCTTCCCGTTCGGGCCCTCCGGGTTCACGTAGATGAGGCCCATCTGCACGGCCGCCAGCGGATTCGACAGGTTCCGGTCGCCGCTGTAGCGCTCATCGGCGAGGAACTTCTTCTCAGGCCCCCAGTAGGTCATGTCGGGTTCCCAGTCGTCCGCACGCCCGCCGGCAAAGCCGAAGGTCTTGAAGCCCATGGACTCCAGCGAGACGTTGCCGGTCAGGACCATCAGGTCGGCCCAGGAGATCTTCTGGCCGTACTTCTGCTTCACCGGCCAGAGCAGCCGGCGTGCCTTGTCGAGGTTGGCGTTGTCGGGCCAGCTGTTGAGCGGGTCGAAGCGCATCTGGCCGCCGCCGGCGCCGCCGCGCCCGTCGCCGATGCGGTAGGTGCCGGCGCTGTGCCAGGCCATCCGGATGAAGAACGGGCCATAGTGGCCATAGTCCGCCGGCCACCACGGCTGTGACGTGGTCAGGACCTGCCTGATGTCGGCCTTGACGGCGTTGAGGTCGAGGCTGGCAAATGCCTTGGCGTAGTCGAACTCCTTGTCGAGCGGGTTCGACTCGGCGCCCTGCTGCCGCAGCGGCGAGAGGTCGAGTTGTTCGGGCCACCAGAACGCGGGCGACTGGGCCTGGGCGTTGACGTCGTCTGTTGACACCAGCGCGAGCGCCGCGACGGCGAACGCGGCGAGCAATGCCTTCAGTTTCTTGTGCATCGAGCTTCCCTTCGTGGATGGAACCGCCGGACATGAGGCCGGGTTCCAGTCTCCAGTCTGGAGGAGCGTGAGGGCGGGGTCAAACACATCAATCGGCTCACAGTGATAGTCTGTGCCTATGGATCTGCTTTCGCCCATGCCCGTCTCCCTCCGCCAGCTGCAGTACGTGGTCGCGGTGGCCGATCTCGGGGGATTCCGTCGCGCGGCGGAGGCCTGTCACGTGTCACAGCCGTCGCTGAGCGCGCAGGTTGGACAGGCAGAGGAGGCGCTCGGCGTGCGTCTCTTCGAGCGCAACCGCCGCCGGGTCCGCGTCTCGGCGGCCGGCGTGCCGCTCGTCGCGCAGGCGCGGGCCGTGCTCGTCGCGGCGGGCGACCTCCGCGAGCTGGGGCGCCAGCTGGCCGACCCATTCACCGGCACGCTGCGCATCGGCCTCATCCCGACAATCTCGCCCTACCTCCTGCCGGAGATCGCGCCGGCGCTGACGCGGATCTACCCGCGCCTGACAATCGTGTGGAGCGAGGATCGCACGGGCGGACTCGTCCGCCAGGCGAACGAGGGGGCGATCGACGCGGCCATCCTCGCGCTCGAGGCCGACCTCGGCCCCCTCGATCACGCCGTGCTCCTGCGCGATCCGTTCCTGCTGGCGGCGTCGCCGGGGCATCCGCTCTCGACCGCGCGCCGACGCGCGCGCGTGGATGATCTCCAGGACGTCAGCGTCCTGCTGCTCGACGACGGCCACTGCTTCCGGGATCAGGCGCTGCAACTCTGCGCACGTGTCGGCGCGCGCGAGGCGGGGTTCCGGGCGACCAGCCTCGCGACGCTGGTGCAGATGGCGAGCGCAGGGGGCGGGGTGACGCTGCTGCCGTCCATCGCGCTTCCGGTGGAGAACCGGCGCGGCCAGCTCGTCGTCCGGCCGTTCGCGCCGCCGGGGCCGGGCCGGACGATTGCGCTGGCGTGGCGGCGAGGCTCGGCGCTCGCGCCGGCGCTCGAGCGGCTGGCGGGGTCGATGCGCAAGGCGCTGACGGACCTCGAGGCACGACTGGCACCCTGAAAATGCCCTCCGAGACGACGTCCGAGCCGCATCGTCCGGCGGAACCGGCGGCGCGCCGGCGGCGCCTTGAACGATTCGACGGCCGGGCCAATAATGGCGCCAGGCTGAATCCGACCGCACGCTCAACCCCGTTCTTCGACGCAGAGGCCCCCATGTCACATCTCCGACGTGTCCGCTCCTCGTGCTTCGCGCTCGTGCTCGCGTTCATCGGGCTGGTCATCACCCCTGGTCCCGCCAGCGGACAGACGATCGGTACGTTCAGCTGGCAGCTGCAGCCGTACTGCAACGTGGTCGTCTTTACAGTGACGGTGGACGGAGCCGCATACCGGCTGACGGGGTACGACGATGCGTGTGGTGCCGCGACCAGGATTCCGGCTGCCGGCTCGGTGACACCCAACAGCAACGGCACCTTCACCATGACGTTCTTCACGGTGACCTCCGACGGCCGGGCGAGCCACATCACCAGCACGCTGCAGCCCGGCGTGTTCAGCGGGCCATGGATCGACAACGGGGAGCAGACCGGAACGTTCGCGTTCGGCGTGCCGAGCCCGCAGCCGGGTTTTCCTCCTCGCCCGTCGCCCACGGTGCCCGCTTCTGCGATCACGCCGGGCTCGATCGGAGCGGCCCAGGTCAATCTCGCCGAGCTTCAGCGCCGTGTCATCGGCACCTGCAGCACCGGACAGTTCGTGCAGGTCGTGAACGCCGACGGGTCCGTCGAGTGCGGCGCGACCGCCGGAAGCGGGGACATCACGGCCGTGATGGCGGGAACGGGCCTGTCTGGCGGAGGCGCAGCCGGTGATGTGACGTTGAACGTCGCGCCGCTGGGCATCACCTCCGCGCTCCTTGCCAATGATTCGGTGGGATCCGCCAAGCTTCAGTTCCCGATCAACCGCATCGTGGCATCGGCGGCGGATGTGTTCTCGATCGCCAACGCTGGCGCCGGCCACTCGATCGTCGGTTCGTCGACCGGGGCTGGTGCGGCGGTCTCCGGCACCAACGCGGGGACCGGACGGGCCGGACTCTTCAGCATCAGCACGATCACGAGCAGCACTCCGGTGCTGGATGTCACCCACCTGGGCGTCGGCCCGGCGCTGGCCGCGAGCCTGACGCGATCGAACAACTCGGCGGCTGGCATTTCGCTGGCACATGCGGGAACTGGCCGGGGCCTCTTCCTCAGTCTGACCAACCCCAGCAACGGCGCCCGAGCCATCGACATCACGCACGCCGGCGTCGGCCCGGGCGTGTTCGCTTCGTCGACCGGCGGAACCGGCCTGTGGGGTATCACGGGATCGATCTCGGCAGCCGGCGTCATCGGCGACAACAGCACCGGTGAAGCGGTGGTGGGTCGCAGTCAGGGCGGCGCAGGAGTCGGCGCCGTCGTGGGGCGCAACGACAACGCCGGGTACGGCGTCCGGGGGTTCAACACCTCGAACGGCGTGGGCGTGCTCGGCCAGGCCGGCATTTCCGGCGGAACCGGCATCGCCGCGCGATTCGAGCAGGTCAGCGCCGCGAACACCTCGGACGTGCTGGTCCTGACCAACGCGGGATCGGGTGACCTGATCCAGGCGTCGGCCGGCGGCCAGGTGCGGTTCAGGGTGACGAGCGCCGGCGCGGTGCAGGGCGACGGCGCGTACTCGTCGCCGGCGGCAGACGTGGCGGAGTTCATCGACAGCGACGCTGCGCTCGAGCCCGGCGATGTCGTCGAGATCGATCCAGACCAGGACGGACGGTTTCGACTGGCCAGCGACGCCTCGAGCGCTGCGGTCGCCGGCGTCGTCACTACCAAACCCGGCGTGCTGTTGAATGCGTCGGACGGCCGACAGACGGTGAGCGATGGTCCGGCGCTGGCCCTCAGCGGGCGCGTGCCGGTGAAAGTCTCGGCCGAGAACGGCAACATCTCGCCAGGCGATCTGCTGGTGTCGGCACAGATCCCGGGGTATGCGATGAAGGCGCCCGCACAGCCGGCGCCGGGCACGGTCATCGGCAAGTCCCTCGGCTCGCTGTCCGCGGGCACTGGCTTGATCGAGATGCTGGTGATGTTGCGATAACACTCGGGCGATGGCACGCCGCGGCACGGGCTCACCGGGAGCCGGGCCGCGGCTGCGGCACGCCATCGAGCCCCTTCTCGACGCTCTTCAGCGGAGGAAACGCCCGCTGGGACGCGGCCCCCGCTTTCCGCTTCGTCACGCTTCAATGAGGCTTCCGCTCTTCGGCGCAGCCAGTGTCGTCCGGCCGTTCGCGCCGCCGGGGCCGGGCCGCACGATCGCGCTGGCGTGGCAGCGAGGTTCGGCACTCGCGCCGTCGCTCGGCCGGCTGGCGGCGTCGATGCGGGAGACGCTGAAGGAAGTCGCGACCGCACGCAGCCTGGTGAGGGATTGACGCGACGCTGGACCGGGACGTCCGTCCCGGCGTGAGGCGCCCGGGCGGCAGGCGCGGGACGAGGCGTTGCCTGGTCACTGGACTACATCCGGTTGTCTCGCAGCTCGCGAACTCAGCTCTGCCTGAACCTGCCCTTCGAGCGCGTTACGACCGCGACTCTTCAGGAACCGAGGCGCCACGAACGGCGTCACGCTGCGCCAGGTGCGGCCGCCGGTGCCGTCCGTGCCCAGCACGCGGCCGGCCGCTTGGCCGAGCAGGCCAGGAAGGCTGCGCAACATCTCGCGGTTGCCAAAGCCGGCGATGGCGACGCGCAGCTCGCCCGCTCCTCCCTTGGTCCACGTGCGCTTCATGTCGCGCACCGCCTGCTGAGCGGCAGCTCCAAGTCCCATCGGAGCATGGATGAGCAGATGATCGATGCGCCCGTCATCATCGAGGTCGAGTGGAATGATGTGCGCGTGCCGATGCCCAGTCAGCGGCATCCCATCGCTTCCACGTCCGGTCAGTTCCGGGCAGTCCACGGTCTGCCCCTGACCGACCCTTGCGACAAGGGCCCGATGCAGCAGTTCGGCCTGCGGCAGCGCCCGCGAGACGGGTGGAAGCGCCGCCGTGCTCCGACTGGCCGTCGTCAGCGCAAGCAGCGCCATCTCGACCGGCGCCGGGCGATGGCGACAGACAAAGATCGGGACACCGACGGAGAGACTGTCGGCCGGCCGCCAGTAGAGCACCTTGCGCGCCCCAGGCGGCTGGCTCCAACGGTGCGACTTCCACCACGAGGTGTCTTTCTGGAGGCAGTCGACGAGGTCCCGAGGATAGGGTTCCTCGACTTTCGTCCGCTGCTGGGCATTCGGCTTCTTGCCCTTGGTGGCGGTCAGCGACGCGACGGCGTCTGCCACTGCCGCCGAACGCCACGTCGCGTACCACGACGATGACTCCGGCGCCATGAGCGGAACCTGTTCGTAGCCCTGGCCGGGGCGGAGGCCCTCTTGGTGAGGGAGCGCCTCCGCTCCCTCAGTGACCGGCAGATCGTCGGGCACGACCTTGACGTCGACCCAACTCTCACTGCGGCCCAGATAGTCCATGTCCCGCGCGCCCGGAGAATCCGCCAGGGGCTGGGCGGCCACTCGGCGAGCCCCTCGTTGACATGATGCCCCCAGGGCGTGGCGTGATAGCGCCCGCCGGGGAAGCGGAACAACAGCGTCGGCATCGAATCACTCCCCGTCTGCGTCGCCCTCGTCGGAGTCGTCCACGTCCGCCTCGGAACCTCCCTTGCGTCCCTTGCGCTTCGCCTCCCCCTTTGCCGACTTCAGCTCGTCCTCGAAAGCAAACGTCGTGGCGGTCATGAGATCCCGGCACTCCTCGACTGAAGCGCGGAGCTCCATCCGAAGCTCGTCGATGGACGGGAGGACGAAACCGTTGGGTCTAGTGGCCGTGACAGCGCCACGCTCGATCGGCTCGAGATCACAGGCCGTGCGGAGCCGCATGTCGCCGTCGAGTAACCTCCTCACGCGGTAGAGAGCCAGGAGCTGCAGGAGGCGTTCGACCTTCGGCGCAAGGCCATAGCCGCGAATCTGCGCCAGATCCAGATTCACGTGGCAGTCGATGCATTCGGCGGTGAACTCGTCCCTGGCGAAGGGCACGTTGCCGAAGCCGTCCTTCGCGTCTCCGGACGGATTCACATGGTCGTTCTTGACGCCACCGGCTCAGTCGACCAGCATGCCAGCCGTTCGCGGGTATCGACGCTGTCGAGCCACGCCGACTGAAGCGTCGCACTCATCCACCAGGTGTGACGAGGTCGAAGCGACTTCGTGGCGTCCTCGTCAAGGAAGGTCTGAAGCTGCGCACTCGTCGCGAGTCCGACGTCCATCAACTGGACCTCATCCATCACCCATAAGGCGTCCTGCCCAAGAAGGCCGAACTCGAGGGGCCACCGCGCACGACCAGCCGCATACCCTCGGTTGAGCGCCCTCGACAACAGCATGTCCTGGGTTCCGATCAGAACGGCGCACTCGTCTGGGTACAGGCTCCAGTCGACGCCCACTTTGCTCTTGTGGCCTTCAGAAGGCTTCCACAGGAAACCAACGTTGCTGAGGCCCTGCCGAGCGACCGCCTCCGTCTGCTCGACGAGCACCCTCATGGGGAGGCACCAGACCAGACGCCGTGGCCAGTGATGGTCTCCTCGTGCCACACGGTGCCAGGACCAAGCGGCGAGGACTCCGAGCGTCTTCCCCATCCCCGGTGGGCACGCGAATGAGCCGACTCCGCGGCTCTTCGGTGAGCGCAAGGGCGGCCTGCCACTCGTGAGGTCGGCCTGAATCACCGGCCATCCGGGAGAACCAATCGCCAAAGGCGGTCATCGGCCCGACATGCTAGACGATGAGGTGTGACAGATGAGGTCATGGCGGGCACAGGCGATGTCCGTTTGCACAATTCTGACCAAGTCTTCTCGATCGCTGTCGCCGATCGCGCACCCGCCCGTCCAGCACCCGCCTTCGCTCACCCGAACGGGCCCTGCGAGCTACGGCAGGCAAGCCCGCGCCTCCTCCCACCCGCTCTGCTACCATCCCCGCATGCCCGCGCCCGGCCGCAACGACCCCTGCCCGTGCGGCAGCGGGAAAAAGTACAAGCACTGCTGCCTCACCCACGCGCAGGCGGCCACCGGGATCACGCCCGCTGATCGCGACGAGGTCTCCGCCGCCCTGATGCGCTACACGCGCCGCCCCGAGTGGGACGACGTCGTGGCCGATGCCGCCTTGATGTGGATGGGCGACGATTCCGACGTCGACCCCCAGGACGCCATCGACGACATCCTCGCGCTCGACACCTCGCGCGACACGTTCTTCGACTGGCTCTTCTACGACCTGCCCCTGGAGGGCGGACGGACCATCGCGGACGCGTTCCTCGACCGTCACGCCCGTTCGCTCAACCCCCGCGCGCTGGACTACCTGCGGCTCATGCAGGGGACCTGCCTGCGCGCCTGGCAGGTCCGCTCCGTCGAGCCCGGCGTCGGCATGGCCCTGCGCGATCTGTGGTCCAACGACGAGGTCACGGTCGCCGAGCGCACGGCCACCAGACAGATCGTCATCTGGGACGTCCTCGTCGCACGCGTGGTGCGCCACGCGGACGGCACGCACCAGCTCGAAGGCTCCGCCATGCTGCTGCCCGCGTCCGCGGCGCCCACCGTCGTCAAGGGGCTCAAGGCGGAGCACCGTCAGCTCCGCCGCTCGCTGCCCGATGCGCCGGACGAGCTGTTCTTCAAGATCAAAGCGCCCTTCTTCCATATCCTGTGGGACGAACTCGTGGCCGGCGCGGAACCGCCGGACTTGCAGACGACCGAGGGCGATGCCCTGTCGCTGAGCGAGCTGGAGTTCGACGTGCCCAGGGCCGGCGAGGCCCTCGCCGCCCTGCTCCGCGAGGCCGACTTCGAGGCGGGCGACGTCGGAGAAGCCGTCTGGATGGAAGAGGGCCCGCAGGGCCGACGCGTGCTGGCCAGCGTATCGTGCGCAAAGGGGACACTGACCGTCAGGACGCTCTCGCGCGAACGCGCCGCCCGCGCCCGAGCACGCCTCGATGACGTGCTCGGCCCGCTGCCTCTGCGACGCGAGGAGCACCGCGAGCCCGATCTGACCAAGCCCGCCGACCTGTCCTCACCCCTCGGGGGGCGGGATGAGGGTCTCTCCATCGACGACATTCCGGAGCTCGCCGCCTACCGCGACCGGCTGGACCGCGAATGGCTGGACGTGGACGTCCCGGCCCTGGACGGGAAGACGCCGCGCCAGGCCGCGAAGGACCGCCGCCTGCGGCCGCGCCTGAAGCACCTGCTCATCGACATCGAGAACCGCGAGGCACGGATGGCAGCCCCGAACCCGCCGCGGGATCTGACATGGATGTGGAAGGAGCTGGGACTGAAGCGGCCGTAGCCCCGCCCTTGCCCGGGGCCGCCCTGGGTCATCTTGAGTTACACTTGGCCATGGCCCGCTCCATCAATGCGAAGCAGCTCCGCGCCTCGCTGCCCGAGGTGGTCGAACAGGTGCGGAAGGGTGCGCGGTTCACGGTGATCTACCGCAGCCGGCCGGCCTTCCAGATCGTCCCGATTGGCGAGGCCGAGGCGGTCGCCCTGCCGCTCGAAGAAGATCCGCTGTACCAGGCGGAGGCGGTCGGCTCCTCATCGGACGGGCGCGCCGCAGCCGATCACGACACCGTGCTCTACCCGCGATGACACCGCTCTTCGTCGATACCGCGGGCTGGATGGCCTGCGCGGACGCCGCCGACGCGGCGCACGCGTCGTGCCGAAAGGCCCGCGACGCGGCCATGCACGCCGGTCAGGTGCTGGTAACGACGGACTATGTGGTGGATGAGACGCTGACACTTCTGCGCCTGCGGCTCGGCGTGGCAGCGGCCGAGGCCTGGTGGCGCCAGGTGGACGGCAGCCCTCGTGTCCGGTGGGCGCGCATCGACGCGAGCCGCTTCGACCGGGCGGTGTCCCTCTTCTTTCAGTATCGCGACAAGGGATTCTCGGTCACCGACTGCACGAGTTTTACGGTGATGCGGGAGCTGCGGATTGGGAAGGCCCTGACGACCGACCGGCACTTCCGGCAGATGGGGTTCCAGGTCTCCCCGTCGCGCCCGGTACGGGGGACCTGACCCGCGCCGCGCGTTTCGAGGTTTGCGGCCCCGCCTTCGCTCGCTTCGTGCTCTCGAGCGCCGGCGGGCAAGCCCGCCTGCACCTGCCCGCACCTGCCGGCACCCGTTCGCACCGACTCGCTCTTGCACTCACGGCCGCAGCAGCTGCCGACCCGCAAAGCCGCCGATGCGGCCATCGACGGCGGCGAACGCGCCGACCTCGTAGAGCACGATCTCGGTGACCCTGGACGGCACCTGCAGGACGATGCGAATGGTGCGGGACTGGCCCGGCGAGAGATCCCCGATCGCGAGCGGCAGGCGCGTCAGCAGCCTGCTGAACCCGAAGCCCTTCACGGTCACCGGCAGTACGAGCGCAGTCGCGTGACGGGCGATGCCGTCCCCGACGTTCGCAAACGCGAGATCCACGTAGTGCCGGCCCGACCCGAGCGGGCCCGATCCGAGCAGCTGCACCTCGACGCGCGGTGTGCCCACGGCCACGTGCACGACCGATGTCGCCGATCCCCGATTGCCGCGGGCGTCCGTGAAGGAGAAGGTCACCGTGGACGTGCCCATCGGGAACAGCGTGCCAGGCCCAATCGGCGAGCCGTTCAACGTCGGTGCCTGTCCCGCCGGCGTCGCGTCCACGAGGTCCACCGCCGTGGCTGCGGCCAGCCATTCGGCGAGGGCCGGCCACTCCGAGACCCGCGTGCCTTCAATCCGCAGCGCCGGCACGGACAGTGCGGGCGGCGGTAAGACGACCGGTGGCGTGGTATCGACCACCGTCACGGTCGTGGTGTCGGTGGCGGTGGC